>Ga0163179_10000263_pt1 | contig 36741 bp, 26 predicted proteins | sample AtlANTMetagenome_FD_109643 | JGI IMG/M metagenome (GOLD analysis project Ga0163179, IMG submission 109643) | Marine eukaryotic phytoplankton communities from the Atlantic Ocean - Atlantic ANT 2 Metagenome | ecosystem: Environmental > Aquatic > Marine > Oceanic | place: North Atlantic Ocean... | reverse complement strand
TTCGCCGAAAAAAACTCGCACGAAACGAAGCGCTACGCTTTGAACTCACCGACGACTCCGAACGCCTGACGGACAATCTTCTGGACGTGGTCGGGCGGCGAATCGACGACGCTCTGGATCGCGCTACCGACCGTTCGCAAATGATCTGGGCACTGACGGCGCTGGGGCTCGCTGGAGATGGCACCCCGTGGTCATTGGTCAGGGAAGCCGCCGGACCAGCGCTCGAGGAACTGCTTGGAATGGGGCTCATTCTGCGCCAACAAGGGCTAATCCTTCTGGAGCACCCCCTGCTTGCTGACGCTCTGCGCGATCGTGCAGCAAAATCCGAAGGAGCGATTCAAGCACATCGGGAGTTGGCGAGAGCATGGAACCGCATTGGGCACGATCCACAGGCCAAGGTCAACGAGGCGCGCCATTTGCTCGCGGCCAATGAATTCGATCGTGCGCTGAGCTCCCTAAACGGCACAATGACCCGTCTGGTTTCCGGTGCGAACGTTGATGAGGTCGTCGCAGCCGCCGAGCTTTTGCTCGAAGCCGCAACAAACGCAGAAAACCCAGGTGCCGCTGAAACACGCGCCAAGCTCTACTTATTTGACGCACAGATCAACTCGGGGAGACGCCAAGAAGCCAAAAGTGGTCTACAGGAACTACTCGCCGAAACCAATGGCACGCCCATCTCTGTCGACGTGGCCGCGAGATTTGTACAGAGCCTGAACTACTCGGAAAGACTAGATGAAGGCCTGCCGGTCCTTGAGGCAGTCGCAGATCTGGTTGCACACGCAGAACACGACACGCAAGCCAGATACGCGATGGCGCGAGTGCACTGCCTTCAGCAATTGTCTCGCAGCGGACCCGCCGAGCGAGAAATCCGGCAGGCACTAACCCTGGATGTAAGCGACGGCGTCGAAACCGAGTTGCTGATGCAACTCGGCCATACCCTCGAAAGACACGACTACGCTCAGTCTTGCGACCACTTCCGAGCGGTAGTGGAACGTGCGGCACAGCACGGCCACCTGTCTCTTCAAGCGCGGGCCTTATCAGCGCTCGCGAACGCCGTTGCCTACAAGGGCGATTGGGACAAGGGGTTGGACCTCGCGACCAAAGCCGAAAGAATCGTACTCACCATTGGCTTCACAAAGGAAGTGCCAAGGGTCCGAAACGCGCGCGCAGAGGTGCTTCGATTCCAGGGGCGCATCAACGAAGCCGAAGCGCTTTACCATGAAGGCCGAAACTGGTCGCTCGCAACCACCCAAGACGAATGGCTTATTGTCTTCGATCTCAATCAGGCGCTGTGTGCCCTCTTACGAGGGGACGCTGCAGCGATGGAGGCTCCTCTCGCGCGCGCCGCTCCGCACTGTAAATGGGAACCCTGGGCGAGTCTGCTTAAGGTCAGTAACGCTGCCAGACTCCTTCTACGCGGCGCAGATCCAGCGATCGTAGACAACATCAACTACGACCACGTGGTCACAGAGGGGATCGACGGCCCAATGCAGCTCGTGATTCTCGCGAGGCTGCTATACGCCCAGGATGAACCAGAGAGAGCAAAAGCGCTGGAAGACAACGCCTGGGCCGCGATCGCAGAGCGCGGTTTCAAGCGCGTGGCGCTACAACCCATGCTCGATCACTTCGATCGCGCCTTGGGACAACGCGTCGGCCAAACCGACCCAAGAAATCGCTGAACGACTTACTGATCTGCGAGCGACTTAAACGCGTCTCGAATCGCTGCAGAAACGACAGACATCGGGGCGGCGTTCTGACGACCGACCAAGTCATAGGTCAGCGTCTCTCCCGCTTCCACCACCACACCAACGGCCTGTTCGATCAATGCGCCCGCGCGCTGAAGATGCGCGTCGTTATGACGCGCACCCAACCACGTACACATCTCTCCAGTCGAAAGAATCATCGCCATCGGGTTGGCGCGGTCTTGTCCTGAATGCTTCGGAGCAGATCCGTGAATCGGCTCGAACATGGCATGAGAATCCCCAACATTACAGCCAACAGCCATACCCATACCGCCCTGCAGCACCGACGCGAGATCGGTCAGGATATCTCCAAACATATTGGTGGTAACCAACACGTCATAGTACTCGGGCTGACCGATGAGCCACTGTGTGAACGCATCCACGATAGCCGTGTCTTTCTCGATATCGGGATACTCCGCGCCGATTTCTTTGAAGACCGACTGAAAGAGGCGACAGCCGTAAAGTACGTTGTCTTTAGCGATGCTGGTGACACGCTTCACACCATCTACAGGCGCACCGTGGCCGCGTTGATTCGAGAGCTCAAAAGCCATCCGAATCACGCGCTCTGATGCCGCACGTGTGATGACACGTGTGTCAGTCGCCACTTCGCCGGGACGAAACTTAGGAAGAATACCGCCGACGCCAGCATAAAGATCTTCAGTGTTCTCCCGAATGAACACCATATCTACGGTGCCTTCGTCCCAAACCGAACGATGAAGGCCGTGAATACGGGCTTTGACACCAGGTAGCTTTTTGACCTTACGAACGTTGGCGTAAAGGTCCAAGCGCGCTCTGTTTCCGATGACTGGCGACCAACCCGCCATATTGCCATCGGTCATGGTCACTGGACCCGCACCATCTGGAGACGGCCAGCCGACCGCACCAAGCAAGACCGCATCCGCTTCGCTACAACGCTCTTCAGAGCCTTCCGGCCAGTCGCGAGAACCGTGCTCTAAATAGAACTGTCCGCCGCAAGGGATTTCTTGGATGTCGAAGGAAACGGGAAGTTCCGCCTGGACGAGATCAAGCATCTGCTTGGCCTCGTGGGCAACTTCAATACCGATCCCGTCGCCGGGGAGAAGAACGATGTCATATGCCATTGGATGCTCCGTGCATCAAAGCGGGCCGCGGTTGTAACGCGTTTACTGGCACATGCTAGAGCAGTCGTCCGACCATCTCAGACAAATTTCCCCTTCCGTGGCCATGAATTCCTCACTCCAACCATCGGTCGCGAAGTCATAAATCCACACGTCGTTAACAGCGCCACAGTCCGTTTTTCCGCCAAAAAGTACCATCTGATCGGCGTGGGTTTCATACACGCTGCCAAGGTATCGACGCTCGGGTGAGGAAAAATCGGGCTCAGTGAAGTCCGCCGGGAAGTCACAGAAGCCTTCCGCGGCGTTCGCGTAGACATCGCCGACGTGAATCTCAGACCACGTTTCACTTGAGAGATCGAAGGCCCACATTTGATTCGTGTTGCCCAAATCCGTCGTGTCGTGCCCGGCGAATGCCAGCAACCGGTTCCGGGGCTCGTCCACCACAAGGTTCGGCGCCATCCTCGGACTGGGTGCCTCACCGTCTCCGTCGTGTAGTTCTGTCCACTCCATCGTCTCTATGTCGAGAGCCCAGAGTTCGTTGAGGAAGGACGTAAAGGAACGCACGCCCGCGAAACTGTAGTAGGTTTTGCCGTCATCAGAGACTGCGCCAGCATGAAACAGACGCTCGTCAGGGCCAGATCCCGGCGTCACCTCGGTCCAAGTCTGAATTTCGAGGTCGAAGGCCCACACGTCCTCATGGGCCGTGTAGTACATCCCGTTCTCCGAGCTGTTCCCGCCATGAATCATGAACTGACCATCCACCACGAAGCCGGTATGACTCACACGCGCTTCAGGGCCTCCAGATGCGGAGAGTTGGATCCAACTTTCGCCAGCCAAATCAAAGGCCCAGACGTCATCGTAAAGGGTGTAGTCACCAGATCCCCCATCCTCGCGATAGCGACCACCATGTAGGAGCATCCAGTCGCGATCCGGATCCATACTCATCGCGTAACGACCGCGCGCGCTCGGTCCACCTTCAACGTCAAGGCGCTGAAAGCCTCCGCAGTCGGGGTAATAAGCCCAAAGATCATCGATAAACTCCGAGGGTGCGTAACTACACTCCACCGGGATCCCTTGGTTTCCGCCAAAGAACACATAGCGCCGACGCTGTGCGTCCCAAACGCCAGCATGTTCCCCTCGCGGTACGGGTAGCGCACCTGTGGTGATGACTGAACAATCGACGACGATTTCTTCACCTGTGTCTGTTTCTGCCCCGGGGCAACCCGTCAAAAACGAACCACAAACAACGATTGCCCCCAAAGCGGAGCGTGAAAACCGATTGAAAGACATACCGAAGTTCCTCAACGTGGATGTGACATACGGAAAGCGAGTGCGCGTATCTCGTGTCGTAATGACGGAGCAAACCTCAAACACAGAATACAGCGATACGTAGAGTTTCCGTTACAGTGAAGAGAGCACCAAAAAAAAAAAACAGATGCCCCACACTCGCCGACAAATTCTAAAAAGCATGACCGCGGCAGCACTCTTGCCCGCGTGTGGTGGTCGTGGCGTGGAGGAAACCGGCTCGACGGCGACTCCCTCGCGATCAGAAGAACCCGCCCGATGGAATCCGGGCGGCACCGAAGATACCGATCGTTTTCCGTGGGGCGCTCAAACGGGCGCGGCCACTGAATCCACCGTCATATTTAGCGTACACAGCACCGAGGACAAGGTCTCCATTCAGTTGATGAGGGGTGAGCTCGACACGTGGGTGGCCGCGGAGACAGTATCAGACGTGCAAGTAGAAGAAGGCGTGGTGCAGCTATCGTTCGACGACCTCGAGTCAGACACCGTGTACAACGGGGTCGTATGGGCGGAGGACGGTCAGCATCGCAGCGAGGTGTTCCGCTTTAGGACCGCTTGCTCGGCGGAAGACTGGCGTATCGTCACATTTGGAGCGACATCTTGCCTGGGCTACACCAACCTGGGCTGGGAGTGTCTGACGCGAGCGAGCGAAGACGACCTCGATTTCTTCTGTTTCTTGGGTGACACCGTATACGCCGACGGGTCGACAACCTTGAGCGACTACCGCGCCGAATGGAACTGGGTCATGCAACAAGACTCCATACGTCGGCTTACGCTTTCCACGAGCGTCATCGCGGCATGGGACGACCACGAAGTTGACAACAACTGGTGGAGCGAAGGTGTTCCTGAGGAACAATTCGCTGCAGCGATTCAAGCCTTCCGAGAAGCGCTCCCACAGGAAATCGGCACATCTGACGGCTTCTGGCGCAAACGGTCTTGGGGCGAGGTCCTCGACGTCTTCGTACTCGACACCCGCGGAGAGCGAGACTTCGAAAACCTCGCATTCTTAAGCGAGGCCCAATGGGAATGGATTGAAGACGCGCTCAAATCCAGTGAGGCGCGCTTCAAATTCATTTTAAGCGGCGTGCCAATCTCGAACCTCTCATACTTCTACGCCTCGACCTCCAAATACGACAAATGGGTTGGGTACGAAGACGAGAGAGACCGACTTCTGAACCTCATCGAAGAAAACGCCATCGAAGGTGTGGCGGTGATCTCTGGAGATGTCCACCACGGTGGCATTTGCTACGCCAGCCCCGCTGGAGAGATCGGAGGGAGCGTCCTGGAGATCATCGCAGGGCCTGCCGGAAGTAACTTAAACCCATTCGGATCCCTGTATTCCGAGTCAGATCAGCACCTACGCTGGATCTACGACTGGACATATACTCGCTTCACCGCCAACCCAGGCACCGGACTCGTATGGATTGAGTTCGTCAATAACGAAGGACAAGTCGTTGCAGATATCGAGGTCGAGCTTTAGCCGAGCGCTCGCGACCCTGTGGCTCGCCACAGCGCTGTGCGCCTGCTCCGCGATCGAGGCGTCACTATACGCCGCACCAAACCCAAGTGACAGCACGTCAATCCGCTTCACAGTACCGAAAGGCGCGAACGCCTCTACGTTAGGCGCTCGACTCGCAAACGCCGGACTGATCTCCAGTGAATTCGCCTGGAAAGTCTATCTGAAACGAAGCGGTAAAGGCGCGTGCTTGAAGGCCGGTGACTTCCATCTCCAGAAAGATATGACGGCAAACGAAGTCCTTGAAACCCTTTGTGGTGTGCCGCTCGCCGATGAAATCGAATTCACCGTTCTCGAGGGCTGGCGCATCATGGAGATCGACGAAGCGCTTGCCGCAAAAGGACTCGCTGACGCGGGCGCCTACACCCAACTGGCGAACCAACCTGGTAAATTCCAGCCTGGCTTCAGGCTGCCATCAGAGAGCCTCGAAGGCTACCTCTTCCCAGAAACCTATCGCGTGAACCCGGAGGCGTTCGACGTTGAGCGGTTCATCGAACGTCAACTCGAGACTTTTCAAGAGAGATTTTATACCCCGAATCGAGACCGTTTCGATGCGAGGTCCCTGGACGAAGTCGTCATCATGGGCTCGATGGTCGAACGCGAAGAACCAAAAAATGAAAACGCACCGATGGTCGCAGGAATCCTCTGGAAGCGGCTCGATAGCGGGTGGAAGCTCGGTGTCGACGCGACAAGTCGCTACACCCTCGAAAAATGGAACGACAGGCGCGCATTCTTAAAGAAACTGCGTGACCCCGCCGATCGCTACAACACGCGCTTACGTGGCGGGCTACCTCCGACAGCTATCGGTAATGCTGGTTTGCCCGCACTTGAAGCCGCGCTGAACCCTACGACGAGCGCCTACTGGTACTACCTACACGACGCAAAACAAAACCTACACCCCGCAAAGTCACTGCGAGGGCACGAGGCAAACCGTAAACGCTACAACGTGTATTAGCCCCCCAGATACCCGACTAAAGCACCGGTTCAGAACTGAAACCCGGCCAGGACGAAACCGATCCCGAACCACGGAAAGTCACGTGCTGCTTGATAGGCCATGGGATCGCGCGCTAGAATGACAAGTATGCGTACCTCGACGGTTTCATTTCCCGCGCTCTTGACCCTGACCTTCGCGATGACGGTACAAACAGGCTGTAAGCGTCCCCCCGCAGCGCCGGCGGAGCTAGATCAACTCTGCGCATACCTATTTACACACTTCGATGACGAAGACCCCGCCGCTTTGGAAGTGGGCATAGACAATCTGGAAGCCTGGCTAGACCTTTCATTAGAAGAGACTTTAGAAGGCTATGAGGTCAGCGTCTTAGAGCAGTCGGCCGTAGACGCGCTCGATGACGTAGACAGAGACCTTAGCGGTGTTGTCGGTGCGGCCGTCGGCTACGAGAGCCACAATTCGGTGATGGATCAGACCTACGCGCTTGTGATCGCAGATCAGGTAGCTGTCTTCGAAGGCACATATTCCGAATACACACGCGAGTTCTTAAGCGACGAAGAGTGCTTCATGTCGCAAGAGTGTGACACTGCACGCATGCTCAACTCCGGCGTCGCCGACTACCCCTTCTCTCTGGAGATTACGTCTTCGAGTTGGGGTGACTTCCGTTGGGTAGAAAGAGGCGGATCGACCTTCTCAACCGGGGAGTATTCGCTCGCCCACCGGACCTACCTCACCGGTCCGGCAGAGGTCAACGTCGACTGGGTTCAAGTTCGCGAGCAGTACTACCTCGACATCGTGATGCCACGCGACGATGGCGCGCTCAAACTTCAGGCCACTTGGTTTGTAGCGGAACTTGGCGATGCCCCGTTGCCAGAAAATATGGCGCTACAACTCGTCATCGGCTCAATGCAGGATTCTGGCGGCAAGATCGACGACTGGATCGACGAAAACCTCTAAACCCAGCCTACGAGTCCGGGGCGAAACAGGCGCGCGACGCGCAAGTCTGACGGCTGCCTTCAGCGCGGTATCGCTTCATACCAAGCGCATTTCGAAGACGCCGATTTCCGCATCACACAAGCGGTTGGAACGCTCTTCGGGTCAGCCTCAACGGCTGTCGTGCCTGTAAACATACGGGGGAATCTGGCCTAACGACCGCCGCATCCGATAGTCTGTGTGTTCTTAAATTGGAGCGCGCATGCCCGAACTAAAGGGCTCTCGAACCTACGACCATTTACTGCAAGTGCTGGCAAAGGAAGCGATCGCTGCGAGAAGATTCGACTTCTTCGCAAAAGTCGCCAACCTGGAAGGCTTCGCCGAGGTCGCAGAGCTGTTCACCCAAGCCAGCGAATCTGAAGTCGGGTTTGCAGACGGCCATATGGACTTCATCCGCCAGGTCGGAGATCCGGAGAGCAACCGCCCTATAGGTGAAACCACACGGAACCTCACGGCAGCGCTCTCTAGTGAAACAGAAGACGCCGAGTTGGTGTACCCGGAGATGGAACGCACCGCCGCCGCAGAAGGTTTTCCCGAAATCGCGACGTGGTTCCACATCATGTCGCTGTCCAAAGCGCGCCGTGCCGAAGTTCTGGCTGCGGCACACGCAGCGCTCGAAGAGCAAACAGGAAAGTGAGCAGAATGACCGCCACCGGGAGTGAAAGCTCGCCCTACAACGCATCCAGTATCGTCGTACTTCCTGGACTTGAGGCCGTGCGACAACGGCCAGCGCTCTACATCGGTTCGACGAGTTCAGAAGGCCTGCATCACCTCGTCTATGAGTTGGTCGAAAATGCTATCGACGAATCGCTGGCCGGCTACTGCAATGTCATCGCAGTCACCCTTTTCAAAGACGGCTCATGCGCCGTAGAGGATGACGGACGAGGTATTCCCATCGACCCCGTGCCCGATGACGGGCGACCCGCATGTGAAGTCGTCATGACAACACTGCACGCAGGGGCGAAATTTCGCAAAGAAGTCTACGCGGTATCTGGTGGTCTGCACGGGGTTGGGCTCTCCTGTGTCAACGCGCTCTCCGAGAAACTCACTCTGGAAGTGTGGCGGGACGGGCAACACGCAAGACAGCGATACAGCAAAGGCAAAGTGATCTCGGAACTCGAACATCTTGGCGCTTCAGATCGCCGCGGCACGCGAATTCACTTCCAGCCGGACCCTTCCATTTTTGTCGATGCGGGACACCTGCAAAGCTCAGTGCTCCAACAGCGCCTTGAACAGCTCGCATTCTTGCATTCTGGAATCCACATCCGAGTCGACGACCAACGCGCAGGCAAACAGTACGACTACAACTATTCAGGTGGCGTCACCGCCTTTGTGAAACACCTGAACCGTGATCGCATCCCGCTTCACAACGAGCCCGTGTACTTCCGCCACGCAATAGGCGAGACCGAAATAGAAGCCGCGCTGCAATGGACGATGGCTTACGCCGAAGATCTCTCATCTTTCGTCAACAGCATTCACACCTCGCACGGCGGGACACACGTCGACGGCTTGAAGACCGCGCTTACCCGTGCGGTCAACAGCTACGCCGAAGACAGAGACCTCCTAAACGCCGAAAACGGCGAAAAAATAAGCGGACTCGACGTGCTGGAAGGGCTGACCTGTGTGCTGTCTGTACGCATGGCTGAACCTCACTTTGGTGGGCAGATCAAAGCCGAACTCACCAACCCGGAGCTCTACAACGTCGTGGCAGACGTCATCTCGAACGGCTTCGCGAAGTACCTGGAGTCAGAACCCAAGATCGCCAATGTGATCGTTGGAAAGGCCTTAGAGTCTACGCGAGCGAGAGCCGCAGCACGCCGTGCATCAGAGCGGGCTGCGTATCAGGCGGTAGACCCAACAGCTTCGGAGCCCATTTACAAAAAGCAGTTTGGAATCCGGTCCTCAAACTGGCATGAAAGCTGTACCTGGCTGACCGACGAAGAGCTTCTGGCCACGCACGCATCAATGCTCGATCCGAATGAAGACACGCACCTGCTGGATGTTTGTTGTGGAAGTGGTGTAGTGGGCGCGAGCTTTCGCGAACGGGTGGGCAAGATCACCGGCCTTGATCTGACGCCGGAAATGCGCGCGCTCGCCAGCACGAGACTAGACGAAGTCATCGCAGGCAACGTCTACAACCTGCCGTTTGAAGAGAACACATTCGACGCCGTCTGCACCCGAGAGGTGCTGCACCTTCTGCCCGAACCTCAACGCCCATTGGCGCAGATCAGACGGGTGCTCAAGCCAGGCGGCACCTTTGTCGTAGGACAAATCCTTCCATTCGGCGAAGCGGACTCCGCCTGGATGTTCCGCGTATTCAAAAAGAAACAACCCCTGGTATTCAACCAGTGGTTGGAACACGAATACCGAGAGATGCTTGAACAAGCTGGTTTTGTAGATATCCAAATGAAGGAAATCTTGGTCTGGGAATCTATCGACCTGTGGATAGACACCTGGGAGACCACCTCGTTGCACCGACACGAAATCCGGGACTTGTTTTACAACGCGCCGGAAGAAGTGCGGGCGATCCACCCCTTCGAAGTCCTGCCGAACGGCGAGATCAGAGACTGCTGGCGCTGGTGTATTTACTCAATGAAGAAGGGCTAATCCTCCTTTTCAGCGAACGCCTTGGTCTCACTAAGCACCTGACGCGTTCCGGCTCCTTGGAACCATCGCACAAGAAAGCCAGGTAAATAGCCACCGGCATCGTAGGCATGCTCGAAGACAAGGCGCGTGCCTGACGGTGTCTCGGTGACCTCCCACTTCCCTGTGTTCTGCGCGATCTGTACAAAACGCTCCGGTAGTGCCACTTGGTCGACAGCCTTTTGAAAGGCATAGCGCTTTCCGCCCGGGATATCGGTGACCGTGTAGTCCATGAAAGCTGCGCGGTCTGTCACGCCCGTAAAGACATGAACCTGAAGCACCCGAATAATCTCTGGAGGACTGGCGACCGAATCGCTCGAGGCCACGCCTGAAAGATACTCTTGAAACCGATTGGCGGGCGCGATCATGGCGTGCAAACGCGCGGCTGGCACCGTCCATTCGCACACCGCGCGCACAGGAAGAGTCTTACCGGTAGAAACTCCGTTGTAGAAGACACAGCCACTCTCGCGAGTGCTCTCCGTCCACTCGCTCGCCGATGCCACACTCAGGAATAGCGCCGTCAATAGACTGACCATGTACACTCCATAAGAGCAACGCCGTTTAGGTCCAAACGCCCGAACGGTATACCAAACGCGGGAACCCCAACCACTATTTCAACGTGCACTCGTTAATCTTGTCAGACATCCACCTCACCGAGATCGAAGAAACCGATCCAAGCCGTCCTTTATGGATGGCTTACAAACGTAAAGAGTTCTTAGTCGATGACGATGTGCTCAAACTCATCAACTACGTCGAAGCGCGCACTGACGGGCAACTAGAACTAATCCTCAACGGCGACATCTTTGACTTCGACAGCGTCCGGCAGTTGCCCACAACCCCGTTCGCGCCAATCGACTGGCTCGCCAGAGCCCGAGGTCTCGGCAGTGAAGCGTGGATGTCCGAATTCAAGATTGAAACAATCTTGAAAGACCACCAACCACTCTTCGCAGCACTGACACAATTTCTCCAGCGTGGAAACCACATCGTGTTCATCGCTGGAAACCACGATTTAGAACTGCTTTGGCCCGGGGTTCAGACCCGGATCCTGAAGGCGCTCGGTGCCACAGCGCAGAGCGAAAACGTACGCTTTTGCAACTGGTTCTACATCAGCAACAAAGACACATATGTGAGCCACGGACACCAATACGATCACTTCTGTGCCGCCAAAAACGCGATCGACCCGCTGATCGAAATTCGAGGCAGGCCTCAGATACGCCTACCTTTCGGCGACCTTTGCCACCGCTACCTGATCAACGGCATGGGCTATTTCAACCCCAACGCCGCGGGCAACTACATCATGGGGCTGTTTGACTACATCAAATTCTTCTTCAGATACATGGCCAAAACCCAACCCTTACTGCTGATCACCTGGTTCTGGGGATCGATGGCAACGTTCTTCGTGACGCTCAACCATCATTGGCGACCCGCGATGCGCGACCCACTGACCGTCGACGACAAAGTGCGTGATATCGCAAAACACGCCCAAGCGACGCCATCAATGGTGCGTCAGCTGCACGCACTCTCGATTCCTCCGGCCTGCTCCAACCCATACCTGATTTTGCGAGAGCTATGGTTGGATCGAGGCCTACTGTTGCTTCTGCTGTTCTTCGCCGCGTGCCAGATCATCCTTGTCCTAAATTATGCGTGGCCCATCAGCCCGCTAAATGTCCTGATCCCCATCGGGCTGATGCTTCCGCTGTTCTTTCTATACGCATTCCAAGTGAGACCCACGGTATTCACCGACCCGCTAATCAATGAAAAGCGCGCTTCGCTCATTCACCGTATCACCGGCGTTCAAAACATCGTCTGCGGTCACACTCATGAAGCGGAGGTACGGCAAATTCGAGAGGTGAAGTATATCAACGGAGGGTTTTGGTCTCCCAACTTCAAAACGCCTGAATGCAAAGAGAGGGTCGGGGCCCAGACCTTCGTTTGGATCCGACCTTCTGGCGATAGTGAACGGTCTGCAGAGCTCTACGAATGGCCTGATGACGGGGTCGCTCCGCTCACCTTCGACCCCACTTCACAGCGGTAGAATATGCTACGCCGCCCACCAGAAGCAGCCCCGGCACGGAAAGGAAACGTAGAAGACGCTGCGACCACACGTTGGTGGCAGCTCACGTCGTGGGCGGTAGTCCAATGGCTGACCAGCCCCTCTAAAGCGCTTGAAAAAGCCGATTCGAAACGGGAAGCACAATTCCTAGCCTCCTGGATCTTGTTCGCGCCGCCCGTACTTTTTTTCGCCGCGTATCTAGAATCCCAACGCAATCCCGCATTCACAGAGGTCCTACGACTCAATCAGCTCTTGTGCGGACCTCTCGTGATCTCAGCCTACATTTTGGCGCGTACAAAACACTACCGCTTAGGTGCTGTACTCGCGGTTTTAGGTATGGGCGTCGGCTGCGCGGTAGCGCTTTATTTCGACACCACCAGTATGATGCACATCTCCTGGATGTCGATCCAAGTTCTCATCGCAGCTACCGTGCTTTCTCTTCAAGCCACCTTAATGACGGCCCTAGTGACACTGTCGCTGCCATTCATCATCATGAGCGTACAGTCGACGTGGTTTTCTCTAGAAACCGGTCAAGCGACCATCTTTCTCGCTATCGTATCTGTCCTGGCTCTATCCACGATGCGACATCGGACCCTTCTGGAGAACGAGCGTAGTCAGGCCTTGCTGGACCTAAAGGAACAGTTGATTGCCACCGACCGCATGGTCGCAATGGGAACATTGGCCGCCGGTGTCGCCCATGAAATCAACAACCCGCTGGCCTACGTCATCGCAAACCGCGATCTTTTGGAAGATGAACTGGTAAACCCATCGAAGCCCGGCACAGTCTCAAAAGTAAACCGGCGCCTATCGGTAATGGCAGAGGGGTTGGAGCGAGTGCGAAGCATCGTTGCTGATCTCAACACCTACGCTAAACCCGAAACCACCGCAGATATCAGCGCGCCGGCCAACCTGTCCGAAGTCATTCAGGCGGCGGTCTCAATCGCCGGAAACGCAATTCGAAACCGTGCAACCCTCCATCAGAACCTACGACCAAACACGATCGTTCACGCAAATCAACGAAGATTGGAACAAGTCTTGATCAACATTTTGGTCAACGCGGCACAAGCGATCCCCGAAGGTGACAGCGCGAATCAACACATCGAGATCGCGGTTCGAACAGAAGAAGATCTCGCTGTAATCGACATCTCAGACACAGGAACAGGGATCTCCTCGGAGCACATAGAAAGGGTGTTCGATCCTTTTTACACCACCAAGCCAGTCGGTGAAGGAACAGGTCTGGGACTAGCTATCAGTCAGAGCATCATCGCCAAATCCGGTGGAAGCATCTCTATTTCCAGCGTCATCAGCCAAGGTACAACCGTATCGATCCGCCTACCGCTCACCGACACGCCAGTCAGTGGCGCCGTGACTTCCGACACTGCGGAAAACCTACCGCCCCCAACTCAGTCTCCTGCTCGGATACTGGTAATCGACGATGAGCCAGCAATCCGAGAGCTGCTCGTCGAAATGCTCGCGCCCCATCAAATAGACACCGTCCCCGGCGCAAACGAAGCCCTCGGGGAGCTACAACAGCACTCATACGACCTGATTTTATGTGACATCAGCATGCCAGGCATCAGCGGCATCGACTTTCTAAAAACGCTCGAAAGCACAAACGACCGCGCCAGTGAAAGCGTCATCTTCCTGACCGGCGGCGCCGTGACCGCAAAAGCCGCTGATACGCTCTCTAAATCGAGACGCCCTGTGATTACCAAACCGTTTCGGTTCGACGAAGTGCACGAAATAGTACGCCAACAATTGGCGACAAGAGAGAAAGAAAACCCCGGTTAGTCCGCTGGGGATAAGGCCTCTTGGATCGATATTTGCGCGAGTTCATGGAGGTCATCCAAGCCTTCAGCAGTTGGGAAACCATCCCACCAAGACCATTGACCGGAAACCATGACGCCTTCAATGTGCTCCGAACGAATTTGCTCCATTAGGACTTGAGCGAGCGTGCTCGCATCAACATTCAAACCAGGGGGTGGTTGCACCACAACCAAATCCGCGACGGCACCTTTACGAATGCACCCCAATGTACTTCCGAGTGCACTGTCAGCCATGCGCGCCACACCAGTCAAAACACCCAAAGCATCTTCCACAGACCACTTCAGTCCTGCTGCCGTGCCGTGACGATACACAGCCTGTAGATCCGCAAGAATCTCGAAGGGTGGCTCATTGAATGCACTCGACAATTGCGGGTGCACGTCACCGGAAAAAGTAGCCGCTGCTTGCGACTGACTGAGCGTCTCGAAATGCGGCACCAACTGCGACAAGGATTGTTCGAGGCCGGTCACAGTCCGTAGCCCGATCCACCTCAAGGCCTTTTCAACCTGTTCGTCAGCGAGGTCCCTGGGCTGTCCAACCCAATGATGCGGACCGACAACCGTAGTCACACCGCATCTCAAGGCCTCAAGCCCGCCGATAACCGTCGACAAAAAGATGCCGCGAGAGTCCAGCGCATCAACGAGCTGTGCCAAATCGCTCTCAAACCCGGCCGGCAGCAAATCATCAATAGAACGACAACCTATAAAGGCCGAAAACAGGCGCTTCTGTGAGCACACAAATCCCGGCAGAATCCACTTTCCCGTCAAATCAATGACCGACTCGCCTGCTCGCTCCGGTAGCGCCGGCCCTAATCCGACAATGTCGCCTCCCTCTACACGGATATCCTGCGTCAAGACACGCGGAGGGTCTGTATGAACCACCAGTGCACCACGCAGGACCAAACTGTTGGTGTTGCCGCCTGACATCACTACAGTCCCCCTGTGAAGAGCCTGAACACAACGCGGTTCAAGCCGAAATGACCGGTTTTGAACCGTCGGAAATACAAAAAATAGGAGGTCAACGGGACCTCGGGACGAATCATCCACTATCCGCTTTGAACCAACTCGGGATAGGCTAGAGTGACGAGACGCAAGACAAAGGGCTGAATGGCAAAAGATCATCTAGAATTTTGGCTGAATAACGAAAGAGTCGTTGAAGACAACACCGTCGGAACGACGACTTTGCTTCGATTTCTACGGGATAAGAAATCACTGACAGGCACCAAAGAAGGCTGCGCTGAAGGTGACTGCGGCGCATGCACTGTCGTCGTCGTCGGCGAGGATGCGCAGGGTAAACCCTCATTCCGGGCCATCAACAGCTGCTTAGTCTTTCTGCCAATGGTCCAAGGCTGCAAGGTGTACACCGTCGAAGCGTTGCGCGACTGGAGTCAAGCACGCGAAGACCCAGAGTCCGGGTACCACCCCGTACAGAACGCGATGGTTGAAACGCGTGGCTCGCAGTGTGGCTACTGCACCCCTGGGATCATCATGTCGCTGTTCGAGGCCTGCTATCGCGACGACATCGAGCGCGATGGGGCGATGGAAGAACAACTATGTGGCAACCTCTGTCGATGTACAGGGTATCGCCCCATTCAAGAAGCTGGAGAGCGGATCGGCGGACTTGCACCTGCTGACAGGTTCTCCGAACAATTGACACCGGTGCCCAACGAAACACGGGGACTTGACTACCAGCACAGGACACAAGCCTACCTACAGCCCACCTCCCTGGCCGAACTGTGGGACACGCGCGCAAAACACCCAGAAGCGACACTTGTGGCAGGAGGTACCGATCTCGGGCTGCAGGTCACCAAGCAGTTCAAGCACTTCGACACAGTCATCGGCCTGGAAGGCATCGAAGAACTCAAACTTATCGAACGCCAAACGAGCGGCTGGCGGATCGGGGCAGGGGTCCAACTGACGCGCCTACATGAAGCGGTGGGCAAGCACCTGACGGCCGTAGAGAAGATGCTACGCGTCTTCGGGTCCCGGCAGATCCGAAACCGCGCGACGCTTGGTGGAAACCTTTGCAACGCCTCTCCGATTGGAGACATGGCGCCTGTGCTGCTTTCACTGGACGCTCAAGCTATCGTTACAGGGCCGAACGGGGACCGCGAAATTCCGCTACAAAGCTTCTTTGAGAGCTACCGAAAGACAGCGTTGCGTCACGATGAAATCCTACTGGCCATCGAAATCCCAGACCCGCCATCCAACGCATTCTCTACGTCCTACAAAGTGTCGAAACGCCGAGAGTTAGACATCAGCACCGTGGCCGCGGGCATGTTGGTCGATCTCGATGAATGGGGAGCCGTGGCCACAATACGGTTGGCTTACGGGGGCGTCGCGGCCACGCCAACACGGGCGACAAGAACAGAAGAAACCCTTGTCGGCCAACCTTGGACCCGCGAGATCGTCGAAGCGGTGATTCCGGTCTTAAGCGAAGAGCTGACACCCATTTCCGATCATAGAGGCTCGGCAAACTACCGCGCACTGCTGGCCCGCAATCTCTTGTTAGCGTTCTTGCTTGAGAGTGAAAACGTCGACTCTAGCCAACTGCCAGGCAACCCATCCAGTTGTGCAGCGTGGGTTGGCTGATGAAGGACCGATCTGCCCTAGGCGCAAAACTCCCTCACGAAAGTGCCTACCTGCACGTCTCAGGAGAAGCGCGCTACGTCGACGATATCCCTGAACCACACGGCATGCTCCACGCGCAGATCTTGCCATCGCCCTGGGCCCATGCGCGTATCTTGAGCAAAGATGCAACACATGCTCGGAACGTTCCAGGTGTCCACGCCGTGCTGTTCGCTGAAGACCTCCCAGCACACAATCAGGTAGGACCCGTCATCCCAGACGAGCCCCTTCTGGCGACCGACCTTGTGCATTGCGTGGGACAAGCTGTCGCCGTGGTGTACGCGGAGACACCGGACCAGGCAAGGGCTGCCTTAGCGAAGATCGAGGTCGGCTATGAGCCTTTGGAGGCCGTACTAGACATCGACACGGCCCTCGAAAAGCGACACCACCATGGGACGCCACACCGAATTGTAAGAGGCGATCCAGACCAGGCCATCAAGGACGCGCCGCACCGACTGCAAGGAAGCGCCGCTTCGGGTGCGCAAGATCACTTCTACCTCGAAACTCACTGCGCCCTAGCCCTCCCCGGTGAAAATCGAACGCTAGAAGTCTTCAGCTCCACGCAACACCCCTCCGAGACCCAAATCCTCGTCGCAGAACATGTTGGCTGGGGACGGCACCAAGTGGTTGTGACCTCACCCCGAATGGGTGGGGCCTTCGGCGGTAAGGAAACGCAAGCCGCTCACTGGGCCTGTCTGGCTGCGGTAGGTGCTGTACTCACCGGGCGCGCCGTCAAGGCGTGGCTCAGTCGAGATCAAGACATGACGACAACAGGTAGGCGTCACCCCTTCAAGACAAGCTGGGATGTAGGCTTCGACGATGAAGGCAAGATCCTGGCTTTAGACGCCCACATCGTTGGAGATGGCGGTTGGGCGGCCGACTTGTCGCTCGCCATTGTCGATCGCGCCTGCTTCCACATCGACAACACCTACTGGCTACCGCATGTGAGAATTTTAGGCGAAGTGGTGCGAACAAACCACGTCTCCAACACCGCCTTTCGAGGCTTCGGCGGTCCGCAAGGGATGGTCGTCATCGAACGAATACTCGAGCAGATCGCCTATGCGCTGGACCGAGATCCGCTCGAAGTGCGAAAGCGAAACTTCTACGCAGAAAACACCTGTAATCAAACGCCCTACGGGCAAACCGTCGAAGGCTTCCGTATCCCGCGAATGCTGAAACAACTCGAGGCGTCTTCAGATCTGGTCGAACGCCGCAACGCCATTGAAAAGTTCAACGCGCAGCATGAATGGATCAAACGCGGGATTGCGCTCACACCGGTGAAGTTCGGGATTTCCTTCACAGCGAGCTTTCTCAATCAAGCTGGCGCGTACATCGTGCTCTACGCGGATGGAACAGCCCAACTCAACCACGGCGGAACAGAGATGGGCCAAGGCCTATACCAGAAGATGGTTCAGATCTGCGCCCATGAACTCGGGCTACCAGTAGACGCCATCCGACCGATGCCCACGGCGACAGACAAAGTCCCCAACACTTCTGCCACCGCGGCCTCCAGTGGTGCGGACCTCAACGGCCAGGCCGTCGCACTTGCTGCGCGCGCCATCGTTGACCGTCTAAAAGCGGTCGCGGCTGATCAACTCAAAACAACGCCCGACCAGATTCAGATCCGCGCGGGTCAAGCCCACGCGACACCCCCGAGTCCAGACGCATGGGCCTGGCACAACGCGGAGAGCATCACGCTCCCAGAGGTCACTCAGGCCGCGTACATGGCCCAAATCTCCATGGCAGCGGCAGGGTTCTACCGTACACCGGACATCGGATACGATCGGGACGCTGGACACGGAAATCCGTTTCACTACTTTGCCTACGGGGTGGCGGCATCGGAGGTCGAAGTCAACGGCCTGACCGGGGAATGGAAATGCCTACGCGCCGACGTCGTGCACGATGTCGGAGACAGCCTTTCACCCGATATAGACAAAGGCCAAGTGGAAGGCGCGTTCGTACAAGGCATGGGATGGCTTACATGTGAGGAGATGGTCTGGAGCGCAGAGGGCCACACCCTGACGCACTCTCCAAGCACCTACAAGATCCCCGCTGTCGGAGACACCCCAACCGACTTTCGGGTAGACCTGCTACAGAGCGCTCCCCAAGAAGGGGTGATTCATGGCAGCAAAGCGGTAGGTGAACCTCCATTTATGCTCGCTATCAGTGTGTATGTTGCGCTAGAGCGCGCTGTTCGAGCTTTCGGGAACCATCAAGTCGCGGTGGCGCTGAATATTCCAGCGACCATCGAAACGATTGCGCTCGCAGTAGACGAGGTGCGACAACGCGCCGCCGACAAAAATCACGTTGAAGCCAGTAAATAACGACACGCCCCGAAAACTCATCGAGGTCGCGTTTCCGCTCGCCGAAGTAGGTCGGGAAGCGGCGAGAGAAAAGTCTATTCGCATAGGGCACCCCTCAACTCTGCATCTGTGGTGGTCACGCAAACCGCTCGCAGCAGCACGTGCTGTGTTGTTTGCCCAGTTGGTCGACGACCCGAGTGCCGACCCAATCCAATTCCCTACAGAAGAGAGCCAAGCACAAGAAAGAAAACGGTTGCTCGCTCTCTGCGCGGCGCTGTCTCGATGGGAGTCGAGCAACGACAAAGACCTCATCAACCAGGCGAGAGACCTTATCGCTGCGCGATCGGATACCGCAGACGCCGCTATCCTCGACGGCTTTTGCGGAGGAGGCTCAATCCCTCTGGAAGCAAGCCGTTTAGGACTCGAGGCATATGCCCAAGACCTAAACCCTGTCGCTGCGTTCATCACGCGTGCATTAGCCGATATCCCAGGTCGCTTTCAGCCCCGCGAACTGTCAGACGACATTCGAGCGCTTGGCACCTGGGTGGAGACCTGGTCGCACGAACGGCTCCGCACGCAATACCTCGCGCCCGTGGGTCATAAACTTCCCGACGAATCCGTCGTTGTCGCATGGTTTCACGTGCGCACTATGCCATGCCCAGCTTGTGGGAAGACCACGCCTCTCGCTTCGAAATGGTGGTTGAAGCGCAAACCTTCGATCTGGATCGAACCGAAACCGGATGGCTCATTCAGTATCCGACATGAAGGCACCCCTACAGCCCCGACCGTGTCTCGGAACGGCACGCGATGCATATCCTGCGCCTCCCCAATCTCACTCCAACAAATTCGCGCAGCCGGTAAGAATGGGTGTCTCCAACACAAGCCCGCAGCCTGTGTGCTTCAAACTAAGTCGGGGCGGGTGTTCATAGAAGGCAACCAGGAAACAGACGCTCCCAAACAGGCACGTAAACCAGCCAATGGCCCGTTCGCAGCCGCCCTCAAAGGGAAATGCGCAGTAAGTGTTCCGCTCTACGGTATGACCACACTCGCCGAGCTCTTCCCAGATAGGGCCTGGAACGCGATGCACACCTTCCAAGAAGGTATCAGAGCCGCACAGGAACACGCTTCCTCGCTCGCCAAAAGACGCTTATTGCCGTCCGATACGCGTCCACTGCATTTGGGAGGTACTGGCGAAAGAGCGTACGCAGAAGCCTTGGTCAGCTATATGGCGTGCGCACTGTCTCGTTGCGCGGACTTTTGGTCATCACTCGCCACCTGGACACCAAGAGGTGGTTTCGTTGCGCACACCTTTACGTTGCAGGCCCTCCCAATGACCTGGGATTTCGCCGAGGCAAACCCGTTCTCTGGTCGATCTGGCAGTTGGCGTAGCGCGATCAACTACATCTCAAAAGTTGTGCAGAGACTGCCCGGCGATACAGCGCGTGTCCATGTGAACCGGCAAGACAGCAGATCGGAGACGCTGGCAGAGCGGCTCCCGATCGTCTGTACCGATCCTCCGTACTTCGACTACATCGAATATTCGGCACTATCGGACTACTTTTTCGCATGGCTGAAACCAACAGTCGGCGACCTACACCCCGATCTATTCGACAGCCAACACGTTCCCAATGAAGCGGAGCTCGTCCCTTCACCCTTCCGTTTTAAGAGTAAGCAAATAGCCCGTAAGCACTTCACCGACGGGCTCCACGAAACCTTCTCACTCTGGCTCAAACACCACCACCCAAAGGCTCCAGCGGTGCTGTTCTATGCGTTCAAAGGCGACCTTACGGGATGGTCGACCCTGTTGGAAGCGCTGGTCAGATCCAAATGGATGATCACGCGGACGTGGCCCCTTCGCATCGAACGACCCGCTCGTACAGTCGCCCGAGGCACAGAGGCGATCGCATCGTCGATGGTCTTGGTCTGTAGACCCCAGGACAACCAGGCACCTACGCATTTCGAAGAAGCGCTCACCTCTATACAAGAAGGTTTGGCCGCCCTATTGGATGAACTCGAGACCTTGGGCATCCCTCCTGTGGACCTCCCTCAAGCCGTCATTGGAAACTGCTTTCAAACGCTCGGACGACCTGGCGCACTCAAAAGCGCTGCCGGCAAAGAGGTGTCCGTCGACGACGCCTTGCAGGCATGCGCTCAAGCACTGCTCACGGCGGCCGAACGGCGTGTAGACAGCGACACCGAAACACTTGGCGCCACACTCCTTGCCGCCTTCAAACCCAATGAAAGCCCTCTACCAACTGACAAAAAAACCATCGTACGCGCGAAAAAGGCACTGACGTTGACCTACCTGAAGGCCAAACGTGGGTCGCTCGAAGCACGACAAGCCAACCAATTCGCGCAGGCTCTTTCCGCTAATGCGTCGCCTCGATCAACTTGATCAAGTACTGATCACCAAAGACCCGGGCAGCATCGAGACCCCGTTGAAAATGTTGGGTAGCTGCCGGCTCGTCACCCCGAGACCGGTTGTAACGCCCATAAAGCCAATGCCCTATCGCCAGCACCGAGTGATCAGAACTCCTGCGCGCCTGCTCTAAAGCCGCTGACAGAAGCTCAACACCGGAGTTTTCTCCGCGTATAGCGTTCAAATAACCGAGAAAGACATCGTTCATCACGATACCGACGTCCCAGTTGATCTCTTCAGCGAGTTGTCGACTCCTGTCGAAGGCCGCAAATGCGCGGGCGTTATCGCCCAGATGAAAATGGGCGTCTCCAATATTGTGGAGATTGATCACCACGCCACGGCGATACCCAATCCCTTGGCGCACCTCGAGCGCGGTTCGAAAGCAATCCAAGGCCTGCGCGTAGTTGTCTCCCAGGAAATGAACGAGTCCCATGTTGTTTTCAATCCGACCGAGAACAATACGATCTCCCGCCATCGCCGCCAGCTCTCGCGCCCGAAGCAACAAGCGCAACGCCCGACTTTCCTCTCCCTGGTGAATGGCGCGGGACGCCAATCCAAGCAGAGCATGCGCCGCCAAACCAGGGGTATTGCCAGCGCCATCCAGCACACGCTGAAAGAGTCGTTCCGCAAGATCAAAGTCGGCTTGGCCCACGGCGAGATCTGCTCGAGCAACCACCGCCTCAGCCTCGATGTCTTCATAGTCATAGGCAGTCGATAACGAAAGCGCCTCTTCAAGAAGCGCCTTCGCCTCTTCGAAGCGATCTGTCGCCAGGAAGACCCGACCCATTTCTAGGTAAACATGCGCCTCTTCATCTCCATATCCAGCCTCTTCAGCGGCATCTAGCGCGAGTTGAAGGTGGCGCTCAGCCTCCGACCAGCGCGCCAGCAACCGTAACAACGCACCGATCCGGCGATGAAAAACCGCCTCGCCTTCGGTTTGTTGAGGTTTAGGAACATGCTCGAGCCAGGCGACACCGATCTGATAGCAAGCAAGCGCCTGATCCAGATAGTGGCCACGATGGTGGATATCTCCAGCGCGTAAGGTTGACTGCGCTGCCAAAAGCCACTGCCCACCGGCTGCATGATGCCCAGCCATGGTTTCCAAATGAGGCTCAAGGTGATCTGCGTAAAAACGCCCCATGCCCTCAGCGACCATGCGGTGGTAATCACGTCGCTGAACACCAAGAATCCCCTTGCGCGCAACCTCCCAGATCACGCGACTTGGAAACTCAACCGTGGCCGACTCGCGCTCCCCATCCCTACGCAACAAGGCGTGCTCTACGAGGTCGTCGACTATCGCTTCAATTCCGACAATTCCTGTCGACTCACGCAACAAAGCAACTGGTGCCGCCATTCCGACCGTTGCGGCGACCTGTAAGATGCCCTTGCTCGCCGGATCCAGCGCATCTATTCGCGTACCTACAAGCCCTTCAACGCTCGGCGGGACCTCAAACTCCGCGTCGCCACCCACAAGTACCGCTGTCCCCATTTCAATACGAATGCGATTTGCGACCTCAAGGGCTTTCACCACCTCTTGGGCATAAAGCGGATTGCCTTCCGCCGACCGAATGACGACTTCCAACAGCGAAGGCGCAACAGCTGGGGCGTCAAAATGATCGGAAAGTAGCTGTGCGACGCCTTGGTCCGTGAGGCGGCCCAATGGAATCTCGGTGACGCCCGCTGTCCGCAATCCAGCGTGCAACTGCCCACGTGTGGCACAAAGCAGCAATAACGGCCCCTCCGAAGCAACCGAGGCACAATGGGCCAACAGCCCTCGCTCCAGCGCATCAAGGTTTTGAATGTCTTCGAACAAGACGATCGCCGGCCCCTCCGCCACCAAGCCGCGAAACAAACGACGCGTCGCCTCGAACAAAATCTCTCGTGCGGGAACAGCCGGGTTCAGTGATTCCAACGCAAAAAGACCCGCCAATACAGCAACATCCGCCTCTGATAGGCCCAACTGGGTCAAGCGAGCGAGCTTCTTTCGCACCGTTGCGGGCGCATCCTGATCGACGCCCACAATCGTAGCGACCAAATCACGAAACGGCTCAAGGGGTCGGTCGGTACCAAAAGGCGCCGCCAGCACGCGAAACCTCGGGAGGTTCCTTCGCTTTGCAAGCTCCTGTACCTCTTGCAACAAACGGCTCTTGCCCACGCCGGCTTCGCCGCGCACGACAACTACCGCGCCCTTGCCTTCGCCAAGCGCCACGACGCTCCTCCGGAGCACCTCCAACTCATCTCCACGAACGATCCAACGTCCCCCTGCCGCTTCTGATCCTGCACGCCGCCGGCCACGTAAAATCCAGGTATTGCGTGTACGGCCTTTGCGAAGCCCCACCGCCGCGCCCGGCGCGAACTGAAAACGCTCTCCTGCAATAGACACCACACGCTCACTCGCACGCACCTCTCCAGGGTCCGCGCTCGCACACATCCTACGTGCGAGCTTGAACGTGTCGCCCCGACCAAAGAGTCGTTCATCTCCACGGCTACGTTCTACGGTGAGTTCGCCGTGGTGCACCCCGGCACAAATCTCTACAGGGATCCCTCTGGCTCGGAGCCTGCGTGCGCTTTCACACAGCGCGAGCGCACACGCGAGCGCCCGATCGATGTCGTCTTCATGCGTGCGCGGGACACCGAAGATCACCTGCACCGCATCATCCGCACCAGCCTCCAGACGACCACCGAATCTGCGAACAGTCCTTCTGACGCTTGAGAGAACCTCTCGCTGCCGTTCGACCAATGCTGACGGGTCGAGCAACCCTGGCAAATCCGTATGACCGCAAATTTCTGCGATCAGCACCGCGACGGGCTTCAGCTCTTCGCGCGCCCGTCCCCCAAACGGAAGGACGTCTTCTGATCCACTGCCAGCCCCCGTGAGTGCTTCACGACTGCTCTGGCTGACAGCCTCCATCGAGGACCCGTCACCAGTACGGGTCCGTCCCGCTTGAAGCCGTGCGAAGTCTTCTGCCAATCGGTGTAGATCATCCGCTGCCGGATCCTGCTCCATCTCAGCGGCGTAGACCTCCTCCAAAAACTCCACCATACGGCCCGCGTCAGCGCGAAGACCCTGTTCGTAAAGAAACGCTCTCAGATCCTCTTCGAATGTCTCAGCGCTGAGGTACCGATCCTCAGGATCTCGCGCGAGCGCCTTCTGCAAAATCTCCCAAAGGGCGTCGGGGATACTTGCATTCTCCAACCTGGGATCTGGGATTTCTGCCTTCCGAACCCGCTCTAGCTTTTTGGCTGGATCAGGGTCATCATAAAGCCTGTGACCCACCAACAATTCGTACAACACGATACCCGCGGAGAATACATCAGCGCGGCGGTCTACCGGCTCTCCTTTCGCCTGCTCGGGTGACATATAGGCGAACTTTCCGCCACCCGGTTTTGATGTGCCCTGAGACTCCGCGACCCCGGCTAAACGGGCGATCCCAAAGTCGACCAACTTCACATCACCTTGAAAGGAAACCAACAGATTATGTGGGGAGACATCTCGATGAACCAAGCCCAACGGTTGACCATCCGCACCTGTTCGGGCATGCGCATAAGAAAGCCCGCGCAGCGCAGCGCCGACGACATATACGGCTAAAGGAAGCGGCAGCAGCCGATCCTCTCGCCGCAGGGTCCGAACGATCTGGGTCAGATCACGCCCATGGATGTGCTCCATCGCGATGAACCAGTCCCCGCCCCCTTCGTCCGTGCGGCCCAGATCGTAGACCTGCACGATATTCGGGTGGTTAAGACATACCGAAATCTTAGCCTCATTTACGAACATCGAGACGAAGCGAGGATTTTGTGCCAGGGCGGGCAGGATTCGCTTGATGACAAGACGCTTTTCGAAGCCTTCGACACCAAAAGAGCGTGCCAGAAAGACCTCCGCCATGCCGCCCGTCGCGATGCGTCGCAACAGTTGATACTTCCCGAATGTCGCCGGAAGCTCTGTACTGACGGAAGTTCCACTCAATCGAGCGTCCTCGGGCTTTGTGGATTGCGCTCGGCAAAGCGTTGAATCAACGCTTGGCTTTCCTCATCCAAAGACTCCGGTGTGACGATCGAAACTTCAACGAAGAAATCGGTGGGCTGTTCTTCTGCATCGGGCAAACCTTTGTCCATAAAGCGGAAAACGCGACCGGAAGAAGTACACGCAGGGACCTTGAGCCCCACCTTCCCCTGTGGGGTGATGAGCTCGATCCGAGCCCCCAAAAGAGCCTCCTGTACCGAGAGTCTGAGCGTCGCCGGTCGGCGGCGTGAACCTCGGTGGAGCGCCGTCGTCGCGTTGGGCGTTGCGAGCGGCTCCTCAGCTATGTTGGACACGACCCGTACATCAGCGACCAAATCCCCGTAAGCGCCACCACCGATGCCAGCGTGGCCCATCCGCGGCACACGCAAAGAGGCACCATGCTCAATACCTGGCGGAATCCGGAGGTCATGAATCTCATCGTAGGTATAAAGCTCTAGCGAACCGTCCTTACGACGCATTCTGGCGTAAGACACTAAGATCGCCCCACCGCTTGTCGCGACCTCTTCGGAAATGTCCACATTTAGCGAGATGTCTTGACCCGAAGACGGCGGCGCCGCGCTCTCAGGGCGTTCGCGTCGCCACGATGTCGACGTCGACTGCGCACGAGACGGGCTAGACGGCCTCGCGCTAGGACGCGCTCCGACCCGACCGGACCCAAAGCCAAAATCAACGAAGCCATCACCAAAAAGATCATCGAGGTCGAGATCGTTTTTGGGTGCATTCGGAGCAGGAGATGGAGGGGGCGCCTCGCTTTGACCGAACGGACTCCATTCATAATTGAAGGGATTCGTGCGCCGCGCGCCACGAGAACGACGATCATGACGCGCGCGAGCTTTAGGATCGATCAACAATTCGTAGGCCGCTCTCGCAGCCTTAAACCGATCGCTGGCTGACTGATCTTCACCCGCACGATCCGGATGACACTCCTGCGCGATTCGACGAAAAGCAGATTTGATCTCCTTCGAAGTTGCGGTCGGACTGACCCCAAGGGTGGCGTACGGATCGGCCATGTGCTCCTTATTGCTGTAGGTTCACATTTCAGAACGATCAGCTTACCGCATCCACGCCCAGACGGATGACGAACGCCATAAAGCGGGTCTTCACTTTGCATTGAATTTTACTGTTTTCTCCCAAAACATAGGCTTCTGGCCCTAAGATCCTGAGAAGAAAGCGCCGATGTGATTGACGAGGGTGGATTGGAGCCCTAAGATCTTAGGCACGCTCGGGAAACCCCTCAACCACCGCCGCGCACGCGCGAGGAGCGAATGGCAAGGTATAGCAATCCAGGTGGGCTCTCCTGCTCGTTCTGCAACAAACCGCAGCACGAAGTCGACAAGATCATCGCAGGACCGAACGTCTACATCTGCAGTGAATGCATCAAATTGTGCCTGGATATTATCCAGGAAAATCACCAACAAAAACCAATGGCGTGGGGGCAGCACCGCATCCCACCGCCAGCCAAGATCAAAGGATTCTTGGATCAGTACGTGATTGGACAAGACGAAGCGAAGCGTAAGCTCTCGGTCGCCGTGTACAACCACTACAAACGACTGGAAGCGAACGAGAAAAACTCGGGAAGCACTTCAGACGTTGAGATCCAGAAGTCCAACGTGCTTCTGATCGGTCCTACGGGGACTGGAAAGACATTGATGGCGCAAACTCTTGCGCGGTTTCTGGATGTTCCCTTTGTCATCTCTGACGCAACCAGCCTTACCGAGGCGGGCTACGTCGGTGAAGACGTCGAGAATATCGTGTTGAGCTTGTACCAAGCATCCAACAACAACATTGAGCAAACCCAACGCGGCATCGTCTACATCGATGAGATCGACAAGCTCGCCGGGAAAAACCTCACCTCTTCTGTAAGCAGAGATGTGAGCGGTGAGGGCGTGCAACAGGCGTTGCTCAAGTTGCTGGAAGGAACCCAGGCAAACATTCAGGTTCGAGGAAATAAACGTCTTCCGAACCAAGAATACCTTCAGATCGACACCACAAATATTCTGTTCATCTTGGGCGGTAGCTTCGAAGGGCTAGAGCGGATCATCGAAGAGCGGTCCGGTAAACGCGCTGTAGGCTTCTTGTCCGACGAGAACACGCTTGAGCACAGAGAGCAAACCTTGCAAGGGGTGACACCTCAAGATCTCGAGCGCTTTGGTCTGATCCCCGAGTTCATCGGCCGACTCCCTGTATGCGCCGTGATGAACTCTCTTCGAACCGAAGACATGGTGCACATTCTGACGCAGCCGAAAAACAGCCTGATCAAGCAGTACCAGAAGCTTTTCAAGTTCGAAAAGGTCAAACTGTCTTTCACGGACGACGCGCTTACAGCTATCGCGGACAAGGCGACGACGCGCCAATCTGGTGCACGAGCCCTACGAAGTATTCTCGAGTCGATCATGCTCGACATCATGTATGAAATCCCATCGCTGGATGACCTACGTGAAGTCGTGATCACCGAAGAAGTCGTGCGACAAGGGGCCGAGCCGCTGTACACTCCTGTCAGGTACGAAGTACCCGGCTAGGAGTGTCATGTTCACAGGTCTGCTCGTTGCGTCACCGCAAATGCGAGACCCATTCTTTTCAGGTACTGTCGTCTTGCTGTGCCAACACGACGATGACGGTGCCTTGGGGATCGTGGTGAACCGCGAGACGTCATTGCGCGTCAAACAGGTGAGCGAGAGCTTGGAGATACAAGCGCCGCTGCACGAGGACGCCCCCGTGATGTGGGGAGGCCCTGTCGAACCGGGTGCTGGCTTCGTCGTGTATCGGGGTGCGGGGCCTATAGATGAAGGGTGGCAGCTTGGAGTCGACGTGGCGGTGTCGCCCTCCAGAGACCGATTGAGCACCATGCTACATCAGCAGGTGATCCCGTTTTACTTATGTCTGGGCTACGCAGGCTGGGGACCACAACAGCTTGATGATGAGATCAAAGAAGGGTCTTGGCTCTGCTGTGAGACCAACTCTACGCTGCTTTTCGATACCCCCTTAGACAACCGCTACGATCTCGCGCTCGCAAGTTTTGGGGTGGATCCCAACCTTGTGTGGATGCAACCCGTCGACGAGTAGGGCCCCAAGGCGCGATCAGGCGGTTAGGCTCAATGGCATGCGCTATAGGCTTTATGCAGGAATCGGTGTACTGCTACTCTTTGTGGTCGTGGTGATCTTCGGGCAAATACCCGATGCACCAGCGTCCCCTGGGGGGGTATTCACCGAGCCTGTCGCCCCGCCACCGGCCTACGCTGAAACCCAATACACCGTACAGCGCGGGGACTTCGCAGGTCCGATTCTCGAACGCTACGGCTTCCCTTCGAAAAGCATACTGAAGGCCGCAGCAGGGGTGTACGACCTCACTCGAATACGAGACAATCGGAAATTTACGTTCGGATATACACAAGATGTCGAGCACGGTACGCTCGCCAAATACGCGATCAACGAAGACGAAGCTGTCGTCGTTCGCTACGCAGACGAGCAGTGGACCGCAAAGCTTGAGACCATCGAATACGAGTCTCGAACCATCGCGAGAGAGATCTCTTCGGCGCCCACCTTTTGGAACGCAGCCATCGATGCCGGAATTCGTCCAAGCGACTTCATGCGGCTTCCAGAGGAGATCTTCCAGTGGGAGGTCGATTTCAACACAGAGATTCGTAAAGGCGCACGAATAACGTTGGTCTCCGAAGGGTTGTTTTACGAAGGCGAGCTGAAAAAGCTCGGGAAGATCTGGGGTGCCGTGCTGTCCAACGACGGCAAGGAAACGTGGGCCATCCGGCACGAGCATCCCGACAAAACCATCGACTACTACGGACCGGACGGCAAAGCCCGCAAGCGTCCCTTCCTGAGAAGCCCCCTGAAGTTCTCTCGAGTGACCAGCGGCTTCAACCTGAAACGCTATCACCCGGTACTCAAAACACGCCGCCCACACTACGGGACCGACTTTGGTGCACCAACGGGCACCCCTATCCGTAGCGTAGGAGATGGGAGTGTCGTGTTCGCAGGTCGAAATGGCGGGCACGGAAACCAAATTCGGATCCGGCATAAAACCGGACACGAAACGGGCTACTCGCACCTAAGCAAGATCCTTGTGCGCAAGGGTCAGACCGTCTCACAAGGCCAAACAATAGGGAAAGTGGGCTCCACGGGCATGTCCACAGGACCTCACCTTCATTACGAGATGAAATATCGGGGCAAGCATATAGACCCCATGCGGGCCAAGCTCCCGGTCGTAGAGCCGCTCCCAAAAAGCGAACGACCAGCTTTCAATGCCACGCGTGACAAGTGGCTTCCAGAACTCAAAGCAGCCCTCGCTGGTGACCCCCTATCGAGCGACGCACAGTAGGCATCATCGATGCGCCCGTCCCTCTTCAAAGACTGCCTAGGCTTCCCCGCTGCTGCGTTGGTCGGCTTGTGCATCAACGCAAACGCGAACGCGGCGACATTCGCTGAAGCCTGGGTCACAATCGACAGCGCAGAAGACATCCAGACGCTTAAAGACTTACCGCTATCCTTTGCAGAGGGCCGAGAGACGCATAGGCTCCGAATGATCGGTCCCTCACACGCTTTCGAAACCCTGCGCGAGCGCGGGTTTTTAGTAGAAACACTCCGCACCGATCATCGCCAAAGAGCATCGGACAATGCCGGATACCATGACCCCGATGAGATGCGCGCTGCGCTCCTCGAACTTGCGGAACAATATCCAGAACGCGCCCGCTTCGTAGACCTTGGAGAGTCCGTGCAAGGTCGCGAGATCTCAGGCTTACGTATCGCCGGAGGCGCGCCATGGAACGTCCGCATACTCGGAGGACACCATGGAAATGAGGGCTCTTCACTCGAGGTCCCGCTCGCCATTGCAGAAAGCTTGCTCACGTCCGATAGCAGCACTTTACCGACGGTTTGGGTGGTGCCTCACGTAAACCCCGACGGTGTGGCGGAAGGCTCTAGATACAACGCGCGCGACGTCGATCTCAACCGAAACTACGAATACAAGTGGTCTGAGACGGGCAGTTACAGCGGTGAGGCCGCGATGAGCGAGCCAGAAACACGCGCGGTACAAACCCTCTCCCTGTACCGACATTTCGCAAGTGGACTGAGCATCCACTCGGGCGCCGAAAACATCGGCTGGCCATGGAACTATCAAGAAGCCGACAGCACCGATGAGACGCTGCTCGCCAGCCAAGCGACCGCGTACGCTGAAGCGTGCGAGATCACGGGCTTCTACGCGACCAATGGCGCTGATTGGTACATCACCAACGGCGACACCAACGATTGGTCTTACGGGCGTCATGGCTCCTTTGACTACACCCTCGAAGTTTCAAAAACCAAGACGCCCCCAGCAGAAGACCTAGAGCTGGTGATCGCAGCACATCTTCCCCCAGCCCTCGAATTCATAGAACGCAAACCTTCTGTAGTGTTCAATGTGCAATCACAAACGACGGGATCGCCCATCGCTGCGTCTATCAGGCCCTTTGGAGGATGGAAGACGCGCGCTGGGCCGGACGGCGTCGTCGCAAGATGGCTTGAGCCCGGTGAGACCACCCTCGTCGTGTCCGCCGAAGGCTACACCGACCAGAGCCTTACGCTCACGATTGAAGAAGACACGATGATCGTCCGTGACGTGCTCATGGAGCCCGATACCCTCGAGATCCTTGAACCCGATGACCGGCTGCTGGCTTGGGGCGATCCGAATGCTGCTTTTTCCGTCACGGGAAAGACCAAAGTCACCGATGTCACCCTCTTTCGACAAGGCTTCGCTGACATCGACTTGGACGTCGATGACGGGCTGATTCTGGTCGATACGAGCGCGCTCGAACCTGGTCCATGGGGCTTACAAATCAACGAAATGAGCTCACCGAACACGCTTTTTATTGGCGAACGTACGGACCGCGTCCGGATATCCTCAGTCAACTGGGATCCCCCAGTCGCGACCTTGGCCGGGGAAGGCTTCGGCGCAGGTAGCAAAGCCTTCGTGATCGGCGCACCAGACCGAAGCCTGCAAGAGATCTCATTGATCGCAGAAGACGACAAGACACTTAGCCTTGACCTCACGGAGATCGATTTATCGGGAACCCTGGACCTGGTGTTGGTGTCTCATGGAGCACAACTTACGGTCCTCAACCTTACTGGTGAAGCTCAAGTAGACACCGCAGCACCACCTGACACGGATGCCCCGATAACAATGGACACCGCAACACCAACCAATACCGCCAGCCCCCCCAGTCGAGGGGGATGCGGGTGCGCGATTCAGTCAGGCGGTCTCTTCCATTTCACTGGAGCGTTATGGGGCCTGCTCATGATCGGCTGGTTGCCTCGCCGACGAACCTTCTCCAACGGAACTTCCGCATGAGATTAAAAAGCATCGGTACTTGCGCCCTCTTCGGCATCCTGAGCGTGTTCTCGCTAAATGGCTGCCTGGTGGGAGGCTCCAATTTCTCTGAAGACGTCGCGATGGCGTACGAAGAGTGTCGACCAGGTGAGATTTCTTTCCTTACCTCTAAGCACGGTATGCAGACCGTGTTCGACCGCTGTGGAAGTAACAACTTCAACAACTTCGCTTGGGCACCAGACGGTATACACCTGTACTTCCGTGTCACGCTGGCCGGACATATTCTAAACGGAGAACGCAAGACCATCGCCACCATTGGCGCACCCGGTGCGCTGGCGAATGGGCATTGGCTGGACAACAGCCGAATCGTCCTGCTGCTACCGCCTTTTAAGGACGAGGAGGGCGTCACCGTCACCGTCTACAACCGCGACACGGACAAATTTACCGGCATCCGTGCAGCACTAAAGGAACCTAAAGACGTCTACGCTGGCGACACGACCCAGACCATCTTTCTCACTGACGTCGACGTCGATGGCGTCCGTCGGCCGTACCGCGTCAATCTCACGACAGGTGAGATGACGCCGATCCTTGAATGGTTGGAAGGTCCAATAAGCCGGTTTACCCACCAAACAGATATGGGCATGGTCACCTGGTCCGATGACGAAGGTGCTGCGCACGTGGCGAAATTGGACGGCAGTGAGCGGATAACTTTCGAAAATGCGACCCGTGCCGTCATTCATCCGGAAGGTCGCTATGTCGCCCTGGAATATTTGGGAGATCCGATATCTCCCTTCGATCAGCGCACTTGGGACGAAGTTTCTGCTCAAGTTCGCGAACGTGAAATCCGTCGAAGAGAACAGTGGTCCGAACGCCTCCCTGATTGGGCCCCAAAGGAGATTCAGCCACCGACCATCGACATCTACGATCTGGAGCGCGAAGAACGCTGGACGCTTACCGCAGTTCAGGGGGACAACTTCGAGTGGTACCCCAGCCGAAACTACTACTGCTCGCTTCGTATGTGGGGTGTAGAAGGCAAAGAACTCAACAAGAACGTCCTACTTCTGGACCTGGCGGAAAGGTTGAGAATGGCTGAAAAAGGCGATGTCCCACTCGGACTCAAGCACTCCACAGCGACAAACGTATCAAACGATACTCCCCAAGAGTCTGCCGAGTAGATTCCTACACGCTTTGATGCGCTAAAAACGACACAAAAACGGAGCATGCTTGCGTTTTTGACGTCCGAGGAGAAGTTGGCACAGAGGTTGCATTAGGTGAATACAATCACGGAGGCAACCCATGTCCAACGCTCTTGCAGCCCAAACGGCTCGTCGCGACGCACTCATCCTCGAACATTACCCAATGGTCCGACGTGTGGCCTATCGCATGGTCAGCCGGTACCCGAGCTGCGTTGAGGTAGACGACCTCGTCAGCATCGGTGTTCAGGGCCTTATCGAAGCGGTCGACCGGTATGAAACCGACCGTGACGCTTCTTTCGCGGCGTACGCTCGGATTCGCGTAAAGGGAACTATCCTCGACGCGCTTCGAGAATCGGACTGGGTGCCTCGATCGGTAAGAGACCGTAACGGCACTTTGACCAAGTCACGCGACCACCTCCGTCGCAACTTGGGTACCGAGCCCACCGCGGCAGAACTCGCAGATCATCTCGGCCTCGGCATGAGCCAACTTCACGACTACATCAAGCAATCGACGCCTCTCGTCCTTGTCAGCAGCTCCGAGCAACAGGACGAAGATGGTCAAAGCGTCGGCGATCGCATCGCTGACAACCAACCAAGCCCCGAAGCTCAAGCAGCCGATAGCTTCCTGACTCAGGCGATCGACAAGGCGCTCGCGGACCTCCCCGAGAGAGAGCGACAGATTGTTGAACTGTACTACCGACAGGGCGTGACCTTCCGCGAGATCGGAGAGCGCCTCAACGTGACAGAAAGCCGGGTATGCCAACTCCACGCGCGCTTGAAAAGGCGCCTTGAGAGCCGATTGGCGCGCGTTATCGACGCCGCTTAGTCCCTACCGAAAACACGCGCGAAGTTTAGAAGACACGCTCGCCTCTACGGTGAGCGTGTCGCGCTCTGTGGCGCCACAAATACGTTCTTCACCCAACTGAACACAGGGTGAAACCACCAGAGGTTTTCTATCGTTCTCTGGAAGTACTGAGCAGGTTCCCCCACCGCGTACAAACTGTATAGACACTCGAAAGCTCGCAAGGCGCAGATCAAAGCTGCTCCCCAAATGCTCACGATAGGTATCGAGTGCAGCGAAAGCGTTCGGAACACGCGCTATTGACCAACCGTCACCAGACTCCGTGATCAAACCGGCGTCTGGCGGCACCCTTAAGGCGATCAAACCAAAACGCTCTGCTTCGTTGTAGCTCACAAAAACCTGTGCTGGGCTAGGCACCAAGCCTGCGAGACCACTTCCTAGCAGATGCAGTCCCTCCGGATCTGCCAAAAAGGATCGATGGAGCGCGCTGATCCCATGCGTGCGCACCTCGACACCGATGGGGGAATACTCAACGGCCTCCATTTCTCCAGAAGACACGTCCGCCGAAGCGGCTGCTAGCGTGTCGCCAGCAGCGGTAGCGATTTCATCCGCGACAGGGGGTGGCTCCTCGTTTCGAGAGCACCCAAGCGCTAAAAGCGCAATGAGGACGAGAGCACGCATCAATCCCGATTGGTAGAGCGGGTCCCGATAAGCCCATGGCGGCGCTTGACCTCTCGAAGCGCCTCTTGCAAGGCAATCTCATACTCAACCGTACCTTCACGGATGTTGAGTACCTTGGCCTGCGCTTCTTCGCGGAGCGCGCGCTCATCTACGTCGAACGAGCGAATGATACCGAGCGTCTTCCGAAAGATTAGACGGTCTTCGGTATACACCTCATCAATGAAGCGTGAGATCATGAAGTTCTCGATGATCTGGCGGGCGAGGAACTTCTCGACGCGATCTCCAGTGGGGTGTCCCCACTCATCCGCGATCGTGCTGCGCATTTTGCCGTATTGATCGTACGGCGTGTTCATCCGCGCCATTCGATCCTTTACAGCCTCACGGAGCTCCATGTCGCGCCGGAGAAAGGTCTCCATGATCGCAACCAGATCTTGTTCCGCTTCAGTGCGGTTTTCAAGTTCAACCTCAATATCGTTCTCGTTGCACAACGTGTCGATGACACCGTGCGCGATTTCCGGAATACGGGTGCGATAAAGTCGCATGAAATTCTCCGAGGGGTACGATCAGAAGCTTAAAGCGGCCCCTACTCCCAAACTAAGCGCTCTCAATCCATACGCTGCACGACTCGCGACTGCGCTGGATTCCGCCTTCACCAGGGGCCTGGCTTCGACAAACGACACCGTGTAGCCCATTTCCGCACGAACGGCGAATGGTTGTTTTGAAAGCCAACTGAAGCCAAGGCCGATCCGCGCAGCTGGCGCCAACTGAAGGGTATAGGGCCGAACATCCGCATCATTTTCATGATTCCATTCACGGATATGCGCAGCGGCATCGGACGCGATGTCGTGATGTGTCTGGACATGCCTGACGCCGGCGCTCGCCTGAATACTGGGCACTAAACCCACCGTGCGATCAGAAAACCGCACCTCGGGGCCAACATACGCATCGGTAGTCACCAGATAGGCCGTGTCGATGTCCTGAAAATAAGTGACCTCGGTGTTTTCATGCGTCTCGGTCCAGTACAACCGATCGGAGCCCGAACTGATCACGCCAGAAAGCTCAAACCGCAGCGCCAAATTCGGATGCATCTCAAGCCAAAAGGGGACGCTATAGGTAAACCCCGGTTCCCATTCCGCGTAAAGGTCTTCGTGCTGACTGCCCAGATCTACAGCCACGCCCGGCACGAAACCGACAGATAGCGCTCTGTCCGCAGCCACCGCTGGGGATGAAAAAAGAGCAACAACGATTGGCAATGACCAGATCACAAGGCCTCTCTATCGCGAAAGCTGGTAAGCCTTCACAGGTCCAGTAACCGTACAGTCTTCAGAACTAAATTCTGGATCGTAGACAATGATATCGAAGTCACCGTCCAGCACCCAACGATCGTCTTCCAGTGTAAAGACACCTTCGTTGTACACCGAAAGCTCATTGGCCCCCCAAGAGCCAGTGCCCCCGAAATTAAAGCTGCGGTCACCGTCTACCGAGCCGTAAAAAGTCATGCCGGTAAACGAAAAGGTCAGGTCGTCTGGGCTCCCAGAGATCTCCAAAGGCCCTTCCGCCCATCCCGTGATCCAGGTGGGGTCGCCATCACAGCCAGTCGTACCTCCGGGGACCACGTTGTACCGCCCTGTGACATCCGGCGGATCAGACGTTGGCCACTGCTCTTCAGCCTCGCCACAAGCGAGTAAAACCAAACAACATCCCAGCACCAGCCTCGACATCAACCACCACCAAACAAACGAATATAAGCCCGAATTAACTCATCCATATCTATAGGATGAGCCGCACGACCGTCGGGGACGTTGAAGGTAAGATCTCCGCGAGGCACAAAGCCTTCGGAGATCTTGGTTTGAAGAAACGCATCATAGACCTGTGAAAGCAACACGTTGTGCGGATACCGATGGGCATCGACGATCACATTTCCATAGGCACAACCGAAGACATAGCCGCCTTCCTCAAGACGAAACACGACGTACCCTCGGAAAAGCTGTCCCATATCCGGCATACCCGGAGGGGGAACCGGGGCCACTGCCGGCGCAGGCTGCTCTTCAGCCGGAACCGGCGGTGTACTCTGGGACTGGGCTTCTGATTCTGTGGGGGTAGCCGCTATCTCATCCGCTGGCGTACTCGACTGCTCAACTCCGCTCGAACCCGCTGCAGACGGGGCTTCAGCGGCAGGAGTCTCGATCGACGAGGATGGCTGTCCATCAGCGACTGTATCTGATTCAGACTCGACAGCCGGGGCTTCTGTAGGCGT
>Ga0163179_10000261_pt1 | contig 36757 bp, 26 predicted proteins | sample AtlANTMetagenome_FD_109643 | JGI IMG/M metagenome (GOLD analysis project Ga0163179, IMG submission 109643) | Marine eukaryotic phytoplankton communities from the Atlantic Ocean - Atlantic ANT 2 Metagenome | ecosystem: Environmental > Aquatic > Marine > Oceanic | place: North Atlantic Ocean... | reverse complement strand
TGGCATGGAGCGAACTGGACCTTTGTGATCTGGGGCGCATGGCATGGAGTGGCACTGGCGATTCAGCGGGTCCTCCCCTCCCCGAAGAAAGCACTCAAAGGCATCGCCGGTGTTCTAGCCATCGTGGCGACCTTCCACTTTATGGCCTACGGCTTCCTCATCTTCCGAGCCCACGACATGGCCCAGGTCGGTGAGTTGACCCAGGTCGTATTCACCGACTTGGTGACGCGGCCATCGGATGTCTATCCCTTGGTCCAACTGCTGGTCTTAATCTCACTGCCACTGCTTTTAGAAATCGCACAGTTCATCAAAGGCGACGACCTGGACTTAGTACTGCGATGGCCACGGCCCATTCAAGCCTGCTGCGTGGTGTTCTGCGTTGCGAGTATCGTCATTCTCGGTGCGACCACCGGCAAAACCTTCATCTACTTCCAGTTCTAATGCGACCTGATCTACGCCCACTACCGATTTCAATCCTCAGCCTATTGGTGCTCGTGACCATGGGACTGCTGGAATGGGGTGCGCGGAACTTCTACGACCCACCGACGCCGATGCTCGACAAAGCGCAGGCATTCCGAGCGCAAACACACACGAAAGATCAACTCCTCATCTTTGGCACATGCCTCGCCGAGCAAATCATTGATCCCGAGATGCTCCAGCATGAAATAGGCGCCAATCTCAAAGTCCAGAACCTGGCTACCGCGGCAGGCACAAGCCAACTGATGTACTACACACTCAAGAACCACATTCCAGAGGACATTCCCGTACGCGGCATTGTCGTGCCCTACGGCAGCCTGGACTTGAGCAAGGTCATGGGGCCACAAGAGTCGCAGACTATGGAAATGGTACGCCTCAACGATCTCTCAGAACTCATCGACATCGAGTGTCAGGACGATCCGAATTGCGGCACGCAACTCTGGGCCCGAAAAATCTCCAAGATGTACCGCTACCGTGACTACCTCGCCAACTGGTTCTGGCTCAATGTCGGAGGAAAGGCCCCAGCCGGTGCCCTCAACACCAATCCAGGTGATGCGCCGCCACCTCCACAAGAACTCCTCCGCCACTCCGACTCGAAGAAAGGACCCATGCGCTTGGACAAGGATGGACGTGAGATTCTTGTGTTTGAGGACGGCCGGGTCATGCGCGGGGAGAAGCAAACACGCGCCAAAAGTGACTTCCGATACCTGATCCGCTTTCTGAACTTAGCTAAGGCTCGCGAGATTCCGGTCTTCCTTCTGCCGCTGCCCACCCGCAACGACTACATGCAGAATCCCAACCAGGACAACAATCGGAAATACAAAGAAGCGCTCCAGAGCGTTATCGATGAACACGGCGGGATTCATATGACGCCTGATGCTATCGAGGGACTCAGCGCGGCTGACTTCTCGGACTCCGAGAGACCCGACGAGCAACACCTGAAAAAACGTGGGCGCTCTTTGGTCACCAAGGCCTTGGGCAAAGAAATCAAAGCGGAATTGAACACACCATGATCCTCCTTTGGACCAGCATTGCTCTCGCTACTCCTTCTTGGGAGCCCATCGGCCCACAACGCGGCCATGTAGTCGACGCTGCAGTAAGCGCCGATTCCATCTTTGCGGCCACACGTGTGGGCGTGATGCGGACCAATGCACTGACTGAAGTATGGGCACGCGATCCCCGCTTTCCTGAAGGAACACGCCGTATCGCTGCTTGGTCAGAGGGTGCGTGGGCCTCTCCGCCGGGTCAGCTCTGGGAAATCAATGACACAGCGAGCCGCTTGGTCAAGAGCTTTGAAGGTGGCATTGCTGTCGATCTCGCAGTGAGCAAGACGGGTCGGAGCTATGCGGCGGTACGTGGGCCTGGGGAACGGGGAGTGTGGGCCGCCAACCCCGGAGAGAATGCGGTTCGCCTACTGGACCAAGTCGACCCCTGGGTGGTCACCACACGCGACACAGAAGTCTTTGTCGGAACGATCAAACAAGGACTCTGGCATTCAAAAGACAAGGGCCAGAACTTCAAGCGTGTCCAAAAGGGTGGCGTGACCGCACTGGGTCTCGTCGGAGATGACATCTGGGCGGCCTTCTCCGACGGCCGCGTCGACAGTATCGACCACCAGAAAACGGTGGTTCAATTGGTGGGCGGCCATGTCTCTTCCATTGCTGGTGTTGGCCCAAAGAAAGCACTCGTCACCGTCACCTCGCCCCGGGGTCAAACTGGTCCCTTGCAACTCATTGATGGAAGTTCCATTCAAGCCATCAACGAGCTCAAGGTCGACGATGACGTGGGCTACACGAGTCCTACCGGGGCATGGTCTGTCGATAAGAACAGCGCATTGGTCGGCACCTTTCGGCGCGGCCCGCTGCACTGGAACAATGGCGCACTCAGTGCAGCACGCAACGACTTTCGAGCCTTTGTCTCCGGTGGTGCGGCCATCGATGCAAGCGGTCGCTTGGTCATTGGAGGCATGGGCACCGGCGTCTACATCTGGGAAAACGGCCTCTTTGGGCCACACTTGGCCGGAGAAGGCCCCGTAACAGACACTGTCGCTATCAAGAGAATTGGGGACACAGTCACCGTGGTGGACTTCGAGGGAATCGTCACCCTGAACACCCAGGGCAAATGGGAACGCATCGAAGGGGTCCCAAATGTCCAACGTGGAAAGCGAAATAGTCTCATCGACGTTGGAAAAGACGGTGAAGGCAACTTCTGGGGAATCGATGGCGACCAGCGACTCTATCTCCGTGAAAACGGCCAATGGACCCGCTGCACCTCACCCAAAGCACTACGCCTCGACGGGGACGGAGCCTACCTTGTCGTAGCCACATCCCAAGGCTTTTTACGTCCCAACTGCGGACAAGCCATCGCGGCATTTGACTTCAATGTCTCCGCTCAGCAATCCCGAGCAGCGGGAGGCTGGGTCGCCACCCCTGGACAACTCTATGGTGGCGGTAGACTCAAAGCGGATCTGCCCGAGGGGGCTGTACAAGCCATTGCCCGAGGGCCCAAAGGCGTGCTGGTCGCCATTGCAAATCAGCCCGTTCAACACTGCACCAAGCGCTGTGTGGACGCCAGCGCCGCCCCCCCATCGGCCGTTCATGCCATTGGATGGCTTCCAAATGGGGAGATCTGGATCATGGAGAAACAAGGCTCTCTGCTGGTCACTAGCCCCAATACAGCCAATCCAGGCCCTTGGACGCGTGTGTTGGCCCAAGGAAAGACCCAGTGGTCCCTCACTGGACTGATGAACGACCCATGGATGGAACACGGACCAGGAAAGGGCCCGCCACCCGTGATGCGTGCGCCACACGGCTCAAAAAAAATGCCCCCACCCGTCCCTCCGAATGGCACTCCACCCGAAACACTCCCGGCGGGGGATACGACGAGCACGCCTTGGTTGTGGATAGTCTTGGCCCTTCTAGCCGTCGGTGTCATCGGCTTCTTCGTCCTCAGGAAGCGTGGAGAAGATCCCAGCTAAACACCAATGAACGATTTAGCGACGGCGCTCTTGTTCCACCAGCTGACGATTGGCATCCACCACTTCCTGGCCCGCATCTAAGACCACACGCAGCTTGTTGAGCATGCCGTACACCACATCCGAGTGGTCCGGGGCTTTCTCCACCAAGGCCATCAGCCCATCGACTATCTCGGTATAGGCCTGTTCTGCCCGCTTCAAGCGTTCGCTATGTTGACCCAAAAAGGACTCCTGGCGATCCAGGGCCGACTCCAAAGCTTCCTTGGCTTCTTTGGCATCAATTTCCAGATTGAGGAGGTCGGTCTGCTGCAAGGTGTATTGACCAAAGATGTCTCCGTATTCGGTCTCGGACTGCTCAAGCCGTTTTCGAGCAGCAGCCACATCCGCCTCTAAGTCGACCACCTGTTGTTCTCGTAGCGCCACATGCTCACGTGCACCACCTGCTTCGCCCCGCAGGCGTTCGAGTTCCACGCGAACACGCTCCACCTCACCTTGAGCCAGCGCCACATCCGCCAATGCCGAATCCGCCTCGCCCCGCGCATCTTGTGCCAGGTCCTCCGCTTCATTGCGTGCGGTTTCTGCGGCGCCACGAGCCTGGTCAGCCTCAGCAGTAGACTGCATCGCCTCGGCAAGCTGCCTCTCCAAGTTCCGCTGGTCGGCGGCTAGTGTCTTTTCTCGCTCTTCTGCATCCGCCCGGAAACGATCCAGTTGGGACTCGAACTGCTCTCGCTCGTCCTCCAGAGCCTGGGAACGCTCCTCCAGAATCTTGGAACTCTCAATCAGGCGGTTTGCCGATTCTTCCGCACGTGCCTCCGCGTCCTCAATGGAGCGTTGCAGGCGGTCTTGAGTCTCTTGATGCGTGCTCTCTTTTTGTTGCAGCTGTCCGGTCAGGTCATCCTTCTCGGCTTCCAATGCCGCTTTTTCAAGTGCAGCATCGGTTTGCAAGCGGTCCAGTTGACCTTGGAGTTCACTGCGTGTTTCCCGAGCTTCCTTCTCAGCGACGTGCTGCGCCTCGGCATGCTCTTGAAGCTGCGTATTCAAGCTTTCAATCGCATCCTGGTGGCGACGCTCCACGTCTTCCATTTGCTGCTGATGCACTTGTTGTTGCTCAGCAATCGATGCCTCATGACCTGCTTCTGCAGTACCAAGCGCCTGGTGATGCGCTTCTGCGGCCTCTTCCAATGCAATCTGATGTAGCTCTTCCGCCTCCACTACTGCACTCTGGTGGACCTCTTGTAGAGCGCTAAGATCCGTTTCATGAGCCTCTGCAGACTCCGAGAGTCGGTCCTTAAGATTCTGCTGCGCTTGACTCGCCTGGTCGATCTGCTGCTGTGCCGCTTGGAGTTGAGTGTCTCGTTCTTCAAGTTCGACCTGTTGAGCGGCTTTGATGTCATCCACTGCACTCGCATGCTCTTCTTCTATCCGTGCGATGTTCTCGCGCTGTTCGGCTTGAAGAGAAAGGAAAGCCTGGTCATTCTGTTCGCGCTGCTCGCGCAAAGCCGCGCCTTTCTCGGCTTCCCACTCCTCGCGCAGAAGCTCCTGCTCATCCTTTAGAGTCTGCAGTACGCGTTCCTGCTCTTCTTTGCGTTCTGTCTCAAGCTGTGCCCAGCGTTCCTCGACTTTTTGTGCCTCTTCTTGGGCTTCTTCCCGTAGTGACGTGAGCTCTTTGGCGTGGGCATCACGTACCTGCTGCATCGCCTGAGAATTAACTTCCGAATCCAATTCTCGACCGGCCTGTTCTTCCAACAACGCGAGGTCCAATTTCTCATGTTCGCGCTTGGCTGCTTCAGTGGCCTCACGAATATCTGCGAGTTGCGCTTCCCAACCGGTTTTCAACTGGGCTTGTTCTGCGAGGTGCTCCTCTTTCTGCTGGAGAAGTAGTGCTTCGGATTGTTCCAAGGAGACCCGGATCGCCTCATGCTGCAATCGCTCAGCCTCCAACTCTGCACCCATACGAGCTTGCAACTCAGCCAACTCCGCTTCACGCAAGGTCCGCTCGGATTCCCATCCCGCCTCAGCGTCCACAAAAGCCGCGCGTGCTTCATCCAAGGTATCGGCTGCACGCACCAAACGCGTCTGCATTTCCTCTACCTCGGCATCATGTGCCTCAATGGCTCGCCGCGCTGTATCTTGCTCCTCTAAGAGTTGGTCATAGGATGACTGATGTCGTGCAATCTCCGCCGAGAGCGCCGCCACCCGATCCTCTAGGGCCTCTTTTTCACCCGCAAGCTCATGCCGGAGCAACTCCATGCTGTTCTCGAGAGTGCTTTTGGCCTCAATCGCCTGCAGATGTTCAGCCTCAAGTCGCACCAGTGCTTCTTGCCGCTGACTAAGCGTCTCTGTGACCTCTTGGGAACGCAACTCTTCTTCGTCTTGTCGCTGCTGCAAAAGCTCAATCTGCTCCCGAAGTTGCGCAATGGAAGCCTCTTTCGACTCCAATTCGCGACCACTCTCCACAAGCTGCTCTTGCAAATCTACAGAACGCTGCTCAACCCCATCCAACTGCGTTCGAAGTTGAGCCTGGGCATCCATGGACGCGCTAATCCTTGAATCCTTATCCGCCAGTTGTTCGACGACGCTTCGTCGCTCCTCATCCCGTTGACCGCGCTGGTCTTCAAGTTGCACATGGAGTTGAGAGACGCGCTCTTCGAGTTGAACAAACTCTTGCTGCTTGTTGGACAGAAGTACTTCCGTCTCATCAGATTGAGCCTCGGCGGCCCTGCGTATCGTTTGAACTTCTCCGAGGTGGGTTGCTGTTTGCTCCTCAAAAGCCTGGCGTTGCTCTTCAAATTGTTCCAAGCGCTCTGCCAATTCCCGCTCTAAAACGGAGGTCTTCTCGACGATTGCAAGTCGCTCTTCTTCCTTCTCACGCAACTGCTCCGCCAACGCATCACGCTCGCTCTCCACGCTACGATTCTGCTCGCCGAGCGCGTCACGCTCGCTGGCTAAATGACGATGCTGCTCCAACAACGCATTGCGCTCACCTGTCAGTGCGAGTTGTTGCTCGCTGAGGGCGTCGCGCTCAGCACGGGTGGAATCTAAATCGACTGCTCTCGTCGCCGTTTGCTCCTGGAATGCTGCCAAATCTTCAGAATGTTTGAGGGTTACCTCATCCAGCGCCACCTGAGATGCGGCAGTCTGCGCTTCCAGCTGCCCCTGCAGTTCGTGGATTGAGGCTTGAGCAATCTCCACTTCGGCATTCGCCTGTAGCAGTTGCTCTTCCAGCTCCTTTTTAAGTCCCCGAAGTAGCTCTTCCGCCTCGCTCTGGCTTTCTAATGCCTCCCGAGCTTCCATCATGGAGCGGTCGGCATCTTTGGCTCGAGACTCCGTCGCAGACAACTGCTCTTCCAGCTGTTCGCGAATTAAGCGAGCCTCAGCACGCTCTGCCTCCCTCTGTTCGCCCGCCCGAACCTGCTCCACCTGCAACACTTCGAGCTGCTGCTTGAGCGCTTCGAATTCGGCCTCACGGCCAGCCTGAAGTTCTTCATGCTGCTCCGTGCGCTCAGCCAAAGCCTGATTGGCAGTCGAGCGTGCCTTGTCAACTTCATCCAACTGCTCGGTCAGTGCGTGGATCTTGGCTTCCTTTTCTTCCAAAGAAGCGTTGATCAAATCCATGGCCAACTGATCGCTGGCCTGGCTCTCTGACGCGCTTTCGAGTTCCTCTTGTAGTTGCTGCTGGTCCGCCTTGAATGCATCCAACTCGCGCTGACTGGCATCTCGCTCTGCCTCAAGCGCGTCGGTCTTCATCGTGCTCTTTTCACAGAAATCCGCATATTCGGCTTGGAGGCGAGCATTTTCCTCCGCCATCCCCTGAAGCTGCTCACGCAAGTCACTCGTCGCCTGCTCCACTCTGGCCTGGATAAGCTGCTCATCCTGTTTCTGAGGCTTGGCTTTGGGCTGTTCTGGAAGCGTGATGCGAACCCTCTGGGTCTCCACCTCATCATCCCAATGCTCGCCTACACCCCCGTCAACGTCCACAGAGGCCGAAGGCAAGTCGCTATCGTGTTGGCTTAGATGCTCCAAGAGAGCCTCAAACTGCTCTTCTCCCAAGGCTTGATCCAAATACAAGTCGGCAGCCGCCGGTGAAAAACAATGCTCCACAATCCGAGGTCGAGCCGGCCCCGCATGTAAGACCGTCAGTGGAATTTCCTTCAGTCGCCGTTCTCTGCGAAACCGGGCACAGGTTGCCAAGGCCTCCGGGAGGTCTCCATTCACAAGCAAGGCAAGTGGCGTATTGTCCATTGCTGCGTTGTAGGCTTCATCCGGATTCTGGCAGAATAGCAGCCCAATTGACTCCTTCTCAAGAAGAGTCTCCAACCGATTCGATGTAGCGCGGGACGCACCCAACAATAGTACTGAGCCGCTCATTTGCGCCTCCAAAACCCGAATCCTCGCTTACTTGTTTTTGCAGTTCCCAGCTGTCTCATCTGGGCTTTTGCCCAGCGATTCTTTGGGTCCACTGAAGCAAGTCGCTGAATATGCCCCATGGCCTTTTCCATCTCGCCCTTCTCTAAGGCAAGACGTCCTGCATACTCCAACGCTTTGGAATGATTGGCGTCAAAGGTCAACGCCAATCCAACGTAGTCCTCCGCTTCCTGAAAATCCTCCCCGCCGGACACCTTAAAGTGCGCCCAACCCAAGTCGGCAAGAATACTGGGATTGTTGGGCTCCGCAAAGCGGGCCTCTTCAAGAAATGACAGTGCTGCAGCAAAAGCACCAATCTGCATGAGCTCCGCAGCACGGCCATAGGACAACTCTAAGTTGTCCGGGACATCTTTCTCTGCCCAGGCCACAACAGGTTCGTCCTGACCCTTACCAAGGGTGGAGACATCGCTTTCAACCCCGTCTGCGAACTCTTCAACTTCTATAGGTCCCTGCTGTTTCTGGACTCCCGGGCGTGGAATACTCGCCGTTGGGATATCTTCAGGGGTCTGATTTTGAGGAGACACGGTCTGCGGCGTCGCGTCAGGCTTAGTCCTCGCTGCTTTGGCGGGCGTTTTCCTTCTACGCTGAGGCTTTACCGACTTTCTCTTTCCCTGTTCCTGGGACGCTTTGCTGAGTTCATCCAACTGGGCACAAACGTCCGTACGGTCCACTCCCCCAAGCCGTGAAATCGCGCCACTACACTCCAGAAACCAAACTAACTGGAAGAGTTCGCCACTCGGGTCCTTCACTCTGTCAAAGAGTTGCTCCAGGGTCATGCCCTCTTTCAAACCTTCGACGAGCCCGTCCGGGACATCACCTAAATCAGCACAAACCCGCTCCAAGAAGGCTTCACACCGAAATGCTCCGCCGCCACCTGAAATCCAGCCAACGGCTTGGTCCGCACTCACAGAACGCCGTATCCCCTTCCAAGTAGAAGAAAACAAGCATCCTTCGGGAAACTGACTCGCTCGCGTCTTTTCCTGCAAGGCTGGCCTCGAGCGTACTTCCCAGCTTCCACTCTTGGCTCGCACTAAGGCGTCCAAGCCGGCTTCAATATGACGCTGTTGCTGTTCGGCGACCTGCTGCCAGGTGACCACCGTGCCATTGACTAAAGCCTCCTCAATACGCTCCGCATCCGCGAGATGCTGTTGGGCCCAACGCAACGCTTCGCTGTCTAAAATTCCCGCGTCCACGAAACGTCTGCCAAAAGCATCTTCTGGATGGTCGCTCTAGAAGCCAACGGGTCGACCGCCAATAAAGAAGAGACGGCGCAGAGTCTTGCGTGTGCCCAACTGAAAGAGCCCGGTAAAACTCCGATGCGTCAATTCTGCCAGCATTGCCACGACAAACGCCTGCGCCCCATCTCCTTTGAGATTCCCCGAGACCTTGGTCTCAGACAGCCGTGCATGGCGACGTTTCAACAGTGCTCCTGCCCTCAGCAAAACGACTACGTTTTGCCCTTGTATACTCAGAGCATATCGCTTCCACATGACAAAGGTTGAACCCATTTTGTGGAAGCGTTTTAGAAAGGCGTAAGAACAGCGGTCCATGGGTGACAAACTAGTGACACGTCAAGATTTATTGATTCGCCTCTTGACACGGCAATAATCATGCTGCATTTAGGGCCCCATCAGCAGGAGGGGTCTGATGACACACAGTCAAAAAATAGAAATCGAGTTCAACACTTCCGGTCCAACGTTTCAACATGGGATGGCAGCTGTCGCTCATCTCCAGGACCAATCACACCGTGTTGTTCCCTTTGTACGCTCACACGGTGAACTGGTTGAACCGTTTAGCCCTTGGGCTGAAGACGCCAGTTCGATCGTATACCAGATTGAAGTCAGCAAATCCGAGAGTGCGGACGCCAAAGTTCTCGGACAAGCCATGCTGTCTCGACTTACTGCACAAGGCGTAACGGTACGCGCAGCGTAAATACAGACTGATCCAACGGAGTACCAAGAAGCGGACTCCGTTGTGTTCAGTACGTCCTGCGGCAACGCCTATGGCACCGCCCACGGCAACGCCTATGGCACCGCCCACGGCAACGCCTATGGCAACGCCCACGGCAACGCCCACGGCAACGCCCACGGCAACGCCCACGGCAACGCCCACGGCAACGCCCACGGCAACGCCTAGGGCTACGCCAGGACCTTTGTCCAGCCTTGGACTACTGCAGTCTTAGTTCTCAGGCAGAATGCGTTCGAGCTGACCACGGTACGCATTGACGTTGAGCTTGTCCTTGAGCAAGATGTCCCGTGACAAAATACCGAAGAGAAGCACCAAGATCCGGTCGGCGTCATCGCTATCCGAAATACCCAGCATCTCTCTTAGGCTATTCCTAAAAAAGAGGAAAGACTGGTGCAAGAGCTCACTTGCCTCGGGTCCATTGCGTCGAAAGTCAAAAGCCATGACCAGCATGCGCTGTAACTCAACGCTCTGTTCTTCAACAAACTGAACCAATGCGTCGATACGATCTTCCCGAGGTCCGTCCCCTGGAATCACCTGCACCAACTCTCGAATCAACCCTTGGCTCTTCCGCAAAAACATCTGCTCAAAGAGTGCTTCTTTGCTCGAGAAGTAGTGGTAGAGGGTGCCGGTAGACACACCCAACTCTTTGGCACACTGACGCATGCCCACCACACCAAAGCCCTTTTGAGCAAAGAGTGGGAAAGCAGCCGAAAGAATCTCTTGGCGCTGGAGTTCGCGGTCAACAATCTTCGGCATTAGGCCACCAATTCGTCTAAGAGGGGGTGCATTACCGCGAAGAACACGGGCGGCACAAGAGCAAGTAGAATCATCCCTGGATACCCAGTAGGCAACTGTGGTGCCTCGGGCATGGAGCGCAGAATACTAAAGTGTCGCTTTGCGTTCGCGTGATGATCAGAATGTCGGGAGAGTTCAAAGAGTAAGGCTCTGCCCAAAGGATGATCAGAGTTCCAAGAATGAATCGGAAGTACCTTCTCGTAGCCACGTCCCCTGCGCGAACGGCGCAGACCGTAGTGCTCAAGATAGTTGACTGTCTCTAAAAGCAGAATGCCGAGGAAACCGGCCATCACGCAGGCTAGCAGTAATACCCCACCCCCTAGCCAGTACGCACCCACCAGTAGACCCAACTGAATGAACATGAATTGAACCATCTCATTCTGTGGACCCCAGACCCAGTTTCCTCGGCGTTTCTGAGATTTGAACTCGAGCTGCCAAGCGCTCAAGAAGCCGCCCACAATAGAGCGGAAATAGAACGCATAAAGAATCTCACCACGTCGCGCTGAAGCCGGGTCTTCCTCAGTCGCTACACGCGCATGGTGCCCACGATTGTGCTCAATAAAGAAGTGCATATACAGGCTACTTGCGAGCAGCATCTTCGCGAAAGTCTGGGCTCGTTTCGACTTGCGATGTCCAAGCTCATGTCCCAAGTTGATGCCGATTCCACCGCACATCAAGCCCATGACCGCACTCGCACCCCAAACTTCAGCGCCATCGTAAGCGCCATGCACGATTTGGTACACAAACAGCGCCCAAAGTGCGAAGTACGCAATGATCGAAACAGCAACCACCCCATCGAAGCGGATCTGACTCAACCGCGAATCTTCATTCTCCGGCGCCACATTGACATGGCGTGCCGACATGAAAAGCTCCACAAAGGGAACCAAGCCGAAAGCGAAAAGCGGGCCGGCCAAAAGATATACGCCACCCAGAGCTACACCGAGCCCTGAAAGACCAATCAACACAAGCGCTAACAAGTAGGTAAATGCCACGGTTCACCCTGAGCCACAGATTATCGAACAATCGTTATATACCGCTTGGTAGGTTTTTTGGCAAGTGGGTTTTTTGATCGACGTCCCGCCCTCGCCGAAGTGCACGAAAAATGAAGCGTGCAGCCAACGCGCTTGAACACCGTGACCTCATTCCCGATGAAAAAGCCGAAAAAGCCTTTGACGTTCCTCCATTCGCAACGCAATTTGGCATCGGAGCGTGCCAATGAAAAGCGCAGATACCTGGTTTGAAGAATACGGGGAGAGTCACCAAAACCCCACAAACAAAGCCATACATTGGCTCTGTGTACCCGCCATTCTCTTTGCAACGATTGGCCTGTTTTGGGCGATTCCAGCACCCGAGAGTTTTCGAGGGGTCTTGAATGGTCGGTGGGAACCGCTATTGAACTGGGGAAGCCTGCTCGTGGTGGTCGCCTTGGTGTTTTACCTCCGCATGAGCGTCATGATTTTTCTAGGGATGCTCTTGGTGAGTGCCGTGTGTCTGTGGGGAAATCTTCTTATTGTCGAACAATCCTCCTGGGAACTGTGGCACATCAACTTGGTAATTTTCGCAATCGCTTGGGTCTTTCAATTCATCGGACACAAGATCGAAGGCAAAAAGCCGTCCTTCTTCCAAGATCTTCAATTCCTTCTGGTAGGTCCCGCTTGGCTACTGCATTTCATTTACCGAAAATTGGGCGTGCCCTACTAATTTGGCTGATCGCCTCACATGCCGCACTCGCTATCGCAGAGACCGAGACCGAGGTGGATTGGACCGTTCGGTCATGGACGATTCACGGAACCCTCCATCTCCCCGCCACCCCGGTCCGTGCTGGAGTCATCCTCCTAGCCGGTAGTGGCCCAACCGATCGCAATTGGGAGTCGAAAGCGATTCCAGGTCAAAACGGTAGCGCCAGATTACTCGCCAAAAGCCTCGCTCAAGCTGGCGTGGCCAGCATGCGATACGACAAAATGGGCAGTGGAGACACCGGCGTCCCTGACGCATTCTCCGATGAAGGATTCAAATACACTCCAGAGGACTACCTCAACGAGCTCAACGGTGCGCTCTCCGCTCTCGAGAACGCCCTCACACCCGGAACACCTATCTTTTTGGCCGGCCACAGTGAGGGCGGGCTGTGGGCTTTAGAGGCGTATCGCCGGCAACCCAAACGCTTTGCCGGCATTGTCCTCATGGCCACAGCGGGCCGCTCGCAATGCACCTTAGTCCAGGAGCAAATCCATAAGGCCATGCAGGAATATCAAACCGACAAATCCCTCATCGCGTCGGAGATGCTGCTGCTCAAGAAAGCGTTGACCCGGGTGGCCTCTGGCGAAAAAATTCCGGACAACGCGCAACCAAATCTCCCTCTTCTTCAAGGCTTGATCGACGGATACACCGCGCCCAAAACCGCCGCATTAGGACGCTGGCTCTGCGGAACCGATCCGATCACAATCCTACCACCCAAAGAAACAGGTCTTCTGATTCTACAAGGGGGGAACGATCTGCAAGTGCACCCCGAACACGACGGAAAACGACTGCAAAAAGCCGCACCCAATGCCACCTACGTCTTAGCGCCCAAGGCAGACCACGTATTGAAGACACTGGATCTCAAGGGTGCTCCACTCCACCGCACACACGCCTACCTCTACAACCAACCCGACCGCGTCCTGGATCCCATCTTGACCGAAGCACTTCTCAGATGGCTTCGAGAACAGTTGGGGGAGAACTAGCTCTCTTCCCATTCCTTTCGAACCAAAGGTAGAAACTTAAATTGGCTCTCCCAGCTCTCTGAGTGCCGTTGCCCCCCTACCCGTTCGATGTACTCCAAAAGAGGGACAATCCGAACCTCGGTAGGTGCCAAACGATGACTAGCAAGCTTGTCTTCGAACTCCGAATTGTACGTCCCCAACAGGGCATCAAAGCGGGTGGCGATTCCGGAAGGTGGTCGGTCCGTCGAACCCACGAGCAAGAGGACATAGCCCGGAGTAGCTGCTCCCTCGCGATGAAACGGCGCAAGCGCAATCCAATCAAGACCCGATAGGGCTGCAAACTCCTCTCGTAGAATCCCCAGGACGGCCTCAATCTGCTGACCGGTGAGCTTTTCGCCCGTAAACGACCAACTCAATCCACTGCGACGCACAAAGCGCAAGTCACACAGTCCGTATTTCAGGCGTTCACAACGAAACACATCTTCGGTTTGGTAGCGTCGCAGACCATAGGCATCACTCACAACCATTAGCGCTTCTTGGCCAGGCTGGAGTTCCCATGCCTCCAACAATGCGTCCGGCTCAGACGGGGCATCGAGGGGAAGAAACTCGTAGCGAACGTTCTTCGCTAAGGGCAAGAACGCGACATCTGAGCCCTCAAAAACCGGTCGTGTTTCAATGACTTCTGTCGACATGGAATACATGGGGAGATGGCGCACCCTGTCCGGAGGAAGATACGCGCGAACCCGCTCTAAGAAGGGGCGAACGTACCCACCATCCCAGCAACAATACTGCTCAATCCCGGGAGCAATGCGCAGCAAACCAATATTTGAGGACGCACCTGCAATGTCCCGAAGACGGGCTTTGGCACCCACTGCATCGATGCGGCGAGCGATACGGTGAACCACAGGCAAGAAAGAGTCGGGTTCCTCTACCCAACGCCGCACCAACGCCGATACCTGCGCCCAATCTTCCTCTAAGGCATCCAAATAGGTCGATAGCGTCGATGGATTGGTGCAATAGAGCACACCAGGATTCGAGATCGCAATCACCCAAGTGCGTACCGCATGTGAACCGAATTCACGAGACAAGGCCTGGATTTCCGGATGGGACTGGACCCGGTAAGGCGCCTGTAGAGCTGAGAAATACGGCGGAAGAGCACTGGACTCTTCCATCATTAATGTGGTCAATGAGCTGTCTTTTTGCAGAGAGGACAAAACATACAAGCTCTTTCGCTTGACCCGCATCGCCGCATACGCCCGCGCAAAGGCATCGATGTATACACCCACCACTTCTTTCAAGCGCACTCGGGTATACGCAATGCGCTTTGGCACCCCCGTACTTCCGCTTGTTTCCGCAAAGCGCACCGACTCAGTGGATTGCTCTGCAAAGGCGTCGATCTCCGCCTGCAAGAGAGGTCCGTGGGACAGAATCGGTCGTTCTGACGTCAAACCGTAGCGTTCAGCCAAGCGCGCTTGATTGAATCGATACTGGTGAATTGTTCTACGAATCTTTCGCGCCTGAAGCCGGCCAAAAAAGACAAGTGAAATACCGATCCACCACCGAATACGGTCCTGAACCCAGCCTCTCATCCGTCCAACTCCACAGCTAACAAATCCAAGTTCTGACGATACAGTGCAAGGAATTCCATCGCTTCATCTGTGTTCCACAACCCCGAGTCCCAACACAAGGTCATCCACGTGCTATCCCCGTGCGTGGCCCCTACGAATCCGGCCGGAAAACGCTTGTCCAGCATGCCCACAAAGCGCAGCGAATGTGCACAACGCATGAGCGCGTCTCCCTCGCTACCCAGTCGTTCCACATGGGAAAACAGCATACTGCCCATATCCACCCAGGGCCGACGCAATATCGCCCGCACCAGAGGCCGTTGGACGCCGTATGGCCATGCGAACACCGCAGAGTTCGGCACATGCCACTCGCCATGCTGCCGCGCCCACTGCAACTGCTCGCGTACCGACTGGCACTGCTCCAGCAGACTCAAGGGGTCGCGTCGATAGATACGAACCCGACTGGAACCATTACCGAATCCAGAAAAGGCTTCTGTGCGAATGTTGATTGGAAACCACAAGGACAGAGCGTCTGTTGGATCTTGGTGTGCACGATTCCATTGCGCCATTGTCTCCAAAAGCGTTCCCGCAAGCACATCGTTGTAGCGCAATCCGTCCACCGCCAATATCCGACGGCGCCAGGCTGCTGCATCCAACGTAAGGGTGTAGAACTGTCGATGTGGAGTCGTTTCTATTCCACTCGACCACAGACGTGTACTCGCCCCCTTGGGCGCATCTGGTGTCTTTCGGAGAGCGGTTTCGTGGTGCTCAATGGATGGCGGCGGTACGAAGACTGCGTCGGTTGTGGGTGGTCGCTGTCCGAGGGCCACCGCAAACTGGTGCTCAACCCATTGCAGACAAGAAAGACCATCCCCCACGGCATGGTGCATCCGCGTCAACAAGAAGCTCTGCTGATCTGTAGAAAGTAGAAGCTGACGAACAGGATTGTGAGCTTCAGGGGCGAAGTCTTTGAGCAGGAAAGCCTCCATGGCCAACGCCACCTGCTCGTCCCTCACACCATCTTGCACCTCAAAGAAATCCATCGGATCCCATTTCCAACGGTCCCTAAACACCCGACTTCCCGTTTGGCCGAATGCATGGCGGGCGCTCTCGCCCCCTCGCAAAAGTGCATCTGAATTCGGAGCATTGGGCTTCAACTCCAACAAAAGAGCAAAGTCGAGCGGCCGGTCAGACGTATGCATCCACGCGCTGACCCGATCGAGAATACTAAGCTTCAGACCCACGAGCGCTTTAGGCCGACTGGGGCTCAAATCGACGATCCCGGCGAGGTGTCATCACCCAAAACCCCTTGGGATCGGGCTCAACATATTGCCGCATCTCAATCCACGAAAGATAGGGCTTCATGTGATGGATACGATGCATCGATAGGCCCAGCGTCGCCCAATACACCACAATTCCATAGTAGTTGTGGGAGCGGTATTCGGCGTCACCCATCGAGTAGCCTTCATGGGTCATTGAGGCGAAGGGGTACCACAAAAAGAGCGACACAAGCACAAGAGCCGGGAACAAACCAATCGCCGTCCTCACCACGCCCGCTTCAAACCCTATGGCCAAATACAAGCTGACAATACACACATAGGTCAACACCCACTCCAGCACGTCGCGCTTCTGTACTTTGCCACGCTCAAGCAGCCAGCGAATCCAGTTGTGCGGTACCGAGACTGCCCGAATTGGCATTTCCCACCAATGGTTGGCTTTGACGAAATAGTCGGGGTCATTCTCAGGATCATTGGTGTGTGCGTGATGCATCAGATGGGTCTTTCGAAAGTTCACATAGGGCACAGTCACTGGAATCAATGCCAAACGTCCCCAAAAAGAATTGGTGCGCTTGGTTTTCCCCAACAAGCCATGGGTACATTCATGGGCCATCACCGTGCCCAGAAACATCATCCATGTCCGAAAAACAATGTCCGCTGTCCACTGAACCGTGCCTTGTGGTGTCCAGAAAAACGTCCCCAGGGCCAAAACGAGGATCAGCACTGTGATCGACCGGCTCAACCAGTAGATCCGCTGTTTTTTCCATCGGCGCTCATCGCCTTTTCGCTGCTGGGCCATCCTGCTAAACCCCTATTTAAAGGCCTTATAGCCATGCTTTTGTGCTTCGTCCAAATTCCAAGACTGCCTTTTCGTGCGCCGTTTCACGATAAGTGCAGGTCTTCGGCAAGGGCACTGGGAATAAAAAAGTAAGTCACGTTGGTCGTAGGATTGCGCCCATCTGGTCCAGGAAACGGAAAAATCGTCCGACCCTTTCTGCAGTACTTCTCCAGACAACGATAGCCAGCGGCTTCCGCGCACTCAATCCAACTCAATGGCATCACAGCCCCAAAAGGATCCGGTGGATTCTTCTCGGAGGGGCGGAGTCCTTGTCCAGATTTCTCGTGGGTATAGCGAAAGGCCGGATGGTAGGTATTCCAAGCCGTCGCGATCTGGTCACGAATCGAGAGTGCGGTTTCTTCTGTAAACAACAGGACCAGTCCGGCACGGCAATACTCCGCAAAGACCGCAATCATCCGTTCATCCGTTTGCTGACGCACCTCATGAAAACCATTTCCCACCACCATCACGCCACCAACTGGCGAAATACCAGCATCACGCAATGGTGTGAGCAAACAGTCCGGGTTTCCGATGTCGGCGTCACGGACAAACATCAACTTCGCCGGCAAGGCTCCTTCTCGTTGTTGCTCCATCGCCGCATCGACTGCCTCGTCCTCTAAATCTGCCCCCACATAGGTCAAGGCATCGCCGCTCAAACTCCAGCGCTGGCGAATGGCTTCTCCTCTTCCTAAGGCATGCTCAATAAACACCGTGTACTCGAAACCAGTATCCGCACAAAAAGAATCCAAGGCATCGTTGGCACTAGAGAAAGAGGCCGCATTCGCGCGCTGACTTGCCGCCACATTGGCCGCCCGTGTCAGGTGAATATCTCCCGTACCCTTCCGCAAAATACGACCAAGGTTCTCCAGGTAGGGGTGGTATGCCTCGACAATCCCAAAAGGACCAGGCCCACGCTTCATCACTCGCTCACCCAACGGCGTCACCACCGAATGATCCGTTACGCCCGCGGATTCAAACAACCGGGCGAGCCCTGCTGAAAGTTCGTTTGATTCCATGCACAAGGCATCCATCATCAAGGTCTGTCCTGCCACAAAAAATCGGGTTTTGTCCGACATCGCCAAACCGAGGACTACCGGCAGAAAACAAGTACCCAGCTCGATTTCCTCTACACACGGAAAATGACCGTGCCGCTCATTCTGCACGGTCCAATCCGCGCGACCTAAGGCTTCTTCGAGCCACTCGACAGACTGACAGTCGAGGTCATGGCCCAAAAACAAATCCGCCCACGTTCCAGCCAAACCAGGTGGACCAGGAGAGTACGTGAGTTCCTCGAGAATCCGCTGCCCCTCACCTTCACGTACCGAATAGCCCTCAACGCTTCGATCAAGCACACCCAAGATTCCAAGGAAACAGAGATCCGTATCCAGCTCATTCCCCCTCAACTCTGTCTGCTGGTAGGGATGCAACACTTCTTTCTTTAAGAGCAAGTCCACCACACCGACTTCCCGCAATCCATGAATGACCGAACTGGCCAGCCACAAGGAAGGAGGAGCCGTAATCGATGCCGTTCGAATGACCTGTCGAAGAACCCGTATGCTCTGGGACACGTGAAATTGTTGCTGCTCAGAGAGAGGATTGGGTTGGGACAAGAGAGTTTGGACCTGTTCCAGACCTAGCCAAGCCTGGTGCCCCTGCCCCAACAAATGGGAGACGTGGTCTCGAAAACTTCCCCAGGCATCCTGCGCTAGAAAAGGAAACCCTGCCGAACTCAACCCCGTAGTACCCGAGAGTGCTCGAACAAACGGAGCACTCAATTCCGGTGCCCTTTCCGTCAGGAATGCTTGCGTATCTAAAGCGGAGTTGTGCGGGTGCATTACAAAATGATCCAAATTCTTATGCCCAATCTAAAAGATCCTGTTGAGAAAAGAACAAAAAATCCTTTTTTTTAGGAACAAAAAAACCCACTTGACAAAAGACGAAAAATCGGGGCGCAGGCCATCGTTTGTGAAAAATGCCCTCACCACACAAAAAAAATAAAAAAATTGCGGTATCCCCCATTCAACCCCGCATTTTGGTCCTAAGTGACCGAAATCGTGGAATTCTCAGACCTCAAAAAAACCAAAAAAATGGTGTAATCGGGGTACGTCGCGGCAAAAAAATGAATTTTCTTCATTGTCACCTTCTGACAGCCGGTTACGCCAACTGCGGCTGCGGACCTCGATTCCGAGTTTTCGTAGTTCCTCTCTTTCCTTCCTAAAAACAGACATTCTGGAGAAAAGAATGGCCGACAAGAAGTACTTCGTGCTGCAGAACTCCGGTGAAGACACCGGTACCGTTTTCGCTTCCCGCCAACCCCGTGGCGCTGCCCTCAAGGCTGCTACCCGCGGACACACCGACATCCGTCTTCGTGAGCGTGGTACCAACCGCGTACACGTTTTCAAGGGCTGGCGTGAGAAGGTTGATGCCCCCAGTGGTGCACCATCCTGGCTCGGCGGGACCGTTTGGAAGTCAAACGTGAAAAAGCTCAAGGTCGAAAAGGTCTAAGCTATACAGCATGACTTCTTGGGGGCTTCCTCTGTTTCAGAGGAGCCCCCGAGTTTATTTAAAGAGAAAGCCCCGAGGCCAATGCATTGGCCTCGGGGCTTTTTTATGTGCCAAAGAACCCTACTCAGCCGCCAAGGACGGATCGGCCACATGGCCCATGAACAGGATGCTGTCTGTGAGGTTGTCGCGAATCTGAAAGACGAAGGGACGATCGGCCTCGAACACAGCAGACGGAGGTACTGAAGCCTCACGCATGACAACACCTGTCACCGCAGCGGCTTCTGTGCCCTCTTCATTCACCTTCACATAGGCTTCATGAATGACGTCCGAGACCATGATTGCTTGTTCGGTCATACGCGAGAAGTCCGCACCATTACCGAAAGCCTCCACCATGCCGAGGTCTTGGAGCACCTCTTTCAGACTTGCCTTAAAGCGCATCTCGAAACGAGGCAGGCTCAAAAAGACTTGCATCTGTTCCAGGCCTTCTGACCACGAAGCGATCGCAGTGTCATCTAAACCGGCTTCAAAGTCCGCCAGCGAAACCCCTTCTGGTGGAAGTACCACCGTCATGGACAACTCCTCGCCCGCATAAGGCAGCTCCACAATCTGGCTGCCATCATCCAGTTGGCGATACCGCAATTCGGTGTCGCTGGACATCATGGCTACCGCAACTTCTTGTGCATCATCCCGCGTAAACACTGCCGACTCGTTGGTTTTTGCGGCATCGAACTGTTCCGCCCAGTCCCCTTTGAAGTAGATCGCATTGACCAGCACCATCACCGTGCTCGGCCCAACCACTCCAGGGGCCAGAAAATTCGGTATCTTCTCTTGGGTGACGTCACTGATCCAGCTGTTGATGTACTGACGTGACTCCTCTGGCTGGGTAGCGAAATCCAAGGTCTCAACGGGTGCTCCATACGCGGCCTCAGCATCCTCCAGAAAGCTTGCCAAGAAGGGGTATCCGTCTTGCGCAAAGAGGCGATTGGCAAGGTCCAACTGGTATGCACAATGCTGTCCAGACCCCACATCTTGACCCAGTGCACCCAAACCCGAGTGCCACACGGGCTCATCGCTCGAGATGCGAAGCAGGTCTGCCATCTGGCTTTGAGTCTCGCCGCCAGCGCCCATCTCCGTCATCCCAAGGGCCACGGAAATACTAAAGGGCGAGAAAAAGAAGTTTTCTGTGGGAACCGCAAGTGCTTGATGTAGCTCGAGCGCAAAAGCCGAGTTTCCATCGACCACCTCTTCCAATGCGCTGTCGACCCCCTGAATCAGTCTTGCAGATCCCTCACAGTTGGGGTCATCCAGCCCACACCCCGTCATCGCTAAGCTGACAGTGGCAAGGCCAATCATAAGTGTTTTGTTCGATTGCATGATGTGCATCCTCCTAATGGCGCCATTCACTCGAACATTTAGCAAAGAACAGGCCAAGTCTTAAGGGATTGTTTTTATTGAACTATTTTTTAACACCCTCAACAAAATCACCCCATACCATGACAGAAAGATCCGAGTTTAGAGCGCAGTTGTTAGACTAAAAAACATATAGACATCGCTCTTCTCAGATTCCAACCAACGAGACCCAACCCATGCGCGTGCTTCTACTCTCGGTCATGTTCGCCCTTCTGTCTGCCTGTGGAGGCAAGGAGGACTCTCCAGAACTCAAGAATATCAAGGCACTCTACAAGCACCTCAACTGTGAAGAAGCCATCCCAGCCATTCATGCCTTCTTAGAAGAGAAACCGGAACACGTCGATTCCCTGGTCATGCTTGGAAACTGCCAACGCATGAGCAAAGACCTCACGGCCGCTAAAGAGGCCTACGAAAAGGCACTTGCCAAAGAACCCGTCAACACCAGCGCGATCTTAGGGTTGAGTGAGATCATGAGAACCGAAGCTCGCCAGCTCAGATCCAATGGCAAAACAGACGAGGCCACAAAACAGTTCAAGCTTGCTGCGGCGCGTCTCAACCGCTCTTTGAGCGTTGAGGAGTTGGACCCACAGGTCCACACCACCCTTGCTTTGGTCCTACTCGATCTCGGGGACAAGAAAAAGGGCTTAGAACACGCACAACGAGCCTGGGAGTTGGACAAGGAAAACGCTGCTGTGGCTGTCAATCTCGCGATTGCCTATGATGCCAACGACATGCCTGCCGAGCGAGACAAAGCGCTCAAAGATGCCGAAAAGAATGGCTTTGGCAATGCAGAGAAACTGCGTTCAAGGTTCTCCCAGTAGGACTCAACTCGTAGCAGAGTCCCTGCATTATTCAGACACACAGCCGCCATTGACAGCAAGAACATGCTAATGGCCCCACCTTGCATAGGAGGGCCCCATGTCGGTTTCAGGCATCTTCAATCCTGAGCACTGGGAAGCTGTTTCCGGCTTCCAGTTCAAGGACATCACCTACCACCGCGCGAAGCACCAAGGTACGGTGCGAATCGCATTCAACCGACCCGAATGCCGCAATGCTTTTCGGCCCCAAACCGTCGACGAGTTGTATCTGGCACTGGATCACGCGCGACAATGGAGCGATGTGGGTTGTGTGCTGTTGACGGGCAATGGTCCCTCCCCCAAAGACGGTGGATGGGCCTTTTCAAGCGGCGGCGACCAACGCATTCGTGGCAAGGACGGCTACAAATATGAGGGGAAAGACGGTGTGGATCCGGCGCGTTTAGGCCGCCTCCACATCCTCGAAGTACAGAGACTCATCCGCTTTATGCCCAAGGTCGTCATCGCTGTGGTGCCAGGCTGGGCTGTGGGTGGTGGCCATAGCCTACATGTGGTCTGCGATCTGACATTGGCCAGTCGCGAGCACGCCATCTTCAAGCAGACTGACGCAGACGTCGCGAGCTACGATGCTGGCTATGGTTCCGCCTACTTAGCACGACAAGTTGGTCAGAAGAAAGCCCGGGAAATCTTCTTCTTAGGAAGAAACTACAACGCTCAGGAAGCAGCAGATATGGGCATGGTCAATGCCGTTGTTGACCACGATGAACTCGAAGAGGTCGCCTTAGAGTGGGCCAGGGACATCAACGCAAAGAGCCCGACTGCACAACGCATGTTGAAATTTGCCTTCAACTTGATCGATGACGGTTTGGTTGGACAACAGATTTTCGCAGGAGAGGCCACTCGCTTAGGGTACGGCACGGCCGAAGCACAAGAAGGTCGGGATGCCTTTGTGGAAAAACGAGACCAGGACTTCTCCAAGTTTCCTTGGCACTACTGACCCATCAGCGCATCCAACTCCGAGAGCCCTTCCGAATGATTGAGGCGCTCCCAATGCCATCGTGCGCCCTGTAGAAACTCCTGGGCCACACTTTTCTCGCCGGCATCGAGTGCCAAGCTACCGGTTGTCTGAAGGAAACTACCGTTTTCTGCAGACACGTACTCCAAATCTTCGATCAGCATACGGCCCCACACACCGTGCGCCATACACTTGTCCCATAAGCCTTGCCGAGCTGCGCACAAACCAAGCGCTAGATGGACGCCTGCTTCGTACGTCCGTCGGCCTTGCTGACGCGAGGCCTCCAAACAGTCCTCCAACAAGCTGCTCGCCTCATCCAGTCTCTCCTGCCCCAAAAGAGCAAGCGCTAAGTTCACCCTGGGCGTAAGGATTTTCGCAGCTCCAATCGACCGATAGAGGGAAATCGAACTGCGATAAAGTGACTCCGCCACACCAAAACCACCCTCCTTTCGATAGACCTCGCCTAAGTCATTGCGAACCTCTGCCAATCCATATTTTAGACCCGCCTTGGCGTAGCACTCTTGCGCGATAATCAAGTACTCTCGGGCTTCGCGCAGTTGACCTTGTGTCAATAAAGACCAACCCATCCCGCGGTATGCATGGCCCTGGCCGCTCCAGTCCTTCAACTCTTCAAAGACCGCCAAGGCCTTCTGTGCATACTCAAAGGCCGGCTTAGCGTCACTCTTGGACATCCGCAGACTGACAAGTCCTAGATAGCTTGCGGCAATCACCTCCAGGTCTGCCAACTCCTGCGCCTTCTCAAGCAACTCTTCCATGATTTCATTGGCCTGACGAAATTGCCCACGCGTCAATGCATTGAACGCCAACTCCCGCCGAGCACGCAACAAAAGGCCTGTCCAACCTGCCAGTTTCGCAGTGGCTTGAGCCCGCTCTGCCCACTGTTGCGCAGGGCCCAATTTCTGCTCCACCCGAGCGAGGCGTGCCCTATCAATCCATGAATGAACGCGACGGCGCTCGACCTCTGGTAAACCGAGATGGTCCATTGCCTCATCCCGCGCATCCAAAAGTTGGCTCGCAACATGGTAATCGCTGCAATCCCGCCGAGTGATTGCTGCCTCCAAAAGAGGTTCCAAACACGCCTCCCACTCCCCTGCAGCCAAGAGATGAAGACCTCTGCGCTCCGAAATCTCGGGACCTCGCTGGTCTTCGAGGATCTGCGCACACACCCGATTCTGGTAACTCCACCGGTCCGCCTCTTTCGACAAGCGAACAAGACACTCCGCCACCATCGCGTTGGCAAAAGACCAGTAGTGTCCGTCAGCATGAATCTCCAACAAACCCGCTGCTTGGAGAACAGGAAGAAAATCCGGAGAGGGATAGCACGACGCGCCCACACAGATCGCATGCCATTGTTCCACTTCAACCCGATGCCCCATCATCGCAGCCATCTCTAGGGCAATTCCATCCGCGGTCGGCAAGTCCTCAAGCGCCCTTTGGATTCGCCCCATCCAGACCGCATAAATATCATCCGGCATTTCAGAACGAACCCCGGGCTTCAGACGAAAACCGCCATCACCGGGCTCTAAGAGTCCGCGTTCTACCCAGTCACCCACCAACTGAAAGGTAAAGTGTGGGATTCCGCCTGTGCGTCGCTCAACTTCAGCAGCCAAGGACGCCTCTAAACCGAGAAGTTCACGAATCAAGGTGGAACGGTGTTCTTCCGGCAGAGTCTCTACGGAGAGCTGTTCACAGCCCTCTTTCTTGAGGAGACCATGAACCATCGTGCGCACGACCTTCTCACGAGAAAGTGCATCACGCCGTATGGTCATAATCACAAGCAGTGGCAAATCGAGCTCATCTCGCCGACTCATCACATGATCGACAAAGCCCATGCCATCCAGTGCCCACTGTAGATTATCAATCCATAAGACAACGGGACGCGGCGAATGCTGGGGTCTTCCCACGACAGACAACTGCGCCAAACCATCCACCACTTGGGTGTACCTCTCATTGGCGGTTTGGGGCTCTTGATAGGCTTCCGCATCAAAGAGTGGATGGCGCTTCAAACTCGGAACAATTCCATCATCCGCACCGGGCAATGGACCATACTCCGCCTTCAGACGCACAGCACCCAACTGCTCGTCCGCTCGCTCAGCAAGCCATGCTGCGAGACGACTCTTCCCACATCCTGCAGGCCCTTCAATAACGATGCCCATGGGAGAGTTCGACACCAAGGATTGTCCCAAGGCCTGCCACAAGAAGTCCCGTTCTTCTTCTCGCCCGACAATCGGAATACTACGAATGCCAACCAACCCAAGACCGGTCCCGCCCAACGCCTTGAGTTCATAGGACAACTCACCGACCGACTTCGTGCGCCAATCCGGAAAGTCATCGAGAAAATGATATTGCTGCAGGGGTTCTTCATTCCAAACCGATAGCAGTGCCTCTCTGGCCTCCACTGCCCAGCTAAAGCGCTTTTCTGGTGCTTTCTCAAGCAGTCGTCGGAGCCAAAGCTCCACACCCGCTGGGATTTCCATACTGGGTTTGAACGCCGGTGGTTCGTGAAGAATTTGGGCGATCCGCACTTGGTCGGGAGAGGCCAGATCCGCAAAAGGTGTACGGCCGCAAATCAGCGCCCATGCCAAACAACCCAAGCCGTACAGATCCGTCCAAGGCCCAATACGTTGGGCGTCCAAATCAAACTGCTCAGGCGCCATATAGGACGTGGTTCCCAACCAGCCGCCCTCTAAGCTCTCTTCCACCAAACCCCGCTTCGACATATGGGCCAAACCAAAATCGGTGAGCACCAAACTATGGGCCGGATTTCCACTACGGCGCAAAAGGACATTTCCGGGCTTTAAATCCCGGTGAATCACATCGCGAGCATGTGCGTGGGCAAGTACATCCAAAAGCTGCAGCAGAACAGAGCGCACATCTGCCGATTCAAGCTTGCCCAAATAATTCGTGAGCGCACCACCGCTCGCCATTTCCATCGCCAACCAAGGCAAACCCGCTAACAAGCGGTCGTCGCTTGCTGCAGCTTCTGTCTCCGTCACAAAACCGTAGTCATGAACCCGAACGATCTGCGGATGATGCAGTCCGGATACGGCACGCACCTCCCGCTCAAAAGCAGCCAAAAAGCGCTGGTCAACCAGGCGCTCGCTCATCAATAATTTGATGGCAACTTCAGCTCCTTTGTCACCCAAAGTCGCGCGCCAGACCTCACCCATACCCCCATGACTCATGGAAGCATGCAACAGAAATGGCCCAACCCCAAAGCCCATCTCAGGCAACTCCCTCGCGGAAGCCCCAATGCAGACCGCCTCCGCCAAGGAAGGCGGCCTGCTGGGAGAAAGGGCTCAAGTCAATGAATTCGACTTTTTGAGCACCACGGTTTCCAGTCATACTGTCGCCCCTACTACAGGCGAGCAGTCTACCAGACCCCGTGCGGGTTGGTTTATCCGATCAGGCTCAAGACAGATTGTGCAGAGGTTCGAGCTTGAGCTCGACCAGCCATATTGGTCTGCATAATAATCTGTGCTTTTGCCATTTCGGCGGTTTCACGCGCATAATCTGCATCTGTGATTTTCGACTCTGCAGAAATCATGGACATGCCATAGTTTTCGTTGGTGTGGATGATCGAACTCAATCGATTGATTCCAGACCCCAGGGTCGAACGGGCTTGTGACACACGGTTCAATGCAGTGTCGATATCCTCGATGGAATCTCGTGCACCTGTCATTGAAGAGATGTCATGTGTACCGCCTAAAAGCGCGTTGAGTGAAAGATCCACAAAGCTGATGGTGACCCGATCGGCGTTCGTGTTGTTGGCTCCGACCTGAACCTCCAAGGAGGTGGTGTTGCCATCCACGAGTTTTGTGGAGTTGAAGATTGTGGTCTCGGCAATATCCGTGATTTGGCTCTCCAACTGAGAGAACTCATCCTGCAAATATGCGCGTTCTGTACTGTTGAGAATCTCTGAAGATCCCTGAACAGCCAACTCACGCATCCGCTTGACGATATCGCTCACGTTGTCCGCAGCACCTTCTGCGACTGCGAGCATGGACATGCCATCCTCCGTATGTCGCATTGCGATGCGCGAAGCACGATGTTGGTTTTCCAGATTGATAGATACACCCAGTCCGGCAGCATCATCTTTTGCTGAATTAATCCGCCGGCCTGTTGCCAATTGTTCCATTGATCGAGAGTTGAGATGATTTGCACGGTTCAACGCTTGGTTGCCCGCCACCCCCAACTCACTTGCTGTGACTCGAAGACTCATTGTTTTTGCCTCATCCTAAAAGTCGGACGACTCCTTTAGTGATGGCGCAGAGCTGTGCATTGACCGATTGCATGGCCTGAAGCTTGACCTGTTCAGCCGCCAATTTTGCGGCCTCCAAAGCAAACTCAGCGCCAACGATTCGATCGTCTGACACAACACCTGGCTCACTCCGTTCCCGGAGACGGGCCAGTGCACCATCGAGTTCATGATGAGAGGTATCCATCCTTTGGCGACGTTCCCGAATGTAGTCGAGTGCGCTGTCAAAGGTGTCGAGTGCGGAGCGTGAACCGGTCACTGTGGATAGGTCGATGCGCTTTCCATGAAAGAGCGACGACGCACCTAGATCTGCCAAGGTAATGGAAATACGGTCCTGGTCAGAGCGATAGCTGCCAGCTTGAACCGAAAGCATGGTGTTGCTTCCATTCGCAAGTTGGATGCCATTGTACTCAGTGACACTGGATATCGTATCTACCTGCTCTCGAAATTGCGCAGTCGCGGCTTCCACCAGCCGACGTCGAGACACATCAAGTGTGTCCGAACAGGCATGGATAGCAAGCTCACGCATCTTAATGACAACGTCTGCAACCGTACGGGCTGCGGCGTCACTGCGCTCTATTATCGAGAGACCGTCGCGGATCTGGCCCACGACCTCTCTGTCAAAGCGATGATGTTCCTCAAGCGAGGTAGCCCCACTTAGGTCAGAGAGACCCTCGTCGGCTTCATCGCTAGATGCTCCATGCTTCCAATCAATTTGATCCAGGATAGCCCGGTCATGTTCGGAAACATTTCGCTCAGAATTGAGTAGCGTATTGCTAGTGATACAAAGAGGCATGATCTAATCTTGTTCATGCTCCCCTCTCGACAGCGGGTTCCTCCTTTCTCCGTCAAAGGATATCGACGAATCCGGTCTGGGTGTTTAGGCCTCCAGCAAAAATAAATTAAAAAACATCTTAGAACCTGCACAATGACGACCATTATTCATACACACATGCACCCACGACGCACGGGGGTCACCACGCATGTGGAAGATATCGTCACTGCTTTGGGCAGTCTGAATCCGTCCACTTACATCTTTGGAGAATCCACCCGACCCGAGCTTCCACACTGTAGTTCTGCGGACATTGTGGAATGGGCTCGCCAAGGACAACGACTGATCTGGCATGCTCACCGACCCCATGAACTCCGGCGGGGTCTACGCCTCAAGAAGGACTTTCCCAACGTGCGGGTACTGTGGACCCATCACGGTTGGAAAAAACCCGGGCGATGGACACAGCGTGCACTGAGACAAAGTGATGCACTCGTCGCACTCACCGACTCGGGTGCAACACAACTTCCCGGCTCAGCTCACGTGATTCACCACGGCGTCAATCTCGAACATTTCCAGAGAAGCACAAAGCGCTCAAGCACAAAAACCATCGGCATCATTGGCCGGGTTCGACCCGATAAAGGGCATATGGACTTGGTTGAGGCTGCCCTTCCCCTGCTGAAAGAATTTCCGGAGTGGCGTTTGGAAATGACCGGAGCCATTCGTCCACAACACCGCGGGTTCGCGAAAAAACTCAGTTCCCGTTCCCCAGAACAGATACTACATCGCCCATTTACCTTGGACATGGTGAAGGTCTACTCCGAGTTGGACATCGTCGTGATGGCCTCCCACGCAGAAGGGTTTTCTCTGGTGATGGGAGAAGCCATGGCCATGGGCTGTAGCGTGGTGGCATCGAGGCTCCCCCACTTCCAACAACTCTTCGTCGACAACACCCATGCTCTGTTCTACCCGCCAGGTGACGTACACACTCTCCAACAACAACTCCACCGTCTAGTCACCGATGAATCACTACGGTCTCGGCTCACCGAAGCCGCGTATCACCACACCCAAGAACACCTGAGTTTAGATAGAGAGAGCAAAGAACTATGGGCGCTCTACCAAACACTGGGTTGAACGAGCACCAACCGATCTGCTCAGGACTGGCGTTTCGCAAGCATCGCTGCAATAACACCCAACAAGCCGCCGATAATCAGCGTCGATCCAGAGACAGTCAACAAAGCATCTCCCAACGCCACACCAAGCAAATGCATCACCAAGGATCCCGCAAAGAAGCCGACGGTAAAAACCCCGAACGTCCACAGCGGTAGTCGCGGACTTTGCGTTTGACGAAAGCTCGCATCAGCAGCCTTTCGACGCTTCTGGACGAGTACCTGGGCCTGACTCTGTGCTTCATCAATAAAGGGGAGTAGCTTCAAGTCCGGAGTTGGGGGTGGCGCATTGAACTCTTCATTCTCGCCTGAGTCTCCCGGAGTCTCCAATGCAACAAGCTTAGGCGGATCCGGTCGAACAGGAATCTCCAAGCCCTGTGACTTGGCCTTAATGTAGTCCCAAGGCAAGCTATCGATACTTTGCAGCGTCTCTTCCAATCCCTCGCGCTCCGGATGAAGAGCTGGATAATCCGTATCCTCATTCTCACAGCGACGACTACAGTAAGGCCAACTCTCCTGCATCAGGGCCAACTCGGTAGCAAAAGCCATAATCAAAGCATTGTGCTGGTCGGCTTCCTCGATGGCTTTTCTCAGATCATCACAGAGCTCAGGCACAGTGGACGAAAAACGCTGCTTGCACCAGACACAGTGTGAAACAACCCTCATTCGCTTTGGCCCACGAGACTCCGCATCCATCAATCCCGCTTAAAAGGTGACTTCAGCTTGCCCAACAGACCGTCATCTTTCGGCGCTTCACGTCGGGCCGACCAAACCACCCCAGTTCGCCCTGCGGAACGCACACGCTCTTTCTCGTCTTTCAACTCCACACTCGTCTTGGACAATTCGTCCTGCAGACGGTCGCGAGAAGCCCTAAGTCCGGACACCTCATTACGATACTGGGCCAACTCCTGGAGTTCAGTCTCCACCTTTTTGCGCTCATCTTGGGCCTGCTCAACCACAGAATCTTCCAGTTGTTTCAACTGTAGCAACGTTTCTTTCAAGGTGGCTTTTAGACGCTTAATCTCAGTCTGGCTGGCATCGTTCTCGGCCTGCATCGCAGCATTTTGTTCCGTTAGAACCGTCTGCGTCTGCGTGGCCGTCTCAACCTCTTGGCGATGGGTATGCTGAAGCTCAGCCAACTCAGCCTCTATGCTTTCCAGCACACCGCGCTTTGACTCCAACTCTTCCATCAAGTGCTGAAGGCGTTCTTCACCCTGCGACACTTGCTGCTGTTTGGCTGCCAAGTCCTCACGGAATTGAGCGACTGCATTGTCCTTCTCCGAGTTGACGACTTCCACTTGGTGGGTCAAGTCGGCTTTCTCGGCTTTCAGATCACCTATCTGCACATGGAGATCTGCCTCGACCTGTTTCGCTGATTCCAGTTGACTACTTGAAACCTCGCGCAACTCCTCAAAGGCGCTCACACTCTCTTCAATCTCAGTGCGTAACTGGATCTCTAAATCGCCGAGTTCTGACAAACGAATCCGGTCGGCCGCTAAGCTCTCCTCGAGACCTTTCTTTTCAGTCTGAGACGCCGCTAAAGCAGTGCTGAGTTCTTCTTGTTCAGAACGTAGGGTGGAAACGCTATTCTCACTCTGACGAATGGATTCTTCCAACCCTTCCTGCTTCTGCTCAAGCAATCCAATCTGCTCTGCATTTGCTTCGAGGCGTTTTTGAAACGCCAAGGCCTGTTCTTTCTCAGCCTCAAGCACCTCGGCCAAACGGGTCCGATCGGCCTGGCTCTTTTCGAGCTGGTCTGTACGCTTTTCCAATCGAGCCTGAATCTCGGAGTTCGCTGTCTCTAAACCAGCTTGGGTTTCACCCGCCAACACGCGCTGGGTCGACAATTCTTCTGTCAACTCTCCGATTTCTGCGGTTTTTTGGGCCACAAGCCCATCTCTTTCCTCCAGTTCCTTTACAGTCTCTTCCAAAAGAGTTTGCTTGGCGGACAGCGTCTCCTTCGCTTTGGCGACAGCCGTATCGGCTTGTTCAATAGTGGCTTTTGCTTCTGCTTGAACTTCTTGAAGCTGAACTGAGGCAGCTTTGGCCTCATCTTGAGCTTGTTGGGAGGAGAGATCCGAAGCATTAGCCCGCTCTGCTGCTGCTGCCGCCTCGGCTCGAGCCAATTTGGCTTCTTCCTGCGCTTCCAACATATTTTGCTCAGCCCGATCTGCTGAGTCTTTTGCTGCTACTGCTGCTTGTTGTGCCACATCTGAAGCTATTTCTGCTTCTGCCTGACCTTCTTGGGCCGCAACCAGTTCCTGCTCCTTCTCAGTCAAAGACATGATCAGCGCTTCTTTCTGAGCGATCTCTTGCGACGTCTCAGCCGCACTCTCTTTCAAGCGTTCCTCAAAGTCAGAGGCACTCTTTTGATAGCGTTCCTCGGCATCCAAGAGTTCCGTCTTCGCTAGCTCAGCCTGGTTCAGTGCCTCTTCACGGGCTTCTTGAGCCTCACCCCTTGCTTTGGCTGTATCAGCTACTGCAACCGCAATTTCTGCCCGCGATTGTTCAGCATCTTGCCGCGCGGTCTCCGCATCCACTCGCCGTGCTTCCGCACTGCTCCGTGCCTCTGCTGCTTCCGAGCGAGCCTCGCGAAGATCCTTTTCGACACCACGGATTGCCTCTTCCGTTTCTGCGATGCGTTGCTCTGCTTCGACAGCCCAGTCCTTGGTTTCATCCAAATCCTTTGTGGTAGCAGCATGTGTCTCTTCAAGTGCTGTTTTCTCCTGGCCAAGGGCGTCGAACTGCTCCTCCAACGCCGTCTTTTCACCTTGAAGGCCTTCAAGTGCACGAGCGGACTGCTCCAACTCATCCACTTTTGCGCTGAGTTCTGCATCTTTTTCGGAAGTCTGAACTTGTGCAGCTTCTTGAGCAAGAACAGCTTGTGAAGCCTCAGCGAACGCCGAATCCCGCTCAAGAACCATCGCGTCGCGCTCGGCTTCTGCTTGCCGTGTCATCTCCTTTGCACTTCGGGCAGCCTCCTCGGCCACCTCTCTTTGCATATTGGACTCCAAGGCCTCCTGCTGCGCGGTCTGTGCCGTGGTCTCTGCTGCCGCACTTCTCTCATCAGCGACAGTGCGGGCATTTTCATGAGCCTCTTTCTCGTCAAGTGCTGACTTCAGTTCGTCCCGCATCTCTTCGAGTTGTTGGCGAGTGTGGTCCCCGGCCTCTCGCGCATCGAGAAGACTGCGCTCCAAGCTTTCTGCGGACTCCACAACCTTCAGACTTTCCTCCTCTTTCTCTTGTAGCGACATCTCGAGCGCACCTGCTCGCTCCGCCAGTTCACTACTCCGAGAGTCGGCGGTCTCCAAGGATTCTTGGAGGTCATTGCGCTCGGTTTCAAGCAACTCCAATTGCTCTAAGGCCTCCGCCAACTCACGCTGAAGATCCTGATAAAGCTCAGACTCCTCCACCCGCTGAAGCGCTTGTTCTTCTTCTGTGGGCTTCAGAAAACGGTCCAGAGACGTTGGGATTTTCGCACTCGGCAAAGGACTCTGCACAACCCATTGGATGTTGGCATCACTCAAGAGGGCTTGGGTAATCACCCCGCCCAAACGACGCTTACTGAGGATGGCAATTGGACTGTCTACAAAGCTTGAATCCTCCGATAGCTGCTGAAGCCCCTCCACCGCCGCCGGCTCGGACATATCCAATAGAATCAGCCGTGGAGCCTCATCAAATTCGAGGGGCAACTCATCAAAGCACTCCAGCCTATCGCCAATACATTCTGCAAGAAAAGCGCGGTCTACCTCGCCTCCGATGTACCAAGTTGGGGGGGAATTCATCGTGGTCCCCCCTTCTTGAAGAATCCCCACCGAGCATCGGCGTCACCGTCTTTTGCCGCAGTTCGCCCATCACTCCCCGACTGCGGCATATCCATCGGAGGAACCGCATTGCGCAGTTCCACAATCGGTGCTTCTCCAGCCGCAAGTAAGTTGTCGTACTCTTCTTTTCGCTTCCGATCCGTGAAGGTACCGTAGACGCGCTGCACACCGGACAACATGTCCCGAACCTTCAGACGAATCTCCTCAGGAAGTGTCGGGGTGCGACTTAAAGCATTGAAGCGCTGGGCGAGCTTTCGAGAGACCTCACGCAACTCTTCTGGCGGAGCGTCCGCAGTCAAACCCAAGAAGGCATAGTAATCCTTGTTCATGCGCTGGCGATGCTCATTCACGAGATCTTCCACCTGATTACCCGTCGGACGCGGAGCCGTTGGGAGAGGTGTCCGAGACATACGTGGGGACGCCGGACTCACAGGTGGTGGGCTAGGCGCCTGTTGCTGAGGTTTCGGGGTCGCTGGCGTGTCCGGTTTTGAGACGCTCACGGCGTCGGGTGCTTGAGAAGGAACCGGCTTGGTCTCAACTACAGGTGCAGTCACGCTCGATTTGATCGGCGCTTCAAGCTTTTCAGGTTCTGCCTCCACCACATCCAGAATACCGGCAGCAGCCAGCACCCAGAGACGGGCGGGAACCTGCTCGGGTCGCTCGGCGGAAGCCAAGAAATTAGCGAGCGACATCGCGTCATTGCTCTTCCCGATCAGTTCCGCATTGGCTTCCTCTAAGAAGGGCAGGGCTACTTGGGGTGAACGACGAAACTGTCGGCGTTCTTTGCCTGCCCATGCCAACAATTGACCGGTCTCCATATGCTCACAGACCCCATCCCACATGACATTCCAGAGGTCGATCGAAGGATATAAAGCACGAGATACTTCCACGCTTTTTAGAGAGGGGTGTTCCACAGCCTGCCAACGACCGGCCTGTTGAAGAATGCCCGCTTGAAGCCCCTCCTTCAAACGTTCGATTTGATGTGCTTCAAGCTCCGCTTCTTTCAAGAGCCCATCCGACAGTACGGTTAATTCCGTTTGCTGATCGCTCTGGTCCAATACAGCCTTGGCATCCACAAGTTTCGCTTTCGGTAAGGTTCGAGAAAGCGCTTCATCGTTGTACGTGCTCCAAAAGTCTGCAAAGTGACCATCCAGCACAAGAAAATGGCGGGCATTCCTGCCATGCAGGAGCGATAGACATCCCGTGAAGCCTTCTGCCTGCAGAGTGAAAACCGCACGAATCCACTCGGCCGGAGAATGCTCTCCCCCCGTAGTTAGGTTCTCGATGTCCTTCTCGATACTCACGCGTTTCTACTAACAACTCGCATATTTAGGCTGGCTGGAGTTTGCCAAGCCCACATTCAACAACAGCAACGCAAACTGAGCTTTATTCACAAATCGATTTTTCGAATTCCTTTAGCGCAGTTTCTTCCGAATCTAGGAGTTGGCGATTTCGCTGAACCAAATCCTTTCCGGTATCAAGGATACCCCGAAGTTCACCCAAAACTGAATAGATACCATCGCTATACTTGGGTGCCTGATGAACCATCGCCAAGAGTTGTTGGACCGCATTGCCAAACGCAACCTCTGCCGCTTGCCAACGTTCTTCGTCGCTGCCCACCCGACTTCGATGGGTCGCCAAACCAGACCTCAAACTCTGCACTTGGGTCGCAATTTTGACCTGCATCGCCCCAGCACCTGACGGTGCAGCCGGAGCAGGTGTCGGTGGAGCTGGAGTCGCGGCAGACTTTTGCGCATCGACCAAAGCTGTTTGTAGCGCAGACATCTCCAGCTTGTGGTTTCTCGCTTGTTCTTGCAACTCAGCGATTTGCCCCTGCAAACTTTGGACCTCAGCTTGTGCTTTCTCGGAGGCCTGATTGCCACTGGTGTTGGCCGTATCTGCAGCCTCCTGAGCGCGCTCAGCTTGTTGCTGTGCCTCGACCAAGGATCGCTGTACTGCCTGTAGAACACTGTCCTTCTGCTTCGCATCCATTTCCGCTTGCCGAAGGAGATCACGAACTTCAGCCAACTCCGCTTGAGCCTGCTGCAAGACGGCCTCGCCACTCGAACTCGCAGAAGCCACGGCCTGTTGGGCCACTGCAGCCTCCTGCTGAGCCTGACCGAGTGCGCTCTTTAAACCTTCAATCTCTGACTGATGGGTCGCCGAGGAATCAAGCGCCTGACTCAATTGCGTCTTGAGTTGAGACAGCTCTGTCTCCACACGCACACGCTCTGCTTCCGCGCTAGCCGCCTTCTGACCACTACCTTCTTGTTGAGCAAGCAGCTGCGCTTGCTCCGCTTTCGACTGGGCGACAAGAGCGTCAGCCTGTGTGCTGCGCTCGAGGAGTTGCGCCTTTTCGGATTCAAGTTGTTCAAGCTGAGAGCGGAGCGTATTGCTCTCCATCTCCGCTTTCTGCTGTTCACTCTGGCTAGCACTCAGTTGGGCGCGCAAGTCGATCATCGCCGTTTCATTCACTTTACCGCTCGCTGCAGCGCTTTCAATCTCCGCACGCAGGGCCATAAGTTGTTCTTGCGCTCGCTCGGCATCTTTCCGAGATTGGTCGCGTTCAGACGCCGTACTCTGGGCATCTTGCCGGGCCTGTTCCAATTCGTTGCGAACGCGTGCCGCTTCATCCCGTGCCTGCTGAACCACATCCTGGACAGTGGCCGTAGAAGCCTCGGCACTCAATGCCGCCTGTTGTGCAGTATCAAGATTGCGGGTCAAATCAGCGATTCTGGTCTCAAGTGACTCTTTTTCTCGAACAGCGCTCTGGGCCTGGGACGACAATTCATCCACTTTGGACCGGGCTTCATCCAACACTGCCCGTTGCGTACCATGTTCCTCTTGTAGCGCTGTCAGTTCCTGAACCCGCGCACTCGTTTCTTGCTGAGCGCTTTTTAAATCCATCTGCGCAGAAGCCAGAGCGAGCTTGGTCCGCTCCAACTCTTCGCCCATCGTCTCGGCCTTTGCAGATGCCTGACTGGCCCCCTCTGCCAAGTTGACCTGTGCCTGCGATAAGGCATCTCGCGCCTCTTGAGCTTCACTGCTTGCCTGCTCGGCCTCTCTCGAGAGCCTCTCCACCTCGGAACGCAGTGATTTCTCCTGCTCTTGACCGCTCAGAAGAGCTTCTTTCAGGCTGCGCTCGTCTGTCTGAAGGCGTTCGATTTCCTGAATCTTGGCCTGGATAGACGCGTCTCGTTCTTCAACCTGTGCCTGTGCATTGGCCAGCAACTGACCTTCCTTTGCCGCCCATGCTTGCTTTTCAGCTTGAAGCCCCTGGAGTTGATCTTCGGCACGCGACAGCCCCAACTTGGATTCTTCTGCCGCCTGCTGCAGAGACAACACCTGTGCCTCACCCTCTTCAAGTCGTGATCTCACACGAGAAAGTTCCGCATCACGCTCTACTTGAAGATCTTGCTCCTCTTGTAGTTTGGCCTGCGCCGCATCTCGTGCAGAACGCAACTCCACAGCCTCTTGTTCTTGACTATGAATCGTTGCTTGCGCCTGCTGGACTTGCTGTTGCAGCGCTGTCGCTTGTTCTTGGGCGACTGTGCGCTCAGAACTGAGTCTTTCTTGAGATTCCTGTAGTTGCTGCCCCAAGCGCTCAGCGGATGTCTGAAGTTCTTGGAGTTGTGCTGTTTGGCTGGCCAACTGTTCTTTGGACGCCTGCACTTGAGAGCGTTGGTCGTCGACTTGAGTACTCAACTCCACACGATGTGCTTCTGATTCAGATACTTGCTGACGTAAGCCGTCGACTTCGGCCTGAGTCGCTTCCAGCGCCGACTGCGCACTGCTCCGAGCTGATTGTGCCTCAACCAACTCCGACTGAGCTGCTTCCAACGCCGACTGCGCACTGCTCCGAGCTGATTGTGCCTCAACCAACTCCGACTGAGCTGCTTCCAGCGCCGACTGGGCACTGCTCCGGGCTGATTGTGCCTCAACCAACTCCGACT
>Ga0163179_10000259_pt1 | contig 36911 bp, 33 predicted proteins | sample AtlANTMetagenome_FD_109643 | JGI IMG/M metagenome (GOLD analysis project Ga0163179, IMG submission 109643) | Marine eukaryotic phytoplankton communities from the Atlantic Ocean - Atlantic ANT 2 Metagenome | ecosystem: Environmental > Aquatic > Marine > Oceanic | place: North Atlantic Ocean... | reverse complement strand
TGTTCCAATTTTAAATGCTCTTTTTGATAACGATGAGTTTACGGCGGATTATGTTAATAGGTATGCGGATTTATCCAATACTATTTTTAGTTGTGATTTTATGATTAGTCATTTAGATAGTTTGATTACTATTATTGAACCCGAAATGCCTCGTCAAATTGAACGTTGGGGTGGTTCCTTCTCGACTTGGGAAGAAAATGTCCAAGAGTTAAAAGATTATATTTTAGAAAGATGTTCTGATGAATTTGTTGAAGGGATGGAGGATTGTTATGATGTTGAAGCGGTGGACGTTACAATTATCATTGAAGGTAATGGTGAGGTTCAAGTGAACACAATTGACTTAGTACCAGCTCAAAGTCCCTGGACAGGGATTTATTACGCTGGTCTTCCTATAGAATTATCTGCCAATTCTCCAGATAATGGAATCACCAATTTTTATTGGGAGGTTTTAGATGGAGACTTAATTTTATTAGATCCCACCGATCCCAATTTAATTTTTGATTTAACATCAGCCGTTACTATTGTTGCACATTTTGACGCATGTGTTTCTATTCAAACAGAGGAAATTGTTGGCCCCACAATTGTAGAGAGTGGTTCTATTTGGCAATATACTTTTCCTTCTGAATTCACAAATACATCTGAATGGTCAGTAGTTGGTGGGGAAATTTTATTTACTTCAGCTAATGAAAATACTATCGCCATCCAATGGAATTATGGTGTTGGCCAGGGTCAAATTATTTTAAATCAATATAATAATGAAAACGTGTTGGAATGTTTGTTTGTCAATATTACTATTGAGGAAATTCCACAAACTAACGTTTCAGAATTTAACAACACTGGTTTATTAATTTTTCCGAACCCTACAGAAAGTCTATTAAACGTAGTAACTGTATCTGAAGTAGCAAAAAACATATCACTATACGATTTGTCTGGACATTTAATTTTGTCTTTTAATACATCGTCTCTACTACCGGGTGAAATTTTTTCTTTTAATATATCAGAAGTGAGTACTGGGATTTATCTATTGGCAGTTCAAACGGAATCAAATAAAATATTTGAAAAGATTATAATAGAATAAGTGTGACAATAATTTTTATTCAAACCCATATAATAAAAGGGGGAGATTTTGGGACGAAATTCTATTGAAAATTTAACACTTAAATTCTATATTTATAACAATGGAGAGGTTGAAAAAAAATACTTTATAAAGTAAGACTGGTCTTTTTCAACTACTACTTATTATGATATTAATTTCTTTAATCTTTCTTTTAATTTGTTGATTTTCATTCTTCTCCACCAAACTTTATTGTCATTTCCCTGTTTTTGGGCTCGATGAATTTTCTTATTAAGTTTATTAATCTTTTTTCTAAGGTATTGAGCATCAATTATCTTCATTAATTGTAATATACAAATTTTTACTTATAGGATAATCCTACCCCTTTCAGTTTGGACAATAAAAAAGTATCAAAATAGTTTTAAAAACAATTTTTTATTAAAATTTTCTTAAAGAAAATGCTTCTGGAGATGATGACTCTTTTTTTGAGAAAAATCTCAAAAAGTATGTCTTCGATTAGAAATTTATACTGCTGACTCTATAGAGAAAAAGTACTATATAAAACAAATTCCCTTATTTCTGGGACTTTCTTTTAATTAAAATGCTAATTATTCTACAGGTTTAACATTTACAGCTCTCATACCCTTTGGGTCTTCCTCTAATTCAAATTCTACTGTATCTCCATCTTTTATAGGAGCTGATAGTCCTGTTGAGTGTACAAAATACTCTTGGTCACTACCTTCTTGAGAAATAAAACCAAATCCTTTTGTGTTGTTAAAAAACTTTACTGTGCCTTTTTCCATTATATTTATATATTAAATTTATTTGTGCAAAGGTAATAAAAGATCTGAGACAATACACAATCTTGCCTCATTAGTATAAAATTATTTTTGAACACAACTAAAACCCCTTCAAATGATTAAAAAAAAAATTAATTTAAAAGACAAGTTTTCCAAATTCACTAAACGATGGGCCCCAAGAGTAATTGCTGAAATGAATAATTATCAATTTAAGGTGGCTAAAATAAAAGGAGAGTTTGTGTGGCATGATCATAAAGACACTGATGAAACCTTCATCGTTATTGAGGGAGAAATGTCTATAAAATTTAGGGATGGGGAAGTAAAATTAACGAAAGGTGAGATGTTAGTGGTCCCAAAGGGAGTTGAGCATAAGCCTTGTGCTGAGGAAGAATGTAAAATTTTAGTGGTGGAACCAAGGGGGGTTATAAATACTGGGGAGGCTGGTGGGGAATTTACAATGACAGAAGATATTTGGATTTAAACACCCTTCACAGATACCAAGCTGTAATACCAAAACAATTATATTTGTAGGATGAAAAACTTTTTACTCTTTTTTCTAATACCTTTTGTTGGATCTTTTCAAAACTCCTATGAGACTAACAATAATCCCATTTATAAAAATTCTCATTCAGCTGGGTGTGTTGATTTAGATGAGGCCTTTCTAGATTTAGTTTCCATTTTTGGTGATATAACTCTTTTAGATGGGGTTTTTGGATGTGCAGAACTTATTCCCGTTTTAGAGTCTGGTCTTCTTTCTGCATTTCTTCCATTTGATATCCCCTTAGATTGTAACACCAACCTAACACCGTTTGGTTATCTTGATGTTAATCTGTCTGATGTGTGTGAATGTTCGTGTCAAAAACATTTAACACTACCTAACTACAATTTTACTAATCACACGCTGATTAAAAAGATAAATATTTTGGGAGGAGACGTTTATAATAATAGATTTCAAATCCATATTTATAATGATGGTTCTGTAAAGAAACAATTCCTCATAAAATAAGAGCTGTTAATAAATTAAAAACTATATGCGAAAATTTAAAAGAGGTGGACTATTTACTTCTAAAGAAAAAAAAACAATTAAGTTTAAGGAAGTGGTTGGGTTAAACTCTAAGCCGTGTATTTACTTATGGGTTATAAAGTCTAACTTATCAAAATTAAACAACAAGGTCATATATGTGGGAAAAGGTGGAAAGGGCCTAAAAAAAAGAATGCAAGAACATGAGGGTGGTTTTAAAGGTCGTGAAAAGGGTGGTAGTAAGTCGGGAAAAAGAAAAAATGATATATTATTAGAAATACTAAATCCTCCTGAGAATAATATTACAATTTATTACAAAGAGGCAGAACCATTTTTATGTGAAAATAAATCGTATGAGTTTTTGAACTTGAATTCAAATAATTTTCATGAAACAAAAAGATTTAAAAATTTAACTTTCTTTTCTTTTGAAGAAGAATACTATATTAAACTTTATGGGGTTGAAAATAATGATTATAAACCACCGTTGAACGGGCGTTTAAATGATGATGACACATTCGAAAGTTTAATTAGCGAAAACCCACATATACTTAGAAACTATTTCGAAGACTAATTTTCCAACACTCCCAACACATGAATGAGATTAATCTGTGACCCTGGCAGGACTCGAACCTGCAACCAACAGAGCCGAAATCTGTCATTCTATCCAGTTGAACTACAGGGCCAGATATAATAAACAAAAATACCAAAAACGTTATGATATTCGTTATATTTAAAAAATAGTTTCTATGATACGATATTTATTTTTTTTCAGTCTTATTGTGTTCAAAATTAATCTAGCGCAACAATTAGCTATTGGTGAGTGGGGAATACACTTAAATTATAGCCACATCAATGATATCATTGAGACAGAAGAAGAGATATTTGTTGCCACAAAATCATCATTATTCTCTTATGATCGAGAAGATTATAGTATTCGTAAATTTTCTAAACTAGATGGTTTGTCATCAATGAACGTTTCCGCAATTGCCCATGATGACTTGTCTAATTATTTGATTGTGGGATATGAAAACGGTGACATCGATTTTTTAAAAAATAATCAGGTGGTCAATATTCCCCATGTTGAAATGGCTAATATTTTAGGAGAAAAAAGCATTAACCACATCTTCATAGATAATAATTTAGCATATCTATCTTGCGCTTTTGGATTAGTCATTTTAGATATACAAAAACTAGAAATTAAAGAAACATGTTATTTTACAAATGAGGGGATCAATCTAGAAGTTTTTGGCAGTTATGTTTTTGATCATTCAGTTTACACTCCAGGGGACACCTTTTTATCCAACAAAATATTTGTTGGGACAAATAATGGATTGTTTTATACGGATAAAAATAATGACCTTTTTAATCCTACTGTTTGGGAGAACGACTCTAGAATCTCTTTTTCTGAAGGTAATAATAATTTAATAATGGAGATTGGGAATACCTCCATTACACATATAAATGGAATTGATTTAAACGAAAATGGAGGGAAAAGATTAACAATTGGCACGGATATTGATTACTCAAAAGTGGTTGTGCCGTGGAGCAATGGGTCCAAATGGAATTTCTTTGAATTTAACACTGTGGCTTACATTGAACCAAACTCACCTTCACTAAATCTCTTTCAGGTTAACAGTGAAGTCCCGGGAAGTATTATTGATGTGAATTATAATACTATTACTAATAACGTGGTCACTATTACAGATGATAATTTTACACAAAAGATTATTGTGTTGGAGTCATGTGGCGATGACTGTTTTGATCCAAATTGGTTGAAAAGTATTTTGTCTTTTAATAGTTCTGATATTAATGGTGAAACAAACACGACTAATCTCACAAGTGTGCTAATACCTGAAGATTATTCAGTATCTAATCAACTATTTTTAGGAGATTATAAAAGTGGTTTAATCATTGGGAAACATGAAAATTTTGGTATTACAACACTCGATATCTTAATTCCGAATGGACCAAGTGATATTAGTGGTGGAGCAATGAGCAATAACAAAGAAATACTTATGTTCACTCATGGGGGGAAAAATAGCTCTTGGAATAACACATATAATTATGAGGAAATCTCTCTCTTTAAAAACAATATGTGGAGTAAATCAAACCAACTAATAAATGCGGGAATTTATGATGCAGTGAGTGTGTGTGGTGACAATATAAATAATGAAAAATTTTATGTTGGGACGTGGAATAATGGTTTGCTTGAATTTTTGAAAGACTCCCTGGTTGAACATTATAACAACCTAAATAGTCCTCTTCAAACTATCTCCAAAAATAATTGGATTAGAATTGGGGGGCTGGACATGGATATTTATAATAATCTTTGGATTTCGAATAGTCAAGCCGACACGCCTTTAGTAAAATTTGACGGAGAGATGTGGACAAACTACACAATCCCGGGTCTATCCACAAATACCATGATAGGAAAAGTCTTGTGTACTAATAATGATCAAATTTGGATACAACTTAGAAACGATGGGATTATGGTTGCTAAAGAACTGGGTGGTGAAATAAGTTCTCGAAAAATTGGGGTAACAAACGGTCTTGTGGGGCAAACCGTAAATTGTTTTGTGGAAGATCATTTGGGTACTATTTGGATTGGGACCTCTCAAGGACTTTCTGTGGCATATTTTACAAATGAAATTTTTACAAATAATTCTTATAGTCTTGAGTCAATACTTGTAGAAACAGAGGACGGATACGTAGAGCGCTTGTTTGAGAATACCGAGATTTTAGACATAAAGGTAGATGGAGGGAATCGAAAATGGGTCGCAACAAAAAATAATGGTGTTTTTTTAATGAATGATGATGGAGAACAACAAGTAAAACACTTTACTAAAACAAATAGTCCTTTATTAGAAAATCGAGTAGAAGAAATTTGTATTCTTCCAGAATCGGGGGAGGTGTTTTTTGTAACCGCAAACGGAGTATGTTCATATAGATCTGATGCAAGTGGATCTGTGAGTGGGAATGAATTAATTAAAGTATTTCCAAACCCAGTAAAAAGAGAGTATACGGGATTGATTGCAATAAGTGGTCTACATGATAACACAAATGTTAAAATAACAGATATTTCTGGAAACCTGGTTTTTGAAACATTTTCGTTGGGTGGGACTGCCACTTGGGATGGGAGAAATTTTGATGGGGAGAAAGTGAAAACGGGAGTTTATTTATTCCTATGTGTTGATGAAGATTTTGATGAAAGTGTGGTAAAAAAAGTCCTAATCTATAATTAATTATGTTTGATAGTACTAAGGGTATTGTTTTGAGGACCTATCCTTTCCGGGAGAATCAATGTATCTCAAAAGTGTTTACAAGAGAGTTTGGGACACTCAGCTTTATTGTTAAAAAAACTAAAAATCAAGTTATACTTTCTCAACCCTTAAATGTTGTGGAGCTCACATTTCAAAATTCTAAAAACAAAACTCTTTTTTTTGTAAAAGAAGCATATATCTGTCTTCCTTATGGGAATATTCTGTTTAATAATAAAAAACTCACCATTTGTATTGTGTTATGTGAAATATTATCAAAGTGTTTACAAGAAAAAAATATAGAACTTTTTGATTTTGTAACAACAAGTTTTGATTGGCTAAATAAGACGAAAGAAAAATATAGTGGGTTTAACAGTTTATTTTTAATAAAACTTTGTCAATTACATGGGGTTTGGCCACATGTTGATGGAGCTGAAAGTGGCCTTTTGGTTCAATTAGACATCATTCAAGGTGTATTTATTACTGATGAAGTGGACTCAAAAACAGTAATTCCCCAAAAAGAAAGTAACGAAATTTATAAATTATCAATGCTGGAATTTGACCAACTAAACACTTATAATCTTTCAGAGGAGGTGAATAATTCTATTTTTAATTTTATAATTACATATATCTCTGAACACTTAACCTCACTCAAAAGTCTAAAGTCAATCAGAATAATAAAAGAGTTAAATTAAATGGATTTGGAATGATTTTTGATATTATAATAAAAAAACATAAATGAAACCCTGGATTTTAATTATATATATTTTCACGTCTTTTTTCTCCACATATGCACAAAAAGTTTTAGTGATTGATGATCAAAATAATCCTATAGGGAATGTGGCGGTTTTTAATAAAACAAAAACCAAAAGCACATTATCTAATAATCATGGATATGTAAATTTAAGTAGATTTTTGGTCGGTGACTCTATTTTTTTTCAACACCCAAATTATAACTTACAACAGTTGATTAAAAATAATATAACAACTAAAGTACAACTAACAACAAAAATAAATACACTCGGTGTTGTTGATGTAAAAGCCAATAAAAACACTAATAATATTAGGAACACTGCTGAAAAAAAGATTTTTATTTCTTCGAAAGAAATAGCACAGTTAAATGGAACAAACACTGCTGATTTATTGGAGAAAAGGGGGGGTATTAGTGTACAAAGAAGTCAAATGGGGGGTGGAAGTCCGAATATAAGGGGGTTTGAGGCTAATAGAGTTTTATTAATGATCGATGGGGTTCGATTAAATAATGCTATTTATAGGTCTGGTCACCTTCAAAATATTATGACAATAGATGAGTTTATATTAGAGGATATGGAAATTATTTTTGGTCCCAGTTCTGTTTTATACGGTAGTGACGCTTTAGGGGGAACGATCCATATGAAAACCAAAAAACTCTTTTTTCGTAACAAAAAAACTATTTCCAATGGCGTGAGGTTGAATTACAGTACAATTAACAATGGGTATAAGATCCACTACTTTAACTCTTTTGAGGCGTCTAAATTTTCAACAATTACCAACGTTTCAATAAAAAGTTTTGGGGATTTGAAAATGGGAGGATGGAGACCACATGGATATAGTGAATGGGGTCAGGTATATCATTATGTTGACGATGAGGGTGTTGTATGTAATCCGGATCCTAATGTTCAAAAGGGTACGGCGTATACCCAATATGACCTTTTCAACAAAATGATTTTTAAAATATCCAACAACCACAAAATAACCTCCAATTTACAATACTCTTCCACATCTAATATTCCTAGATTTGATAAATTAAATGATGGTGATTCTTATTCACATGGTGACAGTTTGAAATTTCATTCATATTATTATGGGCCACAAGAAAGACTTTTTACTAGCGTAAAACTTAATTCCTTAACTAGTCCATTAAAATCTGAACTAATCCTAGCGTACCAAAAGGTTAAAGAGTCTCGACATAAATGGTATTTAAACGATTTCCTTGCTCATATAAATAATGATGTTCTAGATGATGATAATCTCCCCACAAGTCAACATGAAACAGTTAATATTTATAGTTTAAACACAAACCACCAAAAGGGAAAATGGAGTTTTGGAACTGAAACCTTTTTTAACCATGTTGAATCTAAATCAACCAATAGTGGAAACAATATTTGGGACGCGGGAGACACAAGATATCCTCCGGAGGGTTCAAACTTTTTTAGTTCAGCTGTTTATACTGCTTTTTTTCATAGATTTTCTCACAAAATACAATTAGAAGCCGGTTGGAGATACACCTTCTCTCAAATAAAAGGAAAATATCCTGATGAAATGCAAAGACCGATTGCTAATATAGAGGGATTGTCACTAACAAGTCGAAACCACATTGCTTCTGGAAACCTTAAATTAGTTTATTATCCAAAAGACTCTTGGAAAATTAGTTCCGTCACTGCAAGAGGATTTCATACTCCGAATATTGATGATATGTTAAAAGTGTTCCAGAAAAGTAACATCATAACTATTCCAAATATAGAGCTCAATCCTGAATACTCTTTATCACAAGAACTTTCTATTACAAAAAACCTAAATGATAAAATCATTTTGTTTGGGAATGGATTTTACACCCGTCTTTTTAATGGGATTGTTAAAGACTCTATTGCTTGGTATCACAATTTAGATCATGAACACCAATGGCCCGCGTGGGAAGTAGATTATGATGATGAAATCTACCCGACATACGCCAATCAAAACAGTGAAAACCCAATAGATCTATATGGATTCACTGTGGGTATAAGGGGTGAAATCAATGGATTTAACATTAACATGGACTATAACACCTCAACCGCTGTACATCATGGTCGAAACTCTCCCACTGTTGCACATATTCCACCAAGTTTTGGTAAAATAGAGATTTTGAAAAACTTTTCAAGGATTGACATAAAAACCCTCTTCCTTTTCTCTGGAGAGAAAAAAGTGGAGGACTACGATGATGCGGAAGTGGACAATTTAGATGAAACACCCTTTATAACTCATGAGGATGGTACTACTGAGTTTTTGGGACTACCTAGATGGTCCGTTTTGAATATCTCTTTACTATATCGTATTTCCTCTGATTTAAGGATCCAACTTGGGGTTGAGAATATTTTTGACAGACATTACAAAACTTTTGCTTCTGGAATAAGTGCGCCTGGAAGAAACTTATTTTTTGATGTTAATTTTTTGTTTTAGTAACCAATAGTGTGAACCAACGACTCTAATTGAAGAAGTGATATGTTTTTTCTCTCGCCCGGAGCATACAAATAAGTGAAAATTAATGTGGGGGTTCTAGAAACAGCATTTTGGAAAAAATATGCAACATATATACCGCCCATAAAATCATTTTCTATACGCCATAATGACTGAACTCTTATACTGTTTTGTGTGTTTAATACAAAGGGGTCGGTTTTAATTACCGCAGATGATTCTGTAACCATAAAAGAATTATCAACTGGTCCCAAAATAACATTAACATGATTATCTATTATTTTTGTTAATTGTTTTTCTGAAAGATTTGCAAAGTCTTCTGAATCGCTTAAAGTTGTAATCAACACTCCTTGACCAATTTTTGGTGTCTCCCTTCTAAACCAAATTAAATTAGAGTCCTCATGTGCCAAATAGAATCCTTTTGGTGGAGACAAACTAAAATTGTACTTCTTTAGAATTTTGTTTTTTAAAGACAGATTCACATTTTTTTTAAATTTTTTCTGCAATCGATTTATTTCTGTTCTTTTAATTAGATCAACTAGTGATGTTATTTTTTCCTTATTTAATAATAATTCCTGATACGAGGATAATGTCAACAGTATAATAGTTTGATTTTCTGCATATATATTTTTTTGGGTTTTTAAACTAAATTCTTTTCCTCTTTCGACAAATAATAAATTTTGATGACGACGTAAAACACCTTGAAATTTATCTGATGAGACCCGGGAAATTTCAAGTATATTTTCAGTTTGTGGTGACGGTCCCAGGTTAACTGTTAAAAATTCCTCTAACTTATTATAAAAGTCCACATCAAATTTTACAGTATTAATTATTATTAGCTCAAGAGGATCACCTAGGGAGGGGGGAAGTGTTTTATCAAAAGAAAACCAACTAGATTTTATTATAAGAAAACATAATGAAATTCCTAAAAAAATAATATAAAATTTAACTCTGAACAAAGATACTACTGAATAAGTTTATAAATATATAATCTGTCGCCCTCTCTTATTTTAGAAGATTTTAAATCATTCCACATCATGATATCAGAAACCTTACAATTATGTTTTCTCGCTATTCTTCCTAAATAGTCACCTCGTTTTACCACATATTTTGTCTTTTTTATGTCGGTGAAAAGAGGGTATTCCAATTTCTCTTCTAACTCCATTTTCTGCAATAACTCATAAATACTATCTTCATTATTCAAAAATAATCCCCATTTATAATCTGGTAAAATTATTGGAAATTTTTCGGTAGATAAATGTGGTACCAATTTAGTTTTGTAAACTGGGTTCAACTCCTCTAATAGTTTCAAATCTATACTCAAAATTTCTGCCAAATGTTCTATTTTAACAGGACGATTCAAATAAACAGAGTCAATTGTATGTGTTTTAAATAAAAAGTTTTTGTCGGGTAAGATACCGTAAGATGAGGCAAAATTAAGCACATAAAAGGCCGCTATAAATGAGGGTATATAATTTCTAGTTTCTCTCGGTAAAAAAGGTCTTATCTCCCAATAATTAGTACTTCCACCAGAACGTCTTATTGCTTTAGTAATATTTCCACGCCCCGAATTATAAGAAGCAATAGCCAAGTCCCAATCTTTAAATCTTTTGTAAGCTTTTTTTAGATAATCACATGCTGCTTGTGTTGATTTGTAAAGATCTTTCCGTTCATCTAAATACGTATTAATCCGTAATCCATGTTCTTTTGCGGTATAATACATGAACTGCCACAACCCAACTGCGCCTGCGGGTGATTTTGCGTTAGGATTTAATGCAGATTCTATTATTGGTAAGTATTTAAGTTCTAAAGGTAAGTTGTTTTTATCCAAATATTCTTCGAAAATAGGAAAGTAATAACTGGACAGGGACAACAATTTAGAAACCTGTTCTGGTCTTTGATATAAATAAAATTTAATATATTGACCAATTGTTTTTGAATAAATAAAATTCACACTTGTTAGTTGATTAAGTGAATCCAGTCTATGTTTTGCCACACTATCATTAAATTCTACATTTTTATCTATTTCAAATTGGCTTATATTTTTAGGTGTAAACAAGGTGTCATACATTAAGAAATCATCTATTGGGAACACTGGGGTGGAAAAATCCTGTTGTGACATTGTGGTGGCAACAAAGAATAAACTAACGTAAAAAAAAGCATTATAAAACATCCTGAACTGTTTTTAAAATATCTAATTCTGAAAAATAATCTCCTATTATTTGTGCGGAGGCGGAGAACCCCCCGCTAACTTCTCCTATTGGAAAAGCTAGTGCGGGATTTCCAGACAAATTTGCCTGAACTGTAAACACGTCTTCAATATATTGTTCCGTTGGATTCGCTGGTTGTGTGTTAATTGGAAAGGGAAGATTTGGTGTTGTTGGTGATAATATAAAGTCATGGGTAGACAATATATTCTCTGTTTGTGTTTTTATTAATCTTCTGATTTTCTGTGCCTTTATATAATATGCATCATAATATCCCTCACTTAAAACATATGTCCCTAGTAAAACTCTTCGTTTTACCTCGGTTCCAAAACCCTCTCCCCTTGTACTACTAATAATCTTTTTTTTATCCGACGTTTTCGACCGATAACCATACTTTATTCCGTCATAACGTGCTAAATTAGAGGAAGCTTCAGCTGTAGTTAAAATATAATATGTTGGAACAAGATATTCTAATAATGGGAGTTTAACATAATTAACCCTATGGCCGCACTTTAATAATCTCTCAATTAATTTTTCAAATTGTTGTTTTATTTCTAGGTTAATGGATGGGAGATCTAATGTTTCTTGTAAAACCGCGAAATTTTTAACTTTTGTGTTATTCACTATTTGATTATTAATGTTTTCTCCTGTACAAGTGCTATCAAAATCATCTTTTCCAGAAATAATTGACATAACATCAAAAATATCATCTAGTGATTTTGTAATTGGACCGATCTGATCAAATGAAGATGCGTAAGCAATTAAACCATGGCGAGAAACAAGTCCATAGGTGGGTTTTAATCCCATAACACCACAAAATGCTGCCGGTTGTCTAATCGAGCCCCCCGTGTCACTTCCTAAAGCCACTTGACAAAGGTTCGCCCGAACTGCGGCTGCCGAGCCTCCAGATGATCCACCCGAAACAAAATCTAAATTTAGAGGGTTTCTAACTGGACCATAAATAGAATTTTCATTACTTGACCCCATTGCAAACTCATCGCAATTTAATCGGCCTAAAACAATAGCATCCTCATCAAGCAGTCTTTCAACAACAGTAGCAGAATAATTAGATTGAAAATTTTTAAGAATTTTTGAAGAGGCTGAGGACGAATGGTTTTTATAACAAATATTATCTTTAATACCAATAACTAGTCCCGCTAATTTTCCTGCTGTTTTTTTTTTTAACTTAATATCTATAGATTCCGCTTGACATAACGCCTCTTGCTCATAAACATCTATAAAAGCATTAAGTTTTTGATGGAGATTAATATTCTTTATATATCCCCGCACAAGGTCTACACAAGAAATAATGTTATTGGAAAGATCCTTCTGAATCTCCCTTAAAGAAAGATAATTTTTCAAAGAATAATATTTTTATGTTTATTCATCTGTATCAACTTTCTTTTCTTCATTTGGCAACTCCTCCTTTGTTGCCTTTTTAAATTCTTTAATCCCGCTACCTAACCCCTTCATTAATTCTGGAATTTTTCTTCCACCAAATAATAACAACACCACAATCACTATGGCGACTAACTCCCATCCACCCGGCATACCTAATAATAAAATACTTGTTTTCATATAAAAAATTTTGTCGTAAAGTTACAAAGATTTTACATTTTAATAACTAGAAAGCCAATGTGTTGGATTTAATTTTTCACGGTCCTTCCAAATTTGGAAACCATAATTGTATTTTGATTTTTTCTTTTCAATAGACAAACTACCTATTTGCTCCTTTGCTTTTACCTTTTGGCCTCTTTCAACAGTCACCTCAATTAAATTGGAATAAACACTTAGATAAATACCATGGCGAATTATTACTACTTTTTTTCCGTTTGGTAAAATAATAATTTTTCGTACTTCTCCGGAAAAAACAGATCGAATGTTGCTATTTTTTGTGGTGACCTCTATGCCATTATTCATTGTAGTTATTCCTGACAAAACCGGGTGGGGAGTGTTTCCAAAATTTTTAACAACAACACCTTCATTTGTAGGCCATGGTAATTTTCCCTTTTGGATCAGAAATCTCTCTGAAATTTCATTTAAACCAAATGCAGATTTCTCTTTTTCAGACTCAATAAACTTAAGTATCTCATCCGAAATTTGTTGTTGCCTTTGTTTTTTAATAAATAAAACGCCTAATAACGAATCTTGCTTTATTTTTAATGCTTGAATCATTTTGTGCTTGATTTCTTTTGTTTGTGCCAAAACACTTAGCTCTTGACGTTTTATCAAAAGTAATTCAGATTGATCTACTCTTTTTTGTTTTAAACTTAAGCTCTGAGTCTTTACTTTAGATTCTAATATTAGAATTGTTTCATATTGTTTTCTTCTATCCGTTTCTAAATGTTTTATAAAATAAAACCGTCTGACTAATTGATTGAAGTTGGTGGAAGAAAAATAAAATAAAATGGGATTATATGTCTGAGACAAAAAATAAGTTTTTTTGATTAGTATTTGATAGGTTTTCTTTAATTCTTCTAATTGAGATCCTATTATTTCTAATTGATCTTGAAGCTCCCGCTCTTGTCGTTTTAAAATATCTTCTTCCGATTCAAAAACCTCTATTTTTTTTTCCTGTAAATGAATTTTTTTGTTTAAAATAACTATTTCGTCAACAGTATACTTTTGAGAGGTTTGGTTTAAATTTAACACCTTATTCAAGTCCTTCACTTGGTCACCAAGTCTTTTTTTTTGTTGTAAAAGAAGATCATAATCTTGTGCAAAAACAATAGTATGAAAAATTAATAATATTAATATTAAATGACGCCTATTCATTATTTATTATTTAAAAACAAAAGATTTATATTCTAAAGTTATTTTAAAAAAATCAGTTGAATTAGGTGGGGTGAAGGGTTCCTTGGCTGGCTCTTCTTGACTCTTTTGAGTTAAAATTATTGTCCCTGGTAAAAAAATAGACTTATTGTATGGTTTTAAAACTTGGGATATATAGTCCGTAAACAAATATGTAAACGCCTCTGTCTCAAAACTTATTGTATCTCTTTTGATCCTTTTTTGAATTACATGTTTTTTTAATTTATTAAAATTAAAATCTGGATCAAAATTATTGGAGTTTGATACCGTATTGGTTATTCTATTGTGTATAGCGATCTTATTGTCATACACTAAAAGTTTTATGAGCTCAATCCCTAAAAGAGGGCTAATAGACATAACAATACTATCTGTATACAGTCTTGTGATGGTGTTGATTTTAGTAGTCTGAAAAGGAGACGGGGAAATAGATATGTTTGTTTTGACAATTAAATTTGATTTTTTCTTTATGTATGGGGATGCACAACCCATACACAGAATAAAAAACGACAAAAAAAACCTATTCATTTGTTTCTAATTTCTTTTTTATTTCATCTAAATCTGGGTCCAATTGGAGCGCTTTGGTCCATTTCTGACTTGCTGCCAACTTATCACCTAATTGATATAATATATCTCCATAATGGTCTAACAATGTTGAACTATTATTATCTAATTTGACCGCCTGTTGAATTTTTTCTAACGCCCCCTCAAAATCGTTCAACTTGTATAAAACCCATGCGTGAGTATCGAGAAAAGATGCTTTTGGTGAATTCTTTGTTAAATCATTACATCGTATTATCATCTCTAATGCTAAGTTTAAATTTTCCTCTCTCACAGTCAAATAATAACTAAAATTATTTAAAACAAATATGTTGTCCGGATCGAACTCAAGTGCTTTTTGATATGCTTCATCTGACTGAGTATTTTTATTTAATCCATGGAAAGCTTCCCCCAAAAGGGAATAAAACTCAGATTTCAAGAGTAGATCATCTATAACATATTCCACCCCCTTTAAAAGGATTTGAGTTGCCTCCAGTTCCCTTTTTTGATTAATCAAAGCTAAAGATTGAAAATAATATAATCGAGCACTGAGTGGATAATACTCTATAGCTTCTTGTGTCGTCTCAATAATATTATGATATTTTTGTTGTTGGAAGTAAATTTCTATTAATTTAAAATAAATATAATCTTCTCTAACCTGAACACCTCCTAATTGAGTCGTTCTGAAAGAATTTAAGGCCGTTTTATAAAATCCCACTGCCTCATTATAACTTTCTTCTTTCGCACTAATGTCTCCCAAAATTAAATTTAAAAGGGGGTCGGCTGAATCAAATTGAAGTGCAGCTTGCACAATACCTTTAAAAGAATCATATTGTTCTACTCCATTATTTAATAATAAATTATAAAAAATATCTCGCTTTATTGTTAAGTTAATTTCAGAACTTCTAGCTATTTCTAATAAAACTTTTTGTTGATTTTCTAGATCCTGATTGTTGGTATAAATTTTATATAATGTTATTAAGGCCTCTGTATTTTTGGGGTCTATTTGAAGAAGATTTTTATAAATTGATATTGCTTCATTATACTTACTGAAGTGTAAATAAACATTAGCCTGCTCACTATAGTGATTAGGATTATTGGGAAATTTTTCTACTAATTTCTTGACGGTGATGTCAGCGTTTTTGAAGTCATTCTGGAGCAAATATATCTTCGTTTTTTCTATTAAAAACTCACTTGAAAGACCAAAATCTTTTATTATTTTTTTTATGAATTTTAATGCCTCTTTATAACGTTTTAAATCTTTTAATACTTGAATTTTTTGTAAATAATAAAATAAGTTCTCAGGATCCGTCTCTATAAGACTACTATAAACCTCTAGTTGTGGTGATAATTTGTTTTGAAAATTTAAAATATCTATTAAAAAATACTGATACCACTTATTAGAAGGGTCCAATGATGACGCTTTCAAAATATAATCTTCTGCTGCTGACCAATCTTGAAAATAACTATAGATTTTTGCAACCTCATAATAAGCTGACGGCTCATTTGGATTTAATTTGATGCACTCCTTGTACGCCTCCTGAGCATTATTATATTCTTCTAAAATTTTATATTTTTCTGCCTCAAAATAAACCCATATATATTTTTTTTCATCTTCATCTACACTTTCCACCAAGGAACTCTGAGAGAGTAGGGGGGTGAAACCAAACAAAATTATAAATAATAACAGTTTAAATTTTCTCATAATTAATTATTTAAACTTACTGTAATCACCAATATTTAAGCTTTGTTTCTTTGGTGAGTATTCAACAAAACTTCCAATTATTGAGTTGATCAAAGTTGCTTTTTTAATGGTAGTGTTGGATTGGATTATTGTGTTTTTGATTGTAGAATCTAAAATCACAGACCCCGGACCAATACTAACATTTGGACCAATTTCTGAATTTTTTATAACAACACCTGGGGCTAAATAACAAGGAGGGTGGATGATAGTGTTTTTATAATCTTTCGAGGTATTAGTATTTTGAGTAGATTGTTGATGTAAAATCATACTATGCGATTGTAATAAATTTTCAGGAGTTCCAAAGTCTAACCACTGATTAATTTCAAAAGGTAAAATTTTTATATTTTTTGTCCTTAAGTTTTCCAAAGCTGTTGTTAATTGATACTCTCCTTTGTCTAAAAGTTTTTTCTGTAAAACCTTTTTTAATTCATTTAGTAATAATTGACCCTTTTTAAAGTAGTACATACCAACGATCGCTAAGTTGGAAGTGGGGTGTTCGGGTTTTTCTACAAACTCAACTATCTCTCCCGCTTGATTAAGACTCACTACACCGTATTGACGTGGATCCTCTACTTCTTTAACAAAGATATATACATCTGGAGTGTTGGAAAAATCCAATTTGGTTTCAAACAAGGTGTCTGCAAAAACTACTAAAACCTCCTCTTCTAAAAGTGGTGCAGCACAATGTATAGCGTGCGCCGTACCACGAGGTGTTCCTTGGTAAAAAATATCACAAGGAACTCCGTTTTTTTTTGCGATACTTTTTAATATTTTTTCAGATGACAAATCGGGTTTCTCAATAATAAAACCGATTCGGTTTATTTTTATATTAGAATTTACACTTACCAGGTCTACTATTCTTTGGAGAATGGTTTTTCCCGCTATTGGAATCAGTGGTTTTGGTGTGCTTAGTGTTTGTGGTCGTAATCTTGTCCCCTTACCAGCCATAGGGATAATTAAATTCATATAATACCTGTGCTACCAAAACCTCCTTGTCCTCTCTCCGTTACTGTTAATGAATCAACACATTCCCACTCTATTTTTTCAACCCGAGTGAGCACCAATTGAGCAATTCTATCTCCATCTTTTATTGAAAATTTCATATCAGAGTGGTAAATAAGAATGACACCTATTTCACCCCTATAGTCTGCATCTATGGTGCCTGGGGTGTTTAAAACGGTTATCCCATTTTTTATAGCGAGACCACTTCGGGGTCTTATCTGAATCTCAAATCCCAAAGGAATCTCTAAAAATAAACCTGTTGGGACACCAACACGTTCACCAGGATTTAAAATAATGGTATTTATAATATTTGCTCGAATATCCATTCCTGATGAACCTAACGTCGTATAATTAGGGGTTTGATGTTTTGATTTATTTACTAATTTTAATTTCATGATAAGATCTTAGTTTTTTTATTAAAAAATATCCGTCTCAACTCCATATACATAAATATAATGTATAATAAGAATAAAATCGTATTGTCAATTTGAATATTATATATTTTTTGTGTTAAAACCTGACTAACGAAAAACACCGATAATGTGATGAAGAAATAATACGAGATCCTTCTAAGACTATAATTTATTTTAAAATTATGTTGGCCAAAATAAAACGAAACAAGTGTCATTGTCATATAACAAATTAATGTCGTCCACGCTGCTCCCATATAACCATATTTTGGAATTAAAACTATGTTGAATATTATGGTTAAAAAGGCTCCAATCATAGAAATTACGGCCGCATAATATGTTTTATTAGTGACCTTATACCAAACAGATAAATTGTAATATATTCCCAAAAATATATTTGCCAATAAAACTATCGGGACTATTTTCAATCCTTCATGATAAAGAGTATTTGGTATAATAAGTTTTATAAAATCTAAATATAATACAACAAACAAGAAAATAAACAACGATAACAACGTAAAAACCTGTAACATTAAAGAATATACTGTTTTTGCGTTAGGTTTAGAAAATTGATTGAAGAAAAACGGTTCTGCAGCAAACCTATAAGCCTGCACAAAAAGAGTCATAAAAATTGTTAATTTATAACAAGCGGAATATATTCCTAATTCTCGCATTGCTATCCCCTTGGGTAATAAATGTTTTATCAAAATTTTATCTGCAGTTTCATTAATTATAAATGCGACTCCCGCAATTAAAATTGGCCAAGAATACTTTAACATTTTTTTTAAAAGAGTATAATTCGGTCTTATTAGATTAATAATGATTATAGTTCTATCTGACAATAAAATGATAGCCGTTAATAAACTTGCTATTAAGTTTGAAATAAATACATATAATACTGAGACTGGTGGTGTGTAAAAAAAACCTATCAATTCAGTTAAAAAACCTTGTTTTAAAAGATATGGACATAATAATAAAAAAAATAAGTTCAATGAAATATTTATCAAAATATTCACTGTCTTTATTGTGGCAAATTTTAATGCTTTGTTTTGTTGACGTAAAATAGAAAATGGGATTATTGAAAACAAATCAAATCCTATGATTAGCACAAAATATAAAACATATTCCGGATGATTCGAATGTCCCAAACAATTAGCTATTTCTTGGTGAAAAACAGATCCAAAAAAAAGAAATAAAATTGCGTTACTTAAAACAAATGAAAATGCGGTTGAGAAAACTGATGAGGGGTTTTTGGTGGTTGTATAAAACCTAAAAAAAGCGGTTTCCATTCCAAAAGACCCTAATACCATGATTAAGGCGGCATATGCATACATTTCTGCAACAATTGCATATTCAGACGGCATGAACAAAACTGTATATAGGGGTACTAGAAAAAAGTTTAAAATTCTAGCAACCACACTACTAAAACCATATACTATAGTTTGGTTAAATAAATTTTTTATTTCACTCATCAACTAAAATTAGCTTGTCTTTTTTCGAAAAAAGCGGCAACACCTTCTTTGAAATTATCTGTTTCAAACAGTTTTGCAAACTCTTTTGTTTCACAACTATCACCATCTTGTAAATAACATGAATTTATTGATTTTATTGCCGCGGCCATTGCTTGTGGGGATGATGTTTGGAAGATTTTGGAAAAAGAAATTGTTGCGTCAAACAATTTTTTTTCTGAAACTACACGATTCACTAAGCCCATCCTATAGGCCTCATCTGCTGTAATCATTTTACCTGTCAAAATCATTTCCATCGCTAAATTTTTACCTATAATCTGAGGCAGTTTTTGGGTACCACCATAGCCCGGAATCAGGCCCAATGAACACTCTGGTAAACCTAGTTTTGCTGATGTTGTTATTATTCGAATGTGACAAGCCAAAGCTAATTCAAGTCCACCACCCAACGCAAATCCATTAATCATTGCAATAACTGGTTTTGGAAAATTTATTATTTTGTCAAAAAGTTGTTTTTTACCTAAAGAACTCAACATTTCTGCCTCTTTAAAAGAATAATCTTTAAACTCTTTTATGTCTGCCCCAGCAACAAAAGCTTTAGTTCCTGATCCGGTTATAATAACAGAACGTATATTCGAATTTTTTGATACGTCTTCCAAAAAATGACTTAAGCCACTTATCACACTCTTATTTAAAGCGTTTAATTGTTTGGGTCTATTTATTAAAATTTTTGCGGTGGCAATGGACAAGTCATATTGTAAATATACATCACTATTTATACTTGAAATAATCTGTTTACTTGCATCAAAAAAAGAAGGTGTTTGTGTCATGAATTTTTATTTTTTAAATGAATAATTGGAAATTGTATTTTAAATATAGTACCAATAGAGGAAGTTTCATAACTAATACCACCATTCAGTCCGTCAATTATATTTTTTACCATAGCTAATCCGAGTCCCATGCCACTGTTTTTGGTGGTGAAGTTTGGTTCATATATTTTATCCTGAATAGACTGTGAAATTCCGGTGCCATTATCCGAAATAAGTAAAATATAGTGGCGGGAGTCTTTCTTTAATTCAACTAGCACTTCTATTGGTGCATTTGGTCGCTCTGATTGTAGTGAGTTTTTAATCAGATTATTTAAGATTCTCGTTAAATGACTTTTATCAATTACAAAATCTAATAATCCTACATCTTCCAAACTGGATTTGAATTTAACGTTATTATTTTTGAAAAGATTAACAACCCGTTCCACCTCTTTTGACATGGATAAACGTTCTAAATTTTGATTACTCAAGCTGGCAAAATCTGAAAAAGCGTTGGCAATACGGTTCAATGTATCTACTTGTTGGATCATTGTTTTGGAAAACGACATAAGTTTTTCTTCCCAGGAGTCAGAATATAAACCCCTTCCCTTACCATCTAAATATGATTTTTGTAAATACTGTATGCTCAATCTCATCGGAGTTAATGGGTTTTTTATTTCATGGGCAATTTGTTTCGCCATTTTTTTCCAGGCACCCTCTTTTTCGCTCTTTATTAATTGTTGTGTTCTGGTTTCCAACTCTTGAATTAAGTTATTATAACTATCTATAAGTCTACCTATCTCATCCTCTACAGGCCAAGACAGTGGTTTTGGAGTTCCATAAATATCCGTATTCGATATTTGTTTGGAGATAATTGTTAAGGGAGAGGTTATTTGTTTTAACAATAAGTAACTGAAGAATACTGCTAAAATTAACAATAATATATATATACGTATTAATCTACTGACCTGTTTCGTGGTCTTGATTGAAATGTCATTTTTTGTACTTTTATCATAAATAACATCTAAAATACAAAAGGGTATCTCTGTTATAATAGGTTGATCAGAGTCTAAATAATTTGTGGTGGGTTTGTACAAAATTCTATAAGTTCCATAATATCCATTTTTTTCATATTCTATTTTTTTTTCTAAAGACGCCAAACAAGTTTCTATTTGTGATAATGATATGGCTAAATACGAGTGTGGTGGGTTTGAAAAAACTGAGTCTGAACCGGCAATAAAATTTCCCTGCAAATCATAAATGTTAACATTAATTTTATGAATGTGTCGAATCTGATTTAATACTGTGTGCAAGGAACTGTCTAAAGGTTGGGAGTAATCAACCATAGCCTCAAAAGATTTTGCGACTGACCTATCTTTTCTAGATAATCTTTCTAAATTATAATTGGTAGTATCTTTTTTTACTTGTTGAATATTAATATAGGCTATTATTCCTAAGGCACAACTTATCAACGTTATTATTGAAAGAAAAATTTGATGACTTATTGTTCTAGTTTTAAACCACATTCAAAAACAAATATATAAAATAGAATCCTTTTGCAACCTATCTGTTAGGTCCCCTTTAATGCCTCGGCTCCCGCGACAATCTCCAAAATTTCATTTGTTATCGCCGCCTGTCGTTGTCTATTATAAGAAAGTGTTAGTTCTTGTTTCAATTCATTTGCGTTATCCGTCGCTTTATGCATAGCTGTCATACGGGCTCCGTGTTCGGATGCAACAGAATTTAAAAGAGCCTCAAATAATTGAGTATGTATATGTTGTGGGATTAACATATTTATTATATTGGCCTTATCGGGTTCAAATATATAATCTTGTCTTTCTGTAGAAGATTCTTTATTTTCAAGTTTTAATGGTAATAGTTGTTTTACACACATGATTTGTGTTGCAGTATTTTTAAATTGATTATATATTAAATAAACTTTTGACCATTTTCCGTTTTTAAAACCATCTATTATTCTTGTGGAAATAACTTTACTATTTTTATAGTCTAGTGTATTTAAAACTTCAATGTCCGTTTCTATAATATTGTTTTGACTACGATTAAATATATCTGTTATTTTTTTTCCAATGGTCCAAACTTCTTGATCTGTATCTGCAAACTGAGCACAAGATTTATAAACATTACTATTAAAACCTCCACAAAGTCCTCTGTTGGAACTGATAGGAACTAAAAGAATTTTCTCAGTTTCTGAAAAACTGTTCATCAAATCCAGTTCTGAGTTATTCATACTTCCTATGAGGTTTTGAATCATTGATGACAAAGCCTCTGAGTATGGTTTGATATTAGACATTCTCTCTTGAGATCGTTTCAGTTTTGCCGCCGAAACCATTTTCATGGCACTGGTTATTTTCATAGTAGAACTTACAGAAACTATTCTTGACCGTATCTCTTTTAAGTTTGCCATTAACTATAATTTTTTAATACCTGAGATAATCCGTTTTTAATATTCTCTTTACCTTCATCAGTTAAATTTCCCTCCTTTAATTCCATTAAAGTAGTGTTGTAATCTCTACGCATAATAGAAAGTAATGCTTCCTCACAGTTTTTTATTTCAGAAACGGGAACACCATTAAGTAAACCCTCGACCCCACAATAAATAATGACAATTTGTTCCTCTACACGCATTGGTTTATTAAGTCCTTGTTTCAGAATCTCGACATTTCTTTTTCCCTTCTCCAAAACCGCTGTTGTGGCAGCATCTAAATCTGAACCAAATTTAGCAAACGCCTCAAGTTCACGATATTGTGCCTGATCCAACTTTAATGTTCCTGACACTTTTTTCATAGACTTTACTTGTGCACTTCCACCAACACGAGAAACAGAGATCCCCACATTAATCGCGGGCCGAACTCCTGAATTAAACAAATCCGCCTCCAAAAATATTTGACCATCTGTTATCGAAATGACATTTGTTGGGATATAAGCGGAAACATCTCCCGCCTGTGTTTCTATAATCGGTAATGCCGTTAATGATCCACCACCTTTTACTAAAGGTTTTAAAGATGATGGGAGGTCATTCATACTCGCGGCAATCTTGTCAGAAGAATTGATTTTGGCCGCTCTTTCCAAGAGTCTGGAGTGTAAATAAAAAACATCTCCAGGATAAGCCTCCCTACCAGGAGGACGTCTTAATAATAAAGAAACCTCTCTATATGAGACCGCCTGTTTAGACAAATCATCATAAACTATTAAAGCATGACGTCCTGTGTCACGAAAAAATTCACCAATCGCTGCTCCAGTGAATGGTGAATAAAATTGCATAGGTGCGGGGTCTGATGCCATAGCCGCAACGATTATAGTGTATGGTAGGGCCCCATTATCACTTAACATTTTTGTAATATTAGCTATTGTTGAACCCTTTTGAGAAGTTGCAACATAAACACAATAAACTGGATTTCCTTGTTCATAAAACTCCCTTTGATTAATAATTGTGTCTAATGCGACAGATGTTTTCCCCGTTTGTCTGTCTCCAATAATTAATTCTCGTTGTCCACGACCAATAGGAATCATGGCATCTATAGCTTTTATTCCTGTTTGAAGAGGTTCTGTCACGGGTTGTCTGTAAATTACTCCAGGAGCTTTACGTTCTAAAGGCATTTCATATGTTTCTCCCTGTATAGGCCCTTTTCCGTCAATTGGGATTCCCAGTGCATTTACCACACGACCCAACATTCCCTCACCAACATTAATGGATGCTATTTTTTTTGTTCTTTTAACAAGATCACCTTCTTTTATTTTAGTAGAGGAACCCAATAATACCGCTCCGACATTATCTTCCTCTAGGTTTAAAACTATTCCCTGTTGGTTCTTGTCATCATTAAACTCAATTAACTCGCCTGACTCAGCGTCTTTTAATCCATACAACCTGGCAATTCCGTCACCTACTGATAATACGGTACCTGTCTCTTCTAAATTTGCTTGTGTTTCTAAATTACTTAATTCTGTTTTAAGAATATTTGAAACCTCTGATGATTTTATTTCTGTCATATTATTTTTTATTTATACTTTAAATACTCTTTTTGTATTTCTTATTTTTTTTCTAATACTGGCGTCATATTGTTTGTCTCCTCGCTTTATTATAAAACCACCTATTAAACTTTTATCTATTTTCTCAACTAATCTTACATCCGCAGTTAAACTCACTTTCTTCTTTATAGATTCTTTTAATTCAGGTGATAATGGGGCGGTGGTGGATAATTCTACAACAATGATATTTTGTTCTAAATTATAGAGTCTTACAAACTCTTCTAAAATAAATTGTAAAAGTCCCTCGCGTCCCCTATTTATAACCAATCGTAAAAAATTAAGAGTTAGTGCTTGGAGGTGGGATTTAAATATTTTTGTTAAAACACTGATTTTTGACACCTTGCTAACTGTTGGGTTTTTCAAAATACCCAACAACTCTTTTTCCTGTACTAATGTCTTTAAAATCAATTGACAGTCTTTTAAAGTTTTTTCAAGTTCATGATTTTCTTTTGTCTGAACGAAAAAAGCTTTAGCATATCTGTTTGCCGCCTTGTTATTTTGTATCACATCTAAATATCTAAAGTTTTAATACTGTCTTTTATAAAGTCGTCATGTTCCCTAGTGTCATCTAATTCCTTTTTCAGAATCTTTTCGGAAATTTCAACCGCTAAAGATGCAACCGTTGTTTTTAAGTCTTCGATTGCAACTCTTTTTTGTTGATCAATTTCTTGATTAACTGTTTTAAGCTGCAAACTCATTTGTTCATCAACCTTTTCTTGTGCTTGTCGTTTATATGTCACAATATCTTCTTTTGCCTGTTTCAATAATCTTTCTTTTTCAACACGACCCTCAATAATCATTTTTTCTACTTCTGTTTTTGCCTGCTCTGTTTTTTCTCTAGCTAATTGTGCTTTTTCAAGTGCCTCTTCTATACTATCTTCCCTATTTTTCAACGCTGTTAAAATGGGTTTCCAAGCAAATCTTTTTAAGATTAAAAGTACTATAGAGAATGATAGTAACATCCAAAACAAAAGACCTATGTCTGGTGTAACAAGTTCCATAATTAAATGTATTTTATAATTTACTTCATAAACATCACAAGTAGACCTACCACCATTGCGAAAAAGGCTGTTCCCTCAACCAGGGCGGCCATAAGAATCATGTTTGCACGTAGATCATTTATCGCCTCAGGTTGACGAGCCATCGCTTGTAGAGCTCCCTCACCTATTTTTCCTATTCCCAATCCAGCACCTAAGGCCGCAACTCCGGCACCCAAAGCCGCAACTCCATATCCAATACCGATTGTAGCCCCATACTCTGAAGCTGCTTCTAATAAAATTGATAATATCATATTTAAAATTTTTTAATCTGTTAATAATTTTTTTTAATGTTCTTCTTCTACTGCAGTTCCAAAATAAATTGCAGACAATAATGTAAATACATATGCTTGTAAAAACGCAACCAATAACTCGAGCATCGTCATAAATATAACAAAACCTACTGAAAGAACAGATGCTCCATATCCCGCGATTGGGTTAATTTCCCCAAAAATAAATATTAAACTAAAAAATGACAAGATTATAATATGTCCTGCGGTTATGTTGGCAAATAATCGTATCATTAAAACAAATGGTTTTAAAAAAAGTCCCATTATTTCTACTGGTGTTAAAATGAGCAGAACTGGTTTGGGAACACCAGGCATGGCAAAAATATGTTGCCAATATGTTTTTTTGCCACTTAATGTTGTTATGACAAGCACCATAAGTGCCATAATCATTGGAACGGCAATATTTCCTGTTAAATTTGCTCCTCCGGGAAATATTGGGATTAATCCAAGTAAATTATTTAACCAGATGAAAAAGAATACGGTTAATAAAAATGGTAAAAATCTCTGATAATATTTTTCTCCAATGGCAGGTCTGGCAATATCATCACGAACAAAAAGTATCATTATTTCTAACAACCCGCGGAATCCTCTTGGAGTCTTCGTAGGGTTATTTTTATATATTTTTCCTATACTTAGAAATACAGAAAGAAGTATTGTTATACTAAAAAACAACGAGAATACATTTTTTGTTATAGAAAAGTCTAAAACCCGTGCTGAGGCGGCTTTATCAATCTTTCCTCTGTCGTCAACTACAACAATATTCCCATGATCTAATTTATAATCTTTATAAAGATCTTTTCCGTGATTAAATTTAGACGACATAAATATATCCAAGCCGCGATCTGGATTATATAATATAATAGGAAGTGGAATAGAGACAGAATGTCCTCGCCAATCCAAAACATGCCATTCGTGAGAATCAATAATGTGGTGCATTATCATTTCACCTGGTTGAAATTTAGATGATTCTGTGTCTACTGGACCCGCGAGTACAGAATTACTATATAAATTTGTGACAACGAAAAAAAAACTAAAAAGTATTATTCTTTGAATCATAATTTAATTATAGAACTTTCTAAAATCGACCACAAAAATAATTAATTTATAACTAATAACAATTGATTATTAATTGGTTTTTTTTTTTCGACCAAAATACATTACAAAACGGTATAAAACCAATATAATTAATATAATTGAGAGCGAAATTGTAATTGGAAAATTCAACCATCCGAAATAACTATCTAATTGATAACCTAAAAAAATTCCAACTAATATAGTACAGGTGATCTGCAAACCAACATTTGAGTATTTAATGAAATTATTTTTTTCGCTTGATTTCACTTGAAAACATGGTTGTGTTAATAATTAAGTAGACAAAATAAACGATGATGTAATACAATACGAAACTAAAGCGGTCAGAAAAGTCTTGTTCATCTGTGAAAAAGAATATATAAACAAAAATGAACAAACTGGATGATGCCATTTTTAATATTGTGGTTAAATTATACCACAACACAAAGCTCTCTGTTTTAGAAGTTTGTCTTACTAAAAAAAAACTTTGAAAAAGATAAAGTAATAAATAAAAACCTATTACTAAATAATATCCCTGATGAATCGATAGTGACATTGTCACAGTAAAAAATTTTAATAAAAAACATATTATTATAGAAAGAATACAATTAATTATTAAACTTCTTTTCATTTATGCCGATTTTTCGTTGTCGGACTTGTGAGCTTTAGATTCATCTTTATTTATCTTTTTAATGACTGGTCCCATACTACATTTACCGGTGAAGATTGCGCCTGGTTCTACCGCAAGTTGACCCGTTATAATTTCTCCCGACAATTTGGAGGTTGACCTTAAGGTTAAAAGCTCTTCTGATGTAATTGTCGCCTTTAATTCTCCACTTATAACAGCTGTTTTACAACTAACCTGACCTTCTACCACACCCGTTTCACCCAACACCAAACGGCCTTGAGTTTTTACCGAACCTATTAAATGTCCATCTATTCGCACATCGCCAGATGAAACTAAATCACCTTGAAGTTTGGTACCACTAGTTATAGAATTAATTTGATTGTTTTTTTCACTAGACTTTAACATGTTTGAAAATTTTAGTTTGAATTTAATAAATAAATTGTATTAAAATATTCTATATAGCTATTAATATTTTTTTGCCTCAATAACTGAATAAAATTATTTTGACTAATAATAAACATTTGTACACCACTTCCACCTAAAATATTCATAGATTCTGGATCATCTTGTATTAAATAATAATACGCTAGTGCTTTTGTTTTATTTGTAAACTCTTGTACACGTAGAATTTGTTCTTGTTTGTTTAAAAGTAAATTGGTGACCTGAAGACTGTCTAGTCGATAGTTTTTATCATTAAAGATTGAGATCACCCTTTGTGTTTCGGGAAGATTGATTGAAACCTCTGTTAATAACAAAAAGAAATAGTGGGGTGTCTCAAATTCGTTCTCATATTCCGTTTCTAGTGTATTATCTATTTCACCTGTAAGGGTTAAGATAAGACTATCTAATTTTTCAAGAATTGGAGAGTTGGAATGGGTTGTTTTTATATGGTTCAATCCAGAAACAAGCTCCATTTTAGTCATGTTTTGAGCTTTACAAAAAAGATTTAACAGCTCTATTTTTGAAACCTGGGGGTGATCTAAGTTACTGCTCAACAATTCTTTTAAACTATCACATGAAGTTGAAGAAAAATCACTATATAGACTATATGCTTTTCTATATATAGAGTCTTGTAGCACTTGGGTGCCCACTATGGTTCCTTTTCCTGTTAATATTTCAAGGTGAGTAATGGTTGGGTAAAGTTCTTTTATTAAAGAGAATACTTCTTCTTGCTTTTTTGGAGAGGGAAGAACATGATAAATTTTATATAAATCAAAATAAGCCAATTTTTTATAATCAGTTTTTGGGTATCTTATTAACAACTCTTGGTATAGTTTTATAGCCTGATGATAATCTCTTAACTCTTCCTTAAATGTCTTCGCTAAATAATAATATGCAGTCTCTATATCTGACTCTAATTCCTGTTTTTGTTGTTCTGTGAGAGGGAGATTCGATATATAATACTCCCGACTATACTTTTCTTTTTCGTCTGGTTCATCTAGATTACTTGTTAATCCAAACTCTTCTGTTTCTGTGGTACTACTTTTATTTTTTCTCCTCCAATTATCTTCTAGTTTTCGATTTCCCCAACGTGAAATAAATTCAGAATATCCCAAACTCATCGCAGAAGCGTTATAAAAATACCACCCACCTGTAGATGTTATATTTAAACTGTTTTGGGTTTGTTTGTTATATTCGTAAGAGTTGAAGTTTGGAGTAGACCCTGAGGAAGTTTTCTCAACTAACTTAAGAGCCTCCTCCTTTTCTCTAAGTGTCTCGATATAGTCATCTATTATCTTGTTTCTCTCACCAACAGGTAGTGTCGCTAAATTGATTAAACTATCATTTAAAGTGATGACACGATAATAATCAGCTACCATTTTGGAGTTTTTTCTCATAGTTTTTATCTCTTCATACTTTAGGTTTTCTGAATTTAATAAACGATATGCCGAATCACAATGATTATAAGATTTTATATATTCTTTATTAGTCCAAAAGATCCCCGCTAACAAATAGTGTGATTCTATTTTTTGTTCTTCATTATAGAGAGAAAATTTTGCTGAATTTTCAAGAGAAGAAATTGCACTTATTGTATCTAGGTTTACCAACTGCATATTACCTAAAGCAAAATAAATCTGATCTCTATACTCTTTGTTTTTTTTATCAAGAATCATTTTTTCCAACTCATCACTTAGTTTCTCAAAGCTGTCTTTATTAAAACCTGTCGTTTTTGTTTGATTGAGTTTGGCGTTAAAAACCATCTCATATTCCGGATTTTTCTTAATCACCTCTTTGAAATAATCATATGCGTCCTTATATTCATTTGTTAATAAAGACAATTGACCGAGAATGAAAAATATCCGTGTTTTTTTCTCTTTTGAACGAGTTAATGAGACGGTATTTAAAAGAAGGGTTTTTGCTAAAGTGAAATCGTTTGATACAATAGCTAGGTCTGCTTTTATCTCAAAAAAAACAGCCTGTTGAGCTTTGTTTAAAAAATACTCCTCCTCTATTATTTGGAGATTTCTGGCTAAAACCTCAAAGTTATCTTGTTGAAAGAGACAACGTGCCGACCAAAGTGCAGCGTCTGTTTGAATCTTTACATTATTACTACTCCTAACAATATAATTAAACGTATTGATGGCTGGAGTATATTCTTTTTTATAAAATTTTGCCTGACCTATTATCAAATACGCATCATCAATTAACTTGTTTTTCTCAACACCCTCAATATCCATGGAGTGTTTTTTAATTGCCACCGTAGCTTTCTCAATGGCTCTATCTAAATCCGTTTGTACCGTTTGAATATTTTTTGACACTTGCTGATGAATCGTTAAAAGCTCCTTATAATTATCCTCATGAGCTTCTTTGATTTTTTTTATTCCTTCTTGAAGATGTTGGTCCGCATAAAAGATGGCATTATATTTGGTGTTTAATTGATGATAAAACCTATTTAAAGCTGCGTCTTTTTGAGTCGAACAACTAATTAAAAAAAACAACAAACTTAAAGTTTTGAGATAATAACACATATTATTTATGATATTTTCAGATTCAGCACATCATATAAACGTATACAAAATTATTTTATTTTTTAAACTATACATGTGTTTTGATAATCTATTTTACGATATTTGAAACATTAGTCTAGAAAAAACCTGGTGACACGATTAAAACATATACTAAATTGGTTATTTTGGCGGCTGAACAACTCTTTTAAGGTTGTTACAGTTAATAAAACTTCACTTAAAGAAACTTTTGTTACCCAATTCAATGGATATCAACTCTTAAGCTACTCGCTTTACTTGTTAACTTTAATTTCAATCGGTATATTTCTATTAATGTCATATGGTCCCATTAGACACCTACTACCAAAGTCCGAATTGTCAAAAAAAGAAATTATAGATATTATGATACATGTCGACTCCCTTGAAAGAGATTTGTTTATCAAAAAACAATACATAGATATTATTAATAAAATTGTACAGGGTGAGGTAGTCGATTCATTTATAACAGTGTCCAAAGACTCAACACTTATTATTAATGACTTAAACCTAAACCCCTCCAAAGCGGACTCAAGTTTACGAAAGGTAGTCGAGGCGGAAGAATTTTATAACATCCCTACTGGAGATATAAAAGATTTAAACCTGTTGGAAAATTTTATTTTCTTTAAACCTGTTGATGGAATTATTGTGAGTGAATTTAATAACCTTGAAAATCACTTTGGTGTTGATATTGTAACGACTGAGGGAGCTTCTGTTAAAACTTGTTTAGATGGGGTGGTACTTTTTACAGACTGGTCGGTTGAGGGTGGGAATGTTATACTAATTCAACATACAAATAACTTAATTTCAGTTTATATGCACAATTCAAGCGTCACAAAAAAAACAAATGACTTTGTGAAGGCGGGAGAAGTGATTGGGATTGTTGGTGATAGTGGAGAGCTTTCTTCGGGACCACATCTGCATTTTGAATTATGGCAAAATGGGACCCCTATCAATCCTCAAGATTATATAGATTTTTGACATGAAGCTAACTTCTTTTTTAATCCGATTTTTAGCTAAAAGACAGTGGGAACGAAACAAAAAAAACAAATTCAACGCCCTAGATCATCAAAATAAAATTTTTAAAAAAATCATTAATAATGGTGTGGATTCTTTGTTTGGCAAAAACAATAGTATTAATAAATCTATAAAATATATTGATTTTAAAAAATTAATTAAATTAAATGACTATGAATCAATTAGACCCTATGTTAAAAAAATATCTGAAGGTGAAACTAACATTTTAACAAAAGGTGCTCCAAAATATTTTGCGATTACTTCTGGCACCACCTCCGGAACCAAATATATTCCTCTCACAATGGAAATGTTGAACTTTCAAATGAGGGCAATAAAAGAATTACTTCTATTATACTCATATCAAAGTGGGAATTGTAAACTCTCTAATACCGGAATGATGTTCATACAAGGTTCTCCTGTTTTAAGAAAATTTAATAAAATACCATTTGCTAAATTATCTGGAATCACCGCAAGACACATTCCCTTCTTTTTGAAAAAAAACAGATACCCCTCAATGAAAACAAACTGTATATCCAACTGGGATGAAAAGATTAAAAAAATTGTATTGGAAACGTTTGATAAGGATATGGGTGTGATTGGTGGGATTCCGCCATGGGTGATAACTTATTTTAGAGCTCTATTAGCACACACTCAAGCAAGTAATATCAAGGAAATCTTTCCTAATTTTGAACTTTATATACATGGTGGAACCAGTTTTGAAAATTATAAAAATTCTATCTTCAAACTATGTGGTGACATTGATACACTAGAAACATATCCTGCTTCTGAAGGGTTTTTTGCATACCAAGATAATTTAAACGAAAAACATCTTTTATTGCTCACTAACCATGGTGTTTTTTATGAGTTTGTCGAGGTAAGTCGTTTTAAAAAGGGTGATAATGAAAGGGTGTGTTTAGCTGATGTTGAACTAGGGAAAAACTATGTTTTAATCGTTTCTACTGTATCTGGACTATGGGCATATAACACGGGGGACACTATACGATTTGTGTCTATAAACCCTTATAAAATAGTATTTTGTGGAAGAGTCTCACAATACTGTTCCGTCTTTGGTGAACATGTTATAGAAAAGGAGGTACAAACCGCATTAACACAAACCCTTAAAAAATCTGGAGGTGAAATATGTGAATTTTCTGTTTGTCCAAAAATTAAAACAAACACAAAAGAGTCACATCATGAATGGTTTATTGAGTTTGTTGTGAAACCAAAAAATATGCGAAATTTTGAGGAGAGTTTAAATAGGGAAATGGAAACACAGAACATATATTACAAAGACCTTATTAAGTCTAATATTATTAGTACTTTAAAAGTCATTTGTGTGAAAAGGGGCGGGTTTGATGAATATATGAAATCTATTGGTAAATTTGGAGGACAAAACAAGTGTCCTCATTTATCAAATGATAGAAAAATTGGTGACTTTTTAAGTGAATATTATGAAGATTAAAAAAAAGTGTCTTGCAATACTCGGTTCAACTGGTTCTATTGGAACACAAACACTTGATATTATATCAAAATTTTCTGAACTTTTTTGTGTACATGTTTTGAGTGCTAATTCAAACCACCTATTACTATTTGAACAAGCAAAAAAAATTAGGCCGAAACACATTATAATTAATACTGATGAGGGGTATATGTTTTTAAAAAAAAACCTAAACAGAACAGTAACAAGAGTCTGGAAGGGTGAAGATACATTGTGTGAGTTGATTTCTGAAAAGGTGGTGGATTTGGTGGTTACCGCTGTTGTGGGAAGTTCTGGATTAAAACCCACAATTAGTGCTATTCTTGCAAAAAAAGACATCGCGCTTGCAAATAAAGAAACTTTAGTCGTGGGTGGAAAGATTATTATGGATTTGAGTAAAAAAAACAATACACAAATAATACCTATAGACTCCGAGCACTCTGCTATTTACCAGTGTCTTCTTGGTGAAGAAAAGGTAGATATTAAAAAACTAATACTTACCGCGTCTGGTGGACCATTTTTAAAACTTCCCCAAAGAAAGTTTGTAAACATCACAATACAACAAGCCTTAAATCATCCAAATTGGACAATGGGATCTAAAATAACTGTTGATTCCGCCACACTAATGAATAAGGGATTGGAAATAATTGAAGCTCGATGGTTATTTGATATCAATTTTGAAAAAATAGACGTTATCATACATCCGGAATCGATTATTCATAGTATGGTTGAATTCAATGATGGGTCTATAAAAGCACAATTGGGAAATCCCAAAATGAGTATTCCTATATTATACGCCTTATCACATCCAAAAAGGAATAAATATGATGATGACATATTAAACTTACATGAAGTTGGGAGTTTAAATTTCTTAAAACCTGATTTTAAAAGGTTTCCACACCTTAAATTAGCTTATGAGATTGGAAAAGTGGGTGGGTCGGCTCCCTGCGTACTTAATGCTGCAAATGAAATTGCGGTGGAGGCTTTTCTTGAAAAGAAAATAAAATTTACAGACATGATCAAAATCCTAAAAAAATCATTAGAAAACTTTACTTTTGTGAAAAATCCTGATTTGAACGATTTAATTGATATAGACGAAGAAACCAGGAGGGTGACGAAAAAAATAATTAAAACATTATGATACAGGTATTACAATTATTATTAAGTCTTTCTATTCTTGTTATATTACATGAATTAGGACATTATTTAACAGCAAAATTTTTTGGTTGTAAAGTTGAAAAATTTTATTTATTTATGGATTGGGGCTGGGGAAATTGGGATGGTGCTTTATTTAAAAAGAAAGTGGGTGAAACAGAATTTGGTGTCGGATGGGCCCCACTGGGAGGTTATGTTAAAATAGCCGGGTTTATAGATGAGTCTATGGATACTGATGGGGTGGAAAAAGAACCAGAAGAATGGGAACTAAGAGCAAAGCCCGCTTGGCAAAGACTCATTGTAATGCTGGGTGGAATTGTGGTGAATCTACTACTTGCGTGGGTTATTTATAGTATGATTTTATTTAGTTGGGGTAATAATTATGTTCCTATGGATAGCTTAATTGATGGTTTAAGTTTTAATGAGGGGGGTGAAAAGCTGGGATTTGTTGATGGGGATAAAATAGTGTCTATTGATGGGGAGAGTTTACGAGAATATGATCCTCTCTTTATTGTAAGCTCAATTTTATTTGAGGGGGCGGAAAAAGTGGAAGTATTTAGAGGGGGGGAAAAAACAATTGTGAATTTAATCCCAGACTCGGTGAACATGGTAATTTCGAATATTCAAAATTACAAAGGAAGTATTGTTGGTGCTAATTATCGGTGGAATGTTGATGGTATTCACTCACAAAGTCCATTGAAAAACACCACTTTGGAAAGGGGTGATAGAATTTTAACTATCGACAATATACAAACAACCTTTATTAATCAAGAGACGCGAAGCTATCTAATGTCAAAAAAAAATGAATCTATTACGATTACTTTTGAGAAGAAAAAGTCTAAAAAGATTGAAACAGTTTCATTCGTTTTACCAAATGATGGGTTGTTGGGAGTAGATATTATGGGAGAGTATCAAAAAACAAAAACCTTCACCTTTTTTGAATCAATCCCAGAAGGTTTCAATAAAACAAAAAGTATGATCAAAATGTATTGGGGTCAAATTAAAACAATATTTAACCCTAAAACTGGTGGATATAAACATGTTGGTGGGATTATTAGTATTGGAAAGATGTTTCCGGGACAATGGAACTGGCTAGCCTTTTGGTCTATGACCGCTCTATTGTCTATAATTTTGGCCATTATGAACCTATTACCGATTCCTGCACTAGATGGTGGGCACGCTGTTATTGCTATTGTTGAAATGATTTCTGGTAAAAAATTACCTTTAAGTATTTTGATGCCATTACAAGTTGTTGGTATGATAATTTTATTTGGATTACTTATTTATGCCAACGGGATGGATATTGTTAGATTATTTAATTAATATATTATGAGAAATTTATTAGAAAACTTAAAAATAAACTCACTTCACAATGGGACTGCTATTGGGGATGAGTGGTTAGATTCTGATGGGGATACAATAACGTCTCTATCTCCAGTGGATGGGGAGGAAATTGGGAAAGTTACCTGTACCACACAAAATGATTACAACTATGTTATAAAAGAGGCGGAAGATGCTTTTGAAATTTGGAAACAGGTCCCTGCTCCAAAAAGAGGTGAAATTGTTAGACAGTTTGGTGAGGAATTAAGAAAAAATAAATTAATGTTAGGAAGGTTGGTCTCATATGAAATGGGGAAATCTTATCAAGAAGGTCTAGGAGAGGTGCAAGAAATGATAGACATTTGTGACTTTGCGGTTGGATTATCAAGACAACTTTGTGGAATAACACTACACTCTGAACGAAGTCAACATAGAATGTATGAACAATATCATCCACTTGGACTAGTTGGGATAATATCAGCGTTTAATTTTCCTGTTGCGGTATGGGCCTGGAACGCTACATTAGCGTGGGTATGTGGGGATGTTTGTGTATGGAAACCCTCTGAAAAAACTCCATTTTGTGCTGTTGCTTGTCAAAAAATAATGGCTAACGTTTTGAAAAAAAACAATTTACCTAATGGAATTTGTTGTTTAATTAATGGTGACTCTTCTGTTGGGGAATGGTTAACACGAGATTCTCGTGTTCCATTAATATCTGCTACTGGATCTACAAAAATGGGAAGAATTGTTGGGAGTCGAGTGGCGGAAAGGTTTGGTAAAACCATTTTGGAATTAGGTGGAAATAACGCTATGATCATCACTCCTGATGCTGATTTAAATATAGCGACCGTGGGTGTGGTTTTTGGGGCTATTGGGACCGCTGGACAAAGATGTACCACAACGAGAAGACTTATTATTCATGAGTCTATTTATGATAGTGTTAAACAAAATCTAATTAATGCATACAATCAAATAAAGATTGGAGACCCCTTAAACGAACAAAATCACATGGGGCCGCTAATTGACAAAGATGCTGTTGATATATATTTAAATGCATTAAAAAAAATAGAATCGTGTGGAGAATTTGTTGTTAGTGGGGGGGTTTTAAAGGGAGATGATTATTCTTCTGGGTGTTATGTTAAACCTGTTATTGCTGAGGTTTCAAACGATATGGAGATTGTCCAAACAGAAACATTTGCACCAATACTTTATTTAATGAAATACTCTGAACTTGAAGAAGCTATCCAGATTCAAAATAATGTTCCACAGGGGTTATCTTCCGCAATTATGACTAACAACGTACGGGAAGCGGAGAAGTTTTTATCACACACTGGATCTGATTGTGGTATTGCTAATGTTAATATCGGAACATCTGGGGCTGAAATTGGTGGAGCTTTTGGTGGTGAGAAAGAAACTGGTGGTGGAAGGGAGTCTGGCTCTGATGCGTGGAAAGCTTATATGAGAAGACAAACGAATACTATTAATTATTCTGATGATCTTCCACTTGCTCAAGGGATAAAATTTGACTTTTAATATCTATTAAGTTTAAAGTCATTTGTT
>Ga0163179_10000258_pt1 | contig 37056 bp, 41 predicted proteins | sample AtlANTMetagenome_FD_109643 | JGI IMG/M metagenome (GOLD analysis project Ga0163179, IMG submission 109643) | Marine eukaryotic phytoplankton communities from the Atlantic Ocean - Atlantic ANT 2 Metagenome | ecosystem: Environmental > Aquatic > Marine > Oceanic | place: North Atlantic Ocean... | reverse complement strand
TCTCTGAAGTCTGTTGTGCCAGGCTTTACGTAGACGTCATGCGCTCTGTCTGCTTCTTTCCAGTGGTCGTACCTGTTTCTGATTTTGTTGTAGGACATGTCAGTCATTGACTTAACGTAGTCTACAATCTTTCTTTCCTGTTCTTCGGTTAGGTCAGATGAAATGTCATCATATGCTACGATACGTTCTGCAAATTCGGATAGGTCAACTATAACCCCATCATTATGAGGAGGAACATAATCAGCACTGCTATAATTTCTTGGTTTAGTTTTATCAGCCATGTTAAAAATATACTTTCTTAGTTTTAATTTGTCGTCCTATTAATTAGACGGCAATCCCCAACCTGTCCATTTAGATTTGATTTTTGTTGCTGTGTCCAATAGAGACTTGCCCAATGTTTCACGTGAAACATTATTGAGTGATGACATACTGCCTTGAAGTTCCCATGCTTCTGAGCCAACATGGGTTCTGGATAGTGTGTCTAGTGCTATTGTCATGGCATCTACTTGGTCGTCATGATTGGCAGATGGGAACTGAACTGTCTCGTCTATGAATGAGTCTAACCAATCTGCTGTCTGTGGAAGGTATACTCTTCCTCCCTCTATGAGAGGGAGGATAGCGTTCACTCTTGCTACCTTGTCGTGTACAACTTTGTACGGAATGATTGATATGCCACTCTCTCGTTTGAGTTCCTGTATGATTGATTGACCAGATGCCTTGTCTTCTATGTATAAGCCACGGAGTCCTTTGCCTCTCCACTTGTTGTTGAGGCGTATGAGGCGTTGCTTGAGTTCTGGAAAGTCGTATTTGCCACGAACTATTTCTATGATGTACATGTCTCCGTTTCTATCCATGCCTGCCACTACTGCTGCTGAGTAGTCTGCTGTCTCTGTCTTCTTGAAGGCTGTGTCTACGCCAATGACTAAGCTTGTAAAGTTTTCTGGGGTTAGACCTTCTGGAAACTTTTGCCACCACTCTGTTTTGATTAAGTTACCACCTTCTACGTATGGCATCTGTTGGTATAGACTTGCAAACTCACGTGGGTTGAGACGCTCACGTCTTTTGAGTTCGTCTAATGGAAACCTTTCTTTCCACAATGGTTCTTCTTGAGTTGTGGATATGTTTCTTTTGGCAGGAGATACTTTGGAATACTGTTCTGAAGTTAGATAGTTAGGGTCGTCTTCTGGTAGCATTCGTCTGCTCATTTTACCTGACGTTACTTCTTTGATTGCAGGAAAGTTGACGTGTTCCCATCTACCTTCTTGCCAATCTTCGGTCTGCATGAGGCGACCTGCAAGGTCGTCCACATGCCAGCGTGTTAAAATTATTATCTGGCGTGGAGGAGTCCCATCGCTTTCTGGTTGAAGACGTGTAGCCAGTGCTGATGTGTAATAGTTCCATGTCTTGTTGCGTTGGGTCATGGATTCTGCTTCTTCACGAGATTTGATTGGGTCATCGACTATTAATAAGTTGGCAGGACGTCCAGATGTTGTACCACCGATACCCACAGCGAAGTATGCGCCACCACTTTCGGTACGCCACACGTCTGCGGCACGGCTATCTCTTGATAAGTGGAAGTCTTTGAAAGCTTGGGTCATGTTTTTCTGCTCTACCACCCCACGTATCTGCCTACCAAAGTCTGTGGACAGTTGTGTGTTGTATGAACAGGACATTGTAAACCTGTTTGGCTTCTTAGCCATGTAATATGAAGGGAATAGGACTGTGCCAAAGGTAGATTTGGCGTGACGTGGTGGCATAGTAATGAGAAGGTTGTTCTTTCCTAGAGTTCCTTTCTCTAATCTGTCTAATGTGTTGATTAATTCTACTTGGAAGTCTGCAAGTTCCCAATCTGGGTACTGTAAACGTACAAAACCTATGAATGATTCCTGCGAATCCCTTAGTTTTAGTAGATACTTGGCGACTTCTGCCTGAGATAGTTTAGCCAAGTCTGTTTCTGAGCCTTCTGCTTTGCTTTATCTCGTATGCTGTCTTGCCACACTGCACTGTGTCTTGCATTACTCTCATAAATTGGTCGAATACTGCGTTCTGTATCTTGTTTGGTGGCACATTACTTAGGTCTATCTGCGACATTGCCTTGCCTAAGTCCTGTAAAGTTATATTAGAAGGCTTTGCGTCCTTTTGTTTATTTGTTATCTTCAATGGTTTCTCCTTGAACGTCTATTTCAGACACACCTTGAGCGATTTGCTCTAGTTCTTCCCTAGATAAGTCTGTTAATTGTTTCATATTGACCTCATGCTGTACAAAATTAGCGTTTAAGTCTGGCACTACCTTGTTCAAGAGCATTCCAAACACTCTAGCTTGGGTAGGATTCCATTCTGTATGACCTAATACTACTGTATGTGCAAGATTTATTTGGTCTTTAACGTATGAAGCTATCTCACCACGTATGTTTGCAGACATAGCAGGACTTAATTTAACTTCATCTATCTTCTTTGCTACTGCTTTCATTTGTTTTACTTCTTTTTCTAGTTTTCTACACTCATGTGAACAGAACTTTCTACGAAACTCATGTGATTTCCTAGTGTTAAACTTCTTTCCACATGTCTTACAAGTTATTTGTACCACGTTTTCAGACATTTTCAATAATTACTCCGATAAGTTGTGGGGGTGGGGAGGTGACTCTCCAAATTTCCAAAAGCCGTTCGATGGCATACCCCCCCCTTAGCTCGTCTGCATACACATACATGACACATACATGACGCATGTAACGCTAAAGCGTTGAATTTGTTACGTTTTTATCCCCTAAAAAAGGGGATTTGCCTCGTATATGCGTGTCTGCACGTTTCAAAACATTCATGTACACACGCCTAAACAATACCTTCGCAGACCACAAAGTCAATCAAAACAATGGGTTAAAATCCTCACACACACAGACAGGTACGCACTCCGAAGGACTTTATAGTTGTCGAAATCAAACAGCCAAATGGAGGTTCTCATGGCGAAAAAAGAAACACACGTAGCACCAAAGGTGCAGAGTCGCAAGGAATGGTTCGATGCAGTCGAACAAGGCACGAAGACGAAGGCACAAGCCATCGCACGTTGCAAGCACATGATTTCGAAGAAAGGCGATTCCTTTCACGGCAAACAGTGGACACTGTTTCTCAACCAACTCGAAGGCAAGCCGAAGGCTAAGGCAAAGCCAAAGGCTTCTCCGAAGGTTGACCAATCCATCACGTCACTCAGCAAAGCTGAGTTGGTCGAAATCGTTCAAGCTTTCATGAAGAAAGCGAAGTAACTCACACAAGCAGGGACGCAAATGCGTCTCTGCTTTTTTTTTGTTTTTTTCACACAGACGCATGGAGGTAAGTATGCGACAACAACATCGACAACATCGACTACAACGGCTCATAGAACGTGAGTACAACCACGGCAACATTATCGCTTTACTACGAGCCGAGAAACAAGCTAGGCTTTTGGAACGTAGACAACAACGCAGACAACAACGAAAGGCGACAACATGCTTATCACGAAACTAAAAGCCATAGGTATATTCATCTCAATCGTATTCATAGTGCATCTTCTCATGCTCGTATTGCTTGAGTTCATGGTTGGCTGTGGCACGAAAGAGTACTTTGCAGACGGCACGTGGGAGACGATGCCGTGTGCTTTCATTCCCTACGAGACAACAACTGGCACATGGAGGAACTAATGCCGAAATACACATTTGAATGGTCGAAGACGACAACATACAGGACAATAATCGAAGCCGATAGCGAGGCAGATGCTAACGCAGACTTGCTAAACGACATCACGGCAAACCAGACAGACTTTGCGTCTGACATTACAGACGAGGTGTTTGACGTGCCAGAAGAGTCGATTGGTGTCACGTTCTCAACTCCTATCGAAATGAGCGATGACGAACTCAAGAAAGCCATCGAAGGCAACGACAACATCATCAAGGGTGTGTTCGACAAGTGGAAGAAAGGTAGCAATACATGAACCGATTCCTTATCGAACGTAACCCACAAAGCATAGCCGAATCTCTATGCGACCAACACATTGTGAAGATGCCACTCGAAGAGGCACAGATGCTTTGCACTGCACTGTGGCATCACAACGCAGAGTTCGCCTTTGAGAACAACTTGTACAAGCCAGTACATCAGAAACACCCATGCACTTTATGGTGCATGGAGACACGAGCAAACTTCAAGTTCGCTTTCATGTTGTATTGGTGCATGTTGTTAGAATACAAGGTGCGATACCGAAGAATGCACGGAGCAAGAAAGCCGTTCCATGCAATCATGAGAGGAATGAATCACATTCCAAAGGGCAAGATTACAAAGCACCCTCAATGCTTTGGACAACAATATGAGTCCATCAAGACGGACGAGGACTATCCTATCAATGCGTACAGAGACTTCTACAAGCTAGACAAACTCTCCTTTGCGAGATGGAAACACAGTAGAAAACCTTATTGGTTAAACTAACGCACAGACACACACACACCTAGTCCGAAGGACTTATTATAGAGGGACAGTTTTTGTCAACTTTCCATTGTTTATTTATCACGACACAATAGGGGGTTGACAAACTGTCATTCATTGATTACAATCATCATTACACACAAGGAGGACTTTATGATTGATGAGAAGAGAGTAAACCACTTGAGGGACAAACTTTACACCCTCAGCCAATACGACTATGGCAAAATGCGAAGTTACTTACGTAGCCTAGCTTCGCCAATATTTGCAGAGCATTACAATAACAACGATGTGGATATTACAGACATAAAGCATCGTTGTACCCACGCAACAATGCCAAGCTACAAACCAACTGTGAGTGGTGTCATCATGGCTTGTTCAATTCCTGCGTTGTTTGACATTATATTCAGCGACTATGGTTGCACTAACGTGCTTGATGCAATACTTGACCCAGTTCGTTATGGATTTCCAAACTCGAAGACACACAGTGGATACGACTTTGGCAGAGGTAAAGAAGTGTCAGACGAGCTACACCAAGAGAGATTACGTTGGATAGCAGAGACAAAAAGCGAGTCATCACTTGCATGGACTTCTATTGATGCCGATGAGATTGATTGCTTTGATGCAAATGCACTCGGTGCATCTGCAATGTTAGCCATTGTCTCAAAGACGTGCTTATTGACAGACTACCAAGTCGAGACGAATGACATCGCAGTGGCTATGAAAGTGGTGTTCGAGAACTTTGGCGATACATGGGACACAAATGACTTCGAGCCAAAGATACACGGCTTAGATGCTCTCATGGAGAACGAGCCATTGGTTGCTAGAGAGTTCGTTGACAAGTATGGTCAATGGGAGAGACAAGCACAGAAACTCGCAGAGAAAGGTGTTCCATTCAATGGCATCGTATCTCACGTTGTGTACAATCTTGCACAAATGCGTTCACCTATTGGGTTAAAAACTGAGCCAACATCTAAACGTACTTCTGTGTCTGACATCGTAAAGAAGGCGAGTAAAGATAGCCTTAACCTTGTGAACATGACGTTGAAGACAGTTGGGTTGGCAAACATTGAGCAACTATCGAAAGACTTTGACGAGAGTGAACGTGTGAGGAATGAGATAGAGGCACAACTCAAAGACATGGAGAGCAGACTATCACGTATGTCTTTAACGTCTGTCAAACCATCAGAGGTCAAAGCGAGTGGCGAGATACCAAGTGGCAAGCAAGTAACCAAGAAAGCACATGAGGTATTCGACATTCCATCTTCGAGTAAAAAGATGTTCGACTTCGACATTCTCGTGTGGGAATGGGATAGTCCACACCCTTACGTTCCTGCGATTGACCACGGATATGTGTTCAGACCATCAAGCTTGCTGAGAGTTCTGCATGGGTTGGTTACTAATCAACGTATCTACATTCATGGTCACACTGGTAGTGGCAAGACCACGTTGGTTGAGCAGATATGTGCGAGATTGCTCTTCCCATTCATGAGAGTGAACTTTGATAGTGAGGTCACACGTATGGACTTACTTGGCAGAGACGTGCTGACTACTGGTGCAAGTGGTGCTACGGAGTCCAAGTTCGTTGAGGGTATCTTGCCAAAGATGATGTCTACACCATGCATTGGTTGCTTTGACGAGATTGACTTCATCAGACCAGACGTTGCTTATGTGATGCAGAGAGCATTTGAGGGTAACGGATTGATGCTGACAGAAGACGGAGGACGTGTCGTTCAACCACACCCACAGTTCAGAATGATTGCCACTGGTAACACAGTGGGTCAAGGCGATGAGTTCGGTATGTATCAAGGAGCAAGACCACAGAGTATGGCGATGATAGACAGATTTACCATATGGGTCAACGTACCATATCTTGACATTCCTCAACGTGACCAACTCATCAAGAACAAAGTTCCTGCGTTGAAAGACAATCAACGTGACCAACTCAACAAGTATGTTGAGGAACACCTTGAAGCATTTACTACATCGAAAGTGCTTCAGCCAATATCACCACGTGGTATGCTTTCACTTGCAGAAACTATGGTGGCATTTACTACCCTCTTCAATAGCAGAGATGCTACTAACGAGGCACTTGAAGCAGTGATACTTGACAGATGTACGCAACAAGACAGAGCCGTACTCAAGGGTATCGTTAACCGAATCTTTACATAAGGAGGACAATATGAAATCGGATTTATTTCAACACGAGGTTCGCAAGACCTCATCAGTATTCGGTAGGAAGGAAGACGTATCAGTTGAGTTCCAAGGTACAGATGCTTGCACAGATGGGAAGAACATCATACTGCCAGCGATGGACTTTGAGAAAGACATAAGTACGTATGACCAATCTATCGTGCGTGGATACGTTGACCATGAGAGTGGTCACATTCGCCACACCAACTTCAGAGAACTCAACAAGTTCGCCAAGGATAACAAGGGGAACAAGTTGTTGATGTCATTACAGAATGCATGTGAGGACATTTACTTGGAGAAGAAAGTAATGGACGAGTATGCAGGTTCAAAGCAGAACCTCATTGCCACGTCTCACTGTGTCAATGACAACTTCATGGAGGCATTGAACACTGGTGGGTTTGACAAGGAAGACATGGACAATCTCACATGGGTTGCACCAGTTGCCATCACATGGGAAGGTCGCAAAGACTATGGCGATAACCTTGCCAAGGAGTGCATGGACTTGTTAAACGCAGACGTGAGAGCCAAGGTGGAGAGATGGACTAAGCAGATTGACGATTGCAAGAATACAAAGGACGTGATTGCACTTGCCAAGAAGATTGAGAAAGAGATACGTGACATCGAACCACGCAAGAAGACACCACCACCAGAGGACACACCCACTGGAGGTGATGGAGAGAAAGGCAAGAAAGGAGACGGAGACTCAGACGTTAGCCAAGGCAAGAAGAAGGGAGGAGATGGCGAGGACGAAGGCAAGGGCGATAAGCCAAGCGAGAGGTTCACAAACGAGCAAGGTGGCAACGAATCTTCCACGAATGACTATGAGGAAGACGAGGTGTGTGAAGAGTTTGAGTACAAGAACGCACTTGATGACGTCAAGAAGAGAACGCAATCAGAACACATTGACTTGAAGAAAGGCAAAGCATACTCTGCACAGAGTACTGCACATGACAGATGGCATCACAGAACTGACGATGCGAGAAAGTATGGTCGGTATTCGTATGGCAATCTGAGACTTGCGAAAGGTCAAGCATCTCATTACGACCAGTTGTTGAACATGATGCAAGGCGATGTGAACATGATGAGACGTTCCATTGAGAGAGCATTGTTCGCCAAGTCGCAGAGAGATTGGGACTTTGGCAAGGAGGACGGACGATTGGATAGTCGTAGGTTTCCGTCTGCGTTCAACGGCAAGCCAAATGTATTCAAGATGAAAGCTGATAGACGTGAGATGGATACTGCGTTGACCATGCTTGTTGACTTGAGTGGTTCTATGGGTGGTCGAAAGGTTCACACTGCGATGATGTGTGCGATGGCGATTGCTGAATGTGTAGACAGAACTGGTATTGCATACGAGATACTTGGGTTCAATAGTGGTAGAGGAGACACGCCTGGTATGCCATCAAGGAGTAAAGAATGGGAAGACAGACGTATGCATACACGTTGGGAGAACATTGACATGTGGATATTCAAGCACTTCAAGGAGCGATTGTTTGAGGCTAAGGGTGCAATATCTACGATTGCTCAGTGTAGTGGTGGCAACAATGTCGATGGCGAGAGTGTGCAGTATGCATACGACAGACTTAAAGAGAGGAACGAGAGACGTAAAGTGTTAATCGTCTTGTCTGATGGTAGTCCTGCATGCGACACATACTATGATACGTCCTTGAGGTTGCATCTTGAACGCACTGTCAAGAAAATTGAATCTGACAAAGGCACAGACGTTGTTGGTATCGGCATCTGTGATGAGGCAGTGGAGAGATACTACACGAACCACGTAGTAGTGGAAACTGTAGAGGAACTTGCCAAGAGTGCGATGGGCGAGTTATCACAAATGCTATTGGGTACGAAGGTTGGTATCAATAGGAGGTCTGCATAATGGGAATGATGAAACCAGTAACAATACACAATCACTGGCTGAAGTTGTATCCCTCACGTGGTATGCAGTTTAGGTTTTGGTTTGAGGTTGGCAAGCGAGTAGACAAAGCGAGACTCAAGTCAGATAATTACGAGAAAATTTCAACAATATGTAAGGAGGTCGACAATGACTTTAAAGAAAGAAAAATCTAACATAACGCAGAAGATTGCGAACAAAAAGCTAGAAGACTTAGGTGTGGTTGAGAAGGAGCAGGCTTCTGTTTTGGGAGGAACAAATGAAAAAAATATTTCTAATCCTACCCCTTCTCTGTTTCAGTACACACAATCGAGGAAGTCTAACACAAAGAAAGGAGCAAATGGTTACACTTCAACGTCACGAGAAGAATATCGCAAAAGGTTTCCGTCTGTCAAGACCCCATCTGTATTTTCTAAAGTGATGATGGACGAAAAGTTGCGAGAGATTGCAGGTAAGTATGCTTTCCAACCTCACATTTGTCCACCTATGGCATTCGCAGACGAGGCATTGATGAAAGAGATGGTCGATGTTTTGTATCGCTATGTTGGAGACGTGCTTGAAGGCATGGATTTGATATACAATTCTGCGAGTTGTGTCAAAGACAAGAACAAGGAGATGTTAATGTCGATGATACTTTCATGTTCTCACATGAATGAAGAGGGAAATTTCTCTCACTTCTATATGTGTGAGAAAGGCGAACCACCGAGGGGAGATAAGTAATGAGTGTGATTGAAAAGCTTATCGACTTGTACAACATACTAGACGTTGACGAAAAGAAAGAGTTCATGGTCATCGTTGCGAAGAGAGCCAAAGAAGATGGCATTGTTACGCAAGAGGAGTTGAGTGGTGGTGTGTCCAAAGGCACACCCATCAAAGGTAGTATAGCCAAGTATCCATCAAAGGGTGGCAAAAAGCCACCCTATTGGGTGAAAGAAATCAAGGAGATTGACGACACGAAGAGAGGTATGTTTCGTATCGTTGGTGATTGGTTGTATGTGAACAAGCCATGTAGTGAGAAGAAACTATGTGTGCTTGGGTTCAAGTCTAACCATTCAGAAAGAAAGTCTTATGTGGTTGGTTATACACATGAGTGGAAAAGGCAAATCGAAAACAGCAAAACTGGCTACAAAGTAGACGTGTTTTTTAGCCCAATTAGTGAAGAGTTCGACACGTTTGCAGACGTAGAGGCATCAGCATCAAGGGAGTTAAACAATGAGTAAGAAACTAACACTAGAAGAAATTCAAGGTCGCATTGATGACATTGAGGGTAAGTACCACAAAGGTTGGAGCAACTCTGAAGAATGGTGGAGGATTACTGGAGACGTACACCCTACAGACCGAAGACTTTGGACTATGTATCACGGACTTAAAAACAAAAGAGAAAAGGAGAATAGCTATGAGTAAGCATACATTTATAAAAGACAACATAGGATTTAAAGTACAAGACGTAGACGAGGGACAAGCATTTGAAGGCACGATTGGTGCTTTGAACGATGTCTTAGAAGAGAATTTCAACTGCGTAATATGTTACGATGAATCAACAATAATACACTCTGGCGAAATTATGTATCATGGGTTCGCCATACAAGCTAAGGAGGATAGCAATGAGTAAAGGTTGGATAGTAAAGATGGAGATAACATCTTATGAGAAGGTCTTAGTATACACACCAAGGTATGAAGACGCAGAGAAGTTGGCGAAGGACTTGATGAAAAACTCAAGGACTTACAACGAGTCTGTCACTATGGTTACAAGTCTTGAGAGTACAGAAGACGTGTCACCACTAACTGAAAAAGATTTTTATGGTATAATAGGAGGAGCAAATGCCAAGAAAGAAACACAATAAAACAAAAGTAGTAAAGCCTGCGACACCGAAGGTTAAAGATTCGTTGCCAAAGATTGGTGACATGACACCTTTTATGAACGAGGTAATACAAGGCGCACTTGATGCGAGAAAGGAGGGCGACCCACCAGTTGAAATAACTATCAAGTCTTCCGACACACCAATGGAACACCCTCAAGAATCGCCACCTACTCTGCGTGATATTATGTCAGACGAATTGGATTGGGGTCATTTGGAATACAGCAGACTTCACGGATATGCCAAGCCTGCTGAGTTAGACGAAAGAGCAAAAGCAAATATGCTTGCCAAGATAGAGAAGTTGACACTGCATGAGCAGATTACCTATGCACTCATGCGACCAAAGAAAGGATTGAGGTTATACAACGAACTCAATTTGGACTCTAGGAAGACAACGAAGAGGTTGTCTTCCATGTTTCGTGAAGCAAGGAAAGCAACTATTCATGACAGTTTGATTGATGATATTGTTAAACGTGGTACTTACTACACGGCAGAAGAAGCAGTGCTTGCAGTGTGGAACGCAAGACCACCATCAGACAATATGTTCATTGAATGGACAGAGCCAGTGAAACAGTACTCACAAAGGAAGTGGTTTGCCAAACAGTGGGAAGGCTCTCCGACTACAATGGATACGTCTTCTCTTTTCAATCCGAAGATAGGGTATTGGATAAGGAAAACAGAGACGATAGATGGTGTTTACTTGGGAGACACTGTGTATAGCATTGATGGTTTCATCTACTTTACGAACAGCGAGTACGACAAAACACTTGAACATGAATTTGCCAAGCAACTGAATAACAAAGTTTATATACATGATATGAGTATGGTTGTGAACTTTGCAAAGCCATTCAGCGAAGATGTTATTGATGCGTATAGAAGTCAGAGTGCCTTTCAGCTTAACAACTACACTGATAAGCACAAGACAGACAGTGCGATGAGGCAAAAAATTCAAGAACTTCTGTTTCCGTTTAACCTTCCGAAAGAAAGAGCCGTTCCGTCTGCATTGAATGTGGATAGAATATTGTGGGGTAACATGTGGTCTTATCAGAATAGCAAGAAGAACAGTGCGAAAGATTGGGAATTGTTGAGAAGACATGTCATGTGGAAGTCTGGATTAGGCAAACAGTTGTCTGACAATGCGAGAGCATCTAAGCCTGATAATGTTAATCCTAACACTTCTGACTTTACTTCATTGGTTTCTGTTATGGGAGACTTGAGGTTCTTGATTGCAACTCTTGACATATTTAACTATGACAGACACGTCACTGGAGAGGTAAGGCAATCCAACGGCAAAAGAAAACTGATACGTGGAGAGTCCATACCAGTTGACGAACATATGGTCATCAAAGTTAGGTTGCCTAAAGAAGAGGGTGTCAACTTGTACACAAGCGAAAACAATGGTAGTCAAGCCAATGGTGTAGGTAGGAGACACCACCCAGTGGACGGACATTGGAGACACTACAAAACATTGTACAATAAAGACGGAACTGTTAAGAGATTTGCCAAGAGGACTTGGATAGAAGAGTATAGCAGAGGAGACAAGAAGCTTGGTATAATTACGAAGTCATGGAAACTAATGGGAAAGGAGAATGAACATGGACAAGTTAAATCTTAGAAGAGTGATGCACAATAGAATACAGCAACACAAAGGGAAGTTTGGTAAGTATATGCCACTCAAAGAAATTCAAAACCACATAGATTACATTGAGACTTTTGAACTTGATGCGAATTGTAAAAGTCTTTTGGAATACTACAAAAGACAGAAGACAAAAGCATTACAGATACTAGAGGAGAAGACAGATGAAGTTAGTTGAAAGGAACGGACATCTGTATGCTCATGGATTTGTTAAAGATACGATGGGCTACACCCATCGTATCCGTAAGTCAACTGGGTATTCTGTTGGACAGAAGACGTTAGCCAAAGAAAGAATGCGAGAAATATTCCGTGACGCAGGTAAGAAAGTTGACATGGGTACGAAGACGACAGTGGCAGACGCAATAAAACTTTACCTGGGCAGCCGAAGCAGCATGCCAGGCAGCACAGACTTGGTTAACTTACGTCTGTTTCAGAATGAGTTTGGTCACAGAGTACTCTGCTCGTTGGAACAAGCCGAGGTGATGGACTATTTCAAGGGACGAGGCAACAAAGACAATAGTGTTTCGAGAGAGATGACGTCTATCAAGTCGATGATTAACTATAACAATGACATGGGTCGGAGTGTGCCAACGTATAGGCTGAAGCAACCAACGTCTGATGATGCACGAGTACGATGGCTGACGGAGAGAGAGCGAGACAAGTTGATTGCTTTGTCTCACTATAGTTTGCAACCGATACTGAGGTTCTTGTTTTATACTGGTGTCAGACTTGGCGAGGCATTCAACCTGCAAGCAAGAGAGTTGGAATCTTACCACGTTGTTGTCGTCTCTCGTAAAGGTGGACGTACACTCAGACGTAAAGTTCCGATTAACTTTGTGGACTACGTTAGTGACTATGGTTTCCGTGAGTTCAAAGGTAAAGATGATTTTGTTTTTAGGTCAGACGACTACAACCCTTGGAACAAATATATATTTTACAAGTATTTCAGTGAAGCATGTGCTAAGGCAGACATTGAAGACTTTAAACCCCATGATTGCAGACACACGTTTGCATCACATCTTGTGCAGAAAGGCGCAAGCTTGAGAGCAGTTGCTGACTTACTTGGTCACACTTCTCTTGACATGGTAATGAGATACTCGCATCTTGCACCATCTCATTTACATGATACAGTAAATCTGATTAACAAACCAAAGGAGGATTAAATGTCAGAACAAAAAACCAATGGCGAAGAGAAGAGAGCCAATACGATTGAGGTAGGTAAGTTGTACCTCGTAGAGAAAGACGGAAAGCTTATCGGTACGGAGGTATTATTTGCCGACAACATAGACAACATACAAGGTGGCATGCAAGTGCTTGACTTGTTGAGGAACTCATTCAACTTCAGTGGTTGGATATTCGAGACGTTGGCAAGATTAGTACCACGCAACAAGTCAGCTTCTGCCGAGCCAACTGTCGAGAGTACCACTGGCAACGACAGCAGTGACGACAAAAAACAAGATGATGGAGATGCCAACAAGGATAACAAAGACACCTCCGTACAACCATAGATTTTCCCACAACCTCTGCCGTGCGAGCATTCTTGCTCGTTCGGCTTCTTTTCTTTTACGTCTGATTTCAGCACGTAGCTTGAGCAGTTCTTGCCAAGCATCATATCCCCTAGTTTCCATGATTATCTGACGCAGTTCGTTCTCCAAGTCTTCAGCTTTTTTCTTGTTGATGAACGTGTCCATCGCCTCTTCATTCTCTGAGCCTGCAAATGGACTACTCTTTTTTTTGTTGTGGTCGTTACGCAGAATGTCAATGGCATCGAATAGTTTTCCGATGTCTTTGCCAAGGTCTTGCATCTCACGTCCTGCCGTGACCCCTGCCTTTATTGCCGAATAAGCGGCTAATGCTATACTAATTGGTTCGATGGTACACTCTCCTTAAAGGGAGAGTGTACACTAATTATGATAGACAGTCGTCTTACTTGTAGACTATCTTCTTCTTTTTCTTTTTACCCTTCTTCATAGGTCCTGGCATGTTACACCTGCTTTCTTAGTCTGCCACCGAAGACGTTGACTTTTTGTTTGTTAAGACTTGAGCCAAACTGTGATGGTAATTGTGAACGATTACGAAATTGCAAACCTTGAAAAGCATTTTTCTTTGTGCCATTCATCTTACTTGCACCGAAGACGAGTCCTTTCTTAGTTGAGTACGCCATACACTTCTCCTTAGTTATGCGTTTATGCTACCGAATTTTTGCTTTTCTGTCTACCAGTTAGTTGTAGGTAAGCGTTGTAATATTTCATAAAATCTTTTAGTCGCAGGAAACAAATGCTCTCTTCAGTTGTCATTCTGTTTCGTCTGTTAATAACGATAGGCGTCTCTGGGCTGTTAGTTTCCTGTGAATTTCTCTCAGCCTGTCTGATTGCGTCCATAAAATTCAGACGCTCTACACGCTTGGCTTCGACAAATAGGTCTGGCACTCCGATTAAGTCTGCTCCACCATGTGAATTTACCTTGCCTCCACCAGACAGTGGCGCACGATATGCTGTGTTCATGTCTGCTGTCTCGTTAAAGTACGTTGCCAATTCTCTTTCGAACGTGTCGCCTTTTCTTTTCTGTTTACTCATAGTTCTTCGTATCCCCTTTCACGTCTACAACTAACGCAGTAGTACCAGTTCTTTGGTCTAGCATGTGTGTCTCCACAGTCCATGCATGGTCGAGTCCATGTCTTTTCATCACTGGCTCTCTTGACTTGATACTTAGCTCCGTCAAAGTCTTGTAAGTTATGTCTTACAAGTATCCGTTTTATCGTGTCTACGCAACAATTAAATCTGGAAGCAAGCTCTTTGTGGCTTAACCTGCTATGATTAGCTTTAAGCCATGATATATTTTCTTCGTCTACATATATTCTTCTTGGCATATAAATTAAATAACATAGGGGTATTGCCAAATCAAAAAAAATATGTTACAACTACGTTTGTTCTTACGTGGTTGGGCGTAGCCCACCACGGAAACAAGGAACAATAAGACGAAGTTTAAGTAGTTGTAACAAATAAATGACACAACAACAAGCCGAAGACAATCGTAAGAAACACCCAGACATTGCTGAATTAATGGACAAAGTTAGAGTTCATTTTCCTGACGCAAAACTTGTTGCCGTATACATAGACGGAAAGAAACTAAAGTTCTAGCCACTCATTGATGAGACGTAAGGGTCTTTGAAGTGTCTCCGAAATGTGTGTAGGGTCACTGCCTTCAAGTGCCATAGCTTTAGCTCTCTGTTTTGTTGACTGACTTGCGACAACGCATCGCTCATCTTTAGTGTTGTGTCCACCGAACCCAACCCATTGCACTCTGTCATGCATGTCTGTCCACTCTCTAACCTTCCCATACTTAATCTCCATGACCATATATAATCTATAGTCTTTCGGTAGCTTGCTCTCCAGTAAAGGAAACACTGGTCGCTGATAACTTCCGTCCCAGATAGCCGCATTTTGCTTTGCTGTATCTTCGTCTTTGTATACCTGAGTCACTTTTATCTGTGTCTCCAGTACAGTCAACTGGTTAGTCGAGCCTGCTTCTCTACCCAGACCACCTTCAGACGGCTTGTTAGAATGGTGTATCATGATGACGGCAAGTCCTGAGTTCCTGAGTTTGACTGCTAACTGGTTAACCCTGCTCCATTCGTCTGCCGAGTTCTCCATCAAGCCAGGATAAGCTGACCTGATTGTGTCGATTATGATTACGTCTGGGTCTGAAAATGTTATCCACGCTTGCAGTTCTTCGAGTCCCTCTCTTTTCTTTAGGTCTATTTCTTTCTTGTCTACAAATGGTGTCCAGATATTTAATCTGTCCTGCGTATCTCCATGCATCTGTCTCATTTCAATCAGACGTCTAGCTATTGTTGACATACCCATTTCAAAATCCAAGTACAACGCTCTCGCAGGCTTACCTAATTCGAAACAACCAAAGTATTTTCTACCACTACACAATGCAGATATACAATGCTGAACAAACATAGACTTACCATGTCCACTGTAACCATACACTTGCACGATTGTATTTGTAGGTAGCCAAGGTTCAATCAAGTATGTCTTGCCTGCACTCTCCTCCATGAGTTGGTCTGCATCTTTCATCTGGATTAGTTTTCTGGGTCTGTCTTTGAACTCCTCAATAACTGGTTGCCCAATAAAGTTTCCATCTTCATCAAATCTCTCTGGGTGGTTACGTTTCTCTGACTGCTCCATAGAACAGACAGTTGCTTCAAACTCTCGCTCATCTAAAGATTCAAAAAAGAACTCATTCATAAACGCAAGACCACGAACTCTCAACTCAGAGCCAAAGTATCCATTCAGTATACACTCAGATATGTAACGCATAACACGTTCATTCCTACCATTACCCATGCCAGATGGTATCTTCATTGAAGTTGGATAGGTTTCTTTCACATACTTTGCAGTTCTATCCCATTCGGAAAGCATCTCATTAGGGTCAAATGGTTTGACAGAACTCAAGTCTAGCTTTGAAAAATGAAAGTCACCATCGTTAATACGTTCTTTCAAGGACGGCTTCCAATCTTTCCAGACAAACATCTCATCATAATCGAAGACGTCTACTGGATAGTCCCACGTGTAGTTTTTAGAAGGTGGTAACAACGCATAACTTCCGTCTCCCCTAAAGTCTAAGCCGTTAATCATGGGCCAATCTGAACCTCTGCTGTTTACACCTGCTCTCGGACCTCTGCGTATGCCGTCTTTTGGGTGTTCAAAGTATAAGTGAATACCACGTTTGGTCTTCACCTTGATTGGCGTCTTCATGTTAGCTTCTTGAGAAGCATTGTAAGCGTTGTCATTATCACAATCGACAACAACAACGCCACTGATTTCGCCAGTTACAAGTGCGATGTCGTAGTCTTCCCACTGCGTCCACCATTTAGTAACCTCGTCTTCGGTTGGTAAACGATTTTGATATTCAAGCCACTTGATAGCAGGTCGTTTGCCTTGAGGTTTTATTGGTATGACAGACCAACCTCTTTCTAAATATTCTAAAGCGTGTTTAAGCTTTACGTTTTCCTTTCCCATTATTATCCTCCTCAAAGTAATCGTCTATACTGCATGTTGGGTTTATATTTTTTAGTTCCTCCAAAACTTTTGTCGAACATTTACCTTTTTTAACCCATTGATAAGGTATTGTTCTAGCTTTTTTTATCTTCCTAGCCACTGTCGATGCACCTCCGAAGTCATTGATAAGCCTAGAAAAATTTATTTTATACATTTTTTTCTCCTTTAATGCTTGCATTTGTGTAACTTATATATTACATTCTGGTTCATGTAAAGCATCATTCGATAATCGCTGATGCAAAACAAAAAAGGAGAAGCATATGTCGTCAGACAGTTGGGATAGCTTTGGTAGTAAAACCAAAGCCTCTGATGAAACCCCATCAGAACACTTAGACCTTCTATGTCACGAACTCTACACGTTAGAGTTAGATTTACCAAACAAACTTGAGAGGATACAACAACTCCAGAACGAGATTGCTTTGGCATTTCCAGAGGTAGAGGGCGAGCAGTCGAAAACAACGTCAAGATTTCAAGTATCGTGTGCAAGAGGAGAGCGATGGTCTTGGGACAAGCCGATGTTGGAGGAGATATTTGGCGAAGGAGATTTGCCAGAGTACGTTACAAGAAGTTTATCCGTTGACAAAAGGAAGTTTAAAAAGCTACCTAGTATAGACCAAAACAATCTGAAGCCTGCCTTAACAAGGAAGCTTGACAGAGCAAAGATAAAGGTGGTGCAAAATGTTTAACGTAATGAAAACTTCTGACATTCAAAAAGGTGGAGCAGTTAAGTTATTGTTATATGCACACCACGGATACGGCAAAACATTTCAGTGTCGTTACTTCCAAAAAAGATATGGTAAAGGTATAATATTATCTGGCGAAGCAGGACTAAAATCTGTTGAAGACGTTGATATTGATTACCTTCCGTTCACTTCTTGGGACGGAAACCATGACCCAGAGAATGGAGACTTTTCATTTACTGGTATTGTTAAGATGCTACAATCAAAAGAGTTTAAAGAAGCAGGATATAAATGGATAGCTATTGATAGCTTGACAGAATTATCTGAGAGATTGATTGAACATCTTGAGAAGCAACATGAGAACTCTAGTAATGGGTTCGCATTGTGGGGAGACTATAGCAGACTAATGCTTGGCTCTCTCAAATGGATAAGGGATTTACCATACCATGTTTACATTACGTGTCTTGCCAAAGAAGAGAAAGACGCAAACGATGTAACACAATATTGGCCCTTAGTTAAGGGTACTGCCGTTAGTAAACATGTTCCTGCCTTGTTTGACCACGTTATGTGTGGTGTAAGGAAGACAGAAACTAATGATAAAGGCATACCAAAAGTCAAAAGGTATATAGTAACAGACGAGGTAAGTGGTTGGCATGGTAAAGTTCGTGACCCACTTGGCACGTTGAAAGCCTTTGAAGAAGTAAACGATGTAACAGAACTACTAAATAGAATGAGCGAAGGAGGTAAAGAAAATGGCTGATTGGAATGGTTTTGGTAATCTTGATTTAAGTAAAGTAGAATCAAGCAGTAGCTATGTGAGGTTGCCTAAAGGCGAACATCATGTAAAAATAACTGATGCAATTATGAAAGATAGTTCATCAGGTGGTAAGTATTTACAAGTTAATTTTAAAGGTGTCACTGAAGTTGGCGACATCAATTCAAATTTTAATCTTGTGAATAGCAATCCACAAGCAGTTGATATTGGTAAAAGACAACTCAAGTCTCTACTGTTAGCGGCTAAACACCCCAACCCAGACAAGCCGAAAGACGTGGCTTCGTTGAAGAACCTTGAACTTAATATTGTTGTTGGTAATGGTAAGCCATTTACTGGGGACGATGGTAAGACAAGAGAACAAACGGAAGTTAAGGTGTATAAAGAACTAGCCGATGGTAAAGCACCGAGTGGTGGTGGTGACCTTGACGATGAGATTCCATTTTAGTGATGGAATATGAGGGAGGTGCGCAGGGGTGCCAGCCTCCCTCACCCAACTATGAGGGGTGCTTGTTGCGCTTTAACTTTAACTTTATTTTTGAATAGATAACAATTTTAATAAGGTAAGTACCCCTCACCATAGGATTTATTATGATTAAAAGTGCAGACGATGTAATTAAAGCCATAGATGAAGGTTACAAAAAAGAACCAAAAGAGAGAGCGAGAGATTACATAGGTGCATCTGGCATTGGCACTCAGTGCGATGCCTACCAAGCATACTCTTTGAGAGGTTTCCCAAATGATGTAGCAGAGCCAAAGCTAAAAAGAATATTCAAGCTTGGTCATATACTAGAAGACATAGTTGTTAAAGATATAAAAGAAAAAGCTGACGTAAGAGTATGGGAAGTTGATGGTCTTACTGGAAGACAACATACATACGAACAGTTAGGTGGTCATGTCGTCTGTCATATGGACGGACATATAGAAACAGAAGATGGCATACTAAGAGTTCTTGAAATAAAATCTATGAACGATGCGAACTTTAAGAAGTTTATGAAAGACGGAGTGAGAGTTTCTCACCCTAAATATTTCTCACAGTTACAGATGATGATGGCTATGTCTGGGTTTGAAGAAAGTTTTTTCATTGCCATAAATAAAAATACTAGCGAGTACCATGCTCAGATTGTAAGTCAAGACGAGTTTGAAGTCGCATACATAAAGAAAAGAATAGAAGATGTTATAGAGAATAAAGCAAAGAAGTTAGCTACAGACGAAACTGATTGGAGATGTAGAGGTTGTTTTAAAAAATCAGTTTGTTGGCACAATGCACCAGTACCAGTGTCATGTACTACTTGTCAATTTGCAGAAGCAAACCATCAGGGAGGGTGGACTTGCACAAAGACAGACTCAGAAGCTAAAAAAGTTTGTTCTTCGTACACAGTATATAAACCATTAAAGAGGGAGCAATGAAACGAGACAAGATATTAGACAAGGCTAGGAAACTTATAGCCAAAGACAGAGCCAAGATATATGGAGATGCCCTAACAAACCACACAAGAATAGCAAAGCTATGGTCTGTTTTGTTAGAAAAAGAACTGACACCACAAGATGTTTATAAATGTATGATTGCTGTTAAGTTAGCACGTCTAATCGAAACACCCAAACATTCAGATAGTGTGACAGATATAATAGGATACAGTGCTTTATATGGAGAGATAGCAGATGACTAACCCAAGATACACAGACGATTTTTTAGCTCAGGTAAAACTTTTTCACAAGGAAATGCAGAGTAGAAAGAAGCATAACCATGATAAGAACCATACAATACAAGACACGGCTAATAGATTTACATTAAGTTTTAACCAAGCAAAACGTGTGCTTTATACTATGAAAACTAAAAAGCCTTTGTCTGAGTACAAAGAGCCGTACTATGATTGATATTCATATTGGTGATTGCAGAGACGTTTTAAAAACTTTATCCAATAAATCAGTAAACTGTTGTGTCACCTCACCCCCTTACTGGGGGTTGAGGGACTATCAAACTGGTACTTGGGAAGGTGGCGACCCTAACTGTCCTCACATGAGAACCACAAAAATATCTAAGGATACTGTCACTGGACACAAAGCCATGCATGAACAAGGTAATGTTGTAGGCGATGCAATATATAGAAGTAAGTGTCCTAAGTGTGGTGCAGTAAGGAAAGACTCTCAGCTAGGATTAGAAGAAACACCATCACAATTTGTGAATAATTTAGTGCAAGTCTTTCGTGAAGTTAGAAGAGTGTTGCGAGATGACGGAACTCTTTGGTTAAATCTTGGCGACTCCTATTACAATTATAGAGCAGACGGAAAGCAAGTGAAGCAAACAGTTGCCAACACAAGGCAGGATTTTCCAGAGTCAAGTCCACACAGAGCCAACAAGATAGACGGATTAAAACAGAAAGACTTGATTGGTATACCTTGGAGAGTTGCGTTTGCATTGCAAGACGATGGTTGGTATTTGAGACAAGACATCATATGGCACAAACCCAACCCAATGCCAGAGAGTGTAAAAGATAGATGTACTAAGTCACACGAATATATATTTTTGTTTAGTAAGAATAAGAATTACTACTACGACAATGAGGCAATCAAAGAGAAGGCAACTGATTGGGGTACAAGAGACAGAGTGAATGGCAAGTATCACAATGAGGGTACTGGGTTGCAACCACATAGTGGTCTTGAAAAATCTTACGAAACAAAAAACAAGAGGTCTGTTTGGACAGTTACTACTAAGCCATATAGGGAAGCACACTTTGCTGTCTTTCCTACAGAACTTATAGAACCTTGTGTGAAGGCAGGCTGTCCAGAAGACGGAACAGTGCTAGACCCTTTCGGAGGGTCTGGCACTACTGGACTTGTAGCAGACAGACTTGGTAGGAATGCCCAGATTATTGAATTGAATAAAGACTATATAGATATAGCCAATAAACGTGTGATGAATGACGCTCCGTTATTCACAGACGTAACCATTAAATAGATTTCATACGCTCAATTAAACGCTTCGCTCTATTCGGAACTTGATTATACCACCTACTTTGCTGCATTTGGACAGACGCTTCGAACCAGTCTCCGTCTTTCACAGCCTGGATTTTCTTTTTGAATTTGCTATAACGAGGGTATCCGAGATTATACATCATATTTGCACATATTCTTTTTGCTTGCTCAGGCATATTATCCCAATCATCATAGACTTTCCTGCAATCATCAATGGTTATCTTGATGTCTTGGTCAAACAATTCGTTAACTCTGTCTTCAGATACTTTAGTTCCTAAAGGTTCGTCAAACTCAGGCTCATGTTCTCTGCATAAATGTCCCACACCACATGTCTTTAAGCCAAGGTGGTCTAAATATGTTTCGTACTTGATGCCTTCGTCTTCAGATAATTCTTCACGTAATAAGTTTATGTTCATTTTGAACTCCTTTTACTCATGATTTGTAGTCCTTGTTTACCAAACCGATACCCAAATGAGCTGCCTATCACTATATACAACATGTTATGAAACCAATTTGGTGTGTGTAAGTCTAGGAATATAAAGCCTTCCTTCACATACTCTTGTGTCCACGGCAAAAAACAGCAAGTTAATACTGCTATAAACCAAAGTGACCACGCTTCGTCTTTCCAACTATCACCCATTTGGTCTGTCAATGACCTCTCATTAAGCATGGCAGACGTGGCTTCTGTCTCGTAAACTTTCGCTTCGGCTTTAGCTCTTGCTACTTTAACTTCTGACTCTGCTTTTGACTTACTTACTTTGCCCTCTAACCAAGTTCCTGCAAGGGAACTTATCGGACCTAAGATAGCTTGTAACATTCTTTACTCCTTAATTTTTTTTGTAATCCATAGGAACAATGCGTAGACTGCCAACCCATATACAGTTGCTATACCTATATCTACTAGATGTTCTCTCATATGGTATATGAACTGTATGCCTGCCTCGACATCACTGCCACCACCTTCGTTGAAATTAACTGTCTTAGTTAAATTTTCAACATCACTGATTGTTTGTTCCATCATGCCTTTTTAGTTTTTTTCTTGCTTGTTCTGTTTACAACACAAGGACAGTTTGTATGTTGCATGTTACCAGTTTTTGTTTTGTTGCCAATAACAATTACTTTTTTACCTATACTATGCATAACCCTACCATTTCTTGCAAGACCAATATCTGGCAGTTAGCTTAGATGGTGGCTTGCTATCACATCTATGCCTTGCTCTAAAGTTTTTACGTCTGCCAGGCTGACTCTTCTTTATAGTCATGTTGGCGTCTCCAAATCTTATTATCTTTTCCACTCCGTTTGCACATGCTTTAACTACAAACTTTTTGCCACCAGAGACTTGTCTCTTAGGTTTGTTACATGGCATCTTTTTCTTGTTAAGCTTTGGTGCTTTCTTACCCATTACGCTGCCCTCTTTTTCTTTTTCCAACTAATTCTTTTTGAACTCGTCTTCTTCTTAGATGCTGATGTGCATTGTGCTTTCGTTGGTCTGCAAGCAGGGTATGGTCTTTTTGATTTACCCTTTGCTGACTTTCTTCCACAAGGCTTACCAGTTTTACAGTCTATCCAACCCTTGCCGTTGTTTCTTTTAAACCATTTATGTAAACTATCGCTTGCCATTATAACCCTCTATGAAATACTTTTTCCCAATCTCTGTGACGTTGCAATGGAATTTTTACGTAAGGTAAAAAACGAATAATGAAAATAAGAAATTTATTTATAAGATTAAAAGGAAACTTCATTGGTCTAAGTATGTCCATAAACAAAACTACACGTATTTTGTCTGTATTGTTAAAAGCTTCATGCTCATATGTGTCATCAAAGAAAACTACTTCACCATTCTTCCAATAGTATTTTTTATTTGCCACACGAATAAAACATTTTTTAATGTCTGGTATAATTAGACCAAGATGCGCTCGAAGTACCCCTGCCCAAGGTCCACAATGTGGAGGTAAATGTTTTCTAGGACCAAGAATAGAAAGATAAGCAGATATAATATTTGGATTACGCTCTAATAAAGCTTTAGTCTTTGGCATCATAGCTAGGTTTTTTTCAAATTTAATGTTTACGGCTTTGAGATAAAACATTTTCCATCTGTCATCGTTAGATAGAAACGTCTGGTCAGGACTTATCGTTTGAAAAGGTACAATCTCATCATACCTTTTCAGTACTTCTGTTGCCTCGTCTCGAATATCTGTAAAATTTTTCTCTAAGTCTGGAGTTGCACTAAGACTTTTATTACTAAAGAAAGGCTTGTCTCCTATGGAAGAGGCAGATTTAAACTTGTTCTGGAAAAACTTTTGCAAAGATTCTTGCAAATAATACTGGTCAGTTAATAATAATTTAATTTTATTAAACATTATGCTCTTTTCTTTTTCTTCTTCTTACTGTTACCCCAGTTGGCTGCGCCAACCTTTCTACATTTTACTAAAGCACCAGACGCATACGCTGAGGGCCAGACGGAATAGCTTCTCTTGACCTTGTGATAACAGGCGTCTTTCTTGCCTTTGCTTTTTGTTTTCGCTGCCATTATATTACTTCCTTAATAACCAATCAAAAAAACTTTTTCTTTTCGCTGTTCCTTTAAGCCATTCTACTATATCCCATAGTGACTTTTTCTTTCCTACTACCTTCATTCCTAAAGGTGTAGACTTAGGTGGTCTTCCTCTTTTATTCGCCATGTTTATTTCTCCTTCTGAGGTATGCAATAAGTTGTAACATACACTCTGCTAAACGCTGTCTGTTGGTGGGTGTTTTGATTTCTAATTTGTTTTGCATATCTAAGGCACGTATCCAAATCATTGAAGTAGACATCTTCTTGTATCTCCGTTCCGTGTAAAATAACTACTAATAGCCATATCATTTACCATTTTCTTTCGACCTCGTAAAAGCTGTCGTACCCATAAAGGTAGCAACTATACCTAAGTTTGCTATAACATAAGTAGAAAGTAAAGCAGTAACCATCTCAACTCTTGCATTCGGTATTACAGGTGACATGACCAATACTATTAATATTATAGACGAGATAGACGATACCCAACACAGCATACGCTGTTGGTCTTGCATCTTATCAGAGTTCTCAAGACGTATCATATGTTCAGACTGTGCTAGTTCTTTGTCTGTAACCACACCATCACCATCTAAATCAAACTGTTCGTATTGACTGTCTTTTTGTAGCTTCTTACTCATGCACCCCAACCTGACTTCTGACCTTTAGAAACCCACTTAGCGTCTCCCCAACCAGTTTGAGCAGAGCCTTTTTTACCCTGTTCTCCTGCCATAGTATCAACAACACCTTCTCTAACATTTCTCATGCCACCTAGTATTGGTATTCTAGTTGCAAGTTCTCTCCATGCAGACCTCTCTTTAGCATTGCTGTTGTCTCCACCGACAACTGCGTCTTGTATTCCTGCTGCTCCTGTAATCGCTGCGTTGCCTAGACCATAAGAAGGTCCGAGAAGTGAAGACCATATTCTGTTTTGACCATATGCACCATTGTCCATTTGAGATGTTACAGAATGAAGTACGTCTCCCATCAATCCAAAGCCACCCATAATCATCATGCCCTCTAAGTACCAACCCAAGAAGTCATTGTAATCTTCACCATGTGTCTTTGAATCATAGCCAAGTGCTTTTGCTATGTTTCTTTTTCTAAGCTCTGGACTTGTACCATCTTCTCCACCACGAGATTGTATAATATCTTTAGCAGATAGTGTCGCCATACCAAATGTAGGTCCGAGAAGTGCCATTGAAATCAATGGCTTTAAGTTTCCTTGATTTGCTTCTTGAAGAACGTAGCCACCCATTCTTGACATCATAAGTGGAAAAGATTTCAACTGAAATACAAGCTGTCCTATAGGTGTCTGCGCCCATAATGGAACGTCATTTGGATTAGGTTGGAAGATACTTTCGTCTGCAAATTTAATGATAGCCATTCTTACTCTATCATCACTTAAAACGTCTTCATCAGTTAAACTTGTATCTGATTTGTTTTTCTTTGGTAAGTAATCTTCTAATCCATATCTTACTAAAAATCTATGTGCAGTTTTGTATTTTCCTGTTTGCTGTGAATATGGGACGCCTACTTTGTGGTGTCTTGTCGCTTGTTGTTGCATAGCTTTTAATGCTTCTAATCCTGTAGCTCCTGCAATCTTTCTTTGCATGTCTGTCCAAGGAGTAAGCAATGTTGCACTAAAGAAAGCATGTGAAAGCTTATTGTCTGGCGCACCATACATATGAACCATTCTTTCATGCACAATGTTTTCCATTGCAACACCTACATTGTTAAGCATACGTCTGTAATCTGGGTCAGTAGCCCATTTACCAACACCACTAGCCCAACTTGAGAAAGAGCCAGACCTTATGATTGGTAACACTATATCACCCAATGATGTGAGTGTAGTAAAACCAAGTAGCGTCACGTTGTTAACAGTTCGTATTAGCTTAGATGCTTCCATCAAAGACTTACTACCACTCAATGGCTTCTTCATTGCTACTCTCATAGCATTGTCAATAAACTTTTCACTCTCGTATGCTACTGAGCCAGTTTGACCTTTGAAGTCATCTAACGCTCCTACGATAGCATCAGCACGTCTTTTATATGTAACGCTCATCTTAGGATATAGGTCATAGAGCATCTTCCTTGCTGCTGATGAGCCACTCTGTGCATGTACTCTAATAAGTTCGTCTGCAAATTGTTTAGCACCAAACTCATTTCCTTCAAACGGCATTCTAATTGTATCAGTAAGAACTGACTCAACTACATTTCCGTCTTCTGCCATTCCTCTGATATTCTTTTTAAATACTTTTGATGTTGAAAGAAGTTTTGCAATACCACTTGCTCCTTCGTTTGAAGCCAGTATGTAATCGCTAACAGCGTGTGTATTAACGCCCATCTTGTCTGAGTGTACCAATCTTCTTGTACTTCCTTCAAGATACTTGACAAGTATTGCATCAAGGTCATTCTCTAAAAACTTTTCCATAGCATTCAGAGACTCTGGATAATCGCCAATGTTTAGAACTCTTGAGAAGTCTACACTGTCATTGCCAGGATTTTTAGAAAGACCACGTATGTCTTTGTGTGGTAGAAAGACGCCATCTTCTGCAGCATCTTCTGTTAATCTTAAATATATCTGATCTGCAAATTTTTGTGCTTCTCCGTCTGCTGGCGTTTTACCTAGACTTGCTTGCTCCCTAACGTAATACTCATGCATTCCTTGTATAAACTCATCTTTATTCTTTCGAATAGCATTTTGATTCCATACTTGAGGAAGGTAATTTTTTCTATAGCCAACATGAAACCCAGATGCTTTTAATGCTCTACGTTCTGCATCAAATGTTTCTCTTATCTTATCAACCACAGCTTTTTCTTGTGGATTAAGTGCTTTGTATTGTCTGCTATTTACATCACGTCTTAAAGCTCTGACTATTTTTCCATAGCTTTCTGGTTGACCTTGCATGACGCTACCTGTTGATTTTCTGAACCAACGTCTTAGGCTACCATCACTGTCTGGTAAGTCTCTCATTAAATTATTTATAGGCATAAACTTACCTGCAAACTTTTCAGATATTTCTGTAAAGTGGTTCTTGTACCAGTTGCCTAACCATCTAGCACCTATCTTATTTAGTCTATCTGACTGAGATTGAAACCATGTAGGAGCAGAAGAGTTTCTAATTACCTCTACCTCTGCTTCGTTGTGTGGTCTTTTCTTAATCATTGAAGACGCAACACCTGTAAATGTTCTGGACTTGCCGTCTACTTCTAACAGTTCTCCAAACTTACCTGTAGGTATATCGTCTATCTTTAGATTAGGTTCGTCTATCGCTGCCATAATAATAGAACCATTTGTACCTTCTGGTACACCACCACCTAATTCAATATTAAATACTACACCAGATGTGCCGTCAAAATTCTTGGCTCTTACATGTTTTACTTGATTAGGTTTAAATAAAACCACCCCTTCATGGTAAACTGCATTACCTATTTTAATGTCGTCAACGTCTGTAACTGTGTTGGTATGGCTTACAGTTAAACCATCATGTCCTAGTTCTTCAAACACATCTGTTAATGCATCTTTTGCCTCTGCTTTAGTAGATGAAAATTTATTCATCAACCTTCCAAAAGACTCATACAATTCAACGCCAGTTATAAACTCTAAGCCATAGAACTCTTCTTCCATAGTTACGAAAGCATCTAATATGTCAGCGTCAGTTTCTCCTGCTTCTTTTAACTTAACGTAAATGCCTTCTGATATTGTAGGAATAATCTTATCATCAACAGCGTATCTTGTATTCTCTCTAAAATCTAATGGGTTTCTAAGCTGAACATACGAAGGCATTACATATGGATCAAGAGTAATACCTGACCTTTCAAGAATATCAACCTTGCCTTTTTCAAGTGCAGTTAATTCTCTTAACTGGTCTTCTACAATAACTCTTTCTATAAAAGTTTGTATCTCAGTTGCATTGCCATTTTCATCAGCGTCAGTAAACTTTGCATTCTGTCTTTTTAGTAATGATATTTTACCTCTGACTTGAGCTAATTCATAAGCAACATCTTCAAGCTCGTCCTTACCTTCGTCTGTTATTGCAAGTTTTTGAATCTGAAAATTAAGTGACTCTTTTGTTTGCTTTCTTGCGTAGCTTTCTTCAGCAACTACTGGATTTCTAGTTAAGTAAATACCTCTGCCATACAAAGAGTTTGATGAACTTAGGTTCATAACAGTACCAACGTCTGAGCCATCAAGTGCTTTCTTATTTGGTGTTCCATGATAAAAAATAACTGGTTCGCCAGTGCCAGTGTTATGACCAACTCCGTTTTTAGTGTAATCTACAATCTTTATTCTTTCTTCTGGTGTAGAATTTTTCCAAGCAGATTTGCCTGCGTCTGCTGCATGAGATGAATGAAAAACATCTTGGTCTTGAATAGGAAAATGTACACCTCCTCTTCTATTTCTTACAAACATGTCTCCATATAATCTTGTTAAACCAAAATAGCTTTTCTTAAAGTCATCATCTTTAACAAGACCATTCATAACGTATGCAACTTCTTCCATATTTCTATGATACATTTCAGAGATTGTTCCAAACACATCTCCTTCTGTAAATCTTTGGTCTAGTTTAGAAGCAACACCTGTAAGCATTTCGTCTGTAAGATTCATAAGATTTCTGTCGTCTGCTGACGAATGTATTTTTTGGAAGTTACCTGCTAACCAATCAATCATTGCGTACTCATGTATAAGTTCGTCTGGCGCACCTGATGATGCAAGGGTTGAGCCACCTCCTCTTAAATATGTATCCATAATTTTTTTCTGTTTATCTGGCATTAGCTGATTAAAAGCAAATGTAACTATATCAAGTTCCTCTCTTGTCATTGATGCTCTTAGAGTCGTGCTAGACAAAAACCTTACTGTCTCATCACCAGGAACTCCATTAAGTTCTTGACCTATCGCTCTTGCAAATGTTCTAAAAATTGAAAAGTCTCCACCTTGGAAGTCAGAAAATTCATCTGTTCCTCTAGCTAAATAATCTCTCCCTATTATTTTTGCTATGTCTCTTGCTAATATTGGGTTAGCAAACGTACCTTTTCTGGAAACTTTTCCTAGTACATTTAACAGTCTGTATGCGATTGTACGAGATGCCAATTCTCTTTCTGGGTCACGATGTGTAATACGATTTAGTATGTCTTTGACCATTGGTCTTGCATTTGCAGGTATGCCGTTAGACATCTGTATTCCATTACTATCGTCTATTTCTATTTTAATTTTGTTGTCTAACTTCTTAGACCTAGCTATCATGCCAACATGCTTTGATGTATCCATGCCTTCTTTTTTAGCTTTTCTTTTGTCCATTCGCCTTTGCAATTCTCTTACTGCAAAATCTCTTTCTTTAGTTTTTCCTTGTGCGTTTGCATCATTCATAATGGCTTCAAGTTCAAACTTAGACATCTCAACATATTTACGTGGTATTTTTGTAGTAAAAGCTTTTTCTGACATTGTAGAAGTTTTTAATTTCTTTATTATCTGCTCAGATATTTGTCTTCCGTACTCTGTGCCAGCATGTTCACGTAACATCTTCTGTAAAACAGAAAGACTTTTCGTTGTTATCTCTCCTGCATTCCCTGTGTTTACTTTAGACTCTTTTCTTTTTGTTTTTTTATCTTTGAAATCTTTTTTTGCAGTTTCAATATCATTTTCAAAATCAGTTGCTTCTTTATTTAGTATTCTTTTTGTAGAATTAGATTTTTTACCTGCTCCTCTCTCAGATTTTTTCTTTGATACTACTGCGTCTAAAGCTTCTGTATGAGTACTGCTCATAACTTTGTTTGTGTCTTCTACTTTTGAAAAGTTTCTTTCAAGGCTATCAAGAGCATAGTCAAACATTTTACTCATTGATGTTCTTTCTAAGTCTTTGATGTTTCCGTAATTATAACCAGTTACATTTCCGTCTGCGTCTCTTACTGCAAACCTATCTCCACCCTTGAAGTTCGGACCTTGATAGCCATGATGGAATAACTCTGTAAGATGCTCTGCAACAATCTCCATTTTAGCAGGGTCTATAATAGAAACTCCTGCGTTGCCTGCCTCAGTTGGATTTCCTATTTCATTAGCTAACTCTACCCAATTTATATCTTCGCCTTTTGTATTTGCATTTTTAAATATTTCGTTTACGTCTTTAAGTCTTTCTTTAATAAGCCTTCTTGAATAAGGACTTAACATTTTAAAAGCACCAGACTTCTGTTTGTTGTAAACCATATTAGCCAATAGCCACATATCTTCTGTAAACATACTTACAAAAGCTTCTGGGTTTGTAGTTCCTAATGGATATATTTCTGTCATCTCTTGCAATCTATGCAATACTTGGGATAGTTGCGTATGTTTTTCCAAAGCGGCTTTGCCTGCTTTAGTATTTGGACTATGAGTACCTAAACTTCTCTTTCCAATTTCTTCTTTGTTTGGAAGTATTTTTAAGAAAAAGGGTTCTAGTTCTGGGTCTATTGGTGTCTTGTAAAAAAATCTATCGAATGTTCCCTTAATATAACCAAGAGCTTTTTGCCAGAATGTTTCGTCTACTATAACAAGCTTTTTGTCAGTTCTTCCTGCCCATGCGGCGAATTGATTTGCAAAGAACTCACCTGGTGCATCTAAAGAATTTGCAAAAGATGCAGTCTTTCCTTCTTCATACTCAGGTTTTAGTGTGCTTGTAAAAGCACCTTCGTCTATTTTATTTACGTCTAATTGACCACTTTCATCGTAGTATTTTGACATCTTTTCTAAAAATTCAAGCTTATCTCTAGGTGTAAGAATGTTGTCAAAAGCCCAATGTGCTACTTCGTGTAAAAGTTTTACATTCATTGGAGTTGCAAGACCAGACATTACGTCTTTTTTTGGCAGTATATTTACACCAGGTAAATCGTCAGTAGAAACATTTGCAGTTGCGTAAAAGTTTGCTCTCATAGGATCACTAGAACTTGAAATTCTAGGACCTAACTCTGGACTGCCTCCCAGACGTTCAATTAAACGTCTAGCTGCAGCTATCTCTTCTGCGTCATAGCCATGAAATATTTTATCTAAATTGTTAAGTGTTTTTTGCCTGCTTGCTGTTGAGTCTATAAATCCTTCTGGTGGAAGCATTCTACTTTCCATGTCCATAAGACCTTTATAAACTCTTATAACTTCTCTATGACCTTTAATTGTTTTAGACCATTTTGCTCCTTGGCTTACAAAAAGTATTACGTCTTTTATATCTCCATAACTAAGTTGAATATTTGCGTCACCTTTTGAAATCATACGGCTTGAATTTGTTGGCAGTTCAAATAGTGGAGCGCCTCCCCTTGGCGTTAAATCTTTTGCTATTCTATTAAATGCTTCAAGTATTTCTACGTCTTCTGGAGTAATTGTTATCCTTAATTCCAAAGCATCTTTAAGGTCTATAGGTTCGCCATTACCTGTAGCACCACCTGCTTCAACTCTACTACCAGCAGACGGAGTGCCTTGTTCGTCTGGCAAGCTTTCAAATAATTCTCTTAACCTGCTTCCAAATACTTTTGTATCGGCAGGAGCATATTTAACAGTCCAGTTACTTGGGTCTGAAGCAACCCCACCTTTTTGACCAATGATTGCTTCAATGCCTTTGCCGTCAGCAACTTGCTTTTTAGAAATAATCCTGACGTCATCAGGATTATTTTTGTTTTGTACAATAAGTCTTTTGTCGCCTCTAGTTGGAGGAGAAACATCTGCGTCTGGAGTTGCTATTGTATTTTGATTTTGAGGTAAATCACTGACCTCATTTTTTTGAATTGCTCTTAAAACATTTAATAATTCTCTTGCATCTCCACTTTCAATAGCTTCATCAAGAGCTTGCTGTGCATCTAATTTAGTAGGAAGTTTATCCTTTTTAGGTTGTTTTGTAGACTGACCGATTAGATTGGCTGTGTCTTCTCCGTCTGGAGCGTTTAATCCTGTCCTTTTAAAAGCGGCTTCTTTGTTTAAGAATACTTTTCTTGTGTATCCGTCTGCATAAAGTTTAGAACCTATTGGAGCTTTTATTTCTTTGCCAGTTTCGTCTATTGCAGTTGTTCTTTGATTTGCATAAAAAGCTACAAGCCTGTTTGGTGAGTCTCTTCTTGCTTCTTTAGATTTAAGGTAAGCAGTTTCTCTATCACCATACTTTACATTGTCTGCATAGCCAGGTCTTCTGCCAATAGTCTCGCCTTTTTTAAGTATCCCTTGTATCTTTCCAGACTCTTCTCTGCCTGCTCCTACGTTTTGTCCTGCTCTTTCTATTGACTCACCAGTAGTTCTTGCTTTACCTTGCTTGTTAGCTCTTTGATTAAGAAAGGCAGTTCTTGCTTTTGCTGTAGTTACGCCTTTGATTCTAAGCTTTGAGTCTTCTGGAGATTTAGCTTCTTGATTTCTAAATCTTTGTACAATCTTTTTATATTGTCTGAACTCATCATCATCTAATTGATTATCTAATCTCCATGTAGCATCATCAGATAACTTTAATGTGTCTTCGAAAGGTATATCATCATCAATCTTTATTGTATTCTTTTGCAAACCTTTTTCTGATTCAAAAGTTCTAGCCAAAGATGCTCTTACGTTTCCGTCTACAGGCTCGCCTGTAGCTCTTGTAAGTTCTTCTACAAGACTATTAAACTCTGACTGTTCTGTGCTTTCTACATCAGGTTGTTCTTTTTTTGTTTTTCTTTTTCTGTAATTGACAACATTTTGCGCTCTTTTCATAGAGACTGTTGTCTCACCTTTTTTAACAGTTACTTCTTGTGGGTCTATACCATTTGCTCTTAGATAGTCTGCGACCTCTTGTTCCATAGGAAGAGCAGCATCGGCTGCTTCTGCTTCAGAAATAACTTCGTCTGCTATTGTATCAGCATTCGTCTGCGGCTGTGCCTGTTGTCCCTGTGCGTCTCCCTGTTGTCCCTGTAATTCTACGTCTCCTCGTGGTCTGCCTGCCTGACCTTCTGGTGTTACAGGAATTACGTCATTTGAAGCTATCTGTTCAACTTTTTTTCCATAAGGGTTGTCTCTTAGATATGCGAGTATTTGGTCAAGGTCGCCATCAAAATCAGAGCCATCTTCGTTTCTGATATTATCTACTATTCTATCTCTTTCGTTAAGCCAAGCACGATATTCTCTTGCTTTCTCTACACCTCTAGGACCTTTAGATTCTAATCTTGTTATTAATTCTTCTGTCTTAGGTTTAATAACTGCGTCATGCTGTTTTACTTCTTGTAATAAAATTAAAAATGTTTCGTCTTCGCCAGCTTCTGCGCCACTTGACTTTATGTTTTTAATTTTCTCTTGCTGTCTTTGAATTAGTTGGTCAATAGTTATCGGAGTTGGTACTGTTTCTTCTGCTGTCTCTGCAACAGTTTCGTCTGCCTGTTGTGGTGCGCCTAATATGCCAGATACCTGTTGGTATCCTGCTAAAGATTCTTTAGGTAAAGCGGCTATCTGCTCTCTTGTTAATCCTTTAGCCATCAAGTCACTGACTACGTTTCTACCAGCACCTGCTCCTGCCAATGCAGACGGAATACCTAATGCTCCACCTGCTACACCACCTATTGTAGCACCTAGTCCTGTAGCTAATCCAAGTTCGCCTTTACTAAATTCGTCTCTCAGACCAAGTTGTATATCTCTTGCCTGTTGGGACGTATTAACAATGGCTTCTTGTGCGCCTGATATACCACCTTCATAAAGTGCGGCTTTTCCTGTACCACGTGCAACTGCTCCTAGTGCAGTTTTGCCACCGATAAATGCGCCTTTTGCTGTATTATATGCGGCTCCTACTGGTATTAGGTTGAGAGGGTCTGCTACTAATGCGCCTGCAATATCTGGAATAGCAGTTGCGGCTCCTCTTCCACCTTCCTGCCAAAACATAGGTAATTGTTGCCAGACGGACTCAATTCTTTTTGCACGTTCTCTGGATTCAGTTCCCATTCCCCAAGGTTCGAATGCACCACCTATAGCAGAAACTGTATTGAGTTCTCTCCAAGTTGAGTCGCCATAAAAAGCATCTATAAGAACATCGTCTGTCCAATGTACAGGTCTGCCTTCTTTTTCTTCGTAGTAATCTCTAAGGTCTTGAAGAAAACGTGGGTCTTTAAGTATCTTTGTTGGATTTATATTTGAAGTATAGTCTGATTGTTCAGTTGAAACTGTAACATTATCAAGACTAAAATCTATGTTATTAAAATAGGGTTGATTAAAAAATTTTTCTGCCATTTGGTACTCCAGTATCCGTTATGGGTTTAGTATTTTATTTAGGGTTTAATAATTTTGAAGACAATATACTTGGTATACTTCCTATATCCTTTTTCATAAATTCAACAGGGTTATCCATAAATTCTTTCATGTTCCTTTCATCTTGAACAAGTCTTATAAGGTTATTTTTATCCCCTATATATTCGTCTATCTGCCCTAATATATTACTATCTATACTTGGATTTATGTTACCCTGATAACCACCTGCATTTCCTCCACCTATGCCAGCACCTTTTCCAGTGACAGAAAATCCAAAGATAGGATAGTATCTTGTATGAGATGTATAGCCTTGTTCTTTAAGTAATTTATAAAAATCTTCTGCTCTAGTGTTTATTAATTTTGTTATTTCTGCTTTAGCATTATTTGGTGAGAAACCATTTCCTATTTTATCTATAATAGATTGTACTGTATTATCAAACTGTACAGTGTTCTGAGGTGTTGGGTTAAAGTTAGTAACATTAGGATTGCCTTTTAACTCTTTAACTTGCTCTCTTAATGATGCCAACTTATCAGAAAAATTTTGACCAAGTGCATTAGCTTTTTTCCAATCCCAAATATCTGGCTGTCCATCTTTTACCCAAATTATTTGATTGTCTCCTGCTGTATTTATAGCATTTGCAATCTCTGATTGAGTTTGGTTTATTTGATTATTTATTGCGTTTAGTTTTGCAAGAGTGGTTTCATCTACTTGATTATTGTTAATTATGTTTTCAAGTTCTGAAATGTTATTTGTCATAGAGTCAAATGCAAAATCAAAAGATTTATTAAAGCCACCTTCCCATTCACTATACTTTTGAATTTTAGGTATGCTTCCTATAAAAGAATTTTCAACAGCCTTAGTTCTTTGATCCCATCTAACTAAATTAGTTCCTAAAACATCTGTAAAATATGATTCAAGTTCAGAAACACTCGGTGGAACATTCTTAGGAGTATATGCTTTTATTGCTTGTGCAAGAACACTCATAGTATTTTTATCAAGATAATAAGTATCAGCCATGTTTTCTATTGCAAGCACCATATTGCCACCTGCTAAAGTACCATCTTCCATTGCTGTATTAATATACTTACCCATTTTTTCACCAAAATATGCGTTTGGTAATGCTTTACTGGTTTTCTTCTCTTCTTGAATTTTACTTGACACTTTACCTTGTTGTTGTGCTTCAAACTGAAAATATTTATTCTGTTGATTTTCAGCCATAGCACCTATTGTATCACCTAGCACTGTCTTAATTTCTGCTAATATTTGACCTTTATATCTTTCTGATGTTCCTGCTCCAAATACTTCGTTTAGATAATCGTCATCATATTGTCTTGCTAAAATTTCTTCTGCAAGTTTTACTAATCCTGCTTCGCCAGCTTGTTTAAAAGCTTTGTAAGCAACAGTACCTTCAGTTTGTATATTAGTAAGGACTTGAGTTTTTATAGCGTTTGCTATATTTTGTAACTCATTTTTATCTCTTTTCTTTTTTTCTTTGCTTTCTGATTCCCAACCAGCAAGTAGCTTACTGTAATTGCCTTCTACTAATATAGCTATCTTATCAGCACTTAAAGGTAATTTTCTGTCTTTTGCATTTTGTGTTATAAAATCTGTTGCTTCTTTTTTTATTTGTTCGGCATTCTTTGTTCCAGAAATCCAATCTTGTTGGTATTTTTGCATGAAGTCATTTACAATCTGTGACTGATTAGATAAAAATTGGTCTGACTCTTCTATCATTTTCATATTATAATCAGCATTAACTGTTTCAAAAGTTTCTTTTATTTTCCATTTAGGAATAAAAGTTTGATTGCTTATTTGAGCTACTTCATTGTCAGATAATTTTAATTCTTCACCTAAGTTTCTTTTTGCTTTTAATCTATCAAGGATTAAAGACTGCACTTCTGGCATATTTTTTGTAAATATATCGTCTCTTGCCTTAGTTGCATTTTCTATTGAAAAAACATTTGCAATAGTTTTTGACATATCCATGTCTAAGTCTGTTCCTAGATTTGCTTTTAGATTGCTTAAAAATTCTGTTTCTAAATTATTTAAAAAACTACCTTGTAATTCTTTTGATGCACCTAAAAATTGTTGCGTTTGCATTTTTTGTGTTAAAAAATTCATTGCCTTTTTACGCAAGTCATCTTGAATTTCTGTTCTCTTACTATAATTACCAAAATTTGTTTCAAGGTCTTTTTGTGTTTTTGCATCTAAATTTGATTGTGCAATTCTACCAAGAACTTCTGTAGACGGAAGTCCTGCTTTTAAATAATTCCTGCCACCACTTAATATGTTTATCTGGTTTTGCATGTCGTCTAGCGTAGCAAAAGGATTATCTTTTCTAAACTGTGCAAATGTATTTGCTATGTCTTTTCTTGTTGCCCTGTCGTCTTCCATAGATTTACGGAAGCCACCTGCCATTGCACTAAAGTCTACCATTCATTAACCCCTATTAAATAATCCACCTAAAAACTGACCTGCCTTATCCATTCCACTGTATATATAATCATCAAATCTTTTACCAAAATAATTGCCACCTTCGTCTTGTCTATAGTAAGAATCAGCACCTAATTTTTGTAAGTCCATTCCAAAACCAGAGCTTGCATTTGCTAAACTTGTTAAGGCATTGTTATAACTTGAGGTAGCACCTGATAATAAATTGCCACCAATAGCATTTGCATTGCTCATGTAAGTACTTGCATTAGGTACGTTGATTGCTATTGGACCTGTGGCAGCAGACTTAACATTCATTCCTGCGTTGTTTACCATAGATGG
>Ga0163179_10000256_pt1 | contig 37444 bp, 35 predicted proteins | sample AtlANTMetagenome_FD_109643 | JGI IMG/M metagenome (GOLD analysis project Ga0163179, IMG submission 109643) | Marine eukaryotic phytoplankton communities from the Atlantic Ocean - Atlantic ANT 2 Metagenome | ecosystem: Environmental > Aquatic > Marine > Oceanic | place: North Atlantic Ocean... | reverse complement strand
CAGGCGTAGGATACGGCCGTAGCCAGACCAGAGCGTCTGCACCTCTTCAGCCGCGACGACTGCCCCGCCGAGCAGCTCGGTCGTCCAGGTAAACAGCGGCGCGTCATCGTGATCAGCGGGCATCAGCCAGCATCTTGCCGCAGATCGCGAAGGCCGCCAATGAGGTCGGCGTCGCCAGGATTACGGTGGCCGCTAGGTCGAGAGGCGCAGGCCTCGCCAAAGCCACCATGTCTGCGCGAAGCCCGCGACGTTGAACGAGATCAACGTCAGCTGGATCCCCTGCATGTCTGTTAGCCAAAGCATCCCAGTCGATAAGCACAGGGCGCATACGCCCAAATAAAGGACGACCGCTTCGGTGATCGGGCGCGTGCATTTGTGGTGCACTAGGAGGCCCTGCAAGTAGTTCTGCGCGACCGCGTAGCCTGGCATCAGGATCGCGAGCGGCAGCGCCGCGCAGGACAGCGAGGTGAGCTTGGGGGACAGGCCGCTGACCTTCGAGAACCACATTGCGCCGAGCGGCGTCAGCGCGAGCAAGGTCAGGGCGGCGGTGGTCACGGCGGCGATGCCTATGCCGCAGCGCCGCAGCGCTGGGCGTCCGCCGACTTCGCCTGCGAGCGCGACGACGACCTCGTTGAACGCGAACCCGGCGCTGCGCGACAAGAACACGATGCCGTAAACGGGTGTCCACGCGGCGAGCGATTGGAGGGGGCTGCTCATCTTGCTCATCGCCCAGGAGCCGAGCGGCTGGATCAAGATGGTGATGATTGGCGTGAACGCTAGCGGCGCGTAGAAGGAGCAGAAGGCTGGCCAGCTGATCACGCTGCCAGTTGGTGCGCTCGGTAGCAGCGGCCGCGCCGCGCGCTGGAAGCACAACCGCGCCCAGAGCGCCTCCGCGAGCACGCCGCATGAGATCGCGCACGAGGCGACCACGATGCCGGACCATTCGCCCACGTAGATGCCCGTGATCAGCACGAGCAGGTTGGCGACGAGTCGAATGATGGTGCCCGCGCCCACTAGGTCGGAGCGGCCGCAGCGGATCAGCACCCCCTGCTGGAAGCGTCGGTATCCGATCGCCCAGGTCCACGGCGTCATCAGCTGCATGCCGATCCGACCAGGTTCTAGCGTCACCGGCGGCGCCCCGATGACGTCTAGCACGATCCAGTCGAACAGCGGCGTGAACGCGACCCACGCGTGCAGGGCCGTCAGCATGATCGAGGCGAGGTGCGCGAAGCGAAGCAGCCGCGCGTGCGTCGCGAGGTCCTTGACCAGCGCGGTGGACGCTGCGAGCAGCATGATGATCGGCGCTTCGATGAGGATCGAGAGCGGGTAGACCAGCGTCCCGATAGCGGCCAAGTGCGGCTCCCCGCCTGGCATCCGGGTCATCGCCGCCGTCAGCATCGGCATCTCGACGCCCATCAAGAGCCAGCTGCCGGCCAGCGGCCACCAGAGGGTGACCACGCGGCGTACGCTGACCGGGGTCGGGATGGTGTGGGTGACGTCAGGCAAATGCGCGAACGTTCATAGCCGCTGGAGCCGCGGCTGCGTGCTGCAAATTGAGGCGTCTTCGCGGTCTCTGTCATTGATCCGTGGTGAGCGGCTCACGAGATCAGGAGTTCGCGCTGGCGCGGTGACGAGGTCGGCCGCAAAAGGTCGGGAATAAAGAGGCCTCGTGCGGGGCGCGGAGGGGAACATGTCCACGACGTTTAGCACCCACGGATCGCACCCAATGGCCTCCCTACGCATTGTCCATCTCTCCTTGTTCACGCTGTTCGCGAGCGGCGTTTTGGCGGCAGCCGACCGCGCCGCGGTTCCCGCTCCTCAGAGCGACAAGGACCAAGACCGTAGCCAGAAAGCCTCGGAGCGTGAGCGTCGCGAGGTGCTCGGGCAACGGGTCGGCCGGTACGACGTGCGTGGCACCCTCGACGCCTCCTTGGGCTACGGCGACCGGCCGGCGCCGGTCGCGATGAGCGGGGTGCATGAGGCGGAGCTCTTGTTCGGCGGCAAGCTTGTGTTAGAGCGGACGTCGACGAAGGTCGCCGGCGCGTTGTCTGCGACGGAGGGCTGGAGCTTGCTATGCCTCCGCCCTGATCAGAAGCAGTATTGGAACCTGAGCTTCAACAGTGACCGCACCCCGTTCTCGTACATGTTCGGCTATGTCGTCGACGGGCAGCTGCAGCTGCGGGATCCAAACGGCGCGGTCTACTCGTACACTTCGTCTGCCGACGACGGTCAGTGGCTCACGACGTACGGCCTGACCAGCGCTAAGCGACCGCTCTTCGAGCTTGAGATGTCGCCAGACAAGGCGAATCAGGCGCGTGTCGAGCTCGTCGCCGCGATGCGCCGTCTCCCGCTGGTCCCCAAGGAGCGGAACGTCAACCGAAAGGATCAGGACGCCGCGAAGCGCTGGCACGACGAGCACGAGCTCCTCGCGCAGTTCGCGGGCGACTTCGTCGACGCCAAAGACAGGCTGCGAGTCGGCGCGCGCGTCGTGTGCGCGGGCCGGTTTTTGTTGTGGGTCCTAGCAGAGGATGGCGTCGTCGTTGAGGTCTGGGCGACCGGCTTTGACGGCCCTTCGAAGCAGTTTGCGCATTGGCGCGTGACCGCGGACGAGCAAGTGCCGCGCTACTTCCGCGGCGCGTTTAAGAAGGACAAGCTGACGTTCGAGGCCTACAAGGATCGTGGTCGGCTGACCTTCGACGCCTCGAAGGATGGTCGGCTCGACGTCAAGCGGAGCGGCTCGGCTGGCGTCGGCCGGCTGAAGCTCAAGCGTGAATAGGCGGCTCGCCCGCTACTTGGCGTAGGGATTCGGCGGCATGAGCTCAGCGGTGAGCGCTCTCCGACGCCCGCTCTCGGTTGGCGCGTAGTGGACGGCGAGGTATTCGACGATCTGGTCCTCGATGCCCTCGTCGATCGCTGGCATGCCGTGGTCTCGCTGCATCCAGCGGATCAGGCCTCGCCAGGTGTCGCGGCTGCCGCGCTGCTGCAGGAACTGGCGCGGGCCGTGGCAGCGGACACAGTGCTGCAGGACAAGCTCGTAGCCCGGCGCCATCACGAGCTCTCCGAAGCCGCCAGCGTCCGCGGCGCCTGCGCCCGTGGCGCTGACGCTGGGTGATTTCGCGTCCTCAGGAGGGCCGGAGCGCGGCTCTGGCCCGCACGCCTGCAGCGCAGCGAGGGTCAACAGGATCCATTTCGTCGCGCGCATCTCAGCTCTGCGCCAACACCGCGATCCGGTGGCAGGCGTTGTTCAGGTAGCCCTTTGGGTTCCAGCCCGGGACGATCATCGGTTGGCTGCGGCCTTGGTCGTCGGTCGCGCGGGACCAGACCTCATAGTAGCCGTCTTTGGGCAGCTTGACCGTGGCGCGCCAGCGCTGCCAAGCGAGGCGGTTCGGCGGCGGCGATAGCTCGGCGGGCTGCCACGTGCTGCCGAAGTCGATCGAGACCTCAACGCTCGCGACCTCGCCGTCGCCGACCCACGCGTGGCCGCGCACCTCGTGCCCGCTGCCGGTCGCTAGCACCGCGCCGCTCTTGGGGAACGTCACCAACGATTTGACCGGCATCGCCTCGATGATCTGCATGTCCTCGTCGGGGACCTTGCTGCCAGGCGCGACCGGGCGCTTGGGCACGCGGTAGGCTTTGCCGGTCATCTTCGTGCCGTCGTGCACGCGGTCGCGGACCACGACGCGGCGCAGCCACTTGCCAGAGGTTGACGCTGGCCAGCCGCCGCAGACCAGGCGGAGCGGGTGGCCGTTGAGCAGCGGCAGGTCTGCGCCGTTCATCGCGTAGGCGAGCAGCGTCTCGTCCTCGAGCGCCTTATGCATCGGGACGCCGCGCGAGATCGGGTCCTTGGCGGGATCGCCGGACAAGTGGGTGTCTGCGCCGTAATAGCCGATGTAGACGGCGTCGTCCTTGACGCCGCAAGCCTCGAGCACGTCGCGCAGCCGCGCGCCAGTCCATCTCGGGCAGCCGACGGCTCCTATCGTCCATTGGTTCCCGGTCGCTGGCGGCGAATACTCCGCGCGGCCGTTGCCGGCGCACTCGATCGTCAGCTGGTAGGTATGCGGTTCGAATTTCTGCTTCAGCTCGTCGAGAGAGAAGGTGCGCGGGGTCTTGATGGACTCGCCGCCGATCTGCAGCGTCCAGGTGGCTGGGTCGATGTCGGCAGCTGCCGGCGGGTGGCCGTTGTTCCGGACGAACAGCCGGTTTCCAGGCGTGACGTCGTCGTCGAGCAAGTGCGCATAGGCCTCGGCGTTGATCGGCCGGTCGTTGAGCAGCCGCAGCCCGTCCTTGCCAACGAGCACTTTGGGGTCTTGCTCGAGCAGGATCGGCCGCAGCCCCGTGGGCAGAGCCCCTGCGTATACGATCGGCGCGCTCAGGCTGGCAGACGCCCAGTTCAAGAAGCTGCGTCGAGAGATGTTGTGGCCTTCGCTGAGGCTCATATCGGGATCGTAACGTTCGATGGTAGGGGGTGCAGTCGCCAAGTCACCCATGGCACGCATACATGAGATTCACCCGCAGCGTAATTCATGCACGCTGAGCAGGATCCCGGGACATATCGTTACTTTGCTTGCCTTGACGATCTTGCAAATGCGGTGGACTCTTTAATGGCCAGTGCCATCAGGTGGCAAAGGCAATTCGTCTCTCACTAGTTGGAACGCAATACCATGTCTAAGAACCTCTGCCCCATTGCCCTCGCGCTCGGCGCGCTCGCGGTGCCGGCCATCGCCCAGACAGGCACCCAGGTCGTGCCGCCAGTCCCATCGGTCGTCTACAACGGCTTCAGCCGCGGCTTTAGCTACACCGCGATCAGCGACCACTTCATCCAAGACACCGAGCTCGACGCCACCGCCTTCCAGGCCGGCGACACCGGCGGCATGCGCGTCTCGGTGAACGGCGTCGAAGTCTTCTACAGCGTCGGTAACGCCGCTGGTCCGAACGGCAACGCGCTCATGACGCCGTCGGCGCCGATCCAGGTCTTCACCGGCGACCTCGTCGAGGTGGTCGGAAACTGGTCACCCGCGCTGACCAACAACTTCTCAGCGCATAACAGCTACGGCACTGGCGGGGGCACTTACGCGACGACCATCGAAGGTCAGTCCACGGTCCTCTACCGCGCTGGCGTTCAGTGGGACATCGGCGACGCGGCGGGCTACGCCGCGGCCGCGACCTTCAACACGGTCGCTGGTTCGATCGGTCGTTCCTTCATCTACACCACGCCGCCTTCGGGGCTTTACGCCTCGTTCGACGCGTCGCCTGCCACGGGCAACTCGCCGCTCACGGTCACGTTCACGGACACCTCGTTCACGAGTGATCCTGGCGGCGTCACCTCTTGGGCTTGGGACTTCGACGGCGACGGCAACCCCGACGCCACCACGGCGACGGCGACGTGGGTCTACCCGACCTGCGGCAGCTTTGACGTGGAGTTGACCGTTACCGACGCGACGAACCCGGCATCGACCACGCTGGTCGTAGGCGCCGTCGCCGTGGACAACGTAGTCGCGGACTTCTCGGTGGCCGAGATCGCCCCGGGCTCGGGCGCGTGGCAGTTCACGGACCTCAGCTCCCCGACCCCGATCTCGTGGGACTGGGACTTTGACGGCGACGGCATCGTCGACGACACGACGCAAAGCCCGGTCTACTTTGACCCGTCGCTGAACCCGATCCTCGACCTGCCGAACTGCACGTTGACGGTGACCGGCCAAGGCGGCTGCTTCACGAACACGCTGGCGCGTGCGGTGCAGGCGACCGGCTACGGCGTCGCGAACGGCCCGCTCGCGGGCGGCAACGGCACCTCTGCCGCCGCGGGCACAGGGACCTACTGGGACCTGCAGGTCACCCCGGCTGAGGGCGCGAACATCACCGGCATCCAGTCGGGTGTTTACGGTTACGCCGGCACGGCCGACGTCTCGGTCTACATCACGCCTGGCACGCACGTCGGCAAGGCAGGCGTCCCGTCTGAGTGGACGCTCGCTGGAACCGGCACGGTGACGTTCAACGGCACCGGCGCGATCGGCGCGCCTGAGTTCGCTTCGTGGTCGGGCATGCAGCCGTTCTACCTGCCGCCCGGTGACTACGGCGTCGCCATCTTCCAGGTCGATCAGGCTGGCCTCACGATGCAGGTGTCGTACACCAACGGCCCCGGTAACGCGCCTTACGGCAACTCGGACCTGGTGATCCACCCGAACGGCGCTGGCTGCTCGGTGACCACCGGCGTCCTCGGCCCGTGCGCCTTCACCCCGCGCCTCTGGAACGGTCGCCTCACCTACGAGACGTGCTCGTTCTCGGGTAACGCCGCTGCTGGTCCGTTCTCGAACGGCTGTGCGAACTCGGTTGGCGTGGTGCCGAGCCTCTCGGTCATGTCGATGCCGCAGCTCGGCGGTAGCTATGACCTGGAGCTCGACCCGGGTCTCCCGACGCCTGGCGTCGGGGTCCTGGTCATCGGCCTCAGCAAGGACCTGTTTAATGGCCTGCCGCTGCCGCTCGACCTCGCGATCCTTGGCGCTCCGGGCTGTAACCTGGCCACGAGTGCTGACTTGACCCAGGTCGCGCCGACGGCTGGCGCGCCGGCGATGGTCAGCATTCCGATCCCGAGCAACCCGACGCTGCAGTGCTTCCAGCTATATCAGCAGGCAGCGGTGCTCGACCCGACAGCCAACGCCTTCGGCTTCGTGCTCTCGAACGCCACGGCGGCGATCGTCGGCAACTGATCCGCTGGATCGATGAGCTGCGGTCCGCGTGACCGCGCGAAGCGGGGCTGCCATCGGCAGCCCCGCTTCGATGTACGGGTGCATGTCGTGACCCAACGCGTATCATCCCGGCATGCTAAGAGTGGTGCTTGCCGTGCTATGTCTGAGCTTCGCAGCCGTCGCGCAGGCGCCGCCGAAGGCGGTCTCGATGACGCCGCGGAACGGCGGCACGATCGACGCCACCGCGACCGAGCTGGTCGTTAGCTTTGACCAGGACATGTTCCGCGGCGGCTACTCGATATGCGGCGGCGGCCCAGCCTTCCCAAAGATCGACGGGCGCCCTACGTGGCCCCGAGATCGCAAGCTCGTGATCCCCGTCACGCTCAAGCCTGACCATGAGTATGAGCTCAGCTTGAACTGCTCGTCTGCGCGAAAGATCGCGTCCAAGGCTGGCGTTAAGCTGCCGCCGACTCGCTGGACGTTCACCACGCTGCCCGCGACCCTGCGCCCCTGGCCGGAGCAGCAGGCGCGAAATGCCAAGGCGCTCGATCGCTTGATGGCGCTGCTCCGCGACAGCTATTCGTATCGTGGCCGCGTCGTCAAGGACTGGTCGGCTTTGCGTGACGAGCACGCGCGGCGGCTGCGGAACGCGCGCACGGACCGCGCGTTCGCCGTCGCCGTGAACGAGCTGCTGCGAGCGGCGCAGGATCAGCACGTCTCTGTCCAGTATCGCGATAAGGTCTACACGCCGTATCAGCCGCTGGTCGAGCCGTTGTTCAGGCTCTTCGCCGTGCGTCGGCTGTTCGCGCTCGAGCCCATCAGCGCGCGTGTGTATCGAGGGGAGACCGACGACGGCATCGGCTACCTGCTGATCACCGGTTGGCAGCAAGACGTCGACCCTGAGCGCTTGCTCGGGGCGATCGCGGAGATGATGGGCCTGAAGGCGCTCGTGATCGACGTGCGCTCGAACGTGGGCGGTGATGAGCGCATCGCGAAGCGCGTCGCGAGCTGGTTCGTCAAGGGCGAGAAGGTCTACGCCAAGCATCAGGTCGTCGGCTCGGATGCCGTCGTTGAGCGCGCGGTCGTCGGCAACGAGGAGCGCTTCGGGCGGCCGGTCGTAGTGTTGGCAGGGCCGCGGGTGATGAGCAGCTGCGAGTCGTTCGTGCTGATGATGAAGCAGGCCGAAGGCGTGGAGGTCGTCGGTCAGGCGACGCGTGGGAGCAGCGGCAACCCGGTCGCGCATGATCTCGGCAACCGGGTCACGGTAAAGCTGCCCAGCTGGCGCGCTTTGCGACCTGACGGGACCTGTTTTGAAGGGGAAGGCGTGGCGCCTGACGTGCACGTTCCTTGCACCAGCCGGGACTTCGAGGAGGCGGACCTGCCGCTCGAAAAGGCCTTGGCGTTGCTCCGGGCAAAGGTCAAGGAGGGCCGCTAGACCGGCCCTTGTCACGCCGTCGGTTGGCCGACGGCGGCCGGCGCGCGGACGCTCCGCGGCGATCGGCGCGAGCAACGATGGCCTCGGGGCGAGTCATGCTTCCGCGGTTCGAGTAACCTCTCCCCACATCTGGGCGCTCGGAACGAGCGTTGCAACGTCCGCGCGGTCGCGCACCCGCGGCACTCTTCAGAGACGGAGCGCGTTTACGCTCTCGGAGTGAAACCCTAATGCACATCCATCTATTCGTAGGAGTTGTTCTCGGCCTGCTCTCGTGCGCGCCGCTCGCATCTCAGATCGTCGGTTCGTCCGCGGCGGTCACCAGCCCGCTGACGACGAGCGGCTACAACTGCTGGTCACAGAACGGCTGGAGTCAATCGATCCCGGTCGGCGCTTTGGCAGCAGGGGTGACGACGATGCCCAGCGTGACCTGGAACCTCGGCGCAGACTCTCTAACCGCGAGCGCTTCGGGGTCTGGCGGGCTGTGTTCGTTTTGGACGCCGCCTTCGTATTTCTCTGCTAGCGGCGCGGTCGAGGTGACCCTGTCCTCGCCGTTCGACACGGCCGTGATTGTCTACGTCGCTGGTACGGTCAGCGGCCCTGCTGCGAGCGGCGGCCCGCTGTCGGTCGGGGGATCGAGCAGCTTCACGGCGAAGGTCGACGGCGCCACCCTGGGTAGCGCGAGCTCTGGCGGCTCTGGGCCGAACTCGGTGAGCCAGTCGACGATCGTGATGGTCGGGCCGGCCGGAGTCGTGCTGTCGCTTCAGATCAGCAGCGGGATCTCAGGTGGCGCTGGGTCGTCGGGCTCGACCGCGGTCAGTGCCAACCTCAGCTGGGCGCAGCTCGACGTGGCGGCGGTGACCTCGGTGCCGGGCGGCTGCTCCCCGCCGACGCCGACGCCGTCTTTCGTCGCGACGGCGTTGCCGATCATCGGCGCGTCTATTGAGGCAGACATCCTGCAGGCGCAGGGCCCGTCGCCGCTCGGCTTCGTGATGTTTGGCCTCGAGCAGGCTTCGATCTCGCTAGATTCGATCGGGATGCCTGGCTGCTCCGCGATGCAGCCGCTGTTCCTAGCGTTCGTCGCGCAGCCGACCGGCCCGAATGAGCTGCATGTCAGCGTGCCGTTGCCGAACCAGCCGTGGCTCGCCGGTGTGATGCTGTACAGCCAGGCGTTCACGCAGGCGCTCGGCGTAAACCAAAACAACCTCGTGGCGGGCGGTGGCCTGCACTGGCGGTTGGGCAGCTGATCGCCTGCCGGTAGCCGCCGATCGTGTAAACCTCGATCGAGCCGTCGTCGCGGCCGCACCTCGGCGGCCTGCGGCGCCGTGATCAGGTCGCCGCTGATGGGGGCGTGCGCAGCGCGCAGCTCCTCCCGAGTCTTGCAGCCGTCTCGCTTAGTGGCTGTAGAACTCGATGATGAGGTTCGCGTCGACGTCGAGCATGACGTCTTCACGAGACGGGCGTCCGACGACCTGAGCGCTGATCTGCTCGGTGTCGACCTCGATGAAGCTCGGGATCAGCCTCATGAACTCCTTTTGACCCTCGAACACCGTCGTGCCCTTTTTCAGGCGCTCGTGGACCGAGATCGTGTCTCCTGGTCGGACCGTGTAGCTCGCGATGTCGAGTTTGCGGCCGTTGATCAGCACGTGTCCGTGCGTCACCAGCTGTCGCGCGGCCGGGATGGTCGGCGCGAAGCCTGCGCGGAAAACGACGTTATCGAGGCGCGCCTCGAGCAGCGTCAGCAGGTTGACGCCGGTGTCTCCCTTCATGCGGAGCGCGCGCTGGAACATGCGCCGCAGCTGACCTTCGTGTAGACCGTAGTTGAAGCGCAGGCGCTGCTTCTCGCGCAGGCGCAGCGCGTAGTCACTGAGCTTCGGGAAGCGGTGAATGTGCATGCCAGGAGTGCCGGTCCTGGTCTTGGGCTCTTTGCGGGTCAGGCCCGGCAGGTAACAGTTCAGTCGGCGCATCTTGCGCAGCTTCGGTCCGGTGTAGCGAGACATGTTGTCAACCTAGCTAGCTTGGTAACTGTGCTCTAGACAATTCGTGGCTTTTGGGTGATCCGATGCGGCGCTGACGCGCATCCACCTTGCTAGGACGGTGTTGCGGTGCGTCGAGATCGCTCGCGAGCGTCTGCTTTCGTGGCGCGGCCGGGGTGTGGCTGGGTCGGCATTTGGTTGTAAATGAGACTCAGTCGCAATATAAAGCAGCGCGCGGGGTGCCCTCGGTATGCCCCGCTCGCCCCTGACCGAATGGCCCCCAGACCGTGCACTCGTCCCTTCAGCGCGTTTGTTCCGCCTTCGCCGCGAGCCTGATCGCCGGCTTCGTCTCGTGTCAGCAGTTCGAGTATCTGCATGAGGGCGTCTTGGGGACGTCGTTGGCGCTGCGCGTGGACGCCCAGGACGCCGCGGCGGCTGCGTCCGCGGAGCAGCGTGTGCTCGCTGAGGTTGCGCGGCTTGATCTGATCCTCAGTGGCCACCGCGAGGACAGCGAGTTCGCGCGGTTCGTCAAAGCGCGTGAGTCTGCCAGCGTCTCCAAAGAACTGCTCGCCGTCTTGGACGCTTGTGATCGATGGGGCGCCGCGACCGACGGCGCGTTCGACGCGGCGTTCTCGCGCGCTTCGGCCAGCGTCACGCTGGCCAGCGCAAGCTACAGCCCGCCGTGGCAGCTTGATGTGAAGCGCGGCGCAGCCAAGCTCGTCACCTCTAGCGCGGTCGGTTTAGACGGTCTCGCCAAGGGCTACGTCATCGACCGCGCGTGCGCCGCAGCGATGGCTGGCGAGGGCGTGCGCGGCGCGCTCGTAGACATCGGCGGTGACCTCTGCGCGGTCGGCAGCGTCGAGCAGCTGGTCTCCGTCGCCAACCCGCTGCAACCTGCAGACAACGCCGCGCCGCTGTTCACGCTGACGCTCCGTGATCGAGCGATCGCGACGAGCGGCAGCTACGCGCGGCCGATGGTCAGCGATGACGGGGCGCACGTCGAGTCCCACATCCGCGACCCCAAGACCGGCGCCGGCGTGACCGAGGTGCTGGGCGCGACCGTGTGGGCGCCAGCGTGCGTGGACGCCGACGCGCTCGCGACGGCGCTGCACGTCATGGAGATCAAGGCTGGCCTCGCTTTAGTCGAGCGCTTGGAAAATTTTGAGTGCGTCATCGTCGATGCGAGCGGCAAGGTGCACCAGACCTCGGGCGTCGCCGCGCTCGCGTTGCAGGGCGATGCCGCTGTGCCGGCCGTCGCGATCGCTGGCGCGGGTCTCGAGGTCTCGCTGTCCTTTGAGATCCGTAAGCAAGCTGGCAAGTCGAAGCGTTCGTATCGCCGGCCCTACGTCGCTGTTTGGATCGAGGACCAAGACGGCAACGATGTGCGGACGCTGTGCCTGTGGATCGAGCGGCGTCGCTGGTTACGCGACCTGCGTAAGTGGTACCGAATCCACAGGCGCGACAACGATCTGATCGAGGCTCGGACGCGCGCCACGAGGCGGCCTGGCAGCTATGAGCTGATCTGGGACGGTATGTCAAATGACGGGGAGGAGGTCCCCGCCGGCGAGTACGTCTTATGCCTCGAGGTCGCGCGTGAGCATGGCACGCACCAGATGATGCGCGCCCCCTTTAAGACGCGGCTAGACCAGACGGTGACGATGGAGACGAACGAGGAGATCGCCGCAGCCGTGGTCACAGTGCGCCGCGAGGGCGGCGGCAGTAAGTAGCGATGGCGCCCGTCAAGCCACGGCGCAAGCTGCCTTGGTGGGTTCGTTGGCTGCATACATACGTGAGCCTCGCGGGGTTTGGCGCGCTGGTCTTCTTCGCATTGACTGGCCTGACCTTGAACCACGCAGAGTGGTTCGAGGGGGTTGAGACGACCGAAGAGCGCGTCGGCCTGGCTCCTGCTGCCATGATGGCTCCGGATGTCGGGGTCGCCGCAGGGATCGAGTTGCTGGCGTGGCTGCGACGCGCGGAGCAGCTCGACGGCCACCCGTCGTCGCCCGTGGAAGACGGAGGCGAGCTGACGGTGACCTTTGAGGGGGCTGGCTACATGGCTGACGTCGTGATCCAACGTGACAGCGGCGAGTACCTCGTGATAGAGACGCGCCGCGGTCTGTTCGCGATCATGAACGACCTGCACAAGGGTCGGCACACGAGCTTCGCTTGGGGGCTGTTGATCGACGTCTCAGCGCTCGCGCTCGCGCTCTCTGGCGCCACCGGGATTTGGCTGCTCTGGTTCCTGAAGAAGGTCCGCCTAAAAGGAATGTTGGTCGCGGCGCTAGGTTCGGTCGCCCTCTTCCTCGTCTATCTGTGCTGGCAATGACGCCGGCTGTTTTGCTTGATTGGAGTCCATCATGATTTCTCGCCTTTCTCGTCTAGCGCTGCCCTTGCTGTTGGCGGTGATGCTCACTCAGCGCCTGAGCGCGCACTTCTTGTTCGTTCACGTCGTGCGCGGCGCGGAGCCTCGGATTGAGTTGCACTTCGCGGAGAGCGCCTGGGACTTCAGCTTGAGCTCGTCGATGGTCGACATCCTCGAGCGCGTTAAGGCGAGGCTGCCCGGTGGTGAGGCGCTGGTGTTTGAGCGTCGTCCGTTTGGCATGGTCGCGAAGTTGGCGCCCGATCAAGTCGCTGCGGCGGCGTCGCTGACCTACGGGATCATGGCGCGCGGAGGTGACCCGTTCCTCTTGGAGTATCACGCCAAGGGCGTGGTCGGCGTCGCCAATGCCGCGGCGCCGGTCGGCCTCGGCTGCGAGGTGCTCGCGGAGGAGGCGTCGCCGGGGCGTTTGACGATCACCGTGTTGTTCGGGGGCAAGCCCGCCGCGGGCGCAGAGGTCGTGGTCCCGCTCGAAGGGATGATCACGGAGAAGGTGGTCACCAATAGCGGCGGCCAGGTCGTCATCGCTACACCTGCTACCCAGCTGTTTTCGGTGCGCGCGATGGTCGCTGAGGAGCGCGAAGGAGAGCGCGACGGCAAGCAGTACTCGCTGGCCAAGCACTACACGACCTTGACGGTCCATCCGTCATCGGTTCCCAGCAACTGCGATGGTATCGCTTGGGCGGTCTTGCAGGACGCGGCGTCCTGCTGCGGCGCGTTCGTCCCCGCAGATCGGCGATGGTCCGCTAAGTGGCGGGTGATGGGCGACGCGAGCGGGGCGGGGCAACTGACTGCCGAAGGTACGCGTGTCCGCGCGGTCAATGATGGTGATCAACTCGGCGCTGCCCGAGATCAGATCCGCTTGCTGGGTTGCTTTGCGGACCCGACGCTGCTCAACGGCGCCGTCGTCCGCCTCGCCTCAGATCGCGGCGCGACCGCTGCTGCCCACGTCGAGGTGCCGGCGTTGCAGGTCAGCTTTACGATCCGAGACCGGCACATCGAGACGATCCACCGCGCCAGCGACGCTGGCAGCGAGCGGGTCGACGTCATCAGCTGGAAGATGACGCACGATGAGCGGGTCCTCCCGCGCCACCTCGTCGTCACGACGTTCGGTGATGATGGGCGTCTGCTCCAGACGACGATGATGGAGCGGAACTATAAGGAGATGGAGGTCGGCTACGTGCTAGACCGTCAGGACTGCAAGTCGGTCAGCGGGCCGGCGCGCGCGACGCGCAGCAGCCTGCGGATTTCGGAGATCGAGTCGCAGGACGCCGGCGTCCGGTGAGGTGCGCGGCGCTGGCGCGACGGCTTCTAGCTCGTCGCGTCGGCGATGCCGCGCCCGCCTGGTCGCAGCTGGTCGAAGCCGACCCCTGGCAACCATCGCCAGACGGCGAGGCCGATCAGGTGCTGGCGCGACAGCGGCCCGAAGCTGCGGCTGTCGCGTGCTTCGTGCGGGTTATCGCTGCAGACGGCGAACGTGTTTGCGCCATGAGAGCTGCAACGCTTCACGAGCCGACGGCCGGTGTGTGGATCTCTGACGACGACGATTTGGCCGAGCGACGGCAGCCCGCCGTCGCTGCGCCGCACCGCGATCACGCTGCCCTCTGGCAGCGTCGGGGCCATGCTCGCGCCGCTCACCCGCAGGATCTTGCGCCTACCGACGCACAGCGCGAGCAGCTCTCTGGCCGCGCGGAGCATTAGCCGCCCGCGAGCATCCAATCGACGTCGCGCTTCTTGGTCGCCCAGAAGATCTTGTGGATCTCGTGGATCGCGTCCATCAGCTCGTCAGCGTGTTGCTCGCTGACCTCGACTTTGCACGCGGAGCAGAGCTTCGCTGCCTTCCAGAACGTGTCATGCAGGTTCGGGTAAGCCTCGAGGTGCGGCGGCTTGAAGTAGTCCGTCCAGAGCACCAGCAGCTCGTGCTTGGTGAGTTCTGCTTGCTCTTCCTTAATCGCGACGTAGCGGCTCAAGGTGTTGTGGTAGCGCGCGACGGCCGCCGCGTCGGTCGCGTCGGGGAGCTCTAGCGCCATGATCTTCTTGGTCATCGAGCGGACGGCTTCCGCGGTGATCCGCGCAGCAGCTGGGTCATAGATGCCGCATGGGCCATCGCAGTGCGCCGCGGCTTCGGGGAGGCGCTTCGTCAGCGCGTTGGTGAGTTTGTTGAGCATGGATTTGGCCTTAGATCGAGGGGGTCTCTTGTTGCTGGGCGCGGCGCTTCCACGCGCGCATCGCGACGAAGCAGAGCGCGAGCGCGGCGCCGCCGATCACGGTGATCTCGACGCCGTGGTGGAGCCAAGCGTTGCCGGCGATGTGAGGGTGGCCGTCGTGCGCTGAGGCGACGTCCGAGATGGTGAGCAGCGCGATTGCGGTCGGGATGGTTCGCATAAGTTCTTCGTTCTTAGGTGGGGACTTCAGGCGCGGGGTTCGTCTTTGCTTTCGGGTTTCAATGGTATGCGTCGGGCAGGTGCCCGACGACGACAGACCGGTCTGGCCCGCTTGGTCTATTTGCAATCGACGGCAGGCCCGTCGTCAAGTGACGCGATGAAAATGCGGTCTAGATTCCGCGGCTTATCGCCAGGTGAACACCGCTGTGGCGGCTAAGGGGCGCCCCGTGACGGGTGGGGTCCGCGCGGACAAGTCGCGTAGTTAGCCGCCGATCCTTGGGACGCCGCAGCGACCCGCGGTCACTGCGCGGCCGTCATCGCGTCTAGCTCTCGCTGGAGCTGCTCGGCCCACGACTGCAGGCGCTGATCCGTCAGCTCAGCTTCGTTGTCGTCATCGAGCGGCAAGCCAAGGAAGTGCTTGCGTTCATTGCAGAGCGAGCGGGAGTCGGTGAACTCATAACCATCTACGGGCCAGGCGCCGATCAGCTTCGCGCCACGCGGCTCCAGCGTCTCCCAGATGATCCCGAAGGCGTCAACGAACGTATCTTCGTAGTGATAGGCGTCGCCGCATCCGAAGAACCCAAACGTGACCTTCGACCAGTCATGGTCGGCCATGTCTTTGACGCGCTCCGGCCAGTCGTATTGCAACTCGCCGATGTCCCACGTCGACACTCCAATCAGGACGACGTCGTAGGTCAGCATCTCTTCGGCGGTCAGGTCGTCCACGTTGCAGCAGACAGAAATGCGCTCGCCCAGGATTTCCTGCAGCTTTTCAGCTGCAGTTTCGGTATTTCCGGTCGTGCTCCCCCAAACAACTGCGATCTTCATTTCGCTAGATGCTACTTGGAGATGAGAATTAGTCGCAAGTAGTATCCGGCGGAGTTGATACGGCATCGACTCGTCTTCGCGGCGGTTCGAATCGAGCCCCGCTCCTCAGCACATAATGTCCCCGCTCACCCTAGTCGTTCAGTCGCACGCGCATCTGAAGATGGCCGTGCGTACTGGAGGTGTCGAGCGGTGCCTCGTGACGTTCGCGGTCCTGGCCTGCGTACTGCTCGTGCCGACCTTGGGGTCAGACCTCCTGGGCGCGCTTGAGGACGCATACCTCGGTGTCGGCGTGTTTGTCGCCGCGACCTTCGCGTTGTTCTTCGCGCTCGAGGGGCTCCTCAAGATTGACACGGTCGCGTGGATGAACCGTCACCAGCGCTGGGAAGTCCCGGTCGCAGCGGCGCTCGGCGCGTTGCCTGGCTGCGGCGGCGCCGTGATGGTGACGACCCAGTTTGCGATGCGGCGCGCGAGCTTCGGCGCGGTCGTGGCGGTGTTGACTGCCACGATGGGAGATGCAGCGTTCCTGATCCTCGCGCAGAAGCCGACGGTCGGGCTCTTCTTGATGGGTGTAGGCCTCGTCTCGGGAGTCGTGAGCGGCTACGTGGTGAACCTCATCCACGGCCGCAGCTTCCTGCAGGTTGACCGTCCCGTGAAGTTCGAGAAGCAGAGCTATCGACTCCCGGTGCCGGGCCCACTGTGGGGCGTTTGGGCGATGTTCTGCGTGCCGGGGCTCGTGATGGGCGTGCTGCTGCTGTTCCAGGTAGAGATCCCTTCGCTGTGGACCGCGATCGTCGGCATCGGCGGCGGCGCTCTGTCGATCATTATGTGGGCGTTGAGCCCGACGCAGTCGGCGCACATGGCTGCGATCGAGGGCAAGGAGCCGTTTACCCGGCGTGTGGCGCTCAACACGAACTTCGTGACCGTCTGGGTGGTCTTGGCGTTCTTCTTGTTCGAGTTCGTCGGCGGCGAAGCGTGGCTCAAGCCGATGCTTGAGGTGGCGCCTGCGATCTATCCGTTGGCCGGCGTCTTGGTCGGCTTCCTGCCGGGTTGCGGCCCCCAGATCTTGGTCGCGACGCTGTATTTGGCAGGGATCGTCCCGATGTCTGCGCAGCTTGGCAACGCGATCTCCAATGACGGCGACGCGCTGTTCCCCGCGATCGCCGTGGTGCCGCGGGCGGCCTTGGTGGCCACGATCTACACCGCGGTGCCGGCCCTGATCGTTGGCTACGGATACTTTTGGCTGGTCGAGACGGCTGCCTGAGGAGGCAGCGTGATCGCAGCCCCGGTGGCGCGATGTCTCGCTGCTCGTCCGCGCTAAAGCGACCGCCGTCGAGGATCTCCATGTCGGCCGCGAACTCTGCGCTGGGATGCTCGGCTCGTCGTCGCGCGGCCGAGCTATAGTTCGGCTGCCTGTTTATGTCCAACGCTGACAACAAGTCGAAGCTCAGCCGTCAGATCGGCATGATCGGTGCGGCGTTCCTGGTCATCAACGGGATGATCGGTTCAGGCATCTTCGCGATGCCCGCCAAGGTCGCGGTCAACGCAGGCCTGTTGAGTCCGTGGCTGTTCTTGTTGGTGGGGCTCATGTTCCTCGCCATCGTGCTCACCTTCGCTGAGCTTGCGAGCTACTACGGGCGAACCGGCGGTCCAGTCGCTTACGCCACCGACGCCTACGGTCGGTTCGCGGGCTTCAGCACCGGCTGGGCGATGTATTTGAGTCGGGTCACATCGTTCGCGGCCAACGCGCGCTTGTTGGCTGAGTATGCCGGCGAGCTGCACGGTTCGCTCGCGTCGACGTCTGCGCAGCAGGTCGTGTTCGTCGTCGTGACCCTGGCGCTCGTCTGGTCGAACTACCGGGGGGTCAAGCAGGGAGTCTGGGCCCTCGCAGTGCTGACCGTGCTGAAGCTCGCGCCGATGCTGCTGTTGATCGCGCTCGGCTTGCAGGAGGTGACTGGCAGTACGCTGATCCCGCCTGGACCGTTCTCTGTTACGGATCTCGGCAGCACCGCGCTGCTGATCGCTTATGCGTACCTCGGGTTCGAGAGCGTGAGCTTTACCGCCGGTGAGACCGACCAGCCCAAGCGCAAGATCCCGCGCGCGCTGCTGAGGACCTTCCTGTCTACGGCGGTCTTCTACTTCTTGATCGTGTTGGTCTTCGTCAGCGTCGTTCCTTCGGAGCAGGCCCAGGGCGCCAAGCTGGTCGACGTCGGAGAGCTGCTGGCCGGTCACGTCGGCGGCGTCGTGATCGGGCTGAGCGCGCTGTTCTCCATCAGCGGCAACCTCGCCGGGATCATGTTGACGACGCCGCGGCTCTTGTTCTCGATGGCAGAAGAGCAGGTCTTGCCGTCTTGGTTCGCGCGCGTCCACGCGCAGCGGGCTACGCCTCACGTCTGCATCTTGTTCACCGGCGCGCTCGCGCTCTCGCTCGGCCTGTTCGAGGGCTTCTTGGTCTTGGCCGCCGCCAGCACGGTGGTGCGGCTGCTTGGCTACATGATGTGCATCGCCTCGCTGCCTCGGATCCGTAGCCGCGCGAGCGAGCAGGACCGCGCCGAGGCCTTCCGTCTGCCAGGCGGGATATTGATCCCCGCGCTTGGGCTCGGCATCTGCCTTTGGCTGATTTTGCAGAGCACCGCGTCAGCGTGGCAGGTCTTGGCGGTCTTGCTGCTCATCGGCGGGGCGTTGTTCGGCGCCGGTGAGCTCGTGCGGGCGCGCCGCCGCCGTCTAGACCGAGCCGTGACGGCGCCGCCTTCGCCCAACGAGCGCGCAGGGCGCCCTGGCCGCAGCGTGCTCTGGTGTCTGGCGGTCATCCTCGCTGCCAGCATGCTCGCGAGTCTCACCCAGCGCGCCGGCGGCGACGTCGCTGTGCGGGGCTTCACCTTGCCCACTCAGAACGGTCAGTGGGTCGCAGGGGACCTGTTCAAGCCAGCGACCGCGACCGCGGCGAGCCCTGCCCCTCTCGTAATCGTCGTGCCAGGGTTTCAGCGCTCCAAGGAGACGCTGTCCAACATATCGCTCGAGTTGGCGCGGCGGGGCATCGTCGTGATGGCGATTGACCCCTACGCGCAAGGGAACTCGAGCTCTTCGGACAGCCGCCGGGCTGCGACCGAAGAGGGCTACGGCATGTTCGCGGTCGTGGACTACGTCTATGACACCGACAACCTCAACTACGTCGACAAGGAGCGCATCGCCGCGACGGGCCACTCCGCCGGCGGCAACGCCGCCATCCGCGGGGCGAGCCACTTCGGCAAGATCGCCGCGGCGGCGGGGGGCGCACCGAAGCTCCACTCGGTGTATGTCTCGGGCTACGTGCTGACGTTGACCGACAAGGTCCTGCGCGACGTCCGCTCGAACGTTGGGATCAGCTACGCGCTCTACGATGAAGGCGCCTACCGGAACGCGCGCCGGGACGGTGACATGAGGGCGGCGCCCGAGGCGCTGCGGCTGCTCGCGTCGGGCGCCGCCGACGGCGCCGCGCCTGATGTCGTCGAGATCGGCCGCTACTACGGTGACCCCAGCGAGGGCTCGCTGCGAGTCGTGCATAACGAGCCGCTGCTGCATCCGTTTCAGCCCTACGATCGATCGGCGACGGCGAACCAGATCGCGTTCTTCGAGCGAGCCTTCGGGATCGAAAGCGTCATCGCTGTCACAGACCAGGTCTGGCAGTTTAAGGAGCTGCTGACCCTCGTCGCCCTGATCGCGGCCCTCTACATGCTCGTCCCGCTGGCGCAGCTGCTCTTAGGCACCGCCGCGTTCCGTGGCCTCGTGCGACCGATCCCCCCTGCGGCGCCGCGGCCTCGCGGCCGACAAAGGGTCATCTTTTGGGCGGTCTTCGCGGCCTCTGCGTTGGTCGCGTGCTGTACCTACATCCCGATGTCCGAGTGGTCGCAGGAGCTGTTCGTCGCCGCCTCAAGCCGCGAGCAGACGTGGTTCTTCCCACAGCGCATGAACAACGCCGTGATGATGTGGGCGGCTTGCAACGGGGTCGTTGGGTTCCTCTTCTTTTTCATCGCGCGTTCTTTGTCAGAGGAGCGCGTCGCAGGCTTGGGAGCGTGCGGGGCGAAGACGTGCGCGGCCGAGCTCGCTCGGTCATTCGCCCTGGCCGTCACCCTGTTCGGCGCCTTCTTCGGGCTGCTCGTACTCGTCTACTACGTCTTTCACGTCGATTATCGATTCGTGTTCTTAGGCGTCCGGCCGTTCCGGGCAGAGCTCTTGCTGTTGCTGCCGATGTACGCGCCGCTGTTCTTCGTGTTCTTCTTGTCGAACTCCCTGCGCGTGAACGTCGCGATGCGGTTCGCAGATTGCTCGGGGTGGCGCAGCGGGCTGCTCGCCGCCTTCGCCAACAGCTCCGGTTTGCTGCTGATCCTCGCGATCCAATATGTCGTGTTCGCTGTAACGGGCACGGTCTATTGGACGGACGGGTGGCTCTACGTGAACTTGCTCTTTGGCGTCGTGCCGATCATGTTCATTCTGCCGTACTACCACAGGGCCTTCTTCCGCATGACAGGGCGGATCTATCTCGGCCCGATGACGACCTGCATGGTCTTCATCACGATCCTCCTCTCGAACACGGTCTGCTACCTGCCGCGCTGAGCTGGCGCCTCGACGCCCGCGGGCTAGCGAGCGCCGGCGAGTTACGCAGCGGGGAAGTTGGTTAACGGGCGACCGGTTGGGGTGAGCGAGGCCACGCCTATGCGCAGAGATGCAGGGGGTGCTGGCTGCTAATCTCTCACGCGCAACTAGGCCGCAGCGCCCCTCATCCATGCCTCTCGAACAAACGACGCGATCGCGCCACCTCCTCTCGCTCTGCGCTGTGTTGGCGACGACATCCTGCCGCGCGCCTGACGCGCGCGAGCACGGACACCAGCACCCGACCAGCGACGGTGGCACGTTCACGCGCGTCGCCGCGCCGCCAACGTATCACGTGCTCAACGGCTATCACTCACGATGGCGTGCGCAGATCGAAGACGGCATTGAGTTGGCGCGCGCGTATTGGGGCAGCTACGGCCCCGTGCACGTCTGGATAGCGGGCCGTGAAGACGGTGGCGGGCCGACGAGCGCGGCCAAGGATCGATTCTTAGCCGAGTATTGCTGGTGGCGGACATCGGGCACCGATCGCAGCCACGAGGAATGCCGAGAGCACGCGAGCGAGCGCTTCTTTGACGTCGTCGAGCGGGGGGAATCCGAGGCCTACCTCTCTTGGGTCGAGGAGTTCGAGCACCCTGAGGCGGAGCTGGTGTTCCTTAACGTCCACAAGTGGTTCTTCGAGGATGACCCGATCCCTGATCCAGTGTTGCGCGGAGTTCATGAGTACACGCATGTCTTCCAGAAGGCCTTCGCGGACACCCCGACGTGGATGATGGAAGGCGGCGCGGTGTTCGCAGAGGGGTGGATCCCTTGGATCGCAGGGCGGTGCGACAAGGACTATGTCTGGTCTCGAATGTCTGGGAGCATGCGGCAAGCGCGCCGCGCGACGAGCAAGGGGCTGTCTATCGCTGACGTCGAGGATATCGATACGGCGCCTGGGTTTGTGCGTCGCTTCTATCGCGAGCTCGCCTATGACGCAGGCGCGTGGGCGACGGTGCTGCTCGTCCACAAGTCTAAGTCTCGGAGCGTCGCCGCGCTTCGCGACGAGTTCTTCCCGCTAGTCAACGAGCTAGGCTGGGAGCAGGCGCTCTGTCGTTACCTCGATATCGAGAACAAATATTGGTTCTACGAGTCCTTCGACGCGTTTATGGAGAGCTCGCCCGCGAGCCAGCGACAAACCCTAGCTGAGCTGTTGCCCTGATTGTCGGGCGAGGTCGCTTGCGTGGGCGCGTAGCGCGTGGAGCCCGGCGCTGGCGGGCCTTGATTCATTCGGGCGCGCGCGCGCTCGCCTGGCTTAGATCTTGGCCGCTTTGCTCCGGTTGCATGCTTCGCAGAGAATCTGCAGGTTCGCAGCGCTCGAGCTGCCGCCCTTGGAGACGGGGATGATGTGGTCGAACTGGAGCCGCTGCTTGGTGTGGCATTGGGCGCATCTGCCGACATCGCGGCGCCACACCTCGGCCCGGACTGCCTCGGAGATCGGTCCCCGCTGCGGTGCCTCGTGGGGGAGCGGCAGGGCGACTGTGTGGAAGAGCAACTCTGGTGTCTGTGCTGTCAGCGAGCCTAGCTCGGTAAGCACGGCGCGGGCGCGCGCCGCGGCGTCACTGCAAGCAGACGCGCGACTCTTCTTGCCGCAGTGCTGGCACGCGTAGTAGATCGAGCGGCTCTGAGGGCTGACGTCTAGCAGCTGCATGACCGTCTCGTTGCACCGCGTGCACGCAGCAGAGAGGAAGTGGTTGGTCGCTAGGTCTGTGAGCGCGTCGACGCAGGCGCGCCGTCGCCGTCCTCGTGCGATGCGCCACAAGAGGTTGCCGAACAGCGCCAGCGCCGGTAGCGCGAGGCCGATCGTCAGGACGATGGCGTCGGCCATCCCAAAGGTTGACGGATCTGTCTGCATGCGATCACGAGCCTTCGAGCGGCGACGCAGGTCGGGTGCTCACGCGGCGGCCGTGGTTAGTCGTCGCGCGAACCTCGGAAACTACGCGGCCGCTCGGTTGGTTGGACGGGGATCTGCTGCCTCCTGGCCACCCAGGGATGGCCGCGCCGGGGACCCCGGCGCATGCTTTACGTAGCCCCGCGCGGTCTGATCACAAGGCGCAGCGCGCTTCGTCTCGTAAGGAGACGGCGCCGTTTGTGCGACACATGACGGGGCTTCGCTCCGCAGCGCTTTCCATGTCTGGCGAGTCGTCGTGCTCACCTCGGCGATGTTCGCCTGCGGCGGTCGCTGCCAAGAGTTTGTGGGCGCGTTCGCCGTTGCGTTCGCGACTCCTCTTAGCACCAGCGCGGCAGGGAGCGGTTGCCTGCCTCGGCGAGCTTTACCGAGCCATTTTGTTCAAGTGAGGCGGGTCAGTATCGCCGCTGAGATCGCTGGCCGCGCGCGTGTCGTTGCGCGTGGGGGGCGTTCTGGGCGCCGCGTGGCGGCGCCATCGCGACAATTTGGCGAGCCTCAGAAGGACGGTCTCGCCGTCGGACCGCAGGCGCCCGATTACGCGGAGCGCGGCTGGTTTAGTCGTAAAACAAACCAATGTATTCACTTGCGACGAATGTGCGGCCGGCTTGGTTGGCGCGCGATCCTGACGTGTGGGGCGGCGATACGGTTTCACCGTGCTCCACCAAGCAGCGATTGGACTCTTATTTCGCTTGACCGTAGTCATGGAAGCAATGCCTCGGGATACTTCGCGCCTCGAGGTCCGCGTGTTTGTTTCGCGCGGTCCGTATCCAAACCTATAGGAGGAGAACGATGAACGCTAACGATGCAATGAACTCGGTGCAGGGATGGGCGCGCGCGGCCATGGGGCTGGGTGTGAGCCTGATTGGCCTTTTCCTGGTGATCCAAATCATCTACCCAGGCAGTGGGATCGACATCATCGCCAACATCGGCCAAGTGGTTGGCAAGTTTAGCGGTCTTAACGGCCTGATCACTTTGCTGGTCTTGGTCGCGGTCGTGAACCCTCGCTCTAACAGCTGAGGCTCGTTCGCGGAGGTGACCGTGTAGGTCGCCTCCGCTCATTCTTATCGTGGACTATGCGCGCCGCTGCGATCCGCGTGACGTGCTGAACCTGGAGGGCGTGCTTTGAGTCAACTCATGCAGAGGATTCAGAGATGGCTCGATGAGATCGGAGCGCTCGTCGCCTCTCTTGTGCTAGTCCTGGCCTTGGTCGACGTCTTGTTCCCAGGCTCTACGGGCATTGTGGGGAACGTCGGCGAACTCATGGGCGGCTTGAGTCCAGAGGGTCAGTGCAGCCTCGTCGCGATCTTTTTGTTCCTCTTGGTGCACCACGTGTGGCGCAGCACCAAGACTCGGCCGCCCGCAGCAAGCTGACGGTCGTCACCTGCCTCGCGTCGGTGATCGCGGCGATGGCGTGACCTTCGGCCGTGCGACCAGCCGCGCATCGGCGCGACGGTCGCGGGCCGGAGCGCTCGGTGCCTACGGGCAGCTTCGATCTAGAACAGGTTGATGTTCTTCTCGTTGTATTGCTCGCCGTAGCGGACGACTTTGCCGCCTCGTAGCACGACCTCATAGGTCCGCGGGTACTCGCTGATGACGTGCTTCATGCGCTTGTAGATCAAGGCCTCTTCGTTCTTGTCCGCGTCAGCAGACACCCCGACTGGCGTGCCAAGGATCTCGATGACTTGGGCCTTGTTCATGCCGAGGCTGATCTTCGCGAAGTCGGCTGCTGTGCCGTAGATGATGTGGCAACCCGAGAGCATCGAGGCGACGAGGAGCGCGAGGGTAAGCGTGGCCCTGTTCATGCCCGAGATCATAGAGTGCTTTTGCAGGGCGCGGTCGCAAACTTCGCGCTGGCGTTGTCGCAGGTTTGACAGGGTGCGACAGACCTGGAAAGCGGTAACCGCGTGCTTCGCGCGCAAGAGCGCTCTCAGGCGACCCGCTGATGGTGGCGATCGTCACGTCGAGGCGACCAGGGCTCGTCCTCAAGAGGCCTGATCTTGCTCGGCCTTTGCGTCGATCTTGGACTCTGCGGCAGCGATCTCGATCGCTCGGTTATGGGCGATGATCATCGTGGTCAGCCCGAAACCGACGACCACGGTGACGAAGAGCCCGAAGCCAAAGATGACGTAGTCGACCATTTGATCAGGCCTTCGGTGACAGCAAGAGATTGCCGAGACTCAGGATGGAAGGGACCCACAAGCCAACGAAGACACCTTCTTCACGCATGCCCATGAACCAGAGGCTGACCGAGAACAAGAACGACAAGAAGGCGCCGAGCACAACTAGCGCGCGCGCTCGGTTGGTGACCTTAATGACGGTGTCGGAGGTAGCTGCTCGCGAAGCATTCATGAGCGAGTGTTCGAGGTGGCTGGTAGAGCAGATGCAATGGAATCAGGCGGCGCTGGAGCACCGCTGGTGGGGCTCCTCGACGCGGAGGGGGCGTCGGCGCTGCTGATCGGTCGTCACGCGGGCGCGGGCGGCGTCCGGTTGTGCGCAGAAGGCTCGCCTACAGGCCGTCGGTCAATGCGCCGCGTATGGCCGCGACGAGCGTGCGTCAGCGCGGTAGATCCGGGAACAGCCACAAGCTCGGCTCCCGGATCTCGGGGTGGCGGATGATGCCGCCGAGGTGCGCGGTCCAGGCCATCAGCCAAGCGATCGCTAAGATCGCGCAGAGCAGGCCGACGCGGACCCCTCTGCTGGTCGTCGAGCTGGTCGAGCTCAGCCAGATCTTTAGCCCGATCGCGGCGAGCAGCACCGCCGCGTAAAAGGCGCCGCGCGCGAGGATCGCGTGCTGCTCGATCAAGTGCTCGTCCACTGCGGTGAACCCCTTGAGCACCTTCATCGCCGCTGGGCCGCTAAAGTAGGCAGGCGCTGCGAACAAAGTCCCGAAGATGACGAAGCCGAGCGCTGTGCGGACCATGGCCTCTGAGCCGCGGACGATGGCCAGCGTCATCAGCACCAGCGCTGCGAACATGCCGACGACGGGCAGGTGCACGGTCAGGAGGTGAAGCTGTGCGCCGTTCATGGCCGCGTTACTTGTCGCCGGTGCCGATCGCCTGCTTTGGGTCTACGCCTTGCTCCAGCTTCGCGTAGTCGAGCTCGCTGCCCTGCATGCTGTGGGGGATCAGGTAGACGACGACCATGACTACGCTCGCTAGCAGCACGCCCAGGCGCCCGAGGCCGCCTGACGTCTTGCCGTCAGCGTTTGTTTTGCCGCCCATCCAGACGCAGGCGATCAGCCAGACGGCCCACATGATGAGCAGCTTGTTATCGGTCAGGTCGTAGCCCCACGGAAACCCAGTCCAGTAGGCGCCGAAGGCGTACTTCTGCACGATGGGGCCGAGCACGAGCCCGCCAGCGGTCATGACGATCAGGGTCGTCCACGAGTAGCGCTTGATGGTGGTCGGTTGGAACAGCGCCGACAGGCCAGCGCGCATGCCGATGAGCATCGTGAAGAACATCGCGCAGATATGCGGCCACAGGATCGAGCCCGGAACTGGGTCTTTGTAGCGCAGCAAGATCTCGTTCTCGCCGCCGGCTTCCGGGACGCGGACCGCGCCGGTGGGCGTGTTTAGCTCGAGGTAGTACTCGATCTTGCCAGCCGCTGGCCGCTTGGGTAGCCGCGCGAGGAGCATGGATTGCCCCTCGACCTCGGTCACCTGCATGGGGGTCTTCGAGAAGGTGTCGGTCGTCGGGTAGTTCTTCCAATGCAGCGCGCCCGTCACCTTGCCGTCGGGGCTAGGCAAGGAGATCGGCGCGCCGTCGGTGGTCTCGTGGCTGCGCAGCAACTTGTAGCTAACGTCGGCGCCGTCGACGCTGAGGGATCCCCTCAGCGGGTTGGTCGGCCCGGTGCGCTTTTGGTAGGAGTAGGCTCCGACCATCAGCACGACCGCGATGACCCAGAGGATGACTCCTCGGTTGGTTCCAGTTTGTTGCTCGCCCATGTGCGGCAGTATGGGCCGCTCGCGTAGCCAACAGAAGGCCAGATCGACATCTCTGCCGCCTCGGCGGGATCTTGATCCGCGCTCGGATCGAACCAGCGGCTTCGCTGGCCTCGTTGTGTGAGGCGGCCGGCGGGCCCACTCGAGTTCGTCGCGCATGCTGCGGCTTAGGCGGTAGGATGCGGCGCATGCAGAAGAACCTCGCCGTGGCCTTAGCGTTGATGCTCGCCACGCTTGGTTGCGCAGCGCTGGCCGATACGCGCGGCGCCGAGGCCCGACCAAACATCTTGCTGATCGTGGCTGACGACCTGGGTTACACCGACCTGGGCGTCTTCGGCGGCGAGATCCGCACGCCGAACTTGGACCGCTTGGCGCGGTCAGGCTTACTGCTGACGAACTTCTTGGTCGCGCCGGCGTGCTCCCCGACGCGCGCCATGCTCCTGACCGGGCGAGATCCGCACTGCGTCGGGCTTGGCACGATGGCGGGTGAGCAGGACGAGCGCCAAGCGGGCGCGCCAGGATATGAGGGGGTGATGACCTCCGGCGACACGGTCGCCGCGCGGCTGCAAGCGGCCGGCTACTTCACCTGCATGGCGGGCAAGTGGCACCTTGGCGCAGAGCCCGCGCGCGCGCCGCACGGGCGCGGCTTTACGCGGTCGTTCGCGCTGCTCCCTGGCGGCGCGAGCCACTTCGCGGACGCGGTCCGGCTCGCGGAGGCGCCGACGAAGGCGCCGTATCTCGAGGACGGTCGCTCTGTGGCGCTATCCGAGGACTTCTACTCCTCAGACGCCTACACCGACAAGTTGCTCGGCTATATGGCGGAGGCTCGCACCAACGGCCAGCCCTTCTTCGCCTACGCGGCTTACACCGCGCCGCACTGGCCGCTGCACGCGCCTGACGAGTGGATCGCAAAGTGTCGCGGTCGTTATGACGAAGGCTATGACGCGCTTTGGTCGCGGCGACGGCAGGCGGCCGTCGAGGCCGGCGTCGTTTCGTCGTCGCACCAGCCGCCGGCGCGCTACCGCTTCGCGCCGACGTGGTCGTCGCTCTCGCCCGAGGCGCAGCGCATCGAGGCGCGTACGATGGAGGTCTACGCGGCGATGGTGGAGAACCTTGACCACAACATCGGGCGGTTGCTCGATGCGCTGCGAGCTTCTGGCGAGCTCGAGCGGACCGTCGTGGTGTTCTGCAGCGACAATGGCCCCGAGGGGAACCCCGTCGGCAACCTCGCGGGCATCGGCGAGTGGGTGGAGCGCCGGTTTGACAATCGCCTGGAGAACTTAGGTCGCCCTGATTCTTACTGCTGGTTGAGCCCGGGCTGGGCCCGGGCCGCGGTCGCGCCGTTTCGTTTGTTTAAGTCGTTCCCGACGCAGGGCGGCGTCCGCGTGCCGGCGATCGTGTCGTGGCCGGCGACGGTCGCGCCTGGCCGATCGGACGCCGTGGTCACGGCGCGCGACTTTTGGCCGATGGCCATGCGCCTGGCGGGCGGCGGCGACGCGCCGCGGTCTCGCATGATGCTCGCGCCGACGCACGATCCGGATCATGTGGTGGGGTGGGAGCTGTTCGGTCGCCGCGCGATCCAGAAGGGGCGGTTTAAGATCGTCTGGATCTGGCCACCGTACGGCTCTGGCCGTTGGGAGCTCTATGACCTCGAGGCTGACCCTGCTGAGCGGCGTGACCTAGCGGCCGCGCGTCCTGCGAAGCTACGCGAGCTGATCGAGCACTGGCGCCGTTACGCGCGAGACAACCAAGTCGTGTTGCCGGCGCGTGACACTGGCTACGCGCTAGAGCGGTAGGGTTAACCAGAGGTGTGGATCACGGCACGCTCTGTCTCGTCGCGGCGGTGGTGAACGTCCCGGGGTGGCGCGTCGCGGCTTGTGACCATCAGGAGCGTCGCGCCGAGCCTTACGCGATCCGGCAGATGTTCTCCATCTCAGCCCATTTCTCTCCTGGCTTCGCCTCTGGCAAGGGCGCCTGGAACTTGTCCATCATGTCCTCCCACTGTTGACACTTTGGGTGTGTCTGCAGGTAGCTGGGCAGGCCGGTCGCGACGTCGAAGTCGTCCTCGACCTCTATCAACATGAACAGTCGAAGCCCGAGTCGGTAGATGTTCATTTCGACGAGCCCAACCTTCTTTAGGCCTGCCTGTACTTCTGGCCAGACATTGCGGTGGTGTTCGCAATAATCGGCGATCAATTGCGGGTCGTCTGCGAGATCGATCGTGTAGGCGATGCGTTTCATTTCAGAAGCGTCGGCGGCGTGGTCGGGGCTGCGTGATGGCCTTCGAGAGGTTGTGCGGCTCGACCTCGCGAGGGGGCGGTCTCAGCGTGTCTGAGAGGATCACCATGATCCGCAAGTTATGTGGGATGCAGGAGGTCATCTGCAGCCTGCGATCGGGGCAGCCCTAATGCGCTCCCCCGCCGCGTGGACTATAGCGTATCGTGGCGTTTTCAGCGCCGACGAGCGCGGCGAGATCAGGAGGTCGCGTCGGCGTGTTCGGCCAGCGCTTCAGTTTTGAGCCTTACGTAACAGCGGTAGGCGATGGCGGACCAGGTGATCGTGAGCGTCAACTTTGTGAAGTTGTAGTAGGCCGCGACGCTCTCGGGCCACCAGCTATCCAGGCTTAAGCAGGCGCAGATTAGCAGCAGGTTGATGTAGATGAGGGTCTTGGTAGAGCAGGTCATGGGGTTCTGATTTGTTAAAGGAGACGGAAATCGGTTGCTGCCATGCCAAACGCAAACCGATCCGCGAACCCGACATCGCTATCCAAGAAATATTTGCGGAGGTCTCAGCGAGCGGTTCAGCCGCATTCGGTGGCGCGTAGATACGGGGTTGGCTGCGGGCGAGGTGGCCGCGCGAGAGATCCGGGCGTTCATGAGGTTGACGTCGTCGGCGACAAATCTGCGCGAGCGCTACGTAAGATGTGCGCGTGACTCGGTGGCTCCAACCGGTCGCTTGGTCATCCCCCGGTGCAAACGTCTCGACCTCTCCTCTTCGCTGCCCTCGTTGCGTGGCCTCTTACCGGTGCCGCGGGCGACTTACGCGCCCAGACCAGCTGGTATGTCGATGCCCAAGGCGTCGATGCAGCAGGTCAGGGCGGCATCAACAGCCCGTTTCGGACGATCTCGTACGCCGCCAATCAATGTCAGCCGGGCGACACGGTCTTCATTCGCAGCGGGACGTACCGCCGCGCTGATTTTGGCGACGGCGACATCTGGACCGCCGGCGCCGTTGGTCGCATCGCGACCAACGGCGCGCCTGGCGCTTACATCACGTTTAAGGCCTTTCCTGGGGAGCATCCGGTCATCGAGTTCGACGCGAGCTTCGGCATCTTGATCCAGAATGCGTCCTACATCCGCGTCGAGGGGCTCGAGGTGGTCGGCGTCGCTCAACAGATCACGCAGGCTGACGCGGACGGTGCATGGGGTCTCTACAAGGACGCCCAGGGCGTGATCCACGACCTAGCGCAAGAGATGGGCATCAACATCAACGACCCCAGCATCTACGGCATGACGTTGCCCAAGGCCGTTCAGACCGGCGCGCAGCGCCCGCCTTACTTTAACGGTCGCGGCATCGCAGCGCTGAACAGCCACCACGTCGAGATCGTCGACAACATCATCCGTGACGCGACGGGCATCGCGATTCGCGCTGGCGGCAGCGACTACGTCACGATCGCGAAGAACAAGATGTTCCAAAACGGATATTGGAACACGTTCGGGGTCGGCGCCATCGATGTCTTCGGGTCGGTGGTGCGGCCTGTCGGCGACACGTTCGCCGGCGTCAAGATGACGATCGAGAAGAACCTCGTCTACCAAAACGAGAACCGGATGGTTTCGTGGAACCCATCTAAGCCGTTCGTGCACTTCACCATCGATGAAGGAGCCGGCATCTTCGTTACGAATAACGTCCAGACCTACGCGCACGGTTACTTCTTGATCGCGAACAATGTCTCGGCTTGCAACGGCACGGCTGGCATCGAGTTTCACCTCAGCGAGCGCGGGATCATCGAGCACAACAGCCTCTACCATAATGGCGCCCGCGGCGATGGTCCGCACGGTGGGATCGGGGTGAACCAGGCGGATGACGTGGTCATCGTTAACAACATCGCGTATGCCACGGCAGATCATTATGCGCTGAGCGTCATGGGTCAGCCGGTCACCAACGTCGCCGCCGCGGCGAACCTCCTCTATAATGACAGCAGCGCCATCAGAGCTGTTCACCGGCTTATGCCAGTCGGTTGGGTTGAGGCGGACCCGGGTTATGTCGACCCCGGTGCGGTCGATCTGCGGGTGCAGGTCGCCTCGCCTGCGGTCGACGCAGGCAGCACCAACGCCTCGCAGGCCGATGACATCACCGGCGCACCGCGCGGCGATGGTAGGCCTGATATTGGCGCCTACGAGGTCCGGCCGCCAATGAGCGGCGACGTCCAGATCGGGCTAAACTGCAACTTTAACGGCATTGCGCACGCAGGGGAGGTCGGGAGCCCCGACGACCCGCAAGGGTATAGGTCGATCAGCGACCGAGGCCTGAGCTTCGCAAGCGGCGTCCCGAACGCGCCTGTCTTTGAGGGTTACCGGGTCGCCACCGCTCCGCACGCGCTCGACATCGTGCACCTCGGCAACCGCGACACGGTCAGCGGCGGCCTCTGGGCGTTCGAGCCGACGGCCAACGGCAACCTCGTCGGGACGCGGCCTGCTTGGCTCCCTGACGTTGATCAGACCGGGCCTCAGACGACGCAGCTGGCCGCTCCGCTGCTTATGGGCGGATCCTCGGCGGCGTCGCTGATCTTTCAGGTGAGCGACGGCGGCGGCTCGTTCGAGGTCGCCTTCGGATTTGGGTCTGGTCCTGCATTCGTCGCGACCGTCGCCGGGGGCGATTGGTTAGGTGGTTCGTTGCCGGGCGTCGTTGACGTCGATAGCGCTACGGCGGGTGGCGCCAACCTCAGCCTGAATGAGCGTTCCATTGATCTTTCGGCGCAAGCCGGCCGCTTGCTGACATCGATCACGTTCCAGCAAGCGAGCAACCCCGACGCCGGCTACGCGATCGTCGCGATGAACGTCGCTGGTTGCATCGCCTGCGCCGACGGATCGCTCGCTCAAATACATAATCTGGGCGGGGGCACGGGTGCGGGGATCGCGACCAGCAGCACGGGGCGGCTTGGCTGCGACCTCGTGTGGAGCGTCAGCGGCGGCGTCCCGAGCGCGCTCGGTGGTTGGCTGGTCGGCGTCGGTTCCGCGCCGTTGCCAGTCGCCGCGCTCACGCCTGGGTGTCTAGGCGTCATTTACGTCCCGAACCCGATCTTCTTGAGTGGCGCGCTAGATGTCAGCGGCGAAGCGACCGTCTCGCTGTCGTTCCCGGCGGTGATCAGCCAGGCTCTATGCGGCTTCCAAGTCACCGCTCAACACGCAACGATCGGTTTGATGCCCTGTTTCTTAGGCGTCAGCGATGCGCTCGCAATCACGCTCGGCAACTGACTCTAAAGCCCATTTCGGCGAGGGCTGCCAGCGTCCGGCGCCGCGGGCGACTGGCTGGTCGCGTCGCCGCCGCGGCCCCTAGGCTCCGCCAACCTTTGGTTCAGGGGTCGGTCGCAGCAGCTGCGACGGGGTCTTCTCGGTGTATGTCAGGTACCGTCTCCACGCGCCCTCGCGGACCTCGACCGTGTTGCGCTGCTCGCGGTTGAGCTCCGTTAGCACCCTGTCGCGGAGCTGGACCCCAGCGAGCATGGAGCCCTTTGGCTGGGGCGTTGGTCGCTTGGGCGCCTCTGCGCTTTTCTTCGGCGCGAGCGGGATCGTGAAGTAGATCCAGACGTTCTTGCCGACATCTTCGCGCCCCGCGAAGCGCGGCTGTGGCTTGGTCCCGTCGGCCAAGGTCACGACGAACCGGTCAGCGAGGTAGCTCTCGACGAGCTTCTCGACTCCTTTGGTCGTGTCGAGGTTGACTCGCTTGCCGGCGCGCCGGCTCAGGGTTTTCTCGAAGTCAATCGCGAGCATGCCCAGCGAGACCTGTAGTTGCTGCTGTTTCGCGTCGCAGCTGATCTCCGCGTAGGACGTATGCCCAGGGTGCGCTGGCGGCGTCGCCGAGGACAGCGTCCCAGCGAGCATGAGGAGTGCGGCAGCTGGACAGCTCACTTCTTCCCTCCCTGGGCGTCGCCCCTCGACGACGCCGCGTCTCGAGCGCGCTGCATCGGGTTACGCTGCGCCTCACGCTCCTTGAACAGCTCGAAGCGGCTGGGGCGCAGCCGCGGCGGCCACTGGTTGTTGTCGAGGTCGGCGTCCGCCGTCTCTAGGTGTGGGTCGAGCACGACGCGCGCGATGACCTTCTCGCGGATCAAGAGCTTATTGACGCGCTCCTCGTTGCGACGCCAGATCTCGGCGGGGATGCGCACCTCCTCGTGGCTGCCGTCGGTGTATTCGACGTCGAGGATGATCGGCATCACGAGTCCGCCTTTGTTCTCGAAGGACAGCAAGAAGAGGTTCTGGCTGAAGCCCCGCAGCTTCTGCTGCGACGGGTCGAGCGTCCGCATGCTCTCGCGGAAGGCTGCGCGGTCCTGGGGCGTGACGTCTAGCTCGTCGAAGCGGTTATAGAAGTCCACCAGCTCCGGGAACGACTCCGTGCGCTTCTTCACGTCTGCGTAGCGGCGCTCGCTGACCGTCTCCGGACGCTGCGCGCGCTCCCCCTTGTCTCGCTCGGCGATCGCGTCTGGTGACGCTGGCTGCTGCTGGAACCACTGCACGTCCGTGAGCGCGATGTCGCAGTGGTCGGTCGTGTAGAACCAGCCCCGCCAGAACCAGTCGAGGTCGACCGCTGAGGCGTCCTCCATGGTCCGGAACAGGTCGGCGGGGTAGGGCCGCTTGAACATCCAACGCCGCGAGTAGGTCTGGAACGCGTGGTCGAACAGCTCTCGCCCCATGACCGTCTCGCGCAGCACGTTGAGCGCCGTCGCAGGTTTCGCGTAGGCGTTCGGTCCGAACGAGAGGATCGAGTCGGATTGCGTCATGATCGGCACCTGCTCGGTGCTCTTCATGTAGTCGACGATCTTGTGCGGCTCGCCGCGGCGGCTGGGGTAGCGGTCCTCCCACTCTTGCTCGGCTAGGAACTGCACGAACGTGTTGAGGCCCTCGTCCATCCAGGTCCACTGCCGCTCGTCGCTGTTGACGATCATCGGGTAGTAGTTGTGGCCGACCTCGTGGATGATCACGGAGATCAGGCCGTATTTGGTGCGCTCTGAGTAGGTGCCGTCGGGCTCTGGGCGCGGGCCGTTGAAGCAGATCATGGGATACTCCATGCCGCCGACCGGGCCGTTGACGGAGATCGCTACTGGGTAGGGATAGGGAAAGGAGTAGCGGCTGTAGACGTCGAGCGTGTGCATCACCGCTTGGGTCGAGTAGCGGCTCCACAGCGGCTCGCCCTCGTTCGGCCAGTAGCTCATGCACCAGACGTCCTCGCCGTGGCTCTGGTGTTGGACGGCGTCCCAGAGGAACTTGCGGGAGCTAGCCCAGGCGAAGTCGCGCACGTTGTCGCCCTTAAACACCCAGGTCTTGGTGCCGGCTGCCTTCTGCTTTTCGTTCGCCAGGGCTTCTTCGGCGGTCACGATGAGCACGGGCCTGTCGGCCGCCGCCGCCTGCGCCAGCCGCTCGCGCTGCGTGGGCGAAAGCACGTCTTGTGGGTTCTGCAGGACTCCGGTGGCGGCCACGACGTGGTCAGCCGGCACGGTGATCCGCACCTCGTAGTCGCCGAACTCGAGCGTGAACTCTCCGCGGCCCAAGAACTGCTTGTTCTCCCAGCCGTTGAGGTCGGTGTACGCGGCCATACGCGGGAACCAGTGCGCGACCTCAAAGATCCAGTTGTCGTCGCGTTCGAAGTGCTCAGCAGCTGTGCGGGCGCCGACTTCGTCGGCGTCGTTCATCTGGTAGTTCCACGCGACGTGGAAGGTCGTCGTGGCCTGCGGCGCGAGGGGCGCCGGTAGATCGATCCGCATCATCGTGCCGTTGATCACGAACGGCAGCGGCTGACCGTCAGCGTCGCTGACTTCGGTGACCGCGACGCCGCCGTCAAACTGGTCGCGTGCGAGCGCGTAGCCGAGCGTCTCGTAGGACATCTGGTCCATCGAGTCCGTCGAGGTCGCGACGTGTCCGTCAGCGCTCGGCCGCAGGAGGTTCAGATCCAGCTGCAGCCATAGGTATTCGAGGTGGTCTGGGCTGTTGTTGTGGTAGGTCACGCGCTCGCGGGCGGTCATGCGCCGCGTGGTCTCATCGAGCGCGACGTCGATCACATAGTCCGCTTGCTGTTGCCAGTAGGCGTGACCTGGCGCGCCGGAGCCGGCGCGATACGGCGTCGGGGTCGGGAGCTCTTGGTCGAGCTGTCGGAAGGCGTCGCGCCGCGCCTGCTTCGCAGGCATCCCCGTCCGAGGATCGATCGTGCCGGGGTCTTGGCCGTTCGCTGCGCAGAGCGCTGTGAACACAGCGGCCGCGCAGGCCAGGGTGTGAGTCGTCAACATGCTGTCAGGCTAGGCGATGTAGGCCGGGCGCCAAGGGCGCTGCTGGCAACAAGTCTTGCGTCTTCGTGCATTTTTGTCGGCCGCCCTGGCCAGCTAGTAAGCGCGCCGGGCGCCGTCGGTCGGACGCCGGAGAGGCAGGCTCGAAGACGGGCGGCCGTCAGGTACACGTCGATCGCCTAGCTGGTCCACTTCATCGCCTTGGGCGGCGTCGATACGCCGATTGTATGGTCGGTCGAGGCCATCGTTGACGGCCCCGCGGCTGCCCAAGCTACCTAGGAGGTCACGATTGTGGACGGCGTTGCGGGTCCGGTTCGTCGGAGCTCTCCGAGTGGCCTCCGGCTCCTCGTTCTTCGCGACGACGACCACGAAAGCCGGCGCCGAGGATGACGCTGACGAACGCGCCGAGGGTCAGGGCGCAGCCAAGGACCGCGACGGGTGTGTTGACCACCGCGACGTTCTGTCGCAGCTCCAGCGTGATCTGCCGGACCGTTAGGCTGCGCTCGCCCTCCTGCTTCGCGACGAACGTATAATCACCAGCCTGCTCGACGGAGAACAGGCGGATGTTCTTCGTGCTGCTCAGGCCAGCTTTTACTTGGCTCGTCTTTGTGCGGCCTTTTTGCCGGCTGTAGGAGACGTCGAAGCGCTCGCGCCAGAGCGTCCCGTCGGCGCCGCGCAGCTCGCCCTCGTACTCGGTCCGCCGGTTGACGCGGCCGACCACACGCGGCGGAACGGATACGAAGTTGGCGTTGAGTCGCAGTGGGTTTTGCTCAGGCGAGATCGAGAAGGTGACCTCCTGGCCCGGCACGTAGGGGTGCTCCGCCGCCGACGCACCCGAGAAGAAGAGGCAGTAGATGATGTGTCCGGGGCCGAGCAGGAGGCCACTGATAAAGCAGACCAGGAGGACCAGGGAGACCGACGACATGCCAGCCTGCCGGACGCGCATTGGATCGGGGGACTTCACGTTGACCTCGAAATTGCGGCGCCGGCGACGTCACCGAGCGTCGTGTCCTGGACGCCTCGGGAGCAGGGGCCGCGGTGGCCTCCGGTGATCGTCGGAGTCATGGGGAGGGGGTTGGGGGCGCCAACCCTCAGTTTCTGTTCGAGCATCTTCTGATTGGTGTCTGAGATTCGATGCGACAATTGAGCGGCACTATGCCGTCACTCCCGCGTAGGCGGCAAGGCCGTACATACCAGGTGCATTTGATCTCGGGCGCGGTCGCTTGGCCCCGTGCTGCTTTGGGCGCCATTAAGGAAGCCTAGTCGGTGTGTTGGGTCCGATCTGTCTAGGATACCTAGATGAAGCATCACCGCGTCGGCCTCGCTGCTTGGCTCCCGTTGCTACTGTGCGTCTTGGCGTCCTGCGGCGCTGCGCCCTCGCCGGCAGCTTCCTCGCTCACGGTGATGAGCTTCAACATTCGTAACGGCAAGGCAAACGACGGCGACAACAGCTGGGCCAACCGTCGACCGCTCGTGTCGGGCGTCATCGGTGATTACGCGCCGGACGTCGTTGGCCTCCAAGAGGCTTTTCGCTTCCAGCTGGACCAACTCGCGGCGGATTTGCCCGCCTTCGTCGAGGTCGGGGAGGGACGGGCTGGCGGCGTCAAGGACGAGTACAGCGCGATCCTCTACCGCGCGGACCGCTTCGAGTTGCTTAGCTCAGGCACTTTCTGGCTCAGCGACACCCCTGAGGTCGTCTCCAGGCACTGGGGTCATCATCACTATCGGGTCTGCACGTGGGCGCGCCTCCGCGACGTCGCTAGCGGCCAGGCGCTCTACGTCTTCAATACGCACTTCGACCATCAGTCGCAGGTCGCCAGGGTTAACAGCGCCGCGTTGATTCGCCGGAGGATCCGCGAGCGCGAGTTCCGTGACCCAGTGCTCGTGACGGGTGACATGAACGCAGGTGAGTCGAACCCCGCGATCTCGCAGCTCAAGGCTCTAGGTGGCAGCTACCCGCTCCGCGACAGCTTCCGCGTCGTTCACCCCGACGCGGTCAACGTCGGGACCGGTAACGGCCGCTACTTGGGTCGGCGCGACGGCGCGAAGATCGACTACATCCTCACCTCGCCTGAGTTTCAGACGATCGAAGCGACGATCGATCAAGACCCTCGCAGCGGCCGCTTCCCGTCTGATCACTACCCGGTCATCGCGCAGATCGTGCTGCAGGCCGCCGCGAAGTGACGCGCGTGTCTCGACGGGGGCGTGCATGGCTACGCCCTCGCGCGCTTTCAGGTCGGTTCGACGTTCGGCGTTGCTCCGTACGTCAGTTCGCTCTTGTGCTCGATTCGCAAGCGCGCCGCGGGTCGGTTCGTCAACGTCGCGGTCTGCGCGCGAAGGCTTTGGTGACAGTGAGCGCCTCCAATCTTTGGTTCGCTCACGAAACCCCGCTCATTTCTCGGGTTCTTGATCACGCTAGGACTGGTGATTGAGCGCGGCATGGTCTCTGGCTGCTCGTAAAGAAGGTCCCGTGGCATGGGGTCTTAGCGCGCGATCATTTGGCGGATGAGGAGCGGTCAAGTTCGGCGCGTCAGCAGCCGGCCTAGCGCGACCACCGCGTCCAAGCGTTTCGTCTATAGTTCTGTGATGAAGAGGATTACATGCGCATTCGCGTTGGTCGCGTTAGCTCTGTCTTTGAACTCGTGTGACCTCGCGACTGCGAGCGAGCCGGCGACAACCCCCTCGAGTTCAAGCAACCCCAGCAACCCCAGCAACCCCACCAACCCAGGCAGCCCGTCGAACCCTGGCGGGCAGAACAGCCCGGGACAAGTGGGTAGTTCGCAGATCGTTAGCTTCT
>Ga0163179_10000254_pt1 | contig 37626 bp, 6 predicted proteins | sample AtlANTMetagenome_FD_109643 | JGI IMG/M metagenome (GOLD analysis project Ga0163179, IMG submission 109643) | Marine eukaryotic phytoplankton communities from the Atlantic Ocean - Atlantic ANT 2 Metagenome | ecosystem: Environmental > Aquatic > Marine > Oceanic | place: North Atlantic Ocean... | reverse complement strand
TGACCTTAATAAAGGTAAATCTACAGACACACCTGTTTTAAATGCGATTGGTCCTTACACAACTAATATACAAAACTCTTTCTTTAATGATAATTATGTTTATGTTGCCTCAACAGGTATACCCAACTACAACATAGGTCCTTTTCCTGGTTCAGCACTTCTACCTGGCAACCAACGTAAATTAAATCGTTTCCCACTAGTATCAACTACAATTTCCACAAAAAATGATATTGTATCTGGTCCTATCGGTACATGGGTAAACGGTGTTTCTATATGGTCTTATAAGTCAACAATCAAGAAAACATTTGGTGCTGTTACTGGTATTACTATTTCTAATGCAGGTTCAGGTTATGATGCTGCTTCTCCTCCAAATATCACAATTACTGGTGGAGGTGGAACAGGTGCCACATCTACTGTAACTGTTAATGGATCTGTTAGTGAAATTACTGTAACTGCAAGTGGATCTGGATATACTTCGTCTCCTCTTGTTTCTATTGCAGGTGGTGGCGGATCTGGTGCTGCAGCAACTGCTATTATCACAAAGGGTGTTGTATCTAGAGTTTTAATTAATGATGGTGGAACAGGATATACATCTCAACCCACTATTACTATTGTTGGTGGTGGAGGAACTGGTGCTACTGGAACTGCATCTGTTCGTGGTCCTATTCAATCTGTATCTGTTTCTTCTGGTGGTGCATCTTATACTTCAAATCCTACTGTCACACTAAGTTCTGGTAGTGGTGCTGTTGCTCAAGCAATTGTTCAGAATGGTCGTATCATTTCTATTGCTATTATCTCTGCAGGTTCAGGATATACAACTGCTCCTACGATTGATATTCAGGGAGAAGGTTTTGGTGCTGTTGCTCGTGCTACTATCGATGTTGATGGTGAAAATGCAGGAAGAGTTACTAGTATCACTATTGTTAACAGAGGTATTGGATATATTCAAGGTACGACATTAATTAATTTAAACTCTGTTGGTTCTAGTGCAACATTTACAGCAAATGTATTCCAATGGACTTATAACTTACAAGAAACATCTACTTTAGACTCTGCGAAGGGTGGAGTATTTACAGGGTATAATAACCAGTATGGTGGTGAATATGCACACATATCTAACCCACAAAGATTAAGGTATATTCTTGGTGATAATTTATTTGAAAATACTGCGGGAGCAATTAAAGAACAAGAAACTCAACTTGCACACTCACCTATTATAGGTTGGGCATTTGATGGTAACCCAATTTATGGTCCTTACGGTTATTCTGATCCTACTGATCAAAACTCTGCAGTTAATAAATTAAACACATCATATCGTCTTAAGTTAAATCTTGTATTAAATACTCAAACAAATCCAACTCCTGTAAGAACTGCTGGTCCTCTTCTTAGTGAAGAATCTGCAGGTAAATTTGTAGAAGATTATGAGTATGTTTTTGGTTTAGGTGATCTTGATCAATATAACGGACGTTTCTGTAAAACACCTGATTATCCTCAGGGTAGATATTGTTACTTTGTAACTATTGATTCTACTGAAGATGGTAATCCATTATTCCCATATATTATGGGTCCTAGTTTTAACTCTGTTGTAGATACTTGGAACTTAAGTGCTGATGCTGTTCAGCAAAATATTCCTACTGGTGTTGTTAGATATCGTGATCCTTATGAGAATGTTGATATTGACGTTGAGAGGGCACCAAATGCCTCTACAAACGCTCTAACACTGGAGAATGGTGATATACTACTATTTGATATAGAAGATGAAGATAGAAGTGGTATTATTGATGCAGATGAAACTGCTGATCCAGATCAGGTTTTTGAAGAATCTCCATTACAACTTTTTGATTACTTCCCTAAAGTAAAACTTGATTCTAAAGTTGATATTGAAGTTGAAACGATTACTAAATTTGAAGATGCATCAGTAACAGGATTTACGATTGAAAACTCAGGAACAAGTTATCAGGTTAATGATAGATTAATATTCGATAACACTGATACTGATGGTTCTGGTGTTTCTGCTCGTGTTTCTAGAATTAAAGGTGAATCAATATTAACTTACGGTTTTGAAAATACTAGTGGTGTAAATTATGGTCTTCTTAAAACTACTAATCCACATAATTTAATCGCAGGAGATACTGTATTTGTTGATTACACTCCTGTAATGGACAATACTAATAAGTCTTATGTCGTACGTCAATACAAAGGTATTGAAGAGATTCAAATTGATCAAACTGGATCTGGTTACAACACTGATATTCCCCCATCAATTATAATCGATGGAAATGGAACTGACGGTGAACTTCAAGCAGTTGTGACCTCTGTAGGTTCTATTGATACTGTTAATATCATAAATTCTGGATCTGGTTATACTTCTAATCCTAGGGTTATTTTATCACATCCTCAAGTATTCAAAAAGGCAGATTATTATGTTTCTGTAATTGAAAATGAAAATTATGTATCAGTAAATGATGTTTTTGTAAATGATAATAAGGAAGCGTATATTTGTGGTAAAACCCACGATACAGCTAACAATTTAGTTGCTTTTGTTGCAAAACTTTCTGCAACTGGTGTAAAAGAATGGGAAGCAACTTTAGAACTATCTGGTGGTTTAGATGATGCAGAATTCTTAAAAATATATGTTGATAATAAAAATATTTGGATTGCAGGTAGAAATTATCCTAATTCTTCTATTTTAAATGCATATAACCCAGATGTTATTCTAGTTAAGTATGTTGAAGCTGAGAATGGTCTTAGTGCAACACTTAATTTCCAGAAAGCATATGCTGGTATTTCTGGATCCACTCGTGCAGATGAAATTACTGCACTTACTAAGTATTCTGATACTAGATTTGTTATTGGTGGATATACAAATACTAACTCTGCTAATCCATATGATGCTTTCATTGCTTTGGTTGATACAACAGGAACTTTTGCTATTAAGAGAAAACTTACATCAGCAAGTAGTTCTGAAAAAATTACTGACATTGTAGTTAATGGAACTGATGTGTATTTCTCCATGGAAATAGCATCTAGCACTTCAGCAACTGCAGTTGACGTTGGTTTTGGTAAGGCAACTGTTGGAACTAGTGTAATTACAATTCCTTATATAAAACAAATTAGTAGCACAATTTATTCTTTCTTAAATACAAGTCTTGCAATGGACGAGTTTAATGAAGCGTATATTACTGCTACAACTAGACTTAAGTCTGACAATACAACTACAACTGGTTTCTGGGTAGGTAAATTCAATACAACTGGAGATATAATTTATAATAAGAGATATGCAGTTGCTGATGGATCAATTACTGCAGCAAGTAAGTGTGTTATTGATATATTTGGTGATCTTAACGTAGCAATTAGTAAAGTTGCAACAACTGATTCAGTGCGTACAGCAGAGTGTATTAAGATTGGATATGATGGTGTAATTAAGAATCATACTACACAACAATTTAACCTTAACAATATTGAAGGTATTACTGTCAATAGTCTTGCTGTTGATAATTCTGGTGATATCCATTTATATGGACAAACTTCTTGGAATAGAAATGAATTTATTTTCCCATTCACATCTGGATCTAATGCTGATACAACTGGTCATTATACTTTAACATCTACATCAACTAATAACTCTATCACTTATGCTGATAATGTTGCTAAGATTTATGGTTACAATCCTGCAGGATCTAATGCTACTTGGGTAAATTCACATCTTAAAATTACTTCTGCTCAGTTAGGAACTAAATTAAATGAGAATTGGACTATTGAATTTGGACTTTATAAAGAAGCAAGTTCTTCTCAAACATTATCTCAAACACAACATACATTAGTTTCTATTGGTGATGCTGAAGGCACCACAGGTGGTCTTTGGTTATACTATGATGTTTCTAGTGGAAAACTAGAATTAGTAGTTACAAATAATACTACTAAGATAAATGCTGCAGGATCTGCACTGCAGTCTACATTAACTACAATGTTTGCTGATAATACTTGGCAATATATTGGACTTAAGAAAGAAGGTAATCAATTTACAGCATATGTAAATGGTCTTCAAGCATTTACAGGAAGTGTTGCTAATACAGCATTAAACGGTAAAGATCTTCTCTTTGGTCAAATTACTGGTAGAGACACTACAGCAGGTTCATTCCGCAAGAATGAGCAAGGTCAATACTTTATTGATCATCTCAGACTTAGAAATAGAGCAATCACTCCTAGCGTACCTAGTGATGTTACTGCATTCCCGACTACAGGTGCATTTGCCTTTGCATACACTTGGACTGATTCTGCATGGTTCACTACTAATCTTGCAAAATATGATTATATTGATTATGAAGGTTGGGGTCTTAAGATTGACAAACCTGCTGATGCTGCAAGAATTGGAACTCAAACTGTTCAAACTAATACTCAAGTTGGATTCATCAGAACTAGTGTTACTCCAGTAACAGGTGTATCACTGACTGTTACTAGCACTGGTTTTGCTTTAGGTGATGCAGGATTCCAAAATTTAGACTTTGATGATTCTACAACTAGCATGAGTGCAGGAACTGAATCACTTACATATAAGCAAGATATTTGGAGTTCTAGAACCGCAACTGTTCCTTCACCAGGTTCTCGTAAACTTAAAGTTACTGCTATTATTAGAGACAGATATTATTTTAAAACAACTACTACATCTAAGATTGATAATATTCAAGCACTTACTATCAATCAGGCATTTAACTTCACTGTAGGAACTAAATTAAGATTAAACAATAATTCTGGAACATTTGTCAATAGCGGTTATATTATTTCTAAAGATACTGCTACCAATAAGATATATCTTTCTGTTAATAATAATTCTTGGTCTGATGATTTAAATACAGGTCAGTTAGTAACTGAACAATTTAGTGAGCAATCCACTTATGGTATTGTAGGTCCTATTCCTGCTGATGTTAATGAAATTCAAGGTTATAATTTTGCAAATGTAGTTAATACAACACCTGGCACATTCGATTTAAATCTAGATCATTTTGATTTAGATGGAACTCGTGCAGATATTCCTGCAACACTAAGCGGAGTGACTGCAGCAGGAACTGGTTATGCTAACACTGGTGATAATGTTGCAACAACAACGACTGGATCTGGAACAGGATTGACTGTTGACTTTGTTGCATCAGGTGGTAATGTTTCTTCTGTTTCAATTGATACTCCTGGTTCTGGTTACAAAATTGGAGATACAATTACTATTACTGGTGGTGGTGCTAATGCGACCTTTACTATTGCTACTTGCACAGGAAATCTTGATACTTTTGCAAAATTCAAACCTCATAGTGATATTGATTATTCAATTAGAATTGATAAGATATCTTCAAGTGGTTCAACATTCATTGTTGGATCTGTAGTTACAATTACTTCTTCTGATATTAGTTTTAACGCTGCATATTCTACAGCACAAATTACTAATCTAACAGCTGTTGAAGAGATTACTGTAATTGCAAACTTAACTAAAATTTTACAAGTTACTGCAGTTACAAATAGTGATCAAGTATATGTAATCACTGGAACAAATCATTACCTATCTGTAGGTGATATGCTTTATATTGATGGTAACCCTACTCAAACTATTGGTTCCACAACATATGATGAATATGATGGTGCATTTGCAGTTGATCAAATTGTAAGTGCTAGAGAATTTGTATATAAACTTCCTACTGCTGCATTAACTGCTCCTGCAACTACTCCTGCTAATGTTAGTGTATATGTTAAGTCTCCAGTTCTTAAAATGTATTATGGACATCAATATTTGTTTGATGTCAGTCATTCCTCAATGGCAGGTGGAAACTTATCATTCTCTAAAGATAACTTAAATAAATTAGAATATTCATTCAACTCTATTGAACGTGTTGGAATACCAGGTGTTACAGGTGCAGGAAATCCCAATCCTACTGTAAAATTTAAAATTGATACTGGTATTGTTACAAATATTTCTTATTACTTTGATCCTTCTAGAACTGGTGCTGATTCTCCAGTTGATAGTGGAAGTTATCTTGATGTTACTAACTCTCCCTATACAGGTACGTTCGTAGTTGAATCTATTCAAGGTGCTACAATTACTCGTGGTGCTGATATAATTAAATTCCCTCTTATTAATGAACCAGAGGCAGCTGCTGATATAAATCAAGCAAGTTATATGACCAGTTCTATTAAGGCAGTTGGTTCTATTGGTGCTATTCGTATTGTTAATCCTGGTGGTTTCTATACAAGATTACCTGTTGTTACTGGTATTCAATCTACTAGACAAATTGAAAGAGTTGCTATCAATACACCAGGCACAGAATATGCTGTTGGAACATATACTGGTGTTCCTATTGGTGGTGATGGAGAGGGTGGATTTGTAGAAATTATTGTTGCCGATGGAACAGATGACGCAGGAGTAACTATTCCTGGTCAAATCAATAAGGTTAATGTCACATCACCTGGTAAAAATTATACTACAGCAACAATTGATATTGAATCAATTAGTGGTATTCTTGGATCTGGTTTAACTGGTTCTGGTGCAGAATTAGTAGTTGTTATTCCTGCGACTGGAACTGGTGCGTCTATATTTACTCAAGGTGATAAAGTTGGTAAGATTAAGAAACTTAAGAATAATAACTTTGGTTATGATTATCCTCATGATTATACACTACGCCCTGAAATTACATTCCCAATAAATGCTCAGTTAACTTCTACCAGTATTCTAGACAGTATCACAGTTACCGATCCAGGTTCTGGATATTCACAGGCACCTGCAGTTGTTATTACTGGTGGTGGAGGAACTGGTGCTGTTGCTGAAGCAACAATTAAGAATGGACGTTTAGATCAAATAATCGTAAAAGATCCAGGTGCAGGTTATTCTTCTACTCCTACAGTTGCTCTTAGATCTTCTTTTAACTATGTTGTAAACCTTGACTTAGGTCTTCTACAATTTGCATTCCCTCATGGTATTGCTAACGGTTCTCAGGTTACATTAAATGTTGTTGATACTGGAGATGGAGCAGAGTATCCACTTGCTGCAGGTGCTACTGGTCGTTTAAGTGGAACTACAACTTATTTTGCTATTACAGGTTCTGCAAACTCTCTTGAAACTGATCAGTTAAAACTCGCTATCACTGCTGCAAATGCTACTTTAGGAGATGCTATTTCTTATGTTAACGCAGGATCAGGTCGTCAACAATTACTTACTGAATCTTTTGGTGGTGGTGCTACAGCAAACGTTATCACATCTACCTTCTTAGAGGGTGAACTTGTTTATCAAGGTGATACTTTAGAAACAGCAACTGCACAAGGTTATGTTTCTACAAATAATGGTTGGCAGATAGGACCTAGAGTTCTTAAAATTGTAGATTATACTGGTGACTTTATATCAGGACAGAGAGTAACTGGTGTTATTTCTAAATCTTCTGGTACGATCAGTGATTTGAATATTGCTAAAGGTGTTCTTGAGATAGGTTCTCTTACTAAAACTACAGGTCAATTTATTGATGATGTTGGAAAACCTTCTGAAATTATCGAGAAGATTCAAGACTCTTACTATTATCAAGATTTCTCCTATGCTATTAAGTCTGCTGTTTCTATTGGTGAATGGAAAGATATTCTTATTAAAAACGTACACCCTGCATCATTCAAAGTATTTGGTGAATTAAATCTTTCTGATTATGGATTCGTTCCTAATAAAGAAACTGATTTCCAACTTACTAAATCTGTTGAACTTGCTAGAGATGCAATAGTTCCTAATATTCAAAGTTTTGCTCTAGTAGAACCAGTTTACTCAGAATTTAATAATACAGAAATTCTTTTCCGTCAGAAAAGACTTACTTCTTCAGAAAACATATTAACTTCTGTTGTTCAACGTATTGACGATATTTCTACTCTATTTGATGGAGAGAGAATCGCATTCCCATTAACAGTTAATGGAAGCACTTTAGTTGCTAATGCTAATCAGTTAATGATTGTTTTAAATGGTGTTGTTCAGAATCCTGGATCATCTTTCAATCTTCAAGGTGATTCAATAGTCTTCAATGAACCTCCTCAACCTCCTGCTAGTATTAAGTATGTTAATGTTACTATTCAACAAATTAGCACTGTTAAGGTTTCATTCGATAATATTAGTGGTATTTTCCCTACTGCAGGTATGGAAATGGTTGGAACAGCATCAGCAAATCGTCTGACTGTTACTAGTGTTGTAGGAAATGATGTATTTGGTTTCTTCACTACAGGAACTACATTTACTCCTAGTGAACTTGCAACAGTTGGTGCAACAGGGTTTGCCTCTACTGTTGCTGCATCTAATGGTGTAACAGCGGTAAGTAACATCGGTCTATTTACTTTCGGTGAGACAGTTACTGATTTCCAAGGTGATGTTGCTAAAGTTGAATCAATTAACTTACAGAAAGGTCAGGAAACACCGTTAGCACAATTACGTTATACAATAGGACCTTCTACTACTTCCTTTGAAGCAGTTGCATATAAAACTGATAATACTGTTGCAGATGCAGTTGTTCCTGCAGGAACATTTACTACTGGTCAAAACTATCAGTTTGGTTCTGAAATTTTCTTACTTAACACTATTACTCAAGGTTCTGAATCTACAACTCTTGGTGTAACTAGAGCACAATCTGGAACTACTGCTGTATCTCAACAAGAAGATATTCCTTTATATGGAACTCAGATTTCTGTTAATAATTCACTGACTTTAAGTAAGACAACTGGAACATATCAGTCTAAACCTGGTTTATATGATATTCAATTAAATGAAGTTATTATTGGTGCACAGTCTGGTGTTGTTGCTCGTATTACAGCAACTTCAACATATCAAGATCCTGTAACTCAAGAGTTTATTAGTCAGGTTAATATATCTGAAGGATCTTCTTTCTTTGGTCTTTTATTCAACAGAATTACATCTCAGACTTATCCTAACGTTGTTCTTGATGACATAGCAGCATCTCAAATAAGAATTGTTGACTTTACAGATAATCTTACTGATTACAATACTAAATTCCCTGCTAATGAGGAAATTAATAATTATGTTATTCCATATGATACTGCTTCAGGAGATTTATCAAATGAAACTATCCGTAACTACAAATTAGAGTATGGTAACAATGATGGTGAGTTTGCTGCAGGTGAAGGTGCTGTAGTTCGTAGACTTACTTATAGGGATACAGTTGGAACTGGTCTATTTGTTCCTGGTCAAATTATTAGAACTCGTGATACAAAGGCAGAAGTTATTGGTGCAAACCAAGCAAGAAAAACTGTATACGTTGGTAAGATTGGTAGATCTCTTAGAAATGGTGGAGATTATCATACATTCACATTTACTAATGCATATCTCAATGCAACTAATCAGAAATTTGGTGATGCTTGTTTAGGTCTTTCACCTGGTAATGAAGCACATACTTTTGTGAGTGGAGTTACAGATGGCATCACTGCAGGAGGAGGTGCAACTGGTTCGTTCACTGCTGCTACAGGAACTACCTATGATGGATTGACAGGTAATTTAGTAATTGAAATTGGAAATCACTCTCTAACAACAAGTAACACAGTCTTAATTGCTGATAATAGTATTGGATTTACCTGTGCACAAGATGGTAATACTTCTACTAAAACGTACCCTCGTTCCACAGACCCTGCGTCTGGTTCTAACCGAAGTATCACTGCAGTTACATCAACTACAATAACAGTTAACGTAGGTATAGTTCCTCTTGATGAAAGTTTTGCAGTCGCGGCCTCTGATGAATTTGGATTTGGAACTGCTGCATTTACAGTTGAGTGTTGGATTAGACCTATTACAGTTTCTGCAGGAACAAGATCTATATTTGATTTCAGAACTACTGCTACTGAACTTTCTCCTTACTTATATCTTGATGCTGCAAATCTTGAGTTTTATGTTAATGGTGCTATAGTAATTCAAGGAACAGCAACTATAGTTGCAAATCAATGGACACACGTTGCTATTAGCAAATCAGGATCTGTTACTAAGATGTTTGTTAATGGTGTTCAAGATGGTAGTTCTTATAGTGATAGTAATAACTATGGAACAAATAAACCAATTAGAATTGGTGATGATACTGCAGGTAATAATCACTTTATCGGATATATTGATGAGTTTAGAGTTTCTACAACTGCTCGTTATACTGCAGCATTTACTGCACCTACAGGTATTTTCCAAGGTGATTCAAATACAAAACTACTCATCCACTTTGATGGTGTTGAAGGACAACAGCATACAGATGATTGGTCTGGTGGTGAATCATTTACTAAGGATGAATACTTCAATAATGATGCAATTCTAGAAACTTCTAGAAAGACTGGTGCTCCTGCAGGATTTGCGGGCAAATCTCACAGATACTATAACGCTGCAGATAATATTGAAGGTAACATTGATTTCATTAAGAAAGAAGTTGTATATCAAATGAGACAGAGATATCCAGAACTTGTTATTCTAGGAACTCGTTTCACTCCAACTGGCGCAACATATGATGCTGTAACTGGTCTATTGTCAATGACAGTGACTGGAAACACATTTACTAATGGTGGACAATTTACACCTCAGTCTGCTGCATATAATCCTTCAACAGGTATATTGACTATTACTAAGATTGGTCACGGTGTGACAAATGGTAAGAGAATTAATATTAAAGTTGGTGGTATTACATTTACATGCGCTGAAGATAGTAATGCTACAAATCATCCATATCCTCGTTCTACTGACCCTGTTGCAGGTCAATGGTTGACAGTTTCTAATGCGACTGCAAATACATTTACAATTGATGTTGGAACTTCATCAAATACAACATCTCATACTTTCGTAAGTGCTTTAACTAATGCAATTACTGTTGAGAAAGATAGAATTAAGATTAAGGATAATGCACTAACATTTACTTGTGCAATGGATAGTAATACTGCCAATAAGACATATCCTCGTTCAACAGATCCTGCATCTAAAGATGTTGCTCTTCCAATAGTATCTTCTAGCACTACTAATTTAACAGTTAATGTCGGACCTTCTCCTTTAGTTAATTTCCAACCAACTAACGCAACGTACGATCCTGCAACTGGTGCATTTGTAATGACCATTGCTAATCATACAATTAATGTTGGAACACAAATTAGATTAACTGCAAATTCATTCACATTTACTTGCACACAAGATAGCAACAGTGCACAGAAGACTTATCCTCGTGCAACTGCTGGCGATGGATCTCCTGATCCTGCGTATAATACTGCTCTAGATGTAACTGCAGTCGGAACAACTACACAAGATATTAGTAGTGCTGCATATATTCCTACAACAGGTATTTTAACAGTCAATACAAGTGGTAACCATGGATTATCTACTGGCAATAGAATTCAAATTGCTGATAATTCATTAACATTTACATGTGCTTACGATAGTAATGCTACAAACCACACATATCCAAGACAGACTGATCCTATCAGAGGTGAGTGGGTTGCAGTAACCGTTGTTGATGCTGATACATTTACTATTGATATTGGAACATCTAGTGATACTTCTACACATGCATTTGTTTCTGCAACTTCAGGTGCACTAATTAAACAAAGTGGAACTGTAACTATTAACGTTGGTGTTTCTGCTCAAGCAGATCAATACGCTCATACTTTTGTATCTGCTGCAGCAAACGCAGTTGTTACTGGTGGTAACTACTTACATACATTTGTATCTGCAGTCACAGGAGGAGTTATTGCTGATGAAGGTATTAACTGTGAAGATGATATTCGTGATACATTGAATGCAATCATTCAAGATCTTCGTAATGGATCTAATAATCATATTTGGGATGCTGCATCATACTATGTTGATAGAACTGTAAATCCAGTTGCTATTGCACAGATTGAACCTGCTGTTAAAGAAACATTATTTGCTTATGAAAAAGTTGATGATATGCTTCAGTATGTCATTACTAATGCTCTTTGGCCAATTCAAGGTGATCATGGTCTAACTCAATTTACTGATACTTCAATTACTGATTCTTCTTACACTACATTAAATCAGTTTACACCTACTAATGCAACTTACAATTCTGCTACTGGTGAAATGGTATTGACCATTGGAACTCATTCAATGACCACATCATCAATAGTTAATATTGCAATCGGTGGTATCACATTTACTTGTGACAAAGATGGTAATGATCGTCCTACTGCATATCCAAGAAAAACTGATCCTGCTGCAAAGGCAGTTCTAGCTGTCACTGCTGTTGTTGCAAACACATCAATTACAGTTAATGTTGGTAAATCAGGAGCACAAGATCAATATACTCATACATTTGTATCCGCAGTAACTAATTCTGTCACTGAATTAAATTACACCACTGGTGACTGTGCTGATGTATATTCCACTGTTGGTAACTTAATTAATATTATTACAGATACAATTACAAACGCTTCTGCTGCAACACCTGTTGATCATTTAGCAAGCGTTACTAAAGTTGAACCTCAGTATGAGTTTGTTGGTGGAACAGTAGATGCTTATATTGAGACAAGTCTATCAGTTGATTATCATGATGCAGGAACTGATGTTTCTTACACTAATCAAATTGGTCCTGATACTCAGTATCGCTTTAGAGATGCTGCAAACTTAATTAGACTTAATCGCACACCGATTGTTGATAAAGCAGCGTATGATATGCTACAGCGTTATCCTGAACTAGCACAGGATATGCCTAGAAACCAAAGTGGTGCAAGCACTGATGGAACTATTCGTTGTAAAACTGATTTAGGTCTATTTTTAGATGCTATAGCAAACGATATTCAAGAAGGTGGTAATATTGATACTATATCAGGTGTTGGATTCTATATTAATAGCAATGGTGGGTTACGTTATATTCGTCTTCAAGTATTCCAATCAGTTTATGCTCATGAAAGACTTGCATATTATGCAAAACAAGCAATTTTAGGAACCTTAGATGACACTAATACTAATAGTATTGTTGTTGGTAACTGGGGTGTTACTGGTGCAGGAGTTTCAAATTACTTTGATACTGTTACTGCTGCTGTTGATACTCTTATTACAACAATTAATGATGTTATTGCTCCAACAGGTGCAGATTTTGCAACAGGTGCAGATAGAGCATATTTCAACAAGAAATTCATTAAAGAAGAAGTTAATGGTTTAGTTCTACAATATCTTGGATACGTTCTAAACGGTGTTAATTATAATGCAGGTTCTTACAATGATGAGTTAGATGTTGAAGATCTAATAGTTGCTCTTATTTCTGATTTACAAGCTGGTGGAACAGATAGTGCAATTCAAGAGGCAAGCACTTACTTAACTGCTGTTCTCAATATTCAAACTATTGATAATGTTCTCCCTGCAGCATTATATGCTATTGAACAAGTAGGTATTCTCGGTGAGTATGCGATTGAAAATGGATTGTATACTAATGGTGATTCTGCAGGTTCTACTCAATATGCAGCACAGTATACTGATGAAACAGCATATCGAGATTCTGTTTCAACTACCGCTATTAATGATGTTGTGTATGCATGGAGAGATTTAATTGAAGTTGTTAAAGAGATATTCTCACCTGGTGGAAAAGAAGCAAGATCTGCTGCTAAACAAATTGAATTTAATGAAAATTACTATACTAATGAATTACAATCTCTAGTTAATGCACAATTTGGATCTGGTGCATGGACTGATGCACAAGAAGATTTCGTAGAAGGTGTTGTTTCTGATATTGTTCATGATATTATTACAACTAATACTTACGATAAATCTACAGCATATACTATTACACTGAGTGCAAGTTCAGGTACGTTTGCTGTTGGTGAAATTGTAACTTCTAGTGGTGGTGGAGAAGCAACTGTTCTTGAGTGGGATGCAGATGCTAAGATTCTTTATGTTGGTGCATTTGGAAGCACTGCATGGGTAGCTACCAATACTCTAACTGCACCTAGTGGTGCGACAGGAACCATTGCATCTAGTGGTGTAAGTTCTTCTTATAACTGGTATAATAATCCAACTAATGTTAAGATTCTTTCGAGAGCAAGAACTCTTACATCTAATATTGAAGGTCTTGTTTCTACTACAAACCTTTTCCCTGATCCAGAAAATCTTAATGCTACAGGTTGGACTGCATCAGAAACAACTACTACATTAAATGTCGCAGCTGCTCCTGATGAATCTACAACAGCAGATAAATTAATTCCTTCTACTAATAACACTGAGCATGAAAAATATAAAAACTTTACCCTAAGTTCTTTTGAAACTTTTGATAGTGATACTGTAAAATTTGACTCTGGAACTGAAACATTTGATACTGGTTCTGCAGGTGATGCAGCTACTCAGACATACACATATTCAATCTTTGTTAAGGCAGGTGGGTATGATAAGACTCGTATATACCTAGCACTTGATGATGGTCTTGCTACACGTCAAAGAGCATTCTTTGATCTTGATTTATCAAATGGAACTAAAGGTTCTATCTTTACACCCGATGTTTCTATAAATGTAGATGCCTTTGGAGTTATTCCTCATGGTAACGGATGGTATCGTGCTTATATTACAACAACATTTGGATTTGGATTCTCTGAATTCCGCACAAAAGTATATGTTAGAAGTTCATCAGGTGCTTTAGTTCATGCAGGTAATGGGACTGATGGAATATTAGTTTGGGGTCATAAACTTAATAAGGGTGCACTTGATCCTTATACTGCAGCATCTGGTCAATTATTCTATTCAAATACTGATTATAACATCAAGACATTTGCATTAAACAATCTTGAAGATTTCATGGGTAAGGCACTTGACAATACTTTAACATCTCCTTCAACTCTTGCATCTTTCTATAAGTTCTATGATTCTACTCTTGCATCAGATTATAACAAATCTACAATTCAAAGATTTATTCGTTATCATTTAAATATTATTAGAAATCAATTAGCACAATCAACTTACTATACAACCGTTACTTCCAGTAATGCTATAACTGTTCCTGCAATTAAATATGGTAATCCAGAAGTTCCAATTGGAATTAGTGGTGGTGTTTCTGCTGCTGACTATTTCTATGGTTTACTCAGTGATGCATCTGCTGAAGTTGAAACACTTACAGAAAATACTGGACAAGTAGTTCAAGTTTATCAGAGATTTAGAATTGATGGCAGTATAACTGATGGTCCTTACACAATGGGTGAAACTGTTGCTAAACAGGGAGCAGGTGGTGTTACGGGTGTTGTATACGGTTTCTACGAAGATACAAACTATAAGTATCTTGATGTTCGGGTAACCGCAGGAACTTGGGCAATCACTGATAACGTTGTTGGTGCATCTAACTCTACTACTGCTCAGATTAGTGCTATTGAGAGTCGTGTTCATATCATTGATCTTCAAGGAGAATTTGTAAATAATATCCCATTCAAAGGATATACAAGTGGTAACACTGCTCAACCAACAGCATTCTATCAAAATAAAGCAGCGGTCACAGATAACACTGGCGGTACGTTGACAGTTGATACTGCAAGTCTAAATGGAACATTTGAAACAACTGCAGTTGTATATCCTCAAACTTCTAGGAAGTTTATTGATGTTAAGAAGCATGCAGGTTTAGATATTAAAGTTGGTGATTTGATTGCTTCTACGGGTAATACTCGCTTTGGTATTTCTGTTATCAGTGGTTTGAATGTATTTACTGAGGGTAATAGACTTTATAAGGTTGTTGGTGGTGTTCAACAGACTTCTGTTTACGCAATTATTGCTGAAGTAGATATCTCTAATAACTTCTTATATGTAATTCCTGTTCAGGGAACTATTACTAATGGTGATATTGTTGGTGATTATGGAACAGGAACTGCATTCCCTGTTGGATATGCAACAGTCACCACATCTGTTGTAACTGCAGGTGCAGGAGCAGCAAGAGTTCAAGATATTGAAGATGTCGTTTTGAATAAGAGATTATATCTCTCTGGAGTTGTTGGTTCGTTTACTGACAATGATGGTATTAAAGGTCCTGATAGTTATGCTGCAGCGATTCTCAATGTTGAAGATGTTAAGGCTCGTGTTAAACGTTCATTTAGAGGATTTGATGGAGTTCAAACACAATTTAAACTCACACAGAATAATGGAACTCAATATCTACCTGATCCTGCAGGACACATGCTCATCTTTATCAATGGTATTCTACAACCACCTGGTGCAACTAATGCATACACAGCGTTCTCTGATACCATTCAGTTTACTGAAGCACCTGACTTGGGAGCATCCTTTACAGGATTCTACGTTGGTAAACTAAGACAACTTGATGATATTAGTTTCGAGTTTGATTCATTGAGTCAATCATTTAACTTGAAACGTAATGATGTATTCTACTCATTGACTCTAACTGAAGGTGTACAGTCAAGCACAATCAGACCTGAAAATAATATTATTGTTTCATTGAATGGTGTTATTCAGGAACCTGGTATTGGTTTTGAGATTGTTGGTTCTAGAATAATCTTTACTGAAGTTCCTAGATTTGGATCAACATTCGTTGCCTTCTCTTATGTTGGTTCTGAGGCGGACGTTGATGCTGCTGAAGTTGTTCCTCCAGTTGAACCTGGTGACTTTATTGATATTCAAGGTGAGACTTCAGACAGAGAAGTTGCGGTTATTGAATCGTCTAACTCTCTAATTACATTTGATTATCTTGGATCTGTATTTGGACAGAACGCTGTCGGAACTGCAGCTCTAACATCTGGATTTATTAATAATGTTCAGGTAACTGGTGGTGGTTCAGGATACACTTCCCGACCTACAGTTCGTGTTGACTCTATCTCTGGTTTTGATGGAAATATTCGTGCACTAGTTGGTGTTGCGGGTGTTGAACTAAGCGCAACTGGATCTGGATATCAAAATCCAACTGTTACAGTTGAGAGTAGTGTTCCTGATGATTGGACTGCACCTGATTTATCTCTGTATGGTGAAGAAGTAATTGATCCAGAGATCCTATAAATAACTAAAAAACGTATCGATTAATGGCTAAACAAGCACTAGGTCTAGGTTCATCAGCAAATGATAACTCAGGTGATACCCTGAGAGCTGGTGGCGATAAGATCAATGATAACTTTAACGAAATATACGGTGCCATCGGTAATGGAACTACGCTAACTGTTAGTGTTTCAAACCCTGCTGTTGGTCACGTTCTTAGATATAATGGAAGTACGTTTTTACCTTCCGATTATACTCAACTCACATCTTCATTAGATGTAAATGGCAACAATATTGTATCTTCGACTAATGGTAATATAGCAATTACCCCTAACGGAACTGGAAACGTAAGTATTACTAATGGAAGTGTTACTAATACTTTCAACGGAACTACAGGAATAATTGATTTACCTACAAAAGTTTATTATAAAAACGAATATACATCTTTGTCTGCTGCTCCTGCTGCAGCGACATATACTGGTTACTTTTTCACTATAGATGGTGATGATAACCCTTATGTAAATATTAATATAACAGCAGGTGGAGCGGGCGATGTAAGAGCAAAAGTTCTAACAGAATATTCTAGTGTTGGATTATTATCTGATGTTGATATTACAACTGCAGCACCTACTGATGGTCAAGTATTGAAGTGGGTTGCTGCTAGTAGTAAATTTGCTCCTGCAGATGATATTCAGGGAACTTCAGGATCTACTCAAAACTTGTTTGCTACCTTTACTGGTGACAGTGGTAGCACTACAGCAAACACTACCACAGATACATTAACCATAGCTGGTGGAAGTAATATCACCACTGCGGTTGCAGGTGATACGGTTACCGTTAACTTCAGTGGAACGTTGGTAACAACTTTAGGATCTTTAAGTAACGCAGATACATCTGGTCTTACTCAAGGTGATTCATTATTCTACAATGGATCTAATTGGGTTGTTACTAGATCACCTCTCACATGGTGGGAACTTGGTGCTACTGGTAACGCACAAAACTTTACATTCAATGGTCCTGGTTTCTCTGCAGCAACAAATGATCCTACAATCTATGTTATGAGAGGAGCAACATATGCTTTTGATAACTCTACAAATGGTGGTGCTCATCCATTTAGAATTCAGAGTTCTCAAGGATTAAGTGGAACTCCATATACTACTGGTCAAAGTGGTAGTGGAACTGCAGTTCTTTACTGGACTGTTCCGATGGATGCACCTACTACACTTTATTATCAATGCACAATCCATTCACAAATGAATGGAACTATCACTATTGTGGGTTAATAGATGGCAAGAACTGTTCCTGGAACTGGTGCTGTAATTGAACCGATATTTGATGAAATATTTGGTGTTCGTGCGGTCAGAGTAATAAATGGAGGATCTGGATACGTCCCGACTGATCCCCCACGTCTTACTGTAACTGGTTGTGGAACTCCTGATACAGAAGCATTATTATATCCAATTATTGATTCTGATTCTGGAAGAATTATTCATGTAAGAGTTCTAAACAGAGGTAAGGGATACGATCCTTTAAGATTGCAAATTATTCCTGAACAGGAAACTCCAAACGTTGTTACATCATTTGATATTAATAGAGTATGGCAGTCTCATCCTAATTCTTCTACCGTAGGTACGTTTACTTCTGATAGACTTAGACTAGTTACCGATAATCATCCTAAACCATCTCAAATTTTTCTAACTGAAAGACAACCAGGTGGTTCTACAGATGTTGTAGATAGGAGTTTTGATCATACGATAATTTATCGTGGTGGTAAAGATGTTCCATATTCAGGAACAAGAGAATTTCAAAAGAATAAAGCACTTGGTGTCATGGCAAATGGTGCTTTACTTCATACTCCAGAATGGGGAACAGCAGGAGGAACACCTACAAATTTCTCTGTAGATACTGTAAAATATGATTACATAAAAAATACAACAACTTATGATGCTGTAAATGATAGTGGTGTTTATTATTATCAAACGAAGAATATCATAAATGAATTTAATCTTTCCAATGGTGTATTTGATTGGGGAAATATTCAACTTTATACTTGGAATATTAAAGTAGAAACAGGAAATATAGTTGTTGATGTAACAGCAGTAGATGAGACTCTTGGTGCTATTGAAGTTGGTAGAATTGTTGATGAAGTTTCTGGAACTGCTAGAGGTGAAATCGCTAAAGTTGTTACAACTTCTGGCACTGTTACTAGAGTATACATTAGATTATTAACAGGAGATCCTTTCCAAGCAAATGATGTTGTATTAGGTTCTAACGGATTCCAGTTTAAAATTAGTGGAGATCCTATAACAATCAATCCATATTATATTGATTTTGGAACTGATGCAGCAAAATTTGGTCCTTTCACAGCAGGACAATATTATTTCGCCCCTGAAAATATTCAAGTTAGAGCAAATTATTTAATTAAATTTAACCAATCCGATGCATCTAATCAAGCAGGTTCTAATGGTCATCCTATAAGATTCAGCACGACTCCTGATGGTCCTTTAAATCAAAGTCCTGGCGCTTTGTATTATAATAGCACTGGTGTATCTCAAGCACCTTCAGCAGATTATGAATCAATATTTGCTCCATTGTTCTTAATGAACAGTGATGAGACAGCTAACATTTATTTCCATTGTGCCTACCATACACATATGGCAGGTTATACAGGTGATGAAGGATATATTTCATTAAATACTACATCAGAAACATATACACCTACTAACAATTATTACGTTGCAGATTTTTATCAATCTGATAGTAATGATCCAAATACAATTGATCGTTCAAGATATACTGATGGACATTCACAAATTCTTGGTGTTTCTTTTGATGGTTATCCTATTTACGGACCTTGGGGATATAATTCTAGTGGTGCTGTAGCAAGAGAGACATCATCATATAGACTTAGAACAACTGCTGAATTAGCAGGTGCTCGTCCCCAGGTAAATACAGTATCTACTGTTACATATACAGTTACAATTTCTAATGGACAGTTCCTATTCGGGGGTTCTCGTCCATCTTTCTTAGAATTAGATCGCGGTAAAACGTACGTTTTCAATCAAAATGACGCATCTAATGACAGTCAACACTTACTAATCTCTACTACAAGCGATGGATGGCATGGGCAAAATCCTGTTATCATTGGGAATACTGCAAATTTGTATTCTGGCAATGGAATTAAATATTATATTGACGGTTCCGAAGTAACCTATCAATCATATCTTTCTGGATTCAATTTAGCATCATCTCGTGAAATAAGATTCACGGTTCCAGTAAACGCACCTAGTGCGTTATATTTGTTTGCGTATACAACTGCAGGTCATGGTATTAGAACTGTTCAAGAAGGATATGTTTTAGGAGATTTAGTTGAAGATTATATTTACGATTCTACTGTAGGAACTCTTGATGAATTTAACGGTAAGTTTGCTGTAACACCAGAGTATCCTAACGGAACTTATGCATACTTTATGACTGAAGATAGCAGTGGTAATCCTGTATATCCATATGCCATTGGTCCTAAAATGTATGGTACACCATTGTTTGAAGGAGCAACAGCACCTGCACAACCAACTGTATTTCCAACAGAGGCAGAAGGTGATGTAGTTCTTGCATCCGATGGTAGTGTTTCATATATTAAGATGACGAAGAAGGGAGATAATTTCTTCGGACCTGCAAAAGCAAAAATTCTTGGTGGTCAAGGAACTGGTGCATTAGGAACTCCTACTGTGCAGACTGTCACTGGTTTAGCGTTACTAGGTGGTGGTAGAAGTTATGCTACTCCTCCAACACTTATTTTTGAAGGTGGTGGTGGACAAGGTGCACAAGGTGCTGCTGAAATTGATACTCTAGGTAAAGTTACATCTATTGCAGTTACAAACTCTGGTGAATTCTATCAAGAACCTCCTTATATTTTAATTACAGGTGGTGGAGGTATTGGTGCCAAGGCAGAAGCAACGATTGCTCAAGGTGTTATAACAGCAATCAATATTACAGATCCTGGTAGTGGATATACATCAGTCCCTAATATTATATTTACAAAATTAGTAACACTTAAGAGAAAGTCTAGAGCACGTCAAGCATTTAATTCATCAAATCTTTATTTAACTGGTCTTGTTAAGAATGTTACTGCATCAGATTCTGAAATATATGTAAGTTCTACAGATGCTTTTCCTGGTTCTGGTCAAATTCTTCTTAATTATGAAACTATCACATATACTTCAAAAGCTGCAGGTAAGTTTGGTGGTTTAACAAGAGGTGTAAATTTCAATTATGATCAGCGTGTTATTCTTGACGCTGGCCAGAATGATTCAAGTGGTGTTTCAACCTATGCATTTAATGTTGGTGACAGAGTTATTCGTAAGGTTGAGAATGCAAATAACAAAGTTGCAAAAGTATATGATTGGAATCCTATAAGTAGAGAACTTCTAGTTACATTTGAAGTTGATGAATTAGCATTCATTGACGGTGGTATTCCTTCTACTGAAGATGCAATCGTACAGTTTGATGGTGGTGTTGCTTCTAGTGCACCATCTGGATTCCTACCTCATACTGTTCTTACAACTACTGGATCTTCTATCTTTTTACTAACAGAACCTGTTTCTACTTTGGCAGATAGATCTTTTCAGGATATTTTGCCAACAGCAGCAGGTGATGGTATTGCTGACCTAGATAACACAGGAACTGATTACGCAAATCAAATTAGTCTTGATGGTGGTATCTATAATTCTTTATATGGTATTGAAGAAACTCAAGGTGGAACTAATACTACATTATTCCAAGTTGGTGATAATGTAAAAGATGGTAGCATACCGTTCAAGTATGCAACAATTCTTACAGCTGGTGCTTTGAGTGATGGTGTTGAACATACTGCACTTTTAAGTATTACAGTCGATGCTACTAATGGTAATGGTCAAAACTATAGTGTTAATGAAGTTGTTACAGGTGCAACTTCTGGTGTGATAGGAACTGTTGTTTCTTGGGATCCTAATACGTCAACTCTTGTTGTTGGTAGTATTGTTCCATTTAACACTGGAAACATTGCAGTTGGTATTGCAGGATATCTTTATGAGTTTTCTCATGATAGCACTGTAGTTGATGTTCTTGTGCAAAATCCTGGCACCAACTATACTGCTGCACCAACAGTAGCATTTGAAAATACTGGTGATATACAAGCAACTGGAACCGCAGTTCTTACTGCTGCAGGAGATCAAGTTGCATCTATTACTATCAATAATGGTGGATATGGTATTCCACAAACTGTAGATGGCACTTATGCCTTACATCCAACCATAACATTTACGAATGCTACTGGTGATACTACAGGTGCGAACGCATCAGCGCAAGCAATCTTGGGAGGTGAGGACCTCGTAGGGAACGGTGGAGCAAGATATAGGATCAAAAGTATTGATCATCAAGCAACTGTTCGCTCGTAACCCCATAAATAAAAGGAGGACAATAGTATCCGCAAATGGCAGCCCTATTAACAGATCAATTTAGAATATTTTCTGCAAAGAAATTTATAAAAGCACTGGAAGGTCCTGACGCAACTCAGAGTGACGATGCAGCGGGAACTTCCCGTGACCGTTTATATCTTTTCATTGGTAGACCCCAAACTTGGGATAATGAGAACTCGCCCCCACAGGCAGTAGACTCATTCTCAGAGTTTTCTGGATCGTACGATGATATGATATCGATGAAGAGAGTCCTCGCTTCTGATACGATTCAGGTCGTTCGTAGAATTGACTGGGTTTCCCCAGAACAAACTACTGGTGGATTAGGATTTACTTATGACATGTATCGTCATGATTATTCTCCTACTAAGACTGCTGCTTCAGGTGCTACAAAACTATATGACTCAGACTTTTATGTTGTGAATTCACAATATCAATGTTATAAGGTCATCTATAACGGAACTTCACCCTCAGACCCAAATGGAAAACCTTCTACAGTGGAACCTACAGGTACTTCTACTTCAATTATCACTACTGGTGATGGTTATCGTTGGAAATACATGTATACCATCCCCGTAGCATCGGTTCTTAAATTCTTCTCAAATGATTACATGCCTGTCTTCACCAACACATCGGTAAAGACAAATGCAGTTGCAGGTGAAATTGATACAGTTGTTATTAATTCTGCTGGCTCTGGTTATAACAACGGAACCTATGATAACGTTGCTATTAACGGTGATGGAACAGGTGGTCGTGTATCTATCGTTGTAGATGGTGGTAAAATTATTTCTGCTACTGTTACATCAGGTGGAACAGGATATACATTTGGTAAAGTGAGTGTTGATAATATTACTGGTATTGGTACAGGAACTGGTGGACAAGTTGATGTTATCATTCCCCCTCCAGGCGGTCATGGTTCAGACGCAGTTGTTGAACTGGGTGCTTTCCGTGTTATGATCAACGCTAAACTTTCATACGATGAAGGTGCAGGTGACTTCCCAATCGATAACGACTATCGTCGTATCGGTCTTGTTACTAATCCTCTAAAGTATGGAACCTCTGAATTAATTTCTGATTTGACGATATCTGCTACAAAAGCAGCAATCTTCTCTCCTACATTCCAAGGTAACTACGTTCCTGATGAAATTATTACTCAAACACGAGTTGTTGGTGGAACCAACGTTACTGCTCGTGGTCGTGTCATTTCTTGGAATGCTACAACTAAAGTTTTGAAATATTATCAGAACTCAGTTGATGGTATCTTCCCAGAAGTTACAGGAACTCAAAATGAATTTGATGGATCTAACGTCATCAATGGTGCAACTTCTGGTGCAGCTGGTCAACCAGATGTTAATTTCCCTGCTGTCCCCAATTCTTCTTCTAGAACAATCAACAACACTGAGTATGATTTGGGTATGAAGTTTAATAATGGTTATTCTAAACCAGAATTAGCGTCAAATAGCGGTCAGGTTGTTTATATAGATAATAGACGAGCAATCAGTCGTGCTAACGACCAAGTAGAAGACATCAAAATCGTAATCGAATTCTAATGGCACAAAATACCAATCTAAACGTCACACCTTATTACGACGACTTCGATACGAGTAAAAACTTCTATCGAGTATTGTTTCGTCCTGGATTCCCTATTCAAGCAAGGGAACTTACCACGATGCAAAGCATCATGCAGAATCAGGTGGAGAATGTTGGTGCCCACTTGTTTAAAGATGGTTCAATGGTTATACCAGGTCAAATTGGTTATGACCTGAATGTCGATTGTATTATGCTCCAAGAATCTTTCTTAGGTGCTGATGTTGAACTTTATAGATCTCAATTAACTGATAAAATTATTACTGGTCTTACTACAGGTGTTAAGGCAAAAGTTCTTTATAGTATTTCTTCGACTGTTTCAGATAAAGGTTATATTACTCTATATGTCAAGTATATTGAGTCTGGTGGAACTAACAGCACTCAAGCAACTTTCTCAGTAAACGAACAATTAATTACAGATACTGAAATTACTTTTGGAACCACTTTGATTGAGGTTGGTTCTCCTTTTGCACAACTACTTCCTACTGGTGCTCTTCAAACAGGTTCTGTTGCTTATGTTCAAACAGGTGTATATTTCATTAGGGGATTCTTCGTCGATGTCCCATATCAGTATATTCTTTTAGATCAGTATGGAAGCAACCCCTCCTATCGTATCGGACTTGATATTCAAGAATCAATTGTTACCCCAGAAGACGACCTTAGTCTCAACGATAATGCTGCAGGAACATCTAACTATGCTGCTCCTGGTTCTCATAGATTTAGAATCACAACAAATTTAATTAAGAAACTTCTTACTGATGATGCTGATAAAAACTTTATCGAACTTCTTCGTATTAATGCATCAAAGGTAGAGAAACTTGTAGATAGAAGTGCATATGATGAATTAGAAAAGAGTATTGCACTTAGAACTTTTGAAGAGTCTGGTAACTATGTTGTTAAAGACTTTGAAGTTACTGTTAGACAAAACCTTGATGATGGTTTCAACAATGGTGTATATGCTGTAGGTACTACAACTTCATCTGGTGCTACTGCTTCAGAAGCAAAATATTCTGTTGAATTTGGATCAGGTGTAGCGTACGTTAAAGGATATAGAATTAAGAGATTAGCACCTGCATATGTCGATCTAGATAAACCTCGTGAAACTAAAGCTGCACAAAATGTTATTGTCCCATTTGAAATGGGTAACTTTACCAATGTAAAAAACGTTTTTGGATTCCCTAATGTTGCAGGTTCTACAATTACTAATGCATATCAAACTGTAGAATTAAGAGATACTTTAACATCAAGTCCTGGAACTGCTGCGGGTGCTATTATTGGTTTTGCTCGCGTTTCATCTTTAGAACATACTGGAGATCCAGATAATGTTTTTGGAAGTGCAGACGATCAATATAAATTGAGCGTTTTTGATGTTCAAATGTTTACAGTCTTAGAATTAACAACTGCTCAAACTATTGCAGCAGGTTCTTTAGTTGTCGGTGTAACTTCCAATGCAAGAGCACATTTAGTTAATGCTATTTCTGCTGATGATACTCTCATTGTATACCAAATAGAAGGTAACTTCGTAGAAGGTGAGATGATTACTGTTGATGGTCAAAGCGTTGAAACTATTGCTGCGATGCATGCTTATGAATATTCTGATACACGTCAATATGTTTCTAGAGATGAAAGCACAAGTGCTGTTGAATTTACTGCTGATGCAATCTTAGAAGATATTGCAGAAGTTGAAGGTGCTGAGTTTACATACAGCACTAGTGCAGGTAATGTTGCAACTGTAGATACTATCAGTGCTGCTGATGGAGCTAGAGTGGCAGGAACATACGCTGTATCTACATACACCACTGACGGAACTGGAACGGGAGCAACATTCTCTATCGTAATTGATGGATCTGGTGCTGCAACAGTTAATATTGTTAAAGGTGGTTTTGGATACGTTGTAAACGAAACATTTACTGTTACTAATGCACAAATTGGTGGAGCTGGTGCTTCACTTACATTTGATGTTGCTACAGTTGGCGTATCTATTGAAGGTTTACAATCAAACTTTGCTTTAGATTTAAGACCTGGTGATATAGTATACTTTAATTCTAGTCAGTTTGTTACTGTTGATTCTGTTACTCAGACAGCAATAGCAACTACTAATATGTCAAATATTTTTAATTATGGAAGACAACTTGTAAATGTAACAGCTGGATCAACTCCTCCTTCAGCAGGTTCATATAATACACTATTAAGATTTAGATCTAAATTATTTGGTGTTAATAACGCTGATCTTCTTAGTGATATGCCTAAGAAGTACGTTAAGAGTATCTCTGATGAATCTATGGTTGTCAGAAGAACATTTGATGCTCAAACTGTTGCTTCTAACTCTATATCAATTACCTTACCTGAAAATGAACAGTTCCAATCTATTAGTGATGAAAACTATACGTTTACAGTTCTTGCAGGAAGTAATTCCACTCATCCTGTAGGTGATCAAATTACAATCAATACCACTGCTAGTGGTGCCATTGGTTATACTACGTTCACTTCTTCAGATAGAACAACATTACAGATTGCTAACTTAACAAGTATTACTTCTATCAAAGTAACAGCAACAATTTCTAAGAACGTAACTCAAAGAAAAACAAAATCTGGTAATCAGATGTTTGTTCTTAAAGTTAACAAAACAATTAAAGATCTTGATAAACAAAATTATAATTTAACATATTCAAATCTTTACGGAACAAGAATTCAAGACAAAGATTTATCTCTTGGTTTAGTTGATTGCTATCGTCTTCATGCTGTATACGAATCTAATGATGATAATGATCCCGTCATTCCATCTGTAACTTTAGTTGAACCTACTTTCTTTGCTACAGGAACCATCGTAACTGGTAGAACTTCTAAAGCAAGAGCAAAAGTTGTTGCGTTCTCTTCAGGAACTTTACAACTTAATGTTGTTTATCTATCTGGTCAACTACAAGCAGGTGAAACTCTTGATGGTTTTGATAGTAATAATACTGCAATTAGTGCAATTATTAATGATAGTATAGGATCTGTTGTTGTTGGTTCTAAGGTTGTTACTGAAAATTATTTCATGGAACCAAATCAAACAGGTTTCCTATATGATATTGCAAAAATTGTTCGTAAAAAAGGTGTTGCTGCTCCAATAAGAAAATTAAAAATTATTATTGATTACTATAGTCATTCTGCAACTGGTGATTATTTTGGTGGACAATCATATCTTGATACAGCATATGCTGATATTCCTTTCTTTAAATTCAAGTATCTTGCAGATTACTTAGACTTTAGACCAGGTGTTAGAAACTTGTATAGTGGAACAGGTACGGTAGCATCTCCTGCATATGTTAACTGTTCTACATTTGACTTTAAGTCAAGAGTATTCAATGTAGCAGGTACACCTAACGCCACTGTGTTTGATATTCCAAAATTAAACAGTAATTTCCGTTGTGATTTTGATTGGTATCTTCCTAGAATTGATAAGGCATTTGTAACTCCAGAGGGTGATTTCCAAATTATTAAAGGTAAATCTAGTGAGAGACCTCAAGAACCTGATAATATTAGAGATGCTATGCATCTAGCAACTATCAGTCATAAACCATATGGTTTTGATCCTCTTGGTGACGTAGTAATTAAACGTTCTGATAACAAACGCTATACAATGCGTGACATCGGTGGTTTAGAACGTAGATTAGATCAGGTTGAATATTATACTTCACTCAATATGCTTGAGTCAGATACATTTAATACTCAAATTCTTGATGCTAGTGGTAAGAATCGTTTGAAAAATGGATTTATAGTTGATGATTTTGGTGATCATAGTAAATCTGATACTAGTCATGAGGATTTTGCTGCATCACTTGACTTCTCAAAAGGGTATGCACGTCCTTCTCACTATACAACTAACGTTCCATTAATTATTAATACAACTTTATCAACTAATATTAGACAAACTGGTCCTTTAATTACATTACCATATAGTGAAGAGGCAATTGTTAATCAACCATATGCTTCTCGTGTTGAAAATATTAACCCATTCAACGTCTTTACTTACATTGGCCGTATTACAATGACACCTGGTTCTGATGATTGGTTGGATACTAATAGACTTCCTGCACAAGTTCAGCAAATTGAAGGTGATTATTTACAAGTTTCTTCTGAACTTAATGTTGACCAGAATGGTTTTGCTCCTATACAATGGAATGCATGGGAAACTACATGGACTGGTGAAGAAACTATATCTTCTGAGACTACTAGAAATCCTGGTTGGTTAGAAGAAGATGTAGGTCTTTCACCTCTTCCAAATGCTTGGGGTGGTCGTGGTATGCGTCGTGTTAACGAAACTACAACTATTTCTACTACTGAAGAACAATTAAGAACTGGTGTTAGAACTCAAGTTATTCCTAGAATTGATAGGGTATCTCAGGGTGATAATGTTCTTTCTAGCACATCTATTCCTTGGATTCGTTCTAGAAACGTTGAAGTTGACGTTGCTCGTCTAAAACCAAGAACTCGTTTCTATTCATTCTTTGATGGAAAGGCAACTATTGAATATCAAATTCCTAAAATTATTGAAATTATCAAAGATCCTACAGTTGATAGTAGAACAAACTCTACACCTTTTGTTATTGGTGAAACTGTAACTGGTGAGACCAGTGGTTGTAAGTTTAAAGTTGCTGCCCCTGATGATTTCTTCAAGTTTAATCCATATGATGATACCGCACTTCCTACTTCATATGCATCTACAACTGCATTTTTGAATATCGATACTGGTGAACTTTCTAAACAAGCGATTGGTGATTTCTATGGAAACATGCAGGTTCAAGAAGTTTTAGTTGGAACCTCTGGTGCTCGTGCTGTTGTTAAAGATCGTAGATTGATTAGCGACAGATTCGGTAAAATGAAAGCATCATTCTTTATTCCTAATCCTGGTAATGATACTAATCCAAGATGGGCAACAGGAACTAGAACTTTAAGACTTTCTACTTCTGATACTGATTCACGTCTTGCAGGTGCAGTAGCATCTTCTGCTCAAGCACAATATGAAGCAAGAGGTACGTTGAATACTGTTCAAGAAAATATACTAGCGATTCGTAACGCAGAAATGGTTATGGATACACAAACTCAAGAACAGACAATCACTACAACTAGAACTGAAACTAGACAGGTTGGTTGGTATGACCCTCTCGCACAATCATTTATTGTAGATGAAACTGGTGGTCGTTTTATTACTTCTGTTGATGTTTACTTCTTTAAGAAAGATACTAATATTCCTGTTTCCATGCAAATCAGAACAATGGAAAATGGATATCCTACAACAACTATCTTGCCTTTCTCTGATGTAACTTTAGAACCTGATTCAGTTCAGTTATCTGAATCTGCTGCTGTTGCAACTAGATTTACATTTGATGCTCCAGTATTCATTCCTCAATCTCAAGAACATTGTTTTGTTCTCCTTTCAGACTCCAATTCTTATCAGATTTGGATTTCTAGAATGGGTGAGATCGATATAACAGGAGATAGAACTATATCTGAGCAACCATATGCAGGTGTTTTATTCAAATCACAGAACGCATCGACATGGACTGCTGACCAGTATGAAGATCTTAAGTTTATTATTAATGCTGCATCGTTCGATAATACTGGACAGACTAAACTGGTATTAAATAACGCAGCTCTTGGTAGAGGAAATGGTGGTAAGTTGACACTTCGTCCTGATGCTATTCAAACATTCCAACCAGAGTTGGTTCTTACACTTAACTCCACAACATTACCATACACAGTTGGTTCTCGTATCTATCAAAAGACTACTTTAGCAGAGGGTACGATTACTGCAAGAACTGTGATATCTGGTGGTGTTCAATTAACAATTAATGATATTAGTGGAAGTTGGGCTGCGGGTTCTAATACAGGTGGAACAATTGCTAACCGTATTGTTTCTTCTAAAACATTAGCAACTATGGTTGTTACTGGTGCGTCTGGTGACTTTACAGTCGGTGAAACAATTACAGGTAACTCTTCTACTGCTCCTACTGCAGAAGTTGTAACTTGGACTACTGGAACAAATACATTGACACTTAAGTATGTGTCTTCTGCGTTTACTCCATCATCAGAAACTATTACTGGTGGAACTTCAACAAAAACTGCAACAGTTAGCAGTATCACATACAGTGGAGATGCTGTTGAATCTGCTGCAATAGCTGCTTCATACCCAACAGGAACACCAACCTATTCAACATCACAAAGAAAGATTCGTGTTTATCATAGTAATCATTGTATGCATAGTGCATCCAATAATGTAATTATTGAAGGTGCTGTTTCCGAAGTTTCTGATACTGCTCTAACTGCATCTATCTCTGCCTCAGACACTAGTGTTGCTGTTGGAGATGCTACTGCATTCCATAAACTAATTAATGGTTCTGCTATTGGCACAAGTAATGTTGGTTATATTAAGATCAACAATGAAATTATGTCATACAGTGCTATCTCTAGTGACAATAAGACTATCACTGTAAAAGATCGTGGTCTTGATGGAACAAGTGCAGTATCTCATGCAGATGAATCTGTAGTTAATTGCTACAACCTTGATGGTATTCCTTTAACAGAGATTAATAAAACTCATGCAGGACTTGGAACTACTACTTTAGATTACTACGAAATTTCTACAACCTCTATTGGTAGATTAGGAATTCTTGGCGGAGGAAGAGGTATTATAGCAACACAGAATATTCAATACAGCACTCTGGTTCCTCAGATTCAAAGGATGCTGCTTCCTAAGACTGATATTACTGCTAGAATTAATACAATTACTGGTACGTCTATCAATGATAGTAATACATTATCTCAGGCATCATTCTCTAATGACGGTGTATTTTCTGATATAATATTGGGTATAAGTAATGATTTAACTACTCCTCAATTAGTATGTTCTGCTATTAATGAGTCATCTGAACTTAGCGGTTCTAAATCATTCAGAATGGATCTTACAATGACTTCCGAGAAAACTACTATTTCTCCTGTTATTGACACAGATAGACTATCTGCTACTTTAGTATCTAATCGTGTTAATTCTCCTGCAGATCCTAATACTGCAAAACTAGCAGTTGGTGATGGACATGATGCGGTATACATTACTAGAGTTGCTACCTTAACTAATCCTTCTGGTTCCATCAAACTTTACTTTGCGGGATATCGCCCACCCAACAGTGAGATCAAGGTGCTATATAGAGTACGTCCTGTTGGATCTTCTGTTCCTATAGAACAACTGGGATTTGACTTCTTCCCAACAACAGGTGCTAAGATTCCAGCAACTTCAGAAAGAGAGATTTACAAGTCTTATGAATATGAAGTATCTGGTTTGAGTTTCGATCAATATCAAATTAAGGTAGTGTTTGTTTCTCCTAATCAGGCATTAGTGCCGATCATCAAAGATCTTAGAGCAATTGCTCTTGCTGTATAATGAAAATTCCTGTCAAAGACAAAGCAAACTGGTTTAGGGATTCCAAAGCGGGTTCCGTGCAGTGTGCTGATGCATCTTTTTATCAAAAATATATGGCTGCCCATAAAGCAGAACAAATTAAAAAAGATGAATTTAACACTTTACAAAATGAAGTTTCTGAGTTAAAATCAGATATGGGTGAAATTAAATCACTCTTACTAACGTTAGTCCAAAACCAAACATCATAATGACTGTTGAAAAAGTATCACAAGAAGAGATGCATTCTCAATTTAAAGAGAGGTATCAAAAGTTGATTGAAGACAATCAACAATTGTCTGCCAAAATTAAAGAAAATGAGGTGACTGCACTTAAACTATTAGGTGCTATTGAAACACTAGAATATTTCAATCCTAAAGAAGAGGAAGAGACAGCTTCGACTCCTCCCGATCCAAAAACTGAGGAATAGTTGAAGGGGGCACAGTCCCCCTCTTTTTTTAGCATAAATAATAAACGAAGCATAATCTCATAGACTTGTCGTAAAAAATGGCAAACAGACTACAATTAAGAAGAGGTGGCGCACAGGAATGGGCGAACTCAAATCCCACTCTTGCACAAGGTGAACTTGGCGTCGAACTTGATACTGGAAGGTTCAAGATTGGTGATGGAGTTTCCGCATGGAATACTTTAAGATACGAACGTCCTGTAGAATCTACATCTAATACTGCAAATACTTTAGTTCAAAGAGATGCTGATGGTAACTTCTCTGCAGGTACGATCACATCAACTATTATTGGTAATGCATCTACTGCATCTAGACTTGCTTCATCTAGACAGATTCAATTATCCAATGAGATTACCGCTTCTGGTGTATTTGATGGTTCTGGTAACTTAAACTTATCATCTGAATTAGCACTTGTTGCAACTCTCCCACATTACGATGGTTCATCATCTCCTACAGCAACCTATACAAAAGTAGAAGTTGATGCAAAAGGTAGAATTAAAAATGCTTCAAATCCAACAACACTTGCAGACTATAATCTTAATGGAACTGTAGAAGGATCTTCTGCTCAACCATATGACTTAGACCTTGTTGCACTTGCAGCTCTTACTACTACTGGTATAATTTCCAGAACTGCTGCTAATACCGTAGCAACTAGAACTATTACTGGAACTGCTACAAGAATTTCTGTAAACGAAGGTGCAGGTATATCTGGTAACCCAACCATTGATATGATCACTACTGCTGTTACAGCAGGTAACTATAATACGGAATCCCTGACATCTGTATCAGGAGCAGGTGGAAGTGGCGAACCCTTTGGCACGCAGACAGTTAACGCTTCTAAATTCACAGTTGATGCTTACGGTAGACTAACATCTGCGACAAATGTACCAATCGCTACAGCAGTTGAAGGAACAACTGCACTAGATTATGCAGCAGGTACAGCATACGTTAGGTATGACATTATTAAGAATGCCTCTAAGGTATATCAGGCATTACAATCTATTTCTGCAGGTGCAGGTGCTCCTACTCATAGTAGTGGTGACACTGGCGGGTGGAGATATCTCGCTGCCGAGACCACAGAGCAGAAGGGATTGGCTTCTTTTGCACAGGAGGATTTCGATGTAACTGCAGGAGGTCATGTAAGTATTGCATTAGCAGGTGTAGATAATACTCAATTACAAAACAATAAACTTATTTTCACAGATGGTAATGCTGTTGAAAATTTTGAATTAGATAACGAACTTACAACTTCTACCGCTAATACAGGTTTTAATAAATTAAATTTTGTTAAGATTAATAATACCTCAGGAAATTTACTATTCGCTGCTAATAATACTGGTGATAGTGGTGCAGGTGAGATAGATGTAAACGTACGTTCTTACTTTAGTGATCCTGATATTACACTTGACGGTTCTGTTGCACAAACTTTAGACAAGACTGGAGACGGTAATTTAACATTCCAGACTACACAGAACTCATCTTCTGCTAGAACATTAAGTATATTAGCAACTAACTCTGGTTCTGGTAATAGTGGTGTTGTAGTAACTGCAGAAAATACAGTTACAATCACTGCATCAAATGCTGCGGGTAAAGTCCAAGTAGAAGACACATACTTCCAAGGGGATTATATTGCTTCCTCTGCTGCTACCATGATCTTGGATCCTGGTGATGACAGAGCAGTAAGTGGTAAAGTTCAAATAATGGGAGACTTACAGGTAGATGGAACGACTACAACAATTAATTCAACAGTTACAACAGTTGATGATCCCATTATTACTCTTGGTGGTGATACTGCTCCAGGTAGTGATGACAATAAAGACCGTGGAGTTGAATTCAGATATTACGACAGTCAAGCAAGAGTTGGATTCTTTGGTTACGATGATAACTACACAGACCTCGGAGGACACGTCGGAGGATTCACATTCTTACACGATGCCACTAATACCTCAGAAGTTTTTGCGGGGACAGCGAGTGGTATAACTGCAGGTAACTTAAAACTTACAACAAATACAAACTCAACATCTAATACTACTGGAGATTTAGTAGTTGCAGGTGGTGCAGGTATTGGAGATGATGTTAATATTGGTGGATTATTAGATGTAGATGGCACATTCCGTGCTAATTCTACAAGTAGATTTGATGATAATATTGTATTCCAAGGTGCTTCTAAGACATTATCATTGAATAATGGTAGTGGCACAACTAAAATTCAAATGCATACCACTACAGGTAATGCTGAAATTGGTGGTATTCTTACAGTCACTGGTGTTGTAGATGCTAACAGTGACGTTACAATTGCAGGTAACATTCACTCAGAAAGCACAAATGATATTACTACTGCCAAGAACGGAACATCTGGTGCTTGGGAGATCCAATCAAATGATTATGGTTCATTAAGAGTTGACGGTGGTGCATACGTTGCAGGTTCTGCTCTGATTGATGGTACGTTACACGTTAACGGTCCTCTTGAGATTAAGGATAGTGCAACAGAAACTGAATCTAGATTGAACTGGTTGAGAGTTAGATACAGAGGTCGTTTTGGTGACAGTTATCAAGCATCTCCTTCCTACGCATCTCATAATACTTCCACCTTAAAAGCACATGGTGGTGCAGGTATTATGAAATCTTTGTATGTTGGTGCTACTGGATCTGGTGAAAGATTCTCTGTTGGTAAAAAAGAAAGTGGTGATACTGAGAAGTTTAGCGTTATTGGTGCAACTGGTAACACAACTATCGAAGGTACACTGACTGTTAATGATAATGTAAACTTCAACGGAACTTTAGATCAAGACGGTGACTTTGCAGTTAGATCAGGAACAACTGATAAGTTCTTTGTTACTGCTGCCTCAGGTAACACTAACATAGAAGGTTCACTAACTGCTGATGGTCACACAGAATTAAATAGCACTCTTAATGTTGATAATAATACAACACTTGGTGCACAACTTACAGTAACTGGTAACTCCGAATTCAACGGAACTGTAGATGTTGATGCAGCATTTGCAGTCAGAAATGGAACAACAGATAAGTTTACAGTTGCTAATGCTACTGGTAATACAGTAATAGGGGGAACTCTAGATGTAACAAGTGCTGTAGGAATTGATGGAAACTTTGATATTGGCACAAACAAGTTTACTGTTGCTGTTGCAACTGGTAATACAGTTATTGATGGCACACTGACTGTAGACGAAGCTGTTACAATTACATCTGGTTTATTAATTAATGATGCTAATAAAGAATTTGCTATTCAAAATGGATCTGCAGTTGATAAGTTCACAGTAGATACTGATAACGGTAATACAAATATTATTGGAACATTAACAGTTGGTGATGCAACTCAAATTAATAATACTCTTGGTGTTTCTAACGTTGTAACCTTAACAAGAAACACTCAGCAAACTCTGACTGGATCTTATGCTGCTGATGGTGCATTCAAACTAACTGGTGGTGCAGGTATCGGTAAGAACCTTGCTGTTGGTGAAGGATTAAGAGTTTATGGTGGAACTGAACTTACTGGTGCTCTTGATCTTAATAATAGTGCTGATATATCTGGTGCTTTAGTAACTCATGATGATGTTACTATCACTGCAGATAATAAATTCTTTAAAATACAGAACGGTTCTGCTGCTGACAAGTTCACAGTAGACACTGATAATGGTAATGTAGTATCTCAAGGTCAACTAACTGTTGCAGGTGATGCTGCACTGCAGTCTGATCTTGTAGTCACAGGTAACTTAACAGTCAATGGAACAACAACTACAGTCAACTCTACGGTCACAACAATCGATGACCCTATCATTACTGTTGGTGGTGACACAGCACCCGCGTCTAACGATGGTAAGGATAGAGGTGTGGAATTTCGTTACTACGATGGTTCTGCTAAAATTGGTTTCTTTGGTTTTGACAGATCATCATCCGAATTCGCATTCCTAACAAGTGCAACTAATACTTCAGAAGTTTTAGGAGGCACAGATGGTGCTTTAAGAGTCGGTTCTATTCATGTAACAGGTGCAGGTACATCTGTTGACATTGATAATAATTTAAATGTTGATGGAACAGCAACAGTAGATGGTCAAATTATATCTCAAGTATCTTCTGGTCCTGCTCTTGTTATTCCTACAACAGATAAGATCAACAATCTTAACGCAGACTTACTAGATGGTATGACAACTGCGACTGCTGCAACAGTCTCTACAGTTGTTAATCGTGACTCATCTGGTGACTTTGCTGCTAATCAAATCACTGCTGCTAGTGCTGCAGGATCTGGTGCAGGTTTCTTAGGAAATGCATCCACTGCTGATGCATGGAAGACTGCTAGAACATTTACTCTTGCAGGTGTCGTTTTAGGTTCAGTATCTGTAGATGGAAGTTCTGCTCCAACAATTACAACAACTTATGCTGATGCCGACATCACTGCTTTAGCAGGGATGAGTGGAACTGGTTATGTCGTACGAACTGCTGCTAACACTTATGCCCAAAGAACTCTCCAAGTCACCGCATCGTCTGGAATTACGCTTACTAACGCTGATGGCGTTTCTGGTAATACTACAATTAACGTTGCTAGTGCATCTACTAATTCTGCAAACAACCTAGTAATCAGAGATGCGTCTGGTAACTTTGCTGCAGGAACTATTACTGCTGCATTAACTGGTAATGTAACTGGAACAGTTTCTAGTATTGCAAACCATGATACTGATGCATTATCTGAAGGATCAACAAATCTATACTTTACTAATGAAAGAGTTGACGATAGAGTCAATGCTTTAATCGTTGCAGGAACTGGTATTACTAGAGTATATGATGACTCTGCTAATACTTACACATTATCAGTTACACAGGCAGACGTTAACACTGATAACGTAACTGAAGGATCAACAAATCTATTCACAACTGCTACTAGAACTAGAACTCACTTTACATATGGCACAGGTATCAAACTTACCTCTGCTACTCTAGCAATAGATTTCACAGAATTTGACACAGGAAGTATCGTTGAAGGATCTAAACTATTCTATACAGATGAGAGAGTTGATGACAGAGTTAATGCTCTTATTACAGCAGGAACTGGTATCACTAAGGTTTACGATGATTCTGCAAATACATATACACTATCTGTTACTCAAGCAGACGTTAATACTGATACAATAACTGAAGGATCGAGCAACTTGTTCACCACTGCTGTTCGATCAAGGACACACTTTACTTACGGAACAGGTATTGCGTTGTCTGGTAGTGGTGAACTTTCTGTTACTCAGGCAGATATCAATACTGATAATGTAACAGAAGGATCTACAAAATTATTCTTTAATAACACTCGTGCTGATGCAAGAGTTAACTTACAGACTGGTGCAAACTTAGATCTATCCAGTAAATCTACAACAAATCTATCTGAAGGTACGAATCAATACTATACAGAAGCAAGAGTTCAAACAAAACTTGATAATGCTTTTGAACAATTAAGAGCAATGTTAAACAACCTTGCTACATCAACTACACTTACACTAGGACTTAGTGGAGATCCAACACCAGGTGCAGTTGTCACAACAGGAGTCAGTGTTGGTGGTGGCGGGGGATTCACAGCAGGAACAGGAGTCGCAACTTCTGGTGGAACTGGATCTAGTTTGACTGTTAATACTACAGTTGATTCTGATGGAAACATTACTGCTGCTGCAGTAAATGCAGGTGGTTCTGGATATCTAATCACAGACACCGTTACAATCACCAATGCTAATGCAGGTAAGGTTCT
>Ga0163179_10000252_pt1 | contig 37644 bp, 13 predicted proteins | sample AtlANTMetagenome_FD_109643 | JGI IMG/M metagenome (GOLD analysis project Ga0163179, IMG submission 109643) | Marine eukaryotic phytoplankton communities from the Atlantic Ocean - Atlantic ANT 2 Metagenome | ecosystem: Environmental > Aquatic > Marine > Oceanic | place: North Atlantic Ocean... | reverse complement strand
TCGTGTAATTATTGAAGATGTAGATCTTGGTAGAGATGAGCATCGTCGTGCTGCAGCATCCATACTACAGAATGATAAGTGGATTTCTGAGACTGCTGTTGCAATGATGAAGGCTAAGTTCTCGGACTTTACTATTCCTGGTGATGATCCTTCAACTAATAACTACCTTGGTACTTACTATTGCTTAAGGGATACTGAAGAGTATATCATCGATGCTATCATTAAAGATCTTAAGTATGGTGGTAACTACTATACTACTGTTGCTGCTAAAGGATACTTAACTGCAACTGGTGGATTAGATTTCGTTAATAAAGAACTCCTACAAACTCTGTATGCTTGGCAGAAAGTTGGAGAGATAATGAACTTTGTAATCACTACAACAAGTAGTGATTTAGAGAACTATGAGACTGTTAAGTATACTGATAGATTACGTGTTCCTAACAACTTCTCATCTCCTGCATCTTCAACCGTACAGAATGAAGTTACATCATTAGTTAATGGTATTCTTGATATTCTTGGACCTACTGGTGACAGATATCGTGATGCTGGTGATGCTATGTGGCAGAACCGTGATTTCATTGCTGAAGAGGTTGCTGGTTATATTCAGGATAAGTGGCAAGTCGAAATTAATGGCACAACTTATGATAAGTTAGAGATGCCTGGTTATGGTCAACCATATTGTGAAAGAGATATTAAAGACTTCGTTATTCCTGGTATTATTGCCGATCTAATTACTGGTGGTAATGCTGGTACTAATGAAGTTATTGACAGGTATTTAAATGAGGAGAAGGATATCCTTCATGTAGATGAAGAACTTCTTCCAATGTTGGATGCTATTGAATTTACTAAGTTCTTATCAATTAAAGCAGCAAACCAACTTCTAGTTCAGTTTGGTAATTCACCTGATAGTAATCAAGGTCAAACAAATATAGATGATTACTACACTGCTGTATACACACAACTTGCTCCTACTACAGTTCATAATACTGATGCTGATTGGGATACAATAACCTTCCTACCTGATTCACAAGGTTATGATCCAGGACGCTCTGATGGAGATAGATTCCTAGATGCAGCTGATATGATCGAAAGGAATAAGGATCAAATTGCTTGGGAAGCAGTTCATACAATGAACGATACTGCTAGATTCCAAGATCATACTTATCCTGCAGGTCAAACTCAGCAAGATTGTGTTGATGATGTTAATGACTATCTTGACGCAGTTATTCACGATCTTCGTCTTGGTGGTAATAGTAAGGTTTGGGATGCTTCGAACTACTATATCGAACCAGAAAATAATAGTATCAAACATATTAAGGATGAAGAAGATGCATCTATCTACACTTATAAGGTAGCAAGAGATATGGCAATTCTCACAATGAGAAATGCTTTTGGACGTGATAACTTCTATGCTCAAGGTGTTGGTGATGTTAATACACTTGTTGGTGCTAATGATCCTGGTGTTAGTTCATACGATCAAAACCCAGTTGTTTCAAGACAAATTGATGCTGCTAATATTATAGAACGTAATATTAGATTCATCTCAGAAGAAGCAGTATATCGTGCAAATATTCAATATCCACAACTTCATATCACTAATGGTGATAAGTCTTGTACGGATGATGTATGTGACTTCCTACGTTCTATGGTCTTCAATATGAAGTACGGTGGAAACAGTAGAGTTTGGGATGCTGCTGATTTCTATAGAAGTGCATCAACATATCATTTAACAAATCAGATGCCAATATATGCCTTTAATCAGGCAAGAGATATGGCAATTCAGGCGATGCGTAATATTCCAATTATTGCACGTGGTCAAAATCTTCACGGTAAGGTTCAGACATTCTTTGAACAATTAGACCATTATCCTTATAATAGTAAGGATCGTGACAATCCTACTATGGAAGCATCACAGTTAGTTGGTGGTATTAATGTCAATAAGTCTGCTGATACTTATCAGTTAATTCTCAACAACTCTCGTTTTGTTGCTGAAGAAGCAGTATATCGTTATACAAGAGATAATGATTTAACACCTGTAACTGAGTTTACTCCATCTGATGCAACATATGATGCTGCAACTGGTAATCTAGTATTATCTCTACCATCACATAATTTAACTACTAATGATTCTATTTCTATAGATGCAAATGCATTAATCTTTACTTGTGATCAAGATGGTCATGCTTCAGAGCATAGTTATCCTCGTGAAACTGATCCTTCATACAATGAAAGATTAGCAATTACTGCCGTTGGTAGTACTGCATATACACCAACAGATGCAGATTATAATGCTGAAACAGGTGCATTAACTTTAACTCTTGCTGGACATGGATTAAGACAATCAGAAGCATATACTGTATCTGATGCAGATTATGATCCTGAGTCTGGTATTATGAAATTAGCCGTTGCTAATCATAACTTCAGAAATGGAGATAGAATTAAGTTCTCACATGATGCATTAACATTCCAGTGTGATAATGATAACTACAATACAAACCACACATATCCACGTAAGGGTGTTGACCCATCTAGTGATAAGTGGTTACCTGTATTCAATATAACTGACGGTACATTTGAAGTACAGATTGGTAAGACTGCTGCTGCTGGTCAACATAAGTTTGTTGCTACTGCTCAGTTAAATGTAACTGCTGCTGACTACAATCCAACAACAGGTGTAATGTCACTTACTAGTGCAGGACACGGAATTGAGAATGGCGAATTTATTAAGATTACTGACGGTTCATTAGACTTTACTTGCACACAAGGTGGGGGTACTTATAGTTACCCTCGTGCACAAGTATCACAACATCAGGCTACTACAGGTACAACATATAATCCAACTACAGGTATATTGAGCATCACAACAACTTCTGCTCATAACTTAGCAAATGGTGAGTGGATTAAGTTTGCTGATAACGCATTAACCTTTACTTGTGCAAGAGATAACAATGCTACTAACCACACATATCCTCGCTCATCTGACCCTGCTAGTGGTAAGTTCTTAAGAATATCAAATGTTACAGCAAGTACATTTGAAGTCAAAGTACTTGAGATTACTCCTTCAAGTAACGTTAGTGCTCACGTATTTGTAAGTGGTGCTGCTAACGGAATTACACATGCTGACCCTGCTGCTGCAGGACATGTTAGAGCATTCAATGTTACTACTGACACACTCGATGTTCAGGTATTGGCAAATGCTCCTTCTACAAATACAACAGTCCACACATATAATGGTGGAACTGCAAGTAACGCAATTACTAAATCAACATTTGAGAAAGCAAATGATTCTGTCTTAATTGAAGATGGTGCACTTACATTTACATGTGATGCTGATAATCATCAATCACTACATCCATATCCAAGATATACTGACTATGCTAGTGACGAGTGGTTACCAGTAACAGAAGCATGGAACGATAGTTTTAAAGTTGATGTACATATTGCTCCAGTTATTGAGTACACTCCAACTGCTGCAGCATTCACTCCGACTACTGGTCTTCTTGAGTTAACAATCGGATCTCATGATCTTTCTGTCGATTCTAAAGTTATGATCAAGACTGGAGGATTAACCTTCCGTTGTGATGAAGATGGTCAAGCAAGCGATCATGCATATCCAAGAAATATAATTGATACACATCAGGCTACTACTGGTACAACATATAGTCCAACTACAGGTCTCATGGTTGTTGACACAGGAACCACACATGGTATTAAGGTAGGTGACTGGGTAATGTTTGAAGATAATGCTGTAACCTTTACTTGTTTAGAGGGTGGTGGCAACCATTCATATCCAAGATCTACTGACCCTGTAAGTGGTAAGTGGTTACAAGTTTCCGCTGTTGTTGGACAAACATTTACAGTTAAAGTCTTAACAACTACACCTTCTACAAACGTAACTACTCATACATTTGTAAGTGGTACTGCTAATGGAATTAAGCAAAAGCGTGATAGATCATTCGAACAGCATGTTCCTGTTACTGCAATAACTGGTACAACTATTACTATTGACGTTGGTGTTTCTTCTAATAACACAACTCACGTATGGCAGTCTGCTCTTGCTGGTGCTATTCAATTCAACCCACTATATCAGCATACCTTTGTTTCTGCTGTAACTGGTGGTGTTAAGAGTCAAGACGGTACCGTTACCGTAAATGTTGGAACAACTGCTGCTGTTAATTACACTCCAACTGCTGCTACATATAATCCTGAAACTGGTGATATGTGGTTGAATATTGGTTTACATAATCTAACTGAAAAATCAACAATTAAACTTGCTGATGATTCTTTAACATTCACATGTAGTATGGATAATAATGGTACAAACCATACTTATCCAAGAGCATCCGATCCAACTAGAAATACTAATATTGTAATTCAGGAAGTTGGTACTATATCTAAGACAGTTACAGGTGCAACTTATGATCCTAGTTCTGGTAACTTAGTTATCCAGATACCTGATCATGGATTCTCTAATGGTAACAGAGTTAGAATTGCAGATGGATCATTAGTATTCACATGTGCTGCTGATCAACATGATACATGGCATAGATATCCACGTGCAACAGATCCATTCAGTGATGAGTGGTTAGTTATTTCTGGAGTATCAGGAAGTTCATTCCAAGTTAATATCGGTGCTTCCCCTAATAAATCTGCACATATATTTGTTAGTGCTTCTAACAATGGATTAGAGAAGCAAGACGGATCAATCACTATCAACGTTGGTTCAACACCAAATGTTAATTATGATGTATCAACTGCAACTTATGATCATCAAACTGGTGTAATGGTTCTAACCATTGGATCACACGGATTGAAGACAGGTGATAAGTTAAAACTTGGTGCTGAAACTCTGAAGTTTACTTGTGCAATGGATGGAAACTCTGCACAGAAAACATATCCTAGAAGAATCGCAGGAGATGGTGGAGCAGATCCATTCTTCAATACCTCTATTAATGTTGATTCTGTAGGATCAACACAACATACTGCTACTGATGCAACTTATGTACCTACAACTGGTGTAATGACACTGGAAATTAGTGGACATAACTTTGCTGCATCAACTACACATCAGGTAACTGGTGCACAGTATAATGCTAAGACTGGTGTAATGAAAATGACTCTAAACAGTCATGGATTTACTGCTGGTGATCAAATTAAGATTGCTCCTAATTCATTAACATTCCAGTGCACAATGGATAGTGGATCTTCCAACCACACATATCCAAGAAAGAGTGATCCTGTTGCAAATAAGTGGTTAACAATTACCTCTGTCACAACAAACACATTCGAAGTTATTGTTGGTAAATCTCCAATAGTACAGTGGGATGTATCTAATGCTGAGTATAATCAGACAACTGGTTATATGACTCTTACCACACCTGGACCTCACGGTCTTCGTGGTCATACAGATCATACAGCAACGGGTGCTACTTATAATGCTTCTAGTGGTTTATTAACTCTTACTGTTCCTAATCATGGATTTGCTAATGGTGATAAGATAAGGGTTGCTGATCATTCATTAACATTCACATGTGGTCAGGATAGTAATCAAACTGAGCACACATATCCACGTGCTTCTGATCCTGCTAGTGATAAGTTTATTACTATATCAAACGTACAAACAAATACATTTGAATGTAATATTCTTCAGGGAACTTCACCAACTAACACTACATCACATGCCTTCGTTGCTGCTGCAAAGAATGGTATTAGACATGCTGGTGAGACTGTTAAACTTGAAGCAAATTCATTAACATTCCGTTGTGCACAAGACAACTACGCTACAGATCATGCATATCCAAGATCTAGTGATCCTGCATATAATGTACCACTTCATATAGTTCATTCTACAGAGAAAACAATCACTGTTGATGTTGGTGTTGCTGCTAGTTCAAATCAGTTTGCTCACAACTTCGTTAATGCTGCTACTGGTCAAACATCACATACTATCATCGATGCATCATATACAGCATCAAGTGGTAAGATGACTGTTACTGTTCCTAAGCATGGATTCAATCTAGGTGAAAAAGTTAAGATTGATGATGATGGAATTACATTCAAATGTGAGATGGATGACTATGCTACAGATCATACCTATCCACGTTCATCCGACCCTGTATCAGGTAAGTGGATGGATGTATCTAACATCACAGAAAATACTTTCGATGTAAATGTTGGCAGCACTCCTATAGTAAATTACACTCCAACTGGTGCTTCATACAACCCAACTACGGGTAATATGCAGATCGTTATTGGATCACATACCCTTTCACAGGGAGACAGTATTAAGTTAGCAGAGAATGCACTTACTTTCCGTTGTGATCAAGATGGTCAATCATCAGATCATGCATATCCTAGAAGTCTTACTGATAATCATACTGCTGTATCTGGTGGTACAACATATAATCCTACTACTGGTGTTTTGATGATCCAGACCGCTGGACCTCATAATTTAAACACTGGAGATTGGATTCAGATTGCTCAAAATTCATTAACCTTCAGATGTGATGAAGATGGTCAAGCAAGCGATCATACATATCCACGTTCATCCGACCCTGTAAATGGTCGTTGGTTGAAGATTACTTATGTAAATGCTAGTAAGTTTACTGTCGTTGTACTTGATAATATTCCTTCAACAAATACAACTACTCACGTATGTACAGCAACATCTGCTAATGGTATACTTGCCAAGCGTGACCCATCATATGATAATTCATTACCTATCATTGCTGCTGACTCTACTTCCATAACAATCAATGTTCTTAATAATGTACCGTCTACAAATACTACAACTCATGTATTCCAATCTGCACTTGCTAACTCAGTAATTGCTGGTGGTAACTATGCACACAAATTTGTAAGTTCTGTTGGTAGTGCACTTAAGAAACAAACTAAGGCATTGATCACTGGTGGTAACTATACACATACATTCGTTTCCGCAGCAAGTGGTGGAATCGAGAAAGCAAATGCTTACATCCAGATTGTAAATGATTCATTAGTCTTCCGTTGTGGTAAAGACGACTTCGGTTCACTTCATCCATATCCTCGTGCAACTGATCCGTTTGCTGGAAGATGGTTACCAATATTCAACGTACAAACAAATGAGTTTGATGTAAACGTTGGTATATCTCAAAATACATCACAACACAACTTTGCATCTGCTGTTGCTAATGGAATCTTAAAACAAACTGGTACCGTTACAATTAACGTTGGTTATGATTCTCTCCCTGCTAATCAACATGCTCACGTATGGGTAGGAATGGAGAATAAGTTGACTGCTGCTTCAGGTACAACTTATGATCCAACAACAGGTGTGATGACAATTAAGACTGCTGCTGCTCATAAATTAGAGAATGATGAATATGTTAAATTCGATGATGATGCTGTAACCTTCACTTGTACACAAGGTGGTGGAAACCATGCATATCCTAGATCTACTGACCCAATGTCAGGTAGATGGTTGAAAGTACAAAATGTAACTACTGACACATTTGAAGTTGTTGTTCTTGATGTTATTCCTTCAACCAATGTTACTGTACATACATTCGTAAGTGGTTCAAATGATGGTATTACTAAGGCATGTGTAATCACTGGTGGAGTGCATGATCATACATTTGTGAGTGCAACTTCTGGTGCTATACAAACTGGTGGTTCTTACACCCATAAGTTTGTACGTGCACATGATAATTCAATCAACAAACTTTACACAATTCCTGGTGGAAATCAGAATTGCTGTGATGACGTTGAGCGTATATTGAGAGGTGTTGCATACCATATTGCATATGGTGGTAACAATGAGATATATGATATGGCGATGGAGTATGTTACTCAGACTCACCTCAACAATTACTTTGAGGAGAAATGGAGTCTTGGTATTATGACTCTTACCAAAGAAATCATTACTCAAATTATTAGAAATATTCAGACCCCTGTATATGGTACCCACAACCTAATTCAGTATAGAGATACAACAATTACTACTGATGTAACGCAACCAGCATGTCCAACAGAGGTCGCTGCTGCAACTACATTAATTGATATTGTGATGGATGCAATTAGCACCAATGCAGTTAGTGGTACTCGTACATTACCTACAGGTTCAGGTAATGGTCCTTGTGCTAATGTTGCTGCAACAATAACTACCATGTTTGGTATTATTACAGATACCATCAATTCTGGTTCAAGTCTTGATTCTGTTAATCGCTCGTTACCATCTATCTGGCCATGCCATTATCACGGTGACGTTTCTGAGAGAGATCTAACAGTCACATATCAAACTGCTGCTGCAACTTGGGATCAAACATGTTCAACTACTGCTTCTGCTATAAGCACATTATTTGATGTTGTTGTTAATACAATAGAAAGTGCTAAGACTAATACAAATCACTTAAGTGGTTTAACAAGAACTGTACCACCATACACCAATACACTTTATCAACAGTATACTTGCTATAACGTTGTTTCAGCAATGACCACTGCGTTTGATTTAATTACGGATACTCTTGGTGCTGGTTCATACTCTAATCGCAATACAGGACATTACTTGAGATTTAATGATCAAGCAATTACTTCACGTGCTCTTGCTGCAACTCTAGCAAATTATCCTCTTGGTGACAATCCAGATTTACCATTCTTCCAGGCAGTTCTTGAAGCAGGTATATATGATTTAACTACAGATGGTAATGCTTCTGCGTTTGAACTTGCTGGAACATGGTTTGATGGAGAAGGTCAATTCATCGCTTATCCTACTGTAGATAGAATTCGTTTATTATATGGTGTAAACAAAATAAGAGAATATGCTAAGGAAGTTGTTCAAGATCCAGAGAATGCTGGATGGAATACTTACGATGTTTACCGTTATCCTGAAGTACAAGGATATCGTCGTCACCTAGAATGGGATCAGGAAACTACAGAATTTAATTTTGATAGTTCACTAAACTGCTTAGAATTTGCTATAGAAAGAGCAACATTCCCAACAGATAACTTAGTAACATTTAATGCTGCTACTGATGTAGTTAACTACTCTAACAAGTACGATGAAGGTGTTGATTACAATACCGATCCTGCTCTAGTTAATCTAACACCAACAGTTGAAGTTGGATATGAAAGAGAAGAGAATCGTGCACGAATTAATAGAACTAACTTCTTCCGTCGTGGTGATGTTGTTAAATATGTTCTTGCATCTGCTAATTCATTATCTGGTGCTAATGATCAACCTTATTACTATGTCCTCAACGCACAGGCAGATTGGTTCGAGATTGCTCGTATGCCTAAGCATGATGCAAGGTACCGTCCATTTGCATTAGATACAACTAATGCTGGTAACCAGCAATTCTTCACAGTTCGTCGTTCTGGAATTGATCGTATTGCTAACACTTATGGTACACGTGATATTGATCAACCAATAACTGCTGGATTTAATATTGCTGACGTTCTAGTTGGTACAACAACTGGTGCATCTGCTGAAATTGCAAGCAGTTTCATCAACAATGCAGATATTGTTAAAACCTTCAAGTACTATGGTTTAAATACCATGTCTTCCATATCATTCGTGAATGGTGAGCAAGTTCAAGTACAAGGTGCAACTGCTAATAATGGTTATGTAATGCAGAGGGTTATTAGAGATGAGAACCAATTAGGTTGGATCAAACTTGAACTAGTTCAGGGAACTATTTCTGCTGGTCAAACTATTGAAGGTGTTGACTCTGGTGCAACTGCTATTGTAACTGCAGTGGTTGAAGATCGCATGTTGATCAACACTAAGGTAGGTGAATTCCTACAAGGTGATTGGATGTTTAAGGATACCACTGCTACAGAAGCATATCTAAGCAGTTATGATAATAAGTCAGGTGTTCTTACAGATAATAGCGGTGGTCGTGTAACAATAGACGTTGAAACTATTACTGGTACCTTCCAGTCTGGTGATATAATCTACGGATCTAAGACAGAAAAAATCCTTGATTTTGTAGGCATTACAGATGGTGGTTCTCCAATTACAATTAACACCTACATACATGGTGAGAAAGTTAGAAAACTAACATTATCTCAGGTAATTACAGACAGTGAGTATTCTGGTACATTTGTTAAAGGTGATAAAGTTTATCTACTTCAGGGAACCACACCAACAAACCCTGGCTGGTGGGGATATGTAACCAAGTATGATAACAGACCTGACGATAACGTTAACGATCTCTATATTGCTGGATTGCAAAATTACTGGACAGGTGATGCATCAGAACCAACAACTGAACCTGATGGGTCTTTAGCCGCAACTGGTGGATACAACATTGGTAAGTTTGATAACTTACAGAACTTCCCATTAATCTATGCAACAGCATCAAACTACACTGAGACAGGATACTCTTCATACGGTAAGATAATTGCTATCGAACAATCTGGTATTACTGCCCGTTGTTGGTTAGAAGATGTACAAGGTGATTTTGTAGATAACATGACAGTTAAGTCCGATGGTGGATGGATCGCTGGTGTATCAACTGCTCAGAATTTACTTGGACGTGTTGATCGTTACTTCCGTGGATTTGACGGTACGCAGACACAGTTCAATCTTACAATCTCTAATGGTCAGCAATATCTACCTGATCCTGCTGGTCACATGTTGATCTTCGTTAATGGAATTTTACAACCACCTGGTGCTACTGGTGCTTACACTGCATCCTCAGACATTATCACATTTGCTGAGGCACCTGATGTTGGATCTGATTTCATCGGATACTACATTGGTAAATTACGTCAGTTGGATGATATTTCCTTCGAGTTTGACTCATTAAGATCTTCATTCAACCTTAAGCAAAGTGGTGGATTCTACTCATTAACACTAACTGAAGGTGTTCAGTCTAACGTGATTAAACCAGAGAATAACATCATGGTTTCACTCAACGGTGTTATTCAGGAACCAGGCGTAGGTTACGAACTAGTTGGTTCACGTATCATCTTTGCTGAAGTCCCACGTGCGGGAACAACATTTGTTGGATTCTCCTACATTGGTTCTGACGCAGACGTTATTGCTGCTACAGTCGTACCTCCAATTGAGGCAGGTGACCAACTCTTCATCGAAGGTGAAGATGAGATTGTTCCACGTGAGGTTGCACTAATTGAGTCTTCCAATTCTCTTGTAACATTCGAATATACTGGTACTGTTAAGGGACGTAATGCTGCTGCATTGGCAAGTGTTCGCTCTGGTACTATCGAGCAAACAATAATTACCAACCCAGGTAACGGTTACACTGAGACTCCTTCAGTTAGTGTTATTTCATCTACTGGATTTGATGGTCGTGTACGTGCCTTAATGGGCGTTGCTAGAATTGATATTGGATCTGCAGGTATTGGATACGCACAACCAATCGTTGCTGTAGAAAATACCGTTGAAGATACATTTGTATCTCCAGATGGACCTCCAGTTAACGGTGGATTCGATGTCTACGCAGGTGAAGGAATTAATGCTCAAACTGGTGAACCAATAGAAATTGAAGCTGGTCTAATTGCTATCACACGTAATCCTTCTAACGTAACAGTTAACCAAGGTCAGACTGCTAGCTTCACTGTTGTAGCACACTTCAGTGCTGCAGATGGTGATCCTGCTGAAACAATAGTCGGACTTAACTATCAGTGGCAACGTAAGCAGTATGGTGAAACTAACTGGGCTAACATAACTGGTGCTACAGCAGCAACATATAACAGTAATGCAACTATACAAGCTGATGACGCAGATGAGTTCCGTGTTGCAATCACTTATGCTGGTGCAACTCCTGTTTACTCCAACTCTGCAGTCCTATCTGTACAAACTGGTAACACAGTCGTCTCCAACTTCGATCCATCCCAGATCTTTCAACAATAAATAATCAGAAAAATGAGTGCTACCGCCACTTACAATCCAGGCACAAATATCTTAGATATTTCATCTAACGGACTACCTAGTCCTGTTACGTTTGGATCATTCCCCAACCTGAATAACCCCAATACGGTTACTGAACAAGATTTCGATCATGATTTCACATACCGTGGTGGTACCTTTGGTGTTGAAAGAGCATTTGATAGTAATGCATTTACTCAGGAAGGGTATGCTATAAACATTACATTATCTTCTGCAGATAATACATTATTGGGTGATGAAACTACAGGAATGATAAGACCTGGAGATAATTTGTTATTTAAATTTAGTGATGGTAGACATCAAATGTTTGTTTATAATGGGACAACATTTACTTCTAGTAATGGATATTGTTGGAGATCTACTGATACTAATTTACAGTTAGTTACAAGTACATCTCAATATGTAAGTGGTACATACACATATTATGATCAAAGAAATGGTAGAACAGAAACACCATTAGGTGCAGTTGGAATGGTTGCAAACGGTGTTGTTATCTTTAACCCATCTGCAGGTCTTGGTGGAAACCCACCCGCAGGATTTAATTGGAATGCGCATTATGAATATTCACCTGTAGATTTTGGTGATGATTCATGTGGTGGTCATCCAGAACAGACTGGACAGTATCATTATCATGATACGCACTTTATTGAGTGTTGGAATAATAATTCTATTATGTCAACATATAATGATTACTATGGTCTGAGTCAGTATAACGGTGATTCATTAAGACATCCAGATGGACATTCAAAAGTCCTTGGTTATTCATTTGATGGATTCCCTGTGTATGGTCCTTATTCATACGTAGAACCATTTGGTGTTAGTAGTGGTATTAAGACTATGAGGTCTTCTTATCAATTGAAAGCAACAGAGACAGCAGGAAGACCTGCTTATGGAAACTCATTAGCAAATCCTTCTGCTGGTTCGTTTATACAAGACTGGGAATATAATGAAGGTCTTGGTGATTTAGATTACCATAATGGACGTTTCTGTTTTACACCAGAATATCCTGCTGGTACATATGCATATTTCCTTAGTGTGAATGAACAGGGTGATCCAGGTTACCCTTATATGATTGGTGTTACTACTAGAGAAGTATTAGATCAACCAGCAAATAATGGTGCTCAAGCACCAGCCGCACCTCCTTCTGGTGGTGATGGTGAGGCACCACCAGCAACACTACAGATTGCTGCACAACCTCAGAATTCTACTGTCAATTCTGGTCAAACTGCTACGTTTACCATCTCGGTCAGCATTAGTCCTCAAGATGGACCTAAGACATATCAGTGGTACAGATCTACAGATGGTGGATTCGCATATTCAACTCTCAATGGTGCAACTTCATCTACTTACCAGTTTACGGCATTGTCGTACATGACTGGGTATAAGTTTAAGTGTGTTGTTGCAGGTCCGACTGGTGATACACCAGCTCAGAACTCTCCACTTGAATCTGATGTTGCTACTCTTACTGTTACTGGTGTGGGTGGTTCAACAGATAATACATTCGATAATACTAATGCAACGTTCGACAGTACAACAAGTCGATTCGATCAAACCTAAATAACATTGTAAAGGACTAGAAAAAGATGGCAAAACAGTCTATTGGTATTGGTTCTTCTGCTAACGACGGCACGGGTGATACCCTTCGTGATGGTGCAGTTAAACTCAATTCCAACTTCGATGAATTATATACGAAACTTGGTAACAATGCTGATTTGCAAATCAACATCGGTGCTGGTATAACAGATAACCAAGTATTGAAATGGAATTCATCAAATACAGCATTTGAAGGTGCAAACTATGATGCATTGACATCCGATTTAGATGTTGGTGGAAATTATATTGTCTCTAGTTCTAGTGGTGATGTAGTTATAAAACCAAATGGTACTGGTGATATTAAATTTTGGGCAGGTGGTAGTGGTCAAGCATATGCTGTTTGTGATGGTGCTGATGGATATTTTAAATGGAATGCTCCTTATACTGATGAGGCAAGTCTTCCTGCAGCAGGAACATATCATGGTATGTTTGCTCATGCACATGACACAGGTAAAGGATATTATTCTCACAACTCTGCTTGGATCCCTCTCATCTCAGAGAACAGTAGTGTAACATTATTAAGTGACGTTGATACAACTGTTAATGGTGGTCCTTCAGATGGACAAGTTCTTAAGTGGGTTGCATCAACATCAAAGTGGTCACCTGCTAATGATGAAACAACTTCTGGAGGTGGTGGTGGATCAACTCAAAACCTTTTTGAGACAATTAATGCTGATACTGGTACAACAACTGCAAGTGCTGCTACTGATACATTAATATTTGCTGGTGGAACCAATATTGCTACGTCTATTGCAGGTGATACTGTCACGATAGCAATGACAGGGACACTTGGTGATCCAGACCAAAACCTTTTTTCAACAATTGGTTCAGATGCGGGTAATAAAACTGCAGCAAGTACAACTGCTACTATTAACCTTCTTGGTGGTACTGGAGTTAGCACTGCTGTATCAGGTGATAACCTTACAATAACAAATGATGCCCCAAATATCGTACAGAATGTCCTCCAAACGGCAACTGCGGATACGGGTTCTTATACTGCTGCTGCTAGTGATTCTACTCTTACTGTTTCTGGTGGGTCCAACATATCTACTAGTATTACTGGGAGCACTCTTACTATAAACAGCACTGCTTCAGCATTACCAACAGTTGCAGAAGGTCAAAATATTGTTGCTACTGCAGCAAATACTATGGGTGCATTTGCATCTCCAGTATTGTCTTATGTGACTACTAATAATGCTGCTGGTTCATATAGACTTACAGGTCCAGGTGTGAATAGTAGTACAGATAACCCAACACTATTCCTGTACAGAGGATTTACATATAGATTCAATAACAGCGGTCCAGGTACCAACCATCCATTTGAATTACGTGTGGGTTCAGGTGGTGCTGCTCTTACTGAGGGTGTCTCTGGATCAACTTCTGGAGTAATAGTATATACGGTTCCCATGACCGTTGCTGCTGGTACAACTTATGTTTATCAGTGCACAATACATGGTGCAATGGTAGGAAACCTCACTATAGTCTAATATGGCAAGAACAGTCCCAGGATCAGGTGCATCTATAACACCAGTCTTTAACAGCACTTATGGTGTTAAAGATATTTTTGTGGTGTCTGGTGGGACTGGATATACTGCTGGAGATCCACCAAAATTAGTTATTTCTAATTGTGGTACTCCTGTTCGTGATGCAGTATTACGTCCTGTCATTAATACTGCTGGAGAGATTCAGTCTGTAGAGATTATTGATCCAGGTGAAGGATATGATCCATTAAGACTTGTAGTTGAAAGTACTGATGCTGGTTCTTTTGGTGCAGATGCAGATTTATTTTTAAAAGAAGATGGTAGCATTGATCTGATACAGATGCGTACCAATGGTGATAATTATTTTGGTGGTACTACAGCAAGATTAGAAGGTGGTGGTGGAGCAGGTGCAGAATTGGTACCTGTTACTGGATTTGTTACTGGTTTATCATTAGAGAATCAAGGTAGAAATTATAGTAGAGATGATGTAACTATAGTTATTAGTGGTGGAGGAGGTGAAGGTGCCACTGGTATTGCTGAGGTTAATGAGTTTGGTAAGTTAGAAAATATTACAATTAGTAATGAAGGTGAGTTCTTCGAAACTCCTCCTATCATTCAAATTATTGGTGGAGGTGGTAGTGGTGGTACTGCTGAAGCACAGATTAGTCTCGGTAAGATTACAGATATTACTATCACTAATCCTGGTGGTGGATACAGTCCTGATCCTTTAAAGGCACCTGATATAATTTTCACCAGAAATACAAACTTAATAAGAACAACAAGAAATCGTCAATCTTTAAATTCAGTAGTATATAACGTTACTGGTCTTACTAAAGATGTTGCTGTTTCTGATGTAACTATTAACGTTGAAACTACGAATGCATTTCCTGGTTCTGGAAAAGCGTTAATAGGAAAAGAACTTTTTCGATATACCTCTAAGACTGCTACCCAATTTAAAGGAATTAGTAGAGGTATTAATTTTAAATATGATCAAAAAGTAACCTTAGATACATTGCAGGATGATCCTGGGACTGGAATAACTGGGTATCAATTTACCATTAATGATAGAGTTCGTCGTGTACAAGAAAATAGTGATAATAAAATTGCTATTGTATATGATTGGAGACCTGCAACAAGAGATTTATATCTAGTATTCCAAGTAGATGAACTTGCATTTATAGATGCAGGTCGTTCTCAGACAGAAGCATCAATCGTTGCATTCGTTGCTGGTGTTGCAAGTTCTACCAGTACGGGTGTTGAACCACATGTATTACTTGATTCCAATGGTGATGAAATTATACTCTTCACTGAACCTTTAACGGTATTTCCGAATAAGACATTTGAAGATGATGACGAATTGTCTGGTGCTGGTGATGGTATTCCTGACCTAGTGAACACTGGTACAGATTATGAATATGAAACTAGTTTGGATGGTGGTCTTGCATCTTCACTATATGGTATTGAAGAGACAGTTGGTGGACAGAATACCACGCTATTAGCAATAGGTGATTCAATCTACGATGGAAGTCAATCACAATTAGTTGCCTCAGTTCAGTCTGCTGGTCAACTTGGTGATGGTGAAGTACATCTTTCAACATATCGTATATCAAGTAAGACTTGGCCAGTTGCAACACCTTTTCAGGTTAACGAAACTGTTTCTGGTTCTACTACAGGGGTTACTGCAGTTGTAACTGCATGGACTCCTGCCTCCGCTTCTGGACAATTTTCATACTTAGATGTGAAAACTCCTGCAAACAATGGCGCAGAATATCAGTTCACTACAGCAGAAAATGTTGTTGGTGGAACATCTGGTGCATCTATAAAACCTTGGGAAATCACCTACGACTCCCAGTTGAGAAACGAACCAGAGTAAACTCACATAAATAAAAAGAAGGTAAACGCAGCTAAATGGCACTACTTACTGACCAATTTAGAATTTTTACTGCCAATAAGTTCATCAAGGCTTTAGAAGGACCAGATCCAATACAGTCTGATGCTGCTGCTGGTGCCAGTAGAGATCGTCTATACGTCTTCATAGGAAGACCTCAAACATGGGATAATGAAAATAATCCACCTACTCCTGTAGATTCATTTCAGGAATTTTCTGATGTCTACGATGATTTGATATCACTCAAACGTGTTTTAGCGAATGATGTAATTCAAGTTATAAGACGTGTTGACTGGACTCCTCCAGAACAGACCACTGGTGGTCTGGGTTATGTTTATGATATGTATCGTCATGATTACTCCTCGACTAAAACGGCATCGTCTGGTGCTACGAAATTATACGACGCAGATTTCTTCGTTGTTAACTCGTCCTATCAAGTTTACAAGTGCATTTACAACGGCACATCTCCTTCTGATCCTAATGGTAAACCTTCTACTATTGAACCTACAGGAACGTCCACCAGCATTATCACAACTGCTGATGGCTACCGTTGGAAGTATATGTACACGATCCCTGTTGGTCAAGTCCTAAAATTCTTCTCTAACGAGTACATGCCTGTATTATCTGACACTGCTGTTGTGTCTGATGCTGTTGGTGGTGAAATTGATACTGTGGTTATTCAGGCATCTGGTGCTGGATATAACAATGGTACTTATGAAAACGTCGCTATAAAAGGTGATGGTACTGGTGGTCGTGTTTCTATTGTTGTGGATGGTGGTAAAGTTGTTTCTGCAACTGTAACATCTGGTGGTTCTGGATACACATTTGGTAAAGTTATTATTGATGAGATTAATGGTATTGGTGCTGGAACTGGTTCTGGTGCTGCTATTGATGTTATTGTTCCACCTATTAATGGTCATGGTTCAGTACCATCCATTGAACTTGGTGCTTATCGTGTGATGATCAACACTAAGTTTACCTACGCTGAGGGTTCAGGTGACTTCCCAACTGATAACGACTATCGTCGTATTGGTCTTGTTATGAATCCTGACAGGTTTGGTACTAGCGAATTGGTAGCAGATCTAACTTTGTCTGGTACAAATGCAGCAATATTCTCACCTACATTTACTGGTCAGTTCCAAACTGATGAAATTATTACTCAATCTCGTACCGTTGGTGGTCAGCAGGTAACTGCAAGAGGTAGAGTTATTTCTTGGAACAGTACTACAAAAGTTTTGAAGTACTATCAAAACAGAGTTGATGGTGTGTTTCCTGAAATTACAGGTAACCTAGTTGACTTTGAAGGTGGTAACGCAATAGTGGGTGCTACATCTGGTACATCAGGTGACCCCGATATTAACTTCCCAATCATTGCTGGTTCATCAACCCGTGTTATTAATAACACTGAATATGATTTGGGTATGTCATTTACTAATGGTTATGCTACTCCTGAGATTCAACCAAACTCAGGTGACGTAATTTACATAGATAATAGGAGTGCGATCTCTCGTGCTGGTGACCAAATCGAAGATATCAAGATCGTAATCGAGTTTTAAAAAATGCCACAGACTACCAACCTTAATATAAGTCCGTATTTTGACGACTTCGATAAGGATAAAAACTTTTACAGAGTACTCTACCGACCAGGATTCCCAATCCAGGCTAGGGAACTTACGACCATGCAATCGATTCTACAGAATCAGATTGAATCGATGGGTCAGCACTTCTTTAAAGAAGGCTCAATGGTTATTCCTGGTCAAATCGGTTATGACCTAGATGTTAAAGCAGTCATTCTTCAACAGAATTTCTTAGGAGTTGATGTTGAGAATTATCGTAATCAACTTACTGGACAAGTAATAACTGGTGTTACTTCTGGTGTTAAAGCAAAAGTATTATATTCTATCCCTGCGACAGAATCGACGAAAGGTTATATAACATTATATGTAAAATATATTGACTCTGGTGATACTGTATCTGCTGAGTCAGTTAAAGGATTCATTGATAATGAGCAGTTATATGCTCAGAATGAAATAACATTTGGTACTACTTTGATCGAAGTAAGTTCACCATTTGCTCAGTTATTACCTGCAAATGCAACTGAAATTGGATCTGTTGCTTATATTAATGCTGGTGTATATTTCATACGTGGTTATTTTGTTGATGTTCAATCAGCACACCTTCTTTTAGATCAATATACAAACAATCCATCTTATAGGATAGGACTAGAGGTATCTGAATCTATTATTACACCTGAAGATGACTCATCTTTAAATGATAACGCTGCTGGAGCATCAAACTATTCAGCACCAGGTGGTCACCGTTTCCGTATTAAGACTGCTTTAACTAAGAAAGCAATCAATGATGATACAGATAAGAACTTTATTGAATTATTACGTCTAAACAATAGTAAGGTAGAGCAGTTAGTTAATAAGACTGCCTATTCAGAACTTGAAAGGACAATGGCACGTCGCACATATGAAGAGAGTGGCGACTATGTTATTGATAGTTTTGATGTAACACCTCGTGAGCATTTAGATGACCTCTTTAACAATGGTGTCTTCAGACAAGGTACAACATCAAAGGATGGTGTTGCTGCTTCCGATGAATACCTTGCTGTAGAAGTTGGTCCAGGTAGAGCATACGTTAGAGGATATAGAACTGAGTTCTTAACACCTCAGTATAAGTCTATTCCAAAACCAAGAACGTTCTTAAGTAGAGAGAATGGAATTATTTCATTCGAACTTGGTCAATATGTCAGAGTATATGATGTATTTGGTAATCCACATCTAACTGGAGACGGTATTACTAATGCATATCAGACTATTGAATTAAGAGATGGTTGGAATATTGCTCCAAATGGTACTGCAAACTATTCAGATTACACTGGTACTGCCCAAGGAAAGATAATTGGTAAGGCTCGTGTAGTACAAATGAAGTTCTACAAGACTGATACCCAATTAGGAACAGATTTCCATAATCTATTCCTGTTTGATATTCAAATGTTCACCGCTATTAACTTCAAAGCGAATGTAACTTTGAATGATGGTGATCTAATTATCGGACGTACCTCTGGTGCACGTGGATATGTATTCCAAGGTGCAAATAGTGGTAACTATGGTGTAAGAGATTACGCATTACTCTATCAGATCTCTGGAGAATTTAATAATAATGAAGTTGTGACTCGTGACGGAAGAGTAGTTGGTGAAGTTGATGCTGTATTCCCTTATCAATTCACTGATACTCGTTCAGTAGTGGGTAGAACAACAGGTAATGCTATTATATTTGGTGCTAGTTTAGCAATGAACGATCAGTATCAGATCGATTGCTATAACGTTATTGTTGATCAAGCAGGTAATAATAGAATTGAAGGATATGGATCTAACTTTGGTACAGAGTTGAGACCAGGTGAAGTTATTCGTGTAGTTGGTACAACCCAAAAAGCAGAAAAAACCCTAAGACTTCGTAGTATTGATGATACAAACATCAACCTAAGTGCTGCAAACTCTGGTACTGGTGCTTCTAACATCATTTTTGACTATGCACAACAACATGCACTTCTTGGAACTGGTAAAGGAACAACACCAGATGGAGATTATACACAGGGTACTGTAGTTAGAATGCGTCCTTATGTCTTTAATAAGGACTATCAGAATGGTGAACTATCAATTGACTTACCATATCGTTCAATGAAATCATTGGATGATGAATCATTCTACGTTTACAGATCATTTATTAATAAGGTTGTAAGTAACGGTGACATCACTATTACTCTACCTGAATCAGAAGCATTTGCTGCTTTAGCAAAAGGTGACTATACTGTCACAATTGCTGCTCAATCTGGTTCTGCTTATGTTGTAGGACAAATTTTAGATCTAGACACAGAGGATACTGCTGGTAACCTTACAGTAACCTTTGGTGCAGAGAGACAGTCGGTATCTGTTGCTGGTCTTACTAACGTTACCCAAATTCATTTAAATGCATTGGTGTCTAAGAACACTGTTGCACGTAAGATTAAGACTGCATCTAAGATGCGTGTCATGAAGGTAATTAAAACTGATAAGCAAGATGACGTTCTTAAGTTCGGTCTTGCATATGGTAACCTTTATGGTACTCGTATTGAAGATAAAGAGATATCATTCGGTTTGAATGATGTTTATAAGATTCATGCTGTATATGAATCTTCAGATGAAAATGATGCTCAAGTACCATACGTTGTTCTAGATGAATCTACTTTCTTTAATATTGGAAGTGTAATCATTGGTCGTACTTCAGGTGCAAGAGCAAGAGTAATATCATTTGTTAACTCAACACTTCGTTTATATAACGTAGGACTGAATGAGATACCTTTCATTCCTGGTGAAATTATAGACGGATATGATGACACTGATGCTCCACTAACAGCACTAATTGATGATGCTGATGGATCTGTCATATTGGGTGCTAAGAACATTACATCTCAATTTAATCTTGATCCTGGTCAGAATTCACATTTCTATGATGTGTCTAAACTGATACGTGAACCAAATACTGCTCCACCAACTAGAAGATTGATGGTTGTATTTGATTACTTCTTACATGAACAAACTGGTGATTACTTCTCAGCACAGTCATACACAGGTATTCCATTTAAGGATATCCCCAATTATAAGTTAGATGGTAACATTAACTTCCTAGTTGACACAATCGATTTCAGACCTGGTGTTGGTGAACAGGCAGAAGGATCAGGTACAGTTACATCACCATATTATGTAAACTGTACATCATTTGATTTTGATTCAAGAGAATTTAACACAACTGGTGGTCAAGGTGGATCAACTATCTTTGATATCATGCGTGTGGAAACAGATTTCCGTGCTGACTATAGTTGGTATCAGGGTAGGATGGATTACCTATATCTTGGACATAATAACGAGTTAATCGTTGCTCAAGGTAAACCAGGTGATGATTTGGTTCCTCCAGATAAAATTGAAAACGCAATGCTTATAGCAACGTTGGAACTTAAACCATATTGCTATGATCCTGAAAGAGATGTAATTGTAAAACTTGAACAGATTCGTCGTTATACGATGAAAGATATTGGTGATTTGGAAAAACGCCTTGGTCAAGTTGAATTCTATACATCACTATCAATGCTTGAGGCATCTGCAGATAGTGCTAAAGCATATGATGAAAATGGATTTGATAGATTTAAGAATGGATATGTAGTTGATGATTTCACTGATCACACTGTTGGTGATGTATTAAGTACAGATTATAAGTGTTCTTTAGATTTTGCAGAAGGATTGCTTAGACCATCACACTATACAACTAACGTTGCTTTAGAGTGGAATGAAACTGCTTCTAGTAATATTGTTAGACATGAAGGTAATATCATTACTCTTCAATTTACTGAACAGAAAATTGTTGAACAACCCTATGCTTCACGTCAAGAGAATGTTAACCCATTCAACGTGTTTACATTCATCGGAAGAATAGATTTAACTCCATCATCTGATGACTGGGTAGATACAGAAAGATTACCAGCAAGAGTCGAGAACGTTGAAGGTGACTTCTCATCTGTCTCTGCTGATATGCAAGTTGACCAGAATGGTTTTGCACCTATCCAATGGGGTTCATGGCAGACTAACTGGACTGGTGAAACATTAAAATCTTCTTCTCAAAATAGATCTTCTTCAGGTACATTTGGTGTTGGTCGTCAGTTAGGTCGTGCTGGTCATGGTCAACGTCGTCAAGGTTTATTCTATCTACATGAACGTCGTACTTATCGTGTTGTTAATAACCAAGCACGTCAAGGTATTAGAAGTCGTGTGGTACCTAGAATTGATCGTAAATCTTTAGGAGATTCAATACTATCACAGACAACAATTCCTTGGATACGTTCTAGAAACGTTGGGTATAAGGTTGCTCGTATGAAACCTAATACTCGTTTCCATGCATTCTTTGATAATGTAAATGTTTCAACTTATCTTACACCTAAAATTATTGAGTTAGTTAAGAACTCTTCTTCAGATCCAACAACTAATGAAACTCCATATGTTGTGGGTGAAGTTGTAATTGGTCAGACTTCTGGATGTAGACTTCTTGTAGCACTACCTAATGACGGTGGACAATACAATCCTTATTCAGGAATAGAAACATTATTACCAGAATCATATGCATCGCAAACTGATATCTTAAATGTTGATATTTCTGCAATGGCAGAAACAAAGAATCCTGACTACTATGGAAACATTCAAGTTGGTGAAATTCTATTAGGACAAACATCTGGTGCTAGAGCAGTTGTAAAAGATCGTAAGGTTATTTCTAATAACGTTGGAGAAACATCTGGTACTTTGTTTATTCCTAATCCAAAAGAAGATTCAAACCCAAGATTTGCAACTGGTACCCGTACCCTTAGATTTACTACTAACGAAGAAAATAGTAAATTACCTGGAACTGTTGATTCATCTGCTGAAACAACATATGAAGCAAGAGGTACATTACAAACTGTAAGAGAAAACATTCTTGCTGTTAGAAACGCTGAGATTGTTCGTGACACTGTATCTGAAGATAGAGTTGTTACAACTACTAGAACTGAGGAACGTCAGGTTGGTTGGTATGACCCTCTTGCACAATCATTCATTCTAGATGAAGATGGTGGTACATTTATCAACTCAGTTGATATATTCTTTGCAAGTAAAGATGGTAACATTCCGATCTCTATGCAGATCAGAACTATGGAAAATGGTTATCCTACTGCTTCCATTCTTCCTTTCTCTGATGTTACTCTAACCCCAACACAGGTTGAAACTTCTGAGAACGCAGCGATTGCAACGAAATTTACTTTCCGTGCTCCTGTATATCTTAAGAAGTCTACAGAATATTGTTTCGTACTCTTATCTGACTCTAACGAATATAAGGTATGGATATCTAGAATGGGTGATGTTGACATCACTGGTACTAGAACAATATCTGAACAGCCATATGCTGGTGTTCTATTTAAATCACAGAACGCATCTACATGGACTGCTGATCAGTATGAAGATCTTAAGTTTACAATGTACCGTTGTCAATTTGGACCTAGTAACGGTGTTGCAACCTTTAATAACTGCACACTTGGAAAAGGTAATGGTGGTGTTCACAATCTAATTGAGAATCCAATCCTTACACTTAAACCAAAACAGATATTAGATCTACCAACTGGAAACTTATCACTCTCTAATGCTGCAGCATCATTTACTGTAGGTGCGAGAGTTGTACAGGATCCTTCTGGTGCTGCGGGTACAGTTACAGAATTTGATACTACAGGTGCAAATCCTAAAGTAACGTTAACAGATATACAGGGAACGTTTGCTTCTGGATTTACTCAATCTGGTGGTGGTATCTATCAAGTATTGAAATCATCTCAATCTAAAGTAACCATTACATGTTCTGTTGTTAACCCTGCTAGTGGTTTTGCTGTAGGAGATATTATTACTAACGGTTCAAATGCTGAAGCAGTAGTTACATCATTCACAGTTGGTACTGGAGTATTAGAAGCAAACTACGTTAAAGGTTTGTTTGCTGATACTGACACTATCACTGGTGGTACTCCAACTGTACAGGCAAGTATTCAGGCAAGTGGAGTTGTGTATCTATCAACTGCTGACTCATATGACGCATATCCAACTGCGACACCTACTTATGAGAATGCAGATAGAGAAGTTCTTGTCTATCACAGAAATCATGGTATGCACGAACGTGCTAACAATGTTACTGTTGAAGGTTTAATTTCTGAGATTAGTTCAACAACGTTGACATCTACTCTTGCATCAGATGCAACAACAATTGCTGTACAAGATGCATTATCATTCCATCAAACAATAAACAACGCACCTATTTCTACATCTAATCCTGGTTATCTTAAGATTGGAAATGAAATTATTGCTTATAGTGGTATATCAAATACAGGTCAAACTATAACTGTTTCAACTAGTGGTAGAGGTAGTAATGATACAACTGCAGCAGAACATGCTTCTGGTACAGCAGTTGAATGTTACAACCTTGATGGTATCCCATTGACAGAATTGAATAAAACACATACATCAATCTCTTGTCCTTGGTTAGATTCCTACATGTTACATACTACTAGTGTTGCTACTAATGGTATACGTGGTGGTGGTAAGCGTACATTTGCAACACAAAATGTACAGTTTGAAACACTAACTCCTACTGTGTTAACCATGAATCTTCCCGAAACGGATATTCGTACATTGGTTAATACAACTACTGCTACATCTATTGGTGATGGTTCAACTACAATTGATCAAGCATCATTCATTAACAATGGAGATTTCTTAGAAGTTACATTAAACAATCGAAACTTCTTCCCTAATCCAAAGTTAATTGCTTCTCAGATTAATGAGAACAATAAGATGGAAGGTGCCAAGTCCTTTACTATGCAAATACAATTGGCGACAGATAACGTTAACTTAACACCTGTCGTTGACTTGGATCGTTGCTCACTAATCACTACTTCCAATAGAATAAACTATTGGCCAGGTGGTTCTGCAGCAATACCATCTCAAGCAAATATAGATAGAGCAGGAGACACCTCTACTGATCCTACTGGTGATCAGAATGCTGCAGTGTATCTCACTCGTCTCGCGCGACTAGCACAAGAATCAAGAACACTAAAACTAGCGTTCCAGATTACTAGAAGTGCGGATGCTTTCATCTACCCTTACTACAAAACATTTACTTTCGGTGCTTCTACTAGACCAGAAGATGTTGATTGGACTCCGTTCCCTGAAAATATAAATTATGACACAACACCATCTGAAGAAATTTTGTGGAAAGATTTTGAATATGAGGTTACTGGATTGAACTTTAACGCATTCCAAGTTAAATTGGTAATGAAGTCTAAGAATCAATCATCAGTACCGTTTATTGCTGATCTTAGAGCAACAGCTTTAGCTACGTAGGTGGTTCCCCTGAACCCTTACAGTGTTATTGTACTTAGATTATAGATTTATGTCAAGCCTTGATCCAAAAAAGGAAGGATTCATACCTGTTGAAGGTCATGAACATAAGTGGAGAGATCCATATTCCAACGCTATCGTCAATACGAATGCGGATGCTTATCATAAATATATGAATGCTCACAAAAAAAGATCACAAAAGGAACATAGTGTTGACACTTTACAAAATGACGTAGATGCACTAAAATCAGATATAAGTGACATGAAATCAATGTTATTAAAACTCGTGGAGAACAAAGATGCCCGTTGACGTGACCGAACAATTACCACCTGAAGAACTATTAGCACAGTTCAGACAAAGGTACGAAGGAATTTTACAACAAAATAAAGAGCTTGCTCAAACGATCAAGCAAAATGAAACTCAAGCACTTAAACTACTTGGTGCTATCGAGACCTTGGAATATCTGAATCCACCTGAAGTGGAAGAAGAAAAATCTCCCGAAGGGGAATCCCCAGAGGGAACTCAGGAGTCCTAATGGGACTCCTTTTTTATTAAGCATATAAATAACAAAGTAGCATGGCTAGCTGGCACAATTCGTATAACCAATGGCAAATAGAATACAATTAAGACGTGATGGTGCCCAACAGTGGGCTAACGTTAACCCAATACTTGCTCAAGGAGAACTAGGAATTGAGATTGATACTTCTCGTATCAAGATCGGTGATGGTGTAACTCCTTGGAACTCGCTTAAGTATGAGAGACCAATTGAAACGGAATCTAATACTGCCAATACTTTAGTTAAACGTGATTCTGATGGTAACTTTGCTGCAGGTGCCATAACTGCATCAATTATAGGTAATGCTGCTACTGCTACTCGTCTTGCCAACACTAGATCGTTCACTTTAGCAGGTGACATGTCTGGTTCTGCTAGCTTTGATGGATCTGCTAACGTAAACATAACTGCTGAATTGAATTATGTTACGTCACTGCCACACTACGATGCCAATAATTTATCTGCTACAGGAACATATACACAGATAACACTTGACTCTCGTGGTCGTGTTATTAATGCGTCAAACCCTACAAGTTATTCAACTTATGGTATTACTGACGTTCAACCTCTTGATGCTGACTTAAGTTCGTTAGCAAACATGACGGGATTTGGTCTCGTTTCTCGTTCTGCTGCTGGTACTCTTACTAATAGAGAGGTAACTGGTGGTGCTGGTAGAATTGTTATAACCAATGGTTCAGGACAAAGTTTAAATCCTATAGTTGATCTTGCTGATACTGCTGTTGTTGTTGGACAATATAACCCTAATGGTAACCTTGACCCATCTCTAATATCAATTGCTGGTAATGGTAATGAGACTGTTAACTCTTCTCAGATAACTTTTGACCGTTATGGTCGTTCAACTCAAGCAAAGACAATTCCTATTGCCACTGCTAAAGAGGGATCTACATACGCAGCATATGATAATGCAACTGCATATAGTAGATTTGTAATAGTTGAAACAAGTGGTGCTAGAGTTTATCAGGCTGCTATAAGAGATATTGGTGCTGGTTTAGGAGAACCATCACACACTGATGCTAGTGATGCAGGTGGATGGAGATACCTTTGGACTGCACAAATAGAGCAGAAAGGTCTTGCGTCTTTTGCTCAAGAAGATTTTGATGTTACTGTTTGGGACGGAACCAACGGAACTATTGGTGGTCACGTAAGTATTTCAGAAGCAAGTGTAGAAAATACACAACTTCAATCTGGTGGTAAACTAATGTTTACAGACCAGGCTGCCACTGAAACATTTGATCTTGATAAGGAAAGAACCACTGATAACGCATATCATGGTATTACTAAGATCAACCATCTTAATATTAATAACCGTAGTGGTGGTTCTGCTTTCCGAGTAGTTGGATATGATACTGGTGAGTACCCATTCCAACCTTCTATTCTATCTCAAGGTAATAACTATCCTGCTGTTAACAGTGATACTGCTAATGGTAATGGAAGTGCTACAAGTGGTTCATCTCTCACTGGTGCTGTAGATATTAATCTTGACACAACCTTATCTGGAAACCTTACTTTAGATGTTTCAAAGGCTGATCAATTTATAAAAAGAACTAGTGGTAACTTTGAAGTTGCATTAGAAGTCAATGAATCAGTTAACCGTGCATTAAATATTAATTCTGGTAATGCTGGTGCTGGTGATGCAACTATTAATATTACTGCTGATCAAGATATTACAATTAGTGCGACTGATGTAGATCATCGTGTTAATGTTGAGGACTATCATTTCCAAGATAACGTTTTCTCTACAACCAATGCTACAATGGTATTGGATCCTAATGATGACGATGATATCTCTGGTAAGGTTCAGATTCGTGGAGATCTACAGGTAGATGGTACAACAACCACGGTTAATTCAACTGTTGTTACCATTGATGATCCTATATTTACACTGGGTGGTGATACTACTCCAGTAGCAGACGATAACAAAGATCGTGGTATAGAATTTAAGTATTATGACACGCAAGCAAGGCTCGGGTTCTTCGGGTGGGACGAGGATTATGCAAATGCTAACCTATGGTCTAGCACTGGCGGGTTTAGGTTCCTCTACAACGCCACTAACACCAATGAAGTTTTCACTGGCACTGACGCTCCTATCATTGCTGGCAACCTCGCACTCACAACAAACACAGGATCAACTTCCACCACGACGGGCACGTTGGTGGTCACGGGGGGATTAGGACTCTCTGAGAACGCACATATAGGTGGTACTGTCACTATTGCAGGACAGTCAGAAGTTAATAATAATGTAATCTTTAAAGCAGATAATAAGTCATTTAATATACAGACTAACGCTGGAGTAGATAAGTTTACTGTTGATTATGATAATGGTAATACAGTAATAGAAGGTACAGTTGATATTCAACTAGAGACCACTATTACTGATAACGTTATTATCAAAGCAGACAATAAGAAATTTGATGTTCAAACTGCTGCTGGTGTCAGTGTATTTGACATAGATACAGACAACGGTAACACACATTCAGATGGTACTCTAGATGTTGATGCTGGTGTAACATTTAACAGCACACTAGATGTTGATGCTGGAGTAACATTTAATAGTACATTAGATGTTGATGATGATGTAGTCTTCCACAATGACTTCCTAATGGATGTCACTGGTAAAGAATTTAAGATTACTAATGGTACTGATACTAAATTCCTTGTCAGTTCAACGAATGGTAATACAGATATTGAAGGCACAGTTAATATTAATTCTTTAGCAACATTTGAGAAGACAACAAATATAACAGTTGATGCTACTGCATCTGAGTCTGCTATCACTAAATCTTCTGAAGGTTCAGTTGATATTGATGGTGGTCTTAACGTAGATGTAGACGCACGTGTTGGTGGAGATTTATATGTATCTGATCGTATCGTAGTTAAGGATGCTGGTACTGCTCGTACAAGACCTTCTTTACTTAATAATGTAGATATCAAGTATCGTCAATATATTGGTTCTACCTCAGCACATAATGCAGCATTTGCTGATGATGCAGATGCAAACTTACGTGTTTCTGGTGGTGCTGGTATTGTTCAGGATTTACATATTGGTGATGACCTTTATATTGGTAAGGCAACAACCAACGAGAACGTTGAGTTCCAAGTATTAGGTGAGTCTGGTGCTACTACAATTGGTAGGGTTGGACAGGGTACCGCAACTGATGGTTCTTTAACTGTTCATGGTAACGCAACATTTAATAGAGAAGTTAATATAACAGGATCACAAACAACGATTGGTGATGCTGATACTGATGCCCTCACAGTCAACGCTACAAGCACGTTTAACGGTGATGTAACTCTTGCTGCAGGGAAAAACCTAGAAGTGGGTGGAAATACCGTTGTAGAGGGTAATCTTACTGTAAATGGTACAACCACAACTATCAATTCTACTACCCAGACTTTAGACGATCCTGTCTTTACTCTTGGTGGTGATACTGCTCCTTCAGGTGCAGATGCAAAAGATCGTGGTATTGAATTCCGTTATTATGATGGATCTGCTAAGGTTGGATTCTTTGGATGGGATAATACTGCTTCAAGATTTGCACTCTTTCATAATGCTACTAACTCCTCTGAAGCGTTTAGTGGAACTCGTACTGGTATAGACGCAGGTAGTGTTAAATTATTTGATACTACTAATGCAACTACTGCTTCAAGTGGTGCACTTATAGTTGGTGGTGGTGCTGGTATTGGATTAAGTTTATTCGTTGGAGAAAATGTAGATGTAGCTGGAAATACACAAATTGATGGTACTCTTGATGTTGATTCTCATGTTGGTATCGATGGAAACTTTGACATCGCTACTAGCAAATTCACGGTTGCTGCTGCTACTGGTAACACCACAATCGCTGGTACTGTAGCGGTAGATGGTAATGCAACTATTGGTAATGCTGGAACAGATACACACACTGTCAACGGAACAGTTCAGTTCAACCAAGCAATCACTTCCACAGATATCACTGCTCATAACATTAAAATTGGTGTTGATGCTTCTAATGAGATTAGTACTACCTCTGGTAATCTAGTCCTTGATTCTGCTAACGGTACAGTTAATGTTACTGATGATCTAGACGTAGATAATAATTTAAATGTTGATGGAAATGCAAAAGTTGATGGTACATTAATAGTTGATGGAAACGCTACTATCGGTAACGCATCTGGTGATGCTCATTCCGTTACAGGTACAGTAACATTCAATCAGGCAATCACCTCTACTGACATCACTGCTGATGATATTAAGATTGGTGTTGATGCAAGCAATGAAATTAGCACAACTGCTGGCAACCTTGTCCTAGATTCCAATGCTGGTAAGGTTCACATAACTGATAATGCAGAGGTTGATGGAAACCTTCAGGTTGATAGCAATACAACGTTGGGTGATGATGCTACAGATACATTAACTGTAAATGCAACATCAACATTTAACGCAGCGATTACTTCCACAGATATTACTGCTGACAACATTAGAATTGGTGTTGCTGCTTCATCTGAAATTGATACTGCTAATGGTAATTTAGTTCTTGACTCTGCCACTGGAGAAACACAGGTAGATGATAACTTAACTGTTACTGGTACAGCAGACATCTCTGGTTTAACTACCATTACCGATGCTTTAACAGTCAAGGCAGACAACAAACTTGTTAGTGTTCAGACTGCTGGTGGTTCTACTAAGTTTAGTATTGATACAGACAATGGTAATACAGATATTCAGGGTACTCTCAATGTAGAGGGTGCTACAGTAATAGATGACACATTCAATGTTACTCAGGCAACTGATTTAGATGGCACTCTAAATGTAGATGGTGTTGGTACTTTCCAAGACAATCTTATATTGAATGCTGATAACAAGAACTTTAAGATTCAGTTAGATAATGGCACGGATAAATTTACGGTTGCTTCAGCAACAGGTAATACAGATATTCAGGGAACTCTAGATGTAAATGGTGCTTCAAATATCACTAATACATTAGGTGTAACTGGACTCACATCTCTTACTAATAACACTAACCCAACATCTCTTGCTGGTAACGCTGCCTTGATGGTAACTGCTGGTGGTGCAACTATTGATGAAGATCTCTATGTTGGATCAGATATCTTTGTTGGTGCTAACGCTGCTACAAAGGTAACCATCAATGGTGCTACTGGTAACACTGATATTGTTGGAACCCTAGATGTAACTGGTAACACAACATTAGCAGTTCTGAATGTTTCAAGCATAACGACAACTGCTACCGCAACTATCGGTGGTTCTATTATTGTCAACACCGATAAGTTCCAGGTTACTGGTTCTAATGGTAACACTGACATTGCTGGAACCTTAGATGTTGGAGGATCCACAACCATTGACGATCAGTTTAATGTAACTGGTGCAGTTGACTTTGATACTACTTTAAATGTAGATGGTAACTCCACCTTCAGTGGAACTATCACACAGAACAGCACTTCATTATTCAAAGATGATTTCGTTCTACGTGGTGCTTCTAAGACATTAAAACTTCAGAATGGATCTGGCACAGATAAGATTATTCTTAATTCTACTTCTGGTGCTGCAACATTCGAAGGATTAACCACAACAAATACTCTTGATGTAACTTCTAATTCTACTATCGGTGGAACTTTAGGAGTCACAGGACAGATTACTGGTAATGTAACTGGTGAGTTGACAGGTAACGCTGCTAGTACAAGTCTTGTCAATGTTACTGACACTACTACTTCAAACCTAACATACTATCCTGCTTTCGTTTCTACGAATACTGGTAACACAGAGATTCGTACAGACTCGACAAACTTTACATACAATCCTTCTACAAACAGATTAACTGTAGATAACTTCAGATCAACAACTGACTTCGAAGTTCAAGGTAACTTGAATATCACTGGTAACATCACTTTTGGTCAGTCACAGGTTGGTAGTATTGCTAACCATGATACTGATGCTCTAACAGAAGGATCAACAAACCTATACTTCACTAATGAGCGTGTTGACGACAGAGTTGATGCGTTAATTACTGGTGGTACAGGTATCACTGCTACCTATGATGATGCTGGTAATATCTTAACCTTGAGTACTACTCAGGCAGATATCAATACTGACAACGTTACTGAAGGTAGTACTAACCTCTTCACCACTGCAGCAAGAACGAGAACGCATTTCACCTACGGAACAGGTGTCGCGTTATCGGGTGGTGGAGAACTTTCTGTTACTCAGGCAGACATTAACACTGATAACGTAACTGAAGGTTCAACCAATCTCTTCACAACTGCTGCAAGGACTCGTGGACATATTAGTGCAACTGGATCATTATCATATAATGCTTCTACTGGTGTATTCTCATACACAACTCCAACTACTATTGCATCTCTATCCAACCATGATACAGATGATGTAGCAGAAGGATCAAATCTTTACTTTACTAATGAAAGAGTTGATGACAGATTGAATGCTGTTATCGTTGCTGGTACTGGTGTTACTAAAGTTTATGATGACGCTGCTAACACATATACATTATCAGTTACACAGGCAGATGTTAATACTGATACTGTAACTGAGGGATCAACAAATCTCTTTACTACTGCTGCTCGTACACGTACTCACTTCACATATGGTACTGGTATCACACACAGTAGTGGAACCCTTTCTGTAACACAGGCAGACATTGACACTGACAATGTAACTGAAGGTTCATCTAACCTCTTTACAACTGCTGCTAGAACTAGAGGTCACTTTACATATGGAACAGGTATCACACACAGTGGTGGTACTCTTAGTGTTACTCAGTCAGATATTAATACTGATAACGTAACTGAAGGATCCACTAACGTATTCTTCACTAACGCTAGAGCAGACGCACGTATTGCTGCTGCTGATACTGATGATTTATCAGAAGGGTCAAGCAATCTTTACTACACCAACGCACGTGCTGATGCTCGTGTTGTAGCAGGTATTACTGGAAAACTTGACGCTTCTGCTGTAAGTGTTTACGGTGCAACTCTAATTGATGATGCTGACGCTGCTGCTGCCAGAACCACTCTTGGACTTGGCACTGCTGCTGTTGCTGCTACAGGTGATTTCGCTACTGCTGCACAGGGTACAACTGCTGACGCTGCACTCGCTGCGTCTGCTGTAAGTACATTCGGTGGCAATTTAATTGATGATGCTGACGCTGCTGCTGCAAGGACAACCCTTGGACTCGGCACTGTCGCAACCACTGCTGCAACTGCATATGCTACTGCTGCACAAGGTGCAACTGCTGATTCTGCACTACAAGCAGAAACAATTACATTAGCTACCCTCAAAGCTGAGGTTGCTGCGTCGGCAAACTTCGCTGCATTTAAACTCAGAATCGCTGCTCTATAAGTAAATGGCAATTCCTACAACAAAATCAACTCTTAAAGAGTATGCTCTACGTAGACTGGGTAAACCAGTCTTGGAGGTTAACATCTCAGACGATCAAGCTGACGATGCTATTGATTATGCTATTCAGAAGTTTCAGAACTTCCACTATGAGGGTGCAGAGAGAGTGTATCTGAAACATAAACTTACTGCAGCAGAAATTGAGAATGCAATAACTAATACTAATGAGAATGCTGCTGATGGTTCTACTGTATGGATGACTCAGAATAATTTTATTTCAATACCAGATCATATAACGGCTATTGAAGGTATCTTTGGATTTACTGATAAGGGTACACGTAACATGTTTGATATTAGATATCAGATGCGTTTAAATGACCTGTATGACTTTACCTCTACACAGTTTTATCATTATTATATGATACAACAACATCTTGAAACTATTAATTTCCTACTAGAAGGTATGAAACCAATTCGTTTTAATAATGTTCAAGATAAAATTTATATTGATTTTGACTGGGTACAAGATGCCTTAGAAGATCAATATATTGTCATTGCTTGTTGGAGAGCACTCGATCCTAATACATGGACAGAGATCTACAATCAAATGTGGATCAAAGATTATGTCACTGCTAAGTTTAAAAAGCAGTGGGGTCAGAATATGACTAAGTTCCAAAACGTTCAAATGCCTGGTGGTGTGACTCTTAATGGAGAAATGATATATAACGATGCTGTTGAAGAATTAAAGAATTTGGATGAAGAACTTAGATCTGTTTGGGAAACACCACCATTAGACATGATAGGATAGTATGGCTACTAACACTTACTTCAGTCAAGGAACCACTGGTGAACAGGGATTAGTTCAAGATCTTATTGACGAACAAATTAAAATGTTCGGAAAGGATGTGTATTATATGCCCCGTACATTAGTCAATGAGAATACTATATTCTCTGAGGATCCTGCTAGTGCATTTGCATCTGCTCATATAGTTGAGATGTACATTGAGGATTCAGGTGGATTTCGTGGTGACGGTGATATGTTTAGTAAGTTTGGTGTTCGTATATCTGATCAGGTAACATTCATTTGCTCTAAGAGGAGATTTACTTCTGCAGTAGATGATAATGCTACTCTTATAGTAGAAGGTAGACCAAATGAGGGAGACTTAATTTACTTCCCATTGGCAAATAAGATTTTTGAGATACAATTTGTAGAGCATGAAGTACCCTTCTACCAGTTGGGTCAGCAATATGTTTGGGGTATACGTTGTGAGTTATTCGAATACAGCGACGAAGACTTCTCAACAGGTGTTGCTGCAATTGATAAGATCGAACAGGATTTCTCTGTTGCAATCACTGCTAACTTTGCTGTGGGTGGAACAGGTGATTTCACTGTTGGTGAGATTGTTGCTGGTGGAACTTCTAATGTTACAGCAGAAGTTAAAGCTTGGGATTCTACTAACAGACAACTACAACTCTTTAACAGATCTGGAATATTCTCAATACCAGAAACAGTTACAGGACAGACCAGTGGTGCTGCCTGGACAACCGCTTCTTATAATACACTAAATAATGTTAGCTCTGATTGGGATCAGAATCAAACGTTTGAAACTCAAGCTGATAGCATAGTTGACTTTACTGAAGGTAATCCCTTCGGTGAATTTGGAAACTCTAGTGGATCTCTATAATGTTAGGTACCTATACATATCATGAAATAATTAGAAAGACGGTTGTCGGATTCGGTACCCTTTTTAATAACATAGAAGTGCGTCGCACTGGATCTGGTGGTGCCGTTCAGGTGATGAAGGTACCTTTAGCGTATGGTCCAAAACAAAAATTCTTAGCACGTCTTCGTGCTGTTGGTGATCTATCAGCTAAGGATGCTGCACAGATCACTCTTCCTCGTATTTCATTTGAGATGCAGGGCATATCATATGACCCTCAGAGAAAACTTTCTCCAACTCAATATATAAGATATACTGCTGATGATGGATCGACTAAGAAATCCTTCATGCCAGTACCATATAATATCAATTTTGAATTGGGTATATTAGCAAAGAATCAGGATGATGCTCTACAAATAATAGAGCAGATCTTACCTGTATTCCAACCATCATTTAATATTACTTTAAATTTGGTTCCTGAGATAGGTGAATCAAAAGATTATCCAGTGACATTACAAGATGTTAGTTATGAGGATGTATATGAAGGGGATTTTGATACACGTAGAACTCTAGTTTATACATTACAGTTTGTTGCTAAGAGTTATCTTTACGGTCCTGTTCAGGTTGCTACAGGTGAGGTTATCACTAAGGCAATTATTGATTATGCTACTGATTCTAAGGTAACTGCACCTAGGGAAGTTCGGTATACCGCAACTCCTGATCCAGCAAATGCAGATCCAGATGATGATTTTGGATTCAATGAAATTTACAGTGAATTTACTGATGGAAAGTCAAGAAACCCAAGCACAGGCGTTGACGAATAGTTTCGACGGCATAGAGAAAGCTCTGGATGTAGAAGCAATCACTGCACCAGAGAACGGTTGTGCTAAAAGAACAGACAAGTTGGTACCTGTTAAGGATACCACTCAAGAACTTAAGAAAGATTATGAGTATACCCGTGGAAATTTATATTCATTGATTGAGAAGGGTCAGGAGGCAGTTGATGGTATATTGGAACTTGCACAGGAATCAGATCAACCTAGAGCATATGAGGTTGCTGGTCAGTTAATTAAACATGTAGGTGACGTAGCAGATAAACTTGCTGATTTACATAAGAAAGTTAATGATATAGAAAATCCTAAAAATTCTAAGAGTACAGAGGTTACTAACAACACCATGTTCGTTGGTAGCACAACAGAACTTGCTAAGTTCTTAAAACAAAAACAAGATAAATAATCCTGTAGATAGGTAATACCTAGAGAGGCAACAATGTCAGTATTAAATGTATTAGATACACAAACGGTGTCTGCCAGTGGCAGTGCATACGTTGTGGTTAAAACTGGAGTTCTTCGATGTTTCGCAACAGCAGCATCAAGTATTCAAGTAGACGCAGGTCCAGCAATTACACTTGCTGCTGGTGAAGCAATATTAATTTATTGTGGTAAACCAAAGCATGCAAAGATTTCTGCTGCTACGGATGCTAACCCTACTGTATTAACTATTCAGGGATTCTCTGGTGGTGGTCGTCATACATTCAGTGCTGATGATTATATCGAAACCGTAGATGGTGGAGATACAGATGGTTTCGTTGCTGCATTTGAATCTGCTGCATCTAGTGGTAAGAAAGTGGCATCTGCTACTGGCACTACTATCACAACTGATATAGATGCATCTTCTGCATCTGGTGACTATGCATTATCTGCTGCTGATGCTACTGCAGGAAATATTCCTCAAGTATCAAGAGCAGTTAAACTGACTGCTGGATCTGGATCTGGTGGTGTAGTTGTAGAACAAGTTCAGGTTGTTGGAGGCTAGTATGGCTACTAAATTAAACTGCTGGAAAGGTTACAAGAAAGTTGGCACCAAAAAGAAAGGCGGTAAAACTGTTAATGATTGTGTGAAGGAAGGAGAATCGTATGGTCTCTATAAGGGAGATGGTAAACCAAAAGGTGTTATGAAAAAATACCTTGAGAAGAAAGCAGAAAAATTAAAGAAAGAAAAGGCAAAGCAATCAGAACCATATAAGAATAATCCTGCGTTTGGTGATGCCTCACATCATTCCAATGCTAAGAATAAAACTGAAGAAGTACAAGTTGAAGCAAAGGTAGATAAAGGTCGTTCAGATTATGGTAAGGCATCTATCAGAAATTATAGAAGGTCTGGACCAGGACACGGTGAACCTGCAATGTTTGATTCAGAGAATAAGAGAGGTAAGACTATTGATAAGCGTAGAGAAGAGCATAAGTCAAGAAGAGGTGTTAAAGGTGCAAAG
>Ga0163179_10000251_pt1 | contig 37751 bp, 39 predicted proteins | sample AtlANTMetagenome_FD_109643 | JGI IMG/M metagenome (GOLD analysis project Ga0163179, IMG submission 109643) | Marine eukaryotic phytoplankton communities from the Atlantic Ocean - Atlantic ANT 2 Metagenome | ecosystem: Environmental > Aquatic > Marine > Oceanic | place: North Atlantic Ocean... | reverse complement strand
TTGCATTAAAAACTCGCATGCTTCATTTATTAATTTTATTTCTTTTGTACTTAATTTTATAGTTTTCATAGTTTTATTTATTATAGTTTATAATTTTAATCTTATACTTATATTATCCAATTTATAACGTAGCAACTAAGGGGCTTCCATAAATGCTGTACACGTACCGTATCCCCCTTGGTAACCCCGGTTCGCACGTCTACGGACTGGACCAGGGTCAGGGGTTAGGTAACTATGAAAAACCTATTGCAGTAATTTCTTTCTAAGTGATTGTGTTAATTTCATATCTTCTTTATAAGTGTTTATGTTTTTTGTATAATCTTCAGTTAATGTTCCCAGTGATTTTTCCATATGATATAACAGTATCAATGATTCATCTGTGTTTAAAGTTTGTGTATTATAGTTTATTTCAGTAGTCATAGTTTTATTTATTATATATTTGTTTTATTAAATCTTTTATTAACATTTCTTCAGTTTCATTTTCTTCTAAATCACATTCATTTTCTACAAATTCAGTTACTTCTTTTAGAACTTCATCTCTATTTTGATAATTTGAATTAAATTTAAAATGATCTAAAGTGTCTTCGTTCCAATGGAATTTGTTTATATATTTATTTTTCATAGTATTTATTATTTAATTATATTATCCATAATTAGTCGTAGTAACTAAGGGGTTAAGCTAGCAACTTAAAAAAGCTAAAATAAATGATGGGGTTGACCGGAAAACGGCCCCCGTGGGGCTAAAAAAACGATTTACGGATCGGTGGGCTATATGCTATACATATGTATTATACAAAATCTCTAATTGTGAAATACCAATTTAGGTGACATAAGGTATATATATAAATATAATAACAGGCTAACGTCATACTTTTTTAAATATTACCTAATTCTGTGTAATAATAAGACTATGTAAAGACTTTAATTTATTGCAATGGAAAAAGATGAAGACAAAATACACATAAAGGCCAATGGGATCAGGAATGAACTGAAAAAAATCCATAAAGCTTTAGACAAACTAACAAACGCCTTGATTGAAATACATCTGGCACAAACAAACAACAATGAAAAAGATGATCATAACTGCACTTGTGGCCCTGAACGGCTGTAGTGCTATAAAACATTACGAAAATACGTACGAAAATTTTAAAAATATCACAAAAGACGTCTGTATAGACAATTCTCAAGAGGTAACGCTAGCACAACACCTCTACAATGAAATGTTTTTACCTTTTAGGGGCGCAAACAAAGAGTTGATATACGAATAATAACATGTTAAAATAAAAATTATGCCAGGACATACTAAAAAAAAGAAAGAAGCGGGTAAAATAGGCCCCGGGGGAGAATCTCCAAAAGGAGGGAAGCTTAAAACAGGGAAAGATATAATGGATAAAGCCAAAAAAATTACCCCGCTTGATCCAAATGCTCAAAATAAAATGCCTAAAGGCAAAAAAGAATCAAAAGGTAAAGCTAAAGATCAAAAAGAAAAGAAAATACCTGGAAAAATGAAAGCATTGCCTAAATATGGGAAAATGCCTATTAAAAAACACAAGCAAGGACACGGGGACGGTAAGAAAAAAGAAAGTGGATCAGAAAGAAGACTAAGAGAAGCAGGTGGAATAACCCCCGAAATGAAAGAAAAATACAAAAAATACAAAGAAGCGGGTGGAACATTGACAATTGCGGAGGCTAGAAGAATAAATTTTAGAACTAAAGAACAATCTAAAAAAGTAATGGCTGAAGAAAGAGCCAGACAAGCTGCAGAAAACAGAAGAAAGGCAAAAGAAATTAGAAAAGAAAGAATGACTGAAGATGGTGGACTTGTATTTAAAGAAACTGACGCAGTAATAAACCCTAACGTTAGAAGAAGAGAAAAAGAAAGAGAAATGAAAGAAAAAAGAGCTTTACCTAAACATTCAAAAGTAAAACCTGCTCTTTATCAAATGAAACCTAAAGTAGATGGTATGCCTAAATTTACCTATGCAGCTATGGAAGCTAAAAAAGCAGGTAAAAAGTCTTTTGAATATGCTGGTAAAACTTTTCCAGTTAAAAAAGGTACTTATGGTAGTTCTAATAAAGCTTTATATAAATCAAAAATGCCTGCAATGTATAAGTTAGGTGTAAAAGCACTTAACAGATTAGATAAATAATGCCTCAGCATTTAACACCAGCAGCGAAGCGCCGAAAACGGCAGCGAGACCTAGAATACGCAAAAACCCCCAGGCGAACGCGTATGAAAGCCGAGAACCAACGGAAGCGTCGTGCAGCAGAGAAAAACGGTAGAAATTTAAATGGAATGGATTACGATCACACAACTATGAGTTTCGTATCGGCGCGGCGCAATCGCTCTGGTTTTGGAAAAGGCACTAAAAAAAATAACACAGTAAGAAATACATAATATGGCTATAATATCTTCGTATACCATAGGAACCCCAACCGTAGATGACTATTTAATAGGAACGGATGACCCAGGAGGGCAGGGGCCTACAAAAAACTTCACATTACAATCAATAATTAATTTAGTCTCCGGTTCACTCGGAGATAACAATTTTTATTTATCTGGTATTTCTTCAAATTCCAGCACAGGCGCTATTACTTTTACTGTAACAGGCGGATCAAATCAAACACTTACACTTGGTACAGCTGCATTTAAAGCAACAACACATTTTGCACTTGCTACTGATCTTACAACACATATAAACGATTCAACACAACCGCATACTCTTGATTCAATTGTAACTGCTCAAAGTTTACTTCCTACAAAATTAAAAGGTATAACAGGTAATGGTACTAATGGACAATTAGTAAGCGTTGATGGATCGGGAAATTTTGTATTAATAAACAATACTGATAATAATGATAATTTTTTCTTAAATGGCATTACAAAATCAGGTACAGATTTAACATTTAGTGTTAGCGGAGGAACAAATATCACAACAACTTTATTTAAAGAAGCAGCTTTTTTAACTAAAGCAGAAATTAGAACAGATGTTTTACAAAATGTAACATTTACAACTGCCTCTTTTACTGATTTAAAAACTTTAGCTAAACTTGATCAGGTTGATACAAATGAAATAAAATCAGCAGCTATTATAAATGAAAAAATTGCAGACGGTACTATTGGGGAAGAAAAGTTAAATATAACTAATTCACCTGTTAATGGATATGTACTTACAGCAGGCTCTTCAGCTGGTACAATGAGTTGGGTTCAAAACTCAGCTTCAAATTATTTTTTAGATGGTATAAGTAAATCAAATGAAACTTTAACCTTTAGTATTAATGGTGGCACAAATGTAACTTATACTTTTGGAGCCGGTGCATTTGCAGATTTTGGAGCGGGTGCTAATGATGTAGCTAGAGGTAATCATCAGCATGTTCTTGCTGATATAACAGACTCAGGCGCATTGGCTGGTAAAAACACAGCAGCAACAGGTGATATTGATAACAATGCAATAACACTTGCTAAGTTAAGTGATAGCAGTGCTACTAATGGCCAAATATTATCTGTTAATTCAAGTGGTAATTTAGAATTTATAAACGCATCAGCAGTATCAGTTGCAACCGCACGTTTATTACCAACAAGTGTAGGAAGTAATAATTCTTCAGTTACTGGAAAAGGGGGTCAAATTGTTAGAGTAAATTCAGGAGCTACTGCTGTAGAATATACTGATTTAGAAGTTCAAAAAGATGAATTTGATACTGGTAATTCACCTACAGCTGGTAAAGTGTTAGGTCTTGACAGTAACAATGATTTACAATGGATAGACACCGGAACTGCTTCAATTGGCACAGATACACTTACATCGGCTAAAATAAACTTTTTTGAAAATACACTCAATATAGCTGCAGGTAAAATATTAGTTGCTAGTTCTGGCGGTACAAAATTTGATAGTGTTGCAATGTCTGGTGATATTGCTATTGCTTCAAGTGGTGCTACAACTATTCAAGCAAATGCTGTTGAAACACCTATGATAGTAGATGATAATGTAACACCTGCAAAAATTAGTATTATAGATGATTCAGTAGCTGCAACAAGTGCACACATATTAATAGGTGACGGTACAGACTTTGGTAATGTTGCGTTGTCGGGTGATGTTACAATTGCAGCAAACGGAGCAACAACAATACAAGCTGATTCAGTTGAAAACGATATGCTTGAAGCAAGGTTTACAGATGAAGTTGCAATATCTACTTTAACTGGAACTGTAGCATTTAACTGTGCAAGTGGATCCGTATTTAAATTATCAGGTGATCTTACAGGTGCTTATACAATACAATTGGCAGGATTTAAAAAAGGACAAGTAATAACGATATACCCTTTAAAAGGAAACCAAACAGTTAATTTAGCCACAGCAAGTGGTTCACCAACATTTAATAAATTAGGTGGTACTAATTATGAAGATAACGGTACATCTAGTAATATATTACAAATAGAATGCGTAGACGATGCATCAAATGCTACTTTCTTTTATTCATTAGCTACTTTTGCCTCTGACGCATCAGATATATAATTATGCTTAGAAAAAGAATTTTACAATTATCATCAGCTGCCACATCTCCATATAACATAAATTATCTTGTTCTTGCAGGTGGTGGTGGGGCTGGTGCTAGAAGAGGTTCAGGCGGTGGTGCTGGAGGTTTAAAAAGTTCATTTGGTTCATCAGGTGGTGGTGCTTCAGCTCTTTCTGAGTTAGCACTAACTCCAGGCACACAATATACTATAAATATAGGGGCCGGTGGTTCAGGTGCGGCAGCAGGTAGTGATACTATAGGTGCTAAAGGTTCAGATTCTTTTATAAGTGGATCCGGTATTACTACTATAACCTCACTCGGTGGCGGGACAGGCTCATCTATTTCTACCTCATTTGCAACTATAACCGCTTCAGGCGGGTTATGGAATGGAGGATGTGGCGCTGGTGGTGGTGCTAATCATACTTGTAGTACTAATAGTCTAGGTGAATCACCAACACAAAACCACGGTAATGGAACATCAGGTCAAGGTTTTGATGGTGGTGAAGGAATTAAAGCTCATGACGGCGGTGGTGGCGGCGGCGGTGGCGGTGGAGGTACAGCTTCAGCAGGTACAGATAATTCAGGATGTGTAAATAACTCCTATGGAGGTAGTTCACAAGCAGGTGGTAATGGCACTTCAATTTCAATAACTGGTAGTGGTGTTACTTATGGAGCAGGTGGTTCAGCTACAAATGGCATTGGTGGAAATTCAAATGGTGGTGGTTCACAAACAGCAAATACAGGAAATGGTGGTAGAGGTAATGCAGAAACAGCAGGTGTAAATTCAGGTGGTGAAGGTGGCGGAAGTGGAGTAATTGTTTTAAGAATACCTAATGCTAGTTACTCAGGTACAACTACAGGCAGTCCAAATGTAGACACTTCAAGTGTAAGTGGTTTCACTATTTTAAAATATACAGGTACAGGAACATATACAGGTTAAATTATGGCACATTTTGCAGAATTAAATGAAAATAAAAAAGTTATAAATGTAATAAAAGTACATAATAGTGTATTATTAAAAGCAGATAATACAGAGGATGAATCTAAAGGTATTGAATTTTTAAACTCTATATATGGTCATAATAACTGGAAACAAACAAGTATCAACACTTGGATGGGTGAACATAAATTAGGGGGCACACCATTTAGAAAAAATTATGCAGGATACTGGTATGACTGGAATGAAGACATACAAGGATTTATACCACCAAAATTACACAACTCCTGGGTATTAAATGAAAATAAAGGTATATACGAAGCACCAATATCTATGCCAGAGGGAAAACATTGTGTTTGGGATGAAGAAAATGGTGAATGGTCACAATGTGAAGACATACCCACAGAATGATTATAAAAAATGTTATATTTGTAAAAACCAATAAAGATCCGGGTAATTAAAGGGATCTACCAATAATAACCAATTAAAACCTTAATAATTATGACTTATTTTTATTACAAGTCCAATACATGGGCTACAGAACCAAAGATTAATGAAGAAACCAAAAACCTTTGGACAAAATATGCTAAAAAAAGCAATTGGAGAATAACTCAACTTCCTAACGGATATTACCAAACTGAATTTAATAATGGTGATGAATGGGGTGGAATTACTAGAAGAGAAACAATAGAGGGTGCTGAAAAAGCAATCGACTCTTCTATAGAACACTATGAAAAAAAGCTTAAATTAACACAAGGCCCAATCGTAGTAAAAACATTTTAATATTTAAAATTTAATTTAATGGAATTTAATCATGCAAGTGACATTGTTAAAGATTTAAACTTTAGCGATGAAGCTAGAAATAGAATAATGGAGGGTGTTATTAAACTTAATAATGCGGTAAAATCAACATTAGGAGCATCAGGAAAATGTGTTATTTATGAAGATGCATTAGGAAAACCTGTTGTAACCAAAGATGGCGTAACTGTTGCGAATAGCGTTATATTAAGAGACCCTGTAGAAAATATAGGTGCTACTCTTATAAAAGAAGCAGCTCAAAAAACAGTAAAAGAAGCCGGTGACGGAACCACCACCTCCACCGTCCTGGCTTCGGCTATCTTAACTGAAGCATACAAAAGAAATAATAGTGATGTAAGACTAGTAAAAGAAGGTATTAATTCAGCGTGTCAAAAAGTAATTAAATACTTAAACAAAGAATCAATACCGGTTAAAGATAAAATGCTAGAATACGTTGCTAACATTTCAACTAATAATGACATACAACTTGGTAGTTTAATTGCAGAAGCATATAATAAAGTTGGAAAAAATGGTGTGGTATTGATGGAAGAGTCTGAAACGCCAGAAACGCACGTTGAGATCATAGATGGAGTGCAATTTGATTCAGGCTTAAAATCACCTCACCTTATAACAAATAAAGAAAAAGGCAATGCAGTTTTAGAAAATCCTTTAGTATTATTAGTTGAATCAGAAATAAATAGTATAAGAAAAATACAATCTGTACTTGAATATGCTATTAAAAGTAATAGAGCTATGTTAATTATAGGAAATTTAGGAGCTCAACCTATGTCAGCTTTAATTATGAATAAAGCTAAAGGTAATATAAAAGTTAATATTATAGATTCTCCCGGATTTTCAATACTTAAAAAAGGTTTATTAGAAGATCTTGCATCTATTACGGGTGCTACTATTATAAATGAAGACTTAGGTGATGATTTAGATTTAATCGAAGTAAATCATTTAGGAGAATGTGTTAAAGCAGTAACTGACGATAAAAATACTGTAATAACTATAGATAATATAAATGATAAAATAAAAGGTAGAATTGAAGCTATAGATAATCAGCTAAAAGAAGAAACTAATGATTTTTTTATCAAAAAGCTTGAAGAAAGAAAAGCTATGTTAACTGGATCTGTTGGAGTTATAAAAGTTGGAGCAGATAGTAAAGTAGCATTAAAAGAAAAAAAGGATAGAGTTGAAGATGCTATTTATGCAGTAAAAGCAGCAATAAAAGAAGGCATAGTTCCAGGTGGTGGCATATGCTTATTAAATGCTTCAAAAGATATTAAAGCAAATAATGAAGGTGAACTAATATTATTAACAGCTATTCAATCACCATATAAAACAATATTAGATAATGCTGGTTTAGATAAAAAACAATTAAAATCTAAAAAAGAAGGTGTTGATGTTATTACAGGTAAAATAGTAAATATGATTAATTCAGGTATTATTGATCCTGTTCTTGTCACTAAAACAGCTTTAATAAATGCGGCTTCAGTTGCTTCTACAATTATATCAGCTGATTGTATAATTTCAAATGTTAGAGATGAAAGCAATTAATAATTATATAATCATAGATTTAATAAAAGAGTCACCTAAAAAACAAAATGGTCTTATTATTGCTGATAAGCATCAAAATGAAATTAGATATAAAAAAGCAAAAGTTATATATGTAGGTGATGCTGTAAAAGGATTAAATAAGAATGATATTATTTATTATGATAAGCATGCTGGGTATGGTATAGATTTTGAAGAAAATTTATACTATGTTATAAAAGAGCAGGATGTTATTGTAGTATTATGAGATTAGAACCATCTGATTTAAAAGAATTACAACTTTTAAAATATTATAGGCTAATAAGAAGATGGGCATGTAAAACATATAAGTTAAAAGATGCTGATTTAGAATTATTAATTTATTTTGATTGCATAGGTCTATTTACTCGTAATGATTATATCAAGGGTACTTATACATATTCTTGGGATAAAAAAAGATGGGAAAGACTTAGAAAAGAAGACTGGATAGATGTTTATTCTATAAGAAACAGAACTACAATAAAATATAATACTTTTAAAGTATCTTTTAAAGGTAAACAATTGATAAGCAGAATATATAGAATAATGCTTGGCAGTGAAGATTTACCTTTATCAGAAAGAAATATTTTTTTTAAAAACAAAACATATACAGATAAAGTTTATAATAAAGCTATAGATGATATGTTTAAAGATAGCAATAGATAATGGGATTTAAAATGAAAAATACTATTCAAAATATTATTATGACGAATGGTGTTATTAAAAAAGAAAATCTCGGTAAAGGTGTTGAAGGTGTTACATTAAATGATGGCACTATACTTATAAACAAAAACCTTTCACCAGTTCAACAAAAAATAGCTAAAAGTCATGAGCTAGTTCATAGAGATCAAATACTTAGAAAAGATCTTTCTTATGATGATGAAAATATATATTGGAAGGGAAAAAAATATAGTAGAAAAAGAATGAAAGAAGGTCATCCCAAATTAGATTGGGAAGCCGAAGCATATAAAAAACAAATAAAAAAATAATATTATGGGAAAACCAGGACCAACAGCAATACCTATTACACAAAAAGTTCATCCGGATAAAAAAGCATCAGCTCCTATTGAAGGAACAAATGTACCTATTGGAATGGGGTCGTCTGATAAAAAAGTTCAGGCTAAAACTGAAAAATATTAATGCCTGATACATTTATAAAAAATAACTTATCTATAGTTATTATGTTTATTACTGCAGTATTTACAGCGGGGGGTATCTTTTCTGAGTTTACATCGGTTAAAGACGAAATACATCTTGTGCATGAAAGACTGGATGAAAAAATTATAATTATAGATAAACTTGAAGCACGTATACTTGAAATTGAGAAACAATTAGAGTATGAGCGTGGGCTACTTGAAGCAATAAAAAAACAATAATAATGGATAAAAATTTAAAATCAGTCGTAGCTGAATTAAAAAAAGCATCACGTATGCACGCTGCTCAAGCTAAAAAAATTGAGAAGCATATAAAAGCTATGCAAAAATCAAATGCAAATAAAAATAAGTGATCATATTAGTTTAAAAGAAGCTACTAGATCTAATACAGCACAAAGACTTGGAATAGATAATTTTCCAAATAGTTATATTATTTCAAAAATGCAATTAACTGCAAATAAAATTTTTGAACCACTTAGAAAGTATGTAGATTGTCCTATTTATATTTCAAGTTTTTATAGAAGTCCGGAACTTAATACAGCTATAGGTGGATCAAAAAATTCGCAACATTGCAAAGGAGAAGCAATTGATTTAGATGATGTGTATAGCAAAGTAAATAATAAAGTTTTTTTTGATCATATAAAAGAAACTTTTGATTTCGATCAGCTTATATGGGAATTTGGAGACGAGCATAATCCAGCTTGGGTACATGTTAGTTATAAAGAAATAGGAAATAGAAATAGAATATTAAGAGCTATAAAAGAAAAAGGTAAAACAAAATATATAATATGGGACCAATAACCGCCAGAGTAAATAAAACAACAATGAATTCTATGGGAAGACAACCTTGTGGTAGACCTTTAATGAAAAAACCACCTGCCCCTTCTAAAAAGAAATCATTAGGTTATTATAATGAAGCTAAAAAAACTGGCACAGGTGCTGCGGCCGGAGGCGGTATGAGTCAAAAGGGCGTTAATAAATATAAAGCAGATAATCCAGGTAGTAAATTAAAAACTGCAGTTACCACCCCTCCATCTAAACTTAAACCTGGAAGTAAAGCAGCTAAAAGAAGAAAGTCTTTTTGCGCACGTTCTAAAAGCTGGACTTCAGAAAGAGGTAGAGCAGCTAGAAGAAGGTGGAATTGTTAAATTAAATTATGAAAAAAAAATTTAAAGATACAGCAGTTGGAAAATTTTTATTAGGTAAAATACCAAGTGTTGTTTCTTCAATAGCAAGTGGTACTCCTGCAGGTGGTATCATAGAAGCTATAATAGGAAATAGTGATATGTCTGAAGCAGACAAAGAAGTTGCTTTAGAGAAATTAAAATTAGAAAGAGCTGAAATAGACGGAACAACCAAAAGATGGGTAGCTGATGCAAGATCAGGAACATTTCTTGCGGCTAATGTAAGACCATTAACATTAATTTTTTTAGTTATAAGTTATGTTACGGGCTGGTTTTTAGAATACTCACTTGATTCAATTACATCTTTATTAACTATTGTAATTGGTGGATATTTCGGTTCTCGTGGTGTTGAAAAAGTTTTTGGAAATAAAATGCATAAATAATGGCAAGAATAAATACATATGTAAAAGATACAAATTTAACTGATAGTGATTCTTTAATAGGAACAGATGCAGATAAAAATAACATTACTTCTAATTTTCCTTTAAGTGGTATAAAAACATATATAGAAACTAATGCTAATATAAATGGTGAAACCACAACTTTTGTACAATCATCTGCTTCTGCAACTTGGAATATAACACATAATCTTGATAAATTTCCTGCTGTAACAATAGTAGAAGATACAGACAACGATGTAGTTTTTGGAGATATATCATATACAGACAGTAACAACTTAACAATAACTTTTTCCGCTGCTTTTAGCGGTAAAGCATTTCTAAACTAAAAAAAATGGCAATAAAATATTTATCTAATGTTGACTTTGGCAAAAATCAACTTATAAACATTGTAGTACATGTTGCTACTTCAGATCCCGGTTCCCCAGCTGAAGGGCAAATATATTATAATTCTAGTGATGACAAACTATATTTATATACAGGCAGCACTTGGATAGATGTATCTGGTGATATAAAAAGTGTAACATCAAATAATACAAATCAATTAACTGTAACAAATTCAACAGGTCCAAACCCGGGAATAAATGTTGTTACAGGTTCAGTTACAAATGGGGGTACAGCACTTGCTACAGGAGATCAAATATATGATTTTGTAAATGGTTTTGTAGATAATGCAAAACTATTATCATTATTATCTAGTTTAGAATCTTCAAGTGGTGCTGCAGATGAAACAATAACTATAGGAACGGATGCAGGAGATACAATTAGTTTTGCTGGTAATGTTACTGTAACAGGAAATTTAATTGTTAGTGGTACTACAACAACGGTCAATTCTACAACTATAACAGTTGCTGATCCAATATTTACTTTAGGAAGTAACGGTTCTGATGACAATAAGGATAGAGGTATTGAATTTAAATATAATGATGGAAGTTCTAGGGTTGGATTTTTTGGATTTGATGATTCAACCGGAAAGTTTACAGTGCTAACACAAGCAACAAATTCATCAGAAGTTTTTTCTGGTACAAAAGGTAGTCTTGATATTGGCAGTTTAGATTTAGGTGGTTCAATTACAACATATGATGGTGCTAACCCAACAGATGGCCAATTATTAATAGGACACGGATCTAATAGTGATTTACAATTAGGAACATTAACCGGTGGTGACGGTATAACAGTAACAAACGGTGCGGGTTCAATTACTATTGCAACATCAGCAGCTAGTGCAAGTGCTATAGGAGGCGTACAGCTTGCAACAACAGCTGAGGCTTTAACTGGTACAAATTCAACAAAAGCTGTAACACCAGAAGGATTAGCAGCAAGAAGTTTTGCAGTTAATTTAAATGCTAGTGAATCAACAGTCGCATCATCAGATAATATAACATATACGGTAACACATAGTTTAGGCACAAGAGATGTAATGTGTCAAGTGGTTGAAACTGGTTCTCCGTATGAAACAATAAATGTAGATATTGCAAGAGCATCAACTTCAACAGTAACAGTTGTTTTTGCGTCAGCAGTTTCAGCAGGGGATTATAAAATTCTTATTACTAAAATAGACTAATATATGGGTATTAAGTTTAAATCGCCGTTACAACTAGCGGCGCATAGATCAATAGCACATAGCGATACCGCTAAGACGCTTATAGTAAAAGTTATAACTAAAACAGCTGCACATCCAGAACATGGTAATGGAAGTACAAGTGGTTATACTATAGATGGTGTTGAGGGTGCTTATCTTGAATTTACGCCAGGTAACACATATAAATTTGATCAATCAGATAATTCAAATTCTAGTCATCCTCTTAGATTTTATGAAGAAGCAGATAAAACTACTGCATATACAACAGGTGTAACTACAAGTGGCACACCTGGTAGTTCTGGAGCATATACACAAATTATACCAACAACATCAACATTACCTATTTTATTTTATCAATGTAGCTCCCATTCTCTTATGGGTAGTTATGTTAAATTTGGTACAGGTACAATAGGTGACACATATTCTATAAATGCCACACAAGATGGTAATAATGTAGATGTAAAATTAGATGCTTCAAGTGGTACTGATTCTACTGTACAATTTACTGCAGGTTCAAATATAACACTTACTAGAAACGATGCACAACAAGTTACTATAGCTGCAGGTGGTGGTGAAACTTATGATTTAAATGCAACTGCAGACGGTAGTAATGTTGATTTAAATTTAACTTCAACTTCAGGTAATGATACTTCTGTAGTTCAACTAACTGCAGGAACAAATGTTACTCTTGCAAGAAACAGTGCAAACGAAATAACTATTTCTTCTGCGCTAGCAAATCCTTCTGATTCTATATCAGTAGAAAAAAATATACATGCAGGAGACGGTTCTGATACAACTTTTGATGCGAGTTCTACTATAGTAAATGAAAATAACATTCAAATATATATAGATGGTGTTTATCAAAGTAAAGATACATATTCTACATCTGGTGCAACAGTAACTTTTTCAACCGCACCAGCTACGGGTGCTAGTATAGAATTTATGCATTATGTAGCTGTAAGTGGCGTTGTAGAAGTTAATTTATTTACAGGAGATGGTTCAGATACTACTTTTGATATTGCAACAACAATTGCTACTGAAAATAAAACACAAATATATATTGATGGGGTATATCAAGGTAAAGATACCTACTCAACTAGTGGAACAACAGTTACATTTAGTACTGCACCTGCAAATGGAGCAAAAATAGAAGTTGTACATTTATTAGCAGCAAATGATACTGTTAATTCAAATGAAATAGTAGATAGTGCTATTGTAACTGCTAAATTAGCTACCAATGCAGTTACAAATGCTAAAATAGCTGATAATGCTATAGATCATGATGAATTAGCAAATAGATTTGCAAATGTAATTACACATACAGGCACTGGAAATTTAAGTATAGAATGCGATGATGCAAGTACTTTTTTAATGACTGGTAATGTTGCAACTGCTACATATACATTTAATGATATGAAACAAAATCAAGTGGTAGATTTAGTTATTTCAGGTACATTATCAAGTGCAGCTATTACATTTGCAGGTGGCACAGGATTAGGAACTACAACTTTTAATAAAATAGGTAGTACAGATTTTAGCACAAGTGGTACAAACCATATTTCTTTAATATGTGTAAAAGAGTCAGATGGTAGTTCTATAGTGAATTATACAGTAAATACATATACATCAGATACAACACCGTAATTATGCACGCAAGAATAGTAAAAGGAAAAATAATAAAGTACACTAAACTGCCAAGTGCTTTTGGTAATACTTTAGTAGGGTTTAATAAGTTATCTGAGAGTGAGCATGAAAAATATGGATTTTACACTATAATAACACCTAGTTATAATAATAAAACAGAATATTTAGACAATTTACATAGTAAAGATAATCATGAATGTTCTGATGGTAAAAAAAGAACTGTATTTATTTATGATATAAAAACTAAAACATTTAGTGAAACACTTGAAGAACTTAAATCTAAAAAAATTAAAAAATTAAAAAGTGCAGCTTATACTAAATTAGAAAGTACAGATTGGTATGTAACAAGAAAAGCAGAAAAAGGCACTGCAATACCTGATGCTATAGAAAAAGAAAGAAATGATATAAGATCTAGTGTAAATACAAAAGAATCAGAAATAAATGCATTAACAAAAAAAATAAATGTATTTAACTACGATATAATTTTATAATTATGCCGACTAATAAAAAGATACTTTCGCAAGATGCAGTAAGTACAAGTGATCCGGATTCAGAGCAAAGCTTAGTGTTATATCTCGATGCTAATGATGAGGATAGCATTGAAAGTGGAGGTGCTAATACAGGTGCAGGAAGTGGTACTTGGTTTGATATAGCTAACCACGATTTAAATGTACCATTAACAGATAATAATGATAATTTAGAAATACATATAGATGCAAGCAATACTAACTCTTACGGTGGTAGTGGTTCAACGATAACTGATATATCTACAAATGGATATAGTTTTAGTACACACGGAAACGCAGCATTTGGTTCAGACCTAAGAGGCTATTTTACATTAGACGGATCAGATGATGGTTTACGAACAACTGATGCTGTTACAGGATTTAGTGGTGATGTAACTTTTGAATGGTGGTTTAATGCTTCAGAAAGTAATAATTTTGCATTGTTACACGCAAATCCATTGTCAAATGATTCTGGTATTAATGGAATTTTTATTGGTAATGCTGCAGGCGGTGCTGGTGCGATAGAAATTTATAGAAAAACAACAGGTGGCACATTACATTCAGGTCAAAGTAGTTCTACAGGTTTATCAGGTATGGCCTCTGATGGATGGGTACATTTTGTAATAACAATAACAAGTGCAAATGTATGTAATTTTTACAAAGATGGCACAAAACAAGGTACTCTTACGTTAAATGGAAATGGTACAAATCACGATACTTATAATTTTGTTAGTATTGGCGGTTATAATAACGCTTCATATGAATTTGCTGGAAAAATAGGATGCTTCAGAATGTATTCTGAAATTTTAAGTAATTCTGAAATAGCACAAAATTTTAGAGCAGGTAATTTTATAAATTATTCATCTATAATTACATCTAAACACGAAGCAACTCAAGGAACTTTATATTCTACAAATTTAACTCTTAGTTTAGACGCAAATGGATATACCAGCGGAACTTGGTCTAATACTGCAAATAGTAGTTATAATGCAACAGTAAGTGGTGCTACATATACTAACGATGGTAATTCCGATTATTTTGATTTTGATGGTAGTAATGATTATGCTGAAGTTGGAGCATACACAGGTGCAGATATAGGAAGTGGAGGTTTTACTTTAGAGGCTTGGTGTTTATGTGAGGCAAGTTCTGGAGCAGACACTATTGCTTCTAATCTTGGGCCTAGTGATACTACAGGTTATCAATTATATATAGATGCAGGCACGGGAGTTAAATTATATATATATTCAGATAGTTCTAACTATAGACAATTAACTACTACTTCAGCTATAGCACAAGGTACATGGAATCATTGCGTATTTACAGTAGCATCTGCTTCAAACGGCGCTGCTATAAAACTTTATGTTAATGGAATTGAAAAAGACAGTGATACTTTAAATTCAAACTACACAGGGGCGGATCATGGACTAGATATAGGTAGATACCCATATAATAATACAAAATATTTTGATGGTAAAATAGCTCAAGTTAGAACATATAGTGCAGCCTTAACATCAGCACAGGTAACTACTAATTATAATGCTACTAAAGCATTGTACCAGAATCCTAATTTAAATATGAATTTAGATGCTGCTACTTATACAAGTGGAGCATGGGGAGATAGTGTAGGTAGTAATGATGGTACCATTAGTGGTGCAAGTTTTGATAAAGAATTAGGTAACTACTTTGATTTAGATGGTAGTAATGATAAAATTACTGTTGCAGGAGCTGATTTAAATCCTGCTAATACTAAATCTATTGGAGTTTGGTTTAATACAGATAGTACATCAAGTGAACAATATATAATATCTAACTGGAGTGGTTCTGGAAACAATTATGGTTACCATTTAATTGCAGATAGTGGAACATTAAAAGCGTGGATATATAGTCAAGCACAAAATGCATATTTTGCAAATTTAGCAAGTGGAGGAACAATTACGGCAGGCAAGTGGCATTATGCTGTATTAAATATAGGGCCTAATGCTTCTGATAATAAGTTGTTTTTAGATGGTGTTTTAACAGAAACAGAAAGTTCAACATCAGGCACATTTCCAACTACCGCTGCACATAATGGTATAATTATTGGAGCTTATGGAGCTAATGTTTGGTTTAATGGAAAAATTGGACAAATTAAAGCTTATAGTACGCAATTAACTTCAGCACAAGTAGCGCAAAACTATTTAGCCACAAAAAATAATTATCCTAATGGTTTTAATTTTTCAGTTGATGGCCCTACTTTTTCAACAAATTCAAGTCCAGCGTACAACTATTTTCGTTCTGATGCTGCAGCTGAAAAACTTTTACTTTCAAGTGTAGATATTGATATAACCATGGGGTATACTATTTCTTTATACTTAAGAAGGCATGCAACAACAGGCACATATCAACAACAATTTAGAATGACTGGTGATGGTTTTACAAGTTATTTGTTTTTAATTGCAGGATATGGAGATGTAAGATATTTTTATTCTAGTGGTACAGGCACTGAATGGAGTACATATGGAAGTTCAGGAGATTGGACAACAGATTGGATTAATGTAATACATGTTAGAGAAGCAAATGGGGCTGGTACAACTAATAACAGAGGTGAAATATATATAAATGGAGTTTCTCACGCCACCAATAACAGTTTAACAGCAGCTACAAATATAACTAGAATCGGTTTTGGAGACAATATAACCACTAGTAGAGTTGATAATGTTGATTCAGGTGCAATTAAACTATGGCAAAAGCCATTTTCTGATGCAGAAGCACTAGCAGAATTTAATGCTACCAAAACAACTTATGGATTATAATTATAAAAAATATAAAAAATTAATATAAATGGCTTTAACAAAAGTAACACACGGAGTTTTAGAAAATAGATATACAGCAAGTGTTGCAATATCAACATTAACAGGTACGGTATCTTTTAATTGTGCTAATGGTTCTGTATTTAAATTAAGTGGTGATTTAACCGGAGCATATACTATTAGCTTAACTGGTTATAAAAAAGGACAAATAATAACTATATATCCTTTAAAAGCACAATCAATTACACTTGCAGCACAAGGAAGTAATTCAAATACTTTTAATAAAATAGGTGGTGTAGATTATGATAACTCTGAGCATAATATATTACAATTAGAATGTACAGATGATTCTTCTACAGATCCTATATTTATGTATAGCATAGCTACTTATACAAGTGATAATACTCCATAATTATGTTAAGAAGAAAACTTTTAGCCCCTAGATCTTACGCACCTTCAGGATACACTTTTAATTTTCTTATGGTAGCAGCCGGTGCCGGTGGCGGTGGCGGTGCTATAAATTCCACTGGTGGTGGAGGTGGTGGTGCTGGTGCTGCATATGAAGCAACAAGTGGCACAACAGCTGTTGGTACAGTATTAGCAATAACAATAGGTGCAGGTAGTGCAGGGGGACCTAATAGTTACACAGCTGGAACTACATCTAATGGGGGAAATACTTCAATTACAAATATTGATGGAAGTGGAGGTACTTATACTGTAAATGGCGGTGGTGGTGCAGGTACTGGAGACGCGGGAACATCTGGTGCTGATGGAGGCTGTGGTGGCGGCGGCCAAAAAAGTGGTAATTCAGGTGGTTCAGGTACTGGAACATCTGCCGGAGGAAATGGTGGTACCGGAGGAGGTGTTATTAATGCCGGTGGTGGTGGAGGTGACGGCGGAAACGGCGGAAACGGTGGTTCTAGTACATATAGTGCCGGTGGTGGCGGAGGAGTTGGTACCCAAAGTAGTATTACAGGAACAGCAACATATTATGCTGGTGGCGGAGGTGGTGCTGGTTATTATACAGCAGCAGGCGGAGCTGGAGGTAATGGCGGTGGAGGAGCCGCAAACGGACAATATGGTAATCCTACAGCTGGCACTGCTAATCTCGGCGGAGGTGGTGGTGGTAGAAACTGCTGGAATAATGCAGGTGTTGGAGCAGCAGGAGGATCAGGTGTTGTTTTTTTAAAAATACCAAATGCAAATTATTCGGGAACAACAAGTGGTAGTCCTAATGTAGATACGTCTAGTGTAAATGGATTTACAATTTTAAAATATACCGGTAGCGGTAGTTATACAGCTTAATATGGCACATTTTGCAAAAATTGATTCAAATAATATTGTTGAAATAGTACATGTAGTAAACAATGAAGTTATTAAAAAAGAAGACGGGACAGAAGATGAAGCAAAAGGTAAGGAGTTTTTAAATTCATTATTTGGTTCTGCTACATGGGTACAAACTTCTTATAATAATAACTTTAGAAAAAATTATGCTTCTATTGGTTATACATACGATAGTGTGAGAGATGCTTTTATACCACCTAAACCTTATAATTCTTGGGTTTTAAATGAAGATAGCTGCCAGTGGGAACCTCCTGTAGAATTTCCTAATGTAAATAATAGATATAATTGGAATGAAGAAACACAACAATGGGATTATATAGGTCCTGCTTTACCTGAATAATATTATATTTGTAATTAATAATAAAATTTAATACTATGGATAAAAAATTAACACAAGAAGATATAAATAAAGTTGTAGGTATTTTAAATGATATGCCTATAAGAGAATTAAATAGAGTGAATGCAATAGTTAAAATATTAAACGATTGCGAAAATTTAAAGGAAAATAAAAATGAATCTAATAAGAAAAATTAGTATTGGTAGAGATTATAAAAATGATGCAATGCATTACTCTATTGGCCAAGAAGTATTTGGAGGGCATAGAATAGTTGAAATTATTGAAGAAGATGAATGCTATAATATTTATATAGAAAAAGAAGAAGAGGTGTTACCTTGGAAAAACTTTAATAAAAATATGGCAATAGCAGTTGAATATAATTTAGAATATTAATGAAACATCTTCATTGTTATATTATATCTCCAGTAAATGGTGTGTATAACAATAAAAAACAAGTTGATAAAAAGGAATTAATTTTAAATACCTCAATAGAAGATCATAAATTTGTAAATAGAATAGGCAAAATAATTGAAACACCAATTAATAATTCTGTTTTAAAAATAAATGATGAAGTAATTGTTCATCATAATATATTTAGAAGATTCTATGGTATGAACGGTATAGATAAACATGGTTCAAGTTTTTTTAAAGAAAATAAATATTTTTGTTATATAGATCAAATATTTTTATATAAAAGAAATAATGAATGGAAAACAATAGATGGTTATAGTTTTGTAAAACCAGTTTTTAATCAAGATAAATTTAACGAAAGTAAAGAAAAGCCTCTTGTAGGCGTTTTAAAGCACGTTTCGCCACTTTTAAGAAGCTTAAATCTTAAAAAAGATGATTTAGTAGGCTTTACACAAAACAGCGAATATGAGTTTGTTTTTGATAATGAAAGACTATATAGAGTTCCTGATAATTCAATAGCAATAAACTATGGAACACAAAAAAATGAAATTGAATATAATCCAAGCTGGTTATAAAGCAGTAGATGAGTTAATAAAAGTAGCAGAAGAAAAAATTATTTTAAACGATCCTAATGAGGATTTAGCTGCAGATAGATTAAAAAATGCAGCAGCTACAAAAAAATTAGCAATATTTGATGCTTTTGAAATATTAACTAGACTTGAAAGTGAAAAAAATGTTATAGATGTTTCTGATAATGTAAAAAAACCGTTTAAAGGGTTTGCTGAAAGAAGATCTAAATAGATAGAATGTACGATTTAATTAAATTAATTAATCCTATTAAAATAAATGTTATAAAAAGATATAACAAAGCAAAAAAATGGGATTATGGATATAATAAAGAGCATGATATAATTGTTATTAGTAAAACAGGTGCTATAGGTGATATAATTGAAATACAAAGTTTAAAAATAGCTTTACCACCATCTCCAAAAAAAATAACTAATACAAATAATAGATGGGAAGCACATGTGTATCCTAAAGAACTAGATCAAATAAAAACAAGATTTCAATGGGATACTTATCCTACTGTTTTTAAAAATAAATGGTACAATTATATTGATGAAGAATTTAACAAAAGAGAAAACGGGTTTTGGTTTATTAACAACAATGTTCCCACTTATATTACTGGTACTCACTACATGTATTTGCAATGGACAAAAATTGACGTTGGAAAACCAGATTTTCGCGAAGCAAATAGAGTATTCTATATATTTTGGGAAGCTTGTAAAGCCGACCAAAGGTGTTATGGATTATGCTATCTTAAAAATAGAAGATCAGGATTCTCTTTTATGGCAAGTTGCGAAACCGTCAATCAAGCTACAATTACAAAAGATGCACGATTTGGGATACTTTCAAAGTCTGGAGCAGACGCTAAAAAAATGTTTACAGACAAGGTTGTTCCAATTAGTACCAATTATCCTTTCTTCTTCCGACCCATTCAAGATGGTATGGACAGACCTAAGACAGAGCTTGCTTACAGAGTTCCAGCGTCAAAGCTTACAAAGAATAACCTCAAAGCTTCCGTTGGGTTTGACAATGACATTCCAGAGGGATTGGATACCACTATCGACTGGAAAAACACAGGTGACAACTCTTATGATGGGGAAAAGCTTCGTATTTTAGTACACGATGAATCTGGCAAATGGGAAAGACCTGATAATATTTTAAATAACTGGAGAGTTACAAAAACAACACTCAGACTTGGAAGTAAAGTAATAGGAAAATGTTTGATGGGTTCAACATCAAACTCATTAGATAAAGGAGGCGATAATTTTAAAAAACTTTATTATGATTCAGATGTCACAAAACGAAATCGTAATGGCCAGACTAGCTCGGGATTATATAGTTTGTTCATACCTATGGAATGGAACTACGAAGGATTCATTGATTCTTATGGACATCCTGTATTCGGAACACCTGAAAAAGAAGTCCTTGGAAACGATAGCGAATTTATTGACACCGGCGTAATTGATTTTTGGAATAATGAAGTTGAAGGATTAAAGCACGATGGTGATGCTTTAAATGAATATTATAGACAATTTCCAAGAACAGAGGAGCATGCTTTTAGAGATGAAACTAAAAACAGTATATTCAATTTAAGTAAAATTTATGAGCAGATTGATTATAATGATGATTTAATGCGTAAAGGATATATTACGCAAGGTTCTTTTTCTTGGGAAAACGGAATAAAAGATTCTAAAGTAATGTTTACTCCAAATAAAAACGGTAGGTTTTTTATTTCGTGGACACCATCTAAAAATTTAGAAAACAATATTGTACTAAAAAATGGTATAAAAACACCAGGTAATGAACATATGGGTGCATTTGGATGTGATTCATATGATATATCTGGAACAACAGACGGAAAAGGTTCAAAAGGAGCCTTACACGGATTAACAAAGTTTAGTATGGAAGATGCTCCTGCTAATTCATTCTTTTTAGAATATGTAGCAAGACCTCAAACAGCTGAAATGTTTTTTGAAGATGTATTAATGGCTTTAGTTTATTATGGTATGCCTGTACTTGCAGAAAATAATAAACCTAGATTATTATATCATTTAAAAAGAAGAGGATACAGAGGCTATTCAATGAATAGACCTGATAAAGTTTGGAATAAATTGTCTATAACAGAAAAAGAAATAGGAGGTATTCCAAATACATCAGAAGACATAAAGCAAGCACACGCGGCTGCAATTGAAACGTATATAAATAATTATGTTGGCATTGACCAAAATGGCGGTGGAAACATATATTTTAATAATACGCTTAATGATTGGGCTAAGTTTGATATAAATAAAAGAACTAAATTTGATGCAACAATAAGTTCAGGTTTAGCAATTATGGCGTGTAATAGACATTTATATCATCCAAAACCTAAATATATAAAACCTAGTTTAGATATTAAAATATCGAGATATAATAATAAAGGATCTCATTCAACAATAATAAAATAGCATGGCTGAAACAATTTTAAAAAGTTCATTTCCTAGTCAAATAGCTTCTGATGAAGAAAAAGCGTCTTTTGAATATGGAGAAAAAGTAGCAAAAGCAATTGAACACGAGTGGTTTAAAAGAGACAATGGTGCTACAAGATTTTATTCCAATAGGGATGAATATCATAGACTTCGTTTGTATGCAAGAGGAGAACAATCAGTAAAAAAATATAAAGATGAATTATCTATTAATGGTGATTTGTCTTATTTAAATTTAGACTGGAAACCTGTACCAATTATACCAAAATTTGTAGATATAGTTGTAAATGGTATGTCAGATAGATTATTTGATATTAAAGCTTTTTCTCAAGATCCTTCATCTGTAAAAGAAAGAACAGATTATGTTCAAAAAATTATGGATGATATGCAAGCAAAACAATTTAATGATAATGTACAAGAAAAATTAGGAATAAATATATTTAGTACTGATCCTAATAAATTACCTTCTGATGATCAAGAGCTATCTTTGCATATGCAAACAGAATATAAACAAGCTATAGAAATTGCAGAAGAACAAGCTATAAATACCATATTAAATCAAAATAATTATGATTTAACACAAAGAAAAGTAAATTATGATTTAGTTACATTAGGTATTGCGGCTGTAAAACATGAGTTTAATAAAGCAGAAGGTATTAAAGTTAGATGTGTTGATCCTGCTGATTTAGTATATTCATACACATATTCTCCTTATTTTGATGATATTTATTATATAGGTGAAGTAAAATCTGTAACAATAAACGAAATAGCAAAACAATTTCCTGAATTAACAGATGATGATCTTAAAAAAATATCAAGTCAAGGTTACCAAAGTGCATCTTCACATAATAGATACATTAATGAAGACAGCGTATTAGATTCAAATAGTATACAAGTATTATACTTTAATTATAAAACATACAACAATGAAGTTTACAAAATTAAAACAACGGCTACAGGAGCTTCTAAAGCAATTCAAAAAAATGATCAATTCAATCCGCCAGAAGATGCTGAAACTCTTTTCGAAAAAGCAAGCAGATCAATAGACGTAGTATATGATGGGGCTTATGTATTAGGAGTTAACAAGCTTCTTAAATGGGGTCTTGCTAAAAATATGATTAGACCTAAAAGTGATACAACAAAAGTAATGATGAATTACCATATTGTAGCACCTAGAATATATAAAGGAAGAATTGAATCTTTAGTTAGCAGAATTACAAGTTTTGCTGATATGATTCAATTAACGCATTTAAAATTACAACAAGTAATGTCAAGAATGATACCAGATGGTGTTTATCTTGATGCAGATGGATTAGCTGAAATAGATTTAGGTAATGGTACAAATTATAATCCACAAGAAGCATTAAATATGTTTTTTCAAACAGGTTCTGTTATTGGTAGATCTCTAACACAAGACGGTGATATGAACCCAGCTAAAGTTCCAATACAAGAACTTACATCTAATGGAGGTAATAATAAAATAGCTTCTTTAATTCAAACATATAATTATTATCTTCAAATGATAAGAGATGTAACCGGATTAAATGAAGCAAGAGATGGCAGTAAGCCAGACCAATATGCTTTAGTTGGTGTACAGAAGTTAGCCGCTGCTAATTCAAATACAGCTACAAGACATATATTACAAGCTAGTTTATATTTAACAGCAAGAGTTGCTGAAGCAGTTAGTTTAAGAATATCAGATATATTAGAATATTCACCAACCAGAGAAGCATTTATATCTTCAATAGGAAGATTTAATGTTGGAACGCTAGATGATATTAAGAACATGCATTTGCATGATTTTGGAATATTTATAGAGCTTGCTCCAGACGAAGAAGAAAAAGCAAGACTTGAAAATAATATACAAGCAGCTCTTTCAAAAGATCAAATATTTCTTGAAGATGCAATTGATATTAGAGAAATTAAAAATATTAAATTAGCTAATCAGTTATTAAAAGTAAGAAGAAAAAAGAAAATGAATGATGATTTGCAACGTCAACAACAAAATATACAAATGCAAACTCAATCAAATGCACAAGCAGCACAAGCTGCAGCCGAAGCTGATGTACAAAAGCAACAAGCATTAACTCAACAAAAAGCAGAATTAGCTCAACTTGAGTCAAGTCTTGAAATACAAAAGTTACAACAAGAAAAAGAATTGAAAAAAGAATTAATGTCATATGAATTTCAATTAAATATGTCATTAAAAGAAAAAGAGTCCGAAGCCTTTACTAGCAAAGAAAAATTTAAAGAAGATAGGAAAGACGAAAGGACTAGAATTCAAGCTACTCAGCAATCTAAATTAATTGAACAAAGAAAAGATAGAAAAGGAGAGCAAGAATTTGAATCTGCTGGTAATGATACAATGGGAAGCGGATTTAATTTAGAGGCATTTGAACCTCGCTAGAAACTTTATTAATTATATAATATTTTATCATGTCAAATAAAAAAGAACAAGAAGAAGTTGTTGTTGAACCAATAGAAAAAGTTGAAGAAACAACAGAACAACCTAAAGAAGAAGTTAAAGCTGAAGAAAAGGTTGAAGAAAAAAAAGAAGAACCAAAAAAATCAGTAACTGAAGTTGCTGATGATGGTACAATAAAAATAGATTTACGTAATTTTAAAAAAGAAGAAGATGCCACTGGAAAGCAAAGCACAGATGAGGTACCTGTACGCAACGAATCCGAAACTAGCGGAGAAGTTCGTGAAGAAAACAAGCAAACAGAAGATGAAAAATCTTCCGGAGAAAGTGTTAGCAAAATTAAGCAAGAAGAAGAAAAAGCTAATAAAGAAGAGCCTATATTAGAACTTGTAAATGAAGAAGAAGAAAAAAGTTTACAAGAAAAAATAAAAGATATTCCAAATAAGCTTAAAGAAGAGCCAAAAAACGTAAATAATAAAGAAGAAACACAAGAATTACCGGAAAATATTAATAAACTAGTTGAATTTATGAATGAAACTGGAGGTAGTCTTGAAGATTATGTAAAATTAAACAAAGATTACAGTAAAATGGAGGATATGGATGTCTTGCGTGAACACTATAGACAAACAAAACCACATTTATCTGAAGAAGAAATAAGCTTTTTAATGGAAGACACTTTTTCTTATGACGAAGAAGAAGATGAAGAAAGAGATGTTAAAAGAAAAAAGCTTAGATTGAAAGAATCAATCGCGGAAGCAAAGTCAAATCTCACAGGTCTGAAGCAAAAATATTACAATGACCTTAAGTTAAGCTCAAAGTTAACCCCAGAACAAAGAGAAGCGGTTAAATTCTACGATGATTATAAACAAGAGCAGCAAGTCTCAACGGAAACAGCTCAAAGACATAGATCAATATTTGAACAAAAAACAAATGAAGTATTTTCCCAAAATTTCAAAGGTTTTGAATATAAGGTAGGCGAAAACAGATATAGATTTAATGTTAGAGATACAAACAAAATTAAAGATACACAGTCAGATATTAATTCATTAGTTAGTAAATATGTAAATAAAGAAAACGAAATGAATGATGCTGCTGGTTATCATAAAGCTTTGTTTACAGCAATGAATGCTGATTCAATAGCTAATCATTTTTATGAGCAAGGAAAGGCAGACGCTATTAAAGAGTCTATGGCCAAATCTAAAAATATAGATATGGAACCTCGAGCTACTCATCAAGATGTTACTACGAATGCAGGATTTAAAGTTAAAGCTGTAAGTGGAGATGATGCTGACAGACTAAGAGTAAGATTTAAACAATAACTTAAAATTTAAAAAAAATGGGATTATTTAGTACGAGTGGGTCGTTTCCTGCGGGACTTACGCCTACTCCAACAAAAACGTTGTTTTCGGGCAACTATCTAACATTTGACTCTGGGTCAGGTGGAGGAACGTTCGCTCAACAATTTTTACCCGATGTATACGAAAAAGAAGTAGAAAGATATGGTAACAGATCTGTTTCTTCTTTCCTTCGTATGGTCGGTGCTGAAATTCCTTCTGCTTCAGATCAAATAATTTGGTCAGAACAAGGAAGATTACATATTGCATATAGCGGTGTAAACGTTGATACTGCAACAAACAATAGAGTTACATCTAATGGCCATGCTGTTAGAGTTGGACAAACTGTTGTAGTTATAGAGTCTGGAACTCACCCTAATGATGGGGTTACTTGGACTGCTGATAAAGTAGTAAAAGGAGTTGTTAAAGCTGTAGCTACAAATACTTTTGATATTGCTCCTTATAAAGGTGCTACATTAACAGCAGCTGGATTAACATCTGGTGGTTCTGTTAGTTGTTCAGTATTTGTATATGGTTCAGAATTCAAAAAAGGAACTGCTGGTATGGATGGATCTATAGATGCAGGTTTTCAGAAGTTTAGTAACAACCCTATCATTATCAAAGATAAATATTCTATCTCTGGTTCTGATACTGCACAAATTGGCTGGGTTGAAGTAACAACTGAAAATGGAGCGTCTGGATACTTATGGTATTTAAAATCAGAACATGAAACAAGACTTAGATTTGAAGATTATCTTGAAATGTCAATGATAGAAGGTGAATTAGCCTCTGTTACTGGCTCAGGTACTGCTGCAAACGAAGGTTTTGTTGGTACAGAAGGTCTTTTTGCTGCTATAGAGTCAAGAGGTAATATTTATCAAAACTTTAACTCTGGAGAAAATGCATTAGATAATTCAGATGGTGCTGCAAGAACATCTCTAGGGGATTTTGATGAAATTCTTAAAAACTTAGACAAGCAAGGTGCTATAGAAGAAAATATGCTTTTCTTAAATAGAGCTACTGCACTTTCTTTTGATGATATGCTTGCAGGGTTAAATCCACACTCAACAGGTGGCGTTAACTTTGGCGTATTTAACAACAGTGAGGATATGGCACTTAATTTAGGATTTAATGGTTTCAGAAGAGGTTCTTATGATTTTTATAAGACTGACTGGAAATACTTAAATGATGCTACTACAAGAGGTCTTGGTGGTAATATAGATGGTGTACTTGTTCCTGCAGGTACTTCAACTGTATATGATCAACAACTTGGTAAAAATATCAAAAGACCATTCTTGCACGTAAGATATAGAGCTTCAGAAGCTGATGATAGAAAAATGAAATCTTGGATCACTGGATCTGTAGGTGGAGTTTATACTGATTCTACTGATGAAATGAATGTACACTTCTTATCAGAAAGATGTTTGTGTGTTCAAGGAGCTAATAACTTCGTATTATTTAAGACTGCTACTCAGCAAGCTTAATATTTTATGTAAAGCTAAGGGCATCTTAATTGGTGCCCTTGCCTTTACTTTTAACAATTTTATTATATCATATTATGAAAACAAAAACAATTCCTGTTGAAAAAAACTGGGAAATAAAAGACAGAACTTATCTATTAACGGGTGGACAAACACCTATAACATTTACATTAGCATCTAAACATCACTCAAGAACTCCTCTTCTTTGGTTTGACGAAGAAAAAGGATATGCTAGAGAATTAAGATATGCTACTAATCAACAAAGTCCATTTAGAGATGAACAAAAAGGGCATGTTACTTTAGCTCATATTGTTTTTAAAGACGGTGCACTATTTGTATCTAGGACTAATCAATGTTTGCAAAAATTACTTTCAATTTACCATCCTGGTAAAAACAATTTTTATACAGAGGTTGATAGTGTAGAAGAAGCTAAAGACGACTTAGTAGATTTAGAATTAGAAATAGAAGCTTTAAATTTAGCTAAAGAATTAGATTTAGACCATGCTGAAGCAGTACTTAGAGTTGAACAAGGATCTTCAGTTGTTAGTTTAACTAGTAAAGAAATAAAAAGAGATTTGCTATTATTTGCAAAAAACAATGCAGCTCTTTTTATAAATCTTGTTAAAGATGAAAATGTTCAGTTAAGAAACTTTGCTATTAAAGCAGTTGAAGCTGGCATAATTGATTTAGATGGTGATCAAAGAAATTTTTATTGGGCAAAAAATAAAAAGAAATTGATGACAGTTCCTTTTGAAGAAAATCCATATTCAGCATTTGCTGCATATTTAAAAACTGATGAAGGTACACAGGTTTACAAATCAATAGATAAAAAATTAAAATAATTTATCTTATAGTGGTAGGGCTGCTATAAGGTAGCCCTATACACTAAAATAATAATTAATATGGTTAGCGTAGATACAGTATATCAAAGAGTATTAGCAATTTTGAATAAAGAAAATCGTGGTTATATGACACCACAAGAATTTAATCTTTTAGCTAATCAAGCACAATTAGAAATATTTGAACAATACTTTTATGATTTAACACAATTTAACAGAGGTGGCCAAATCAATAATGAGTTTGCAAATATTGTAAAAAATATAAAAGAAAAAATAAGTCTATTTAAAAAGACAGCAGCATTAACTTATTCAACAGATACATATGCATTGCCGTCAGATCTATATAGGTTAGGCACAGTTTATTATAATGATTCAATTGAAGTTGAACCAATTGATCAAATAGAATTTTTATATATAAATACTTCACCCTTAACTAAGCCTGATACTACAAGGCCTATATATACTAGATCAGGATTACTAATAAAAGTATATCCTACAACAATTACTTCCAATACAGAAATAGCAGCTTCATATATTAAAAAACCCGCTACAGCTCAATGGGCTCACGTGGAGGTTACAGATGATAATTCAACAGATATGGTAAAGCTATTTGATTCTTCGTCTGCTGTTGATTTTGAATTACACGAATCAGAAGAAACTGTATTAGTATATAAAATATTAGCTTATGCTGGATTAGTAATAAAACAACCTGAAATAAGTCAGGTAGCGGAAACTAAAGACAGTTTAAAAACACAAAAAGAAAAATCATAATAGATGGCACTAGGAACCTACAACACAGACGGAACAAATCAAACTCCCAAAGAATATTATGCTGGAACCGAAAAAGGTAATTATCAATTTATTTCAGTTACTGATATTATAAATAATTTTATAGTATCACAAGTCGGAGATGATAAAATAATTAAAAGTGTAAAAAGAGCAGAAGTTGCTTTTCATGCACAAAGAGGTATCCAAGAATTAAATTATGATACTATAAATAATTTAAAAACACAGGAAATAGAATTACCTCCCTCGCTTAGTGTAGACTTACCACATGATTTTGTAAGTTATGCACAAATATCTATGGTAGATGACAACGGTATTGAAAGACCTATTAAACCTAGTCCAGTATCAAGTGCTCCTGTTTCTGTACTTCAAGATTCAGATTATAATTATTTATTTGATTCAAATGGAAATTTATTAACTGGTTCTTCTTCATTAACTGTACAAAGATTTCAAACATCTACAAATGATACGTCTATTACAACAACAGACAGCAGTATAAATTTTTTAGAAGAAGGTTATGGGTATAACGTTGATTTTGGTAAAAGATATGGATTAGATCCTACAACAGCAACAAGATCAGGTTTTTTTATTATAGATGATAATAATGGTACTATATCTTTTTCAAGTGATTTAAAAAACAAAGTAATTACTATAAAATATATTTCTGACGGGCTAAGTTCAGACGGGGACATGAGAGTTCATAAGTTTGCAGAAGAAGCATTATATAAGTGTATAGCACATGGTATTATGACTGCAAAATCAAATGTTCCTGAATATCAAATAAACAGATTAAAAAAAGAAAAAAGAGCATCTATAAGATCTGCTAAGCTTAGGTTAGCTAAAATAAATATTACAGACTTGACTCAAACTATGAGAGGTAAGTCTAAACACATTAAACACTAATACATGGCTGAATTAAAGCATACGTTCACGTCAGGTCGAATGAATAAAGACCTTGACGAAAGACTTATTCCTAATGGTGAATATAGAGACGCTTTAAATATTCAAGTGTCTACCTCTGAAGGCTCAGATGTAGGTGCTATTGAAAATGTATTAGGTAATGATGCTATTTCCTCATTAGAATTAACTAATGGTATATGTATTGGTGCTGTATCTGATAAACTTAATAAAACTGTATATTGGTTTGTAACTTCAGATGAATTAGATGGTATATATGAATATAATACTTTAACTAAAAAAATATGTGCTATAGTTATAGACCCAAAAACAAATTCAACAAATACAATAAATTCTTTAGTTTTTAGAAGCAATATTAATAATGATTTAATTATTGATAATTTATCTATACCCGAAGCTAAAGAAATTTTTAATATAGATGATGCAAGTTTTCCTACAACAACAAATCAAGAAGCGTTAATTACTAATAATGTTATACTTACTGTTGATAATCCTTCAATATCTTTAACTATACCTAAAAATACTATTTTATGTTTAGATCCTGAAAGTGGATATATATTTAAAAATGTAAAATATACAAATACAGACTTAGGAGATTTAACTGTTAAATTTGAATTTTCAAATAGTAGTGTTTTGGATTTTAGTAAAAACCATTTAATTACAGCTGCTAATATATTAAATAATATTTTATATTTTAATGATAATTTAAATCAGCCAAGAGCTATAAATATAAATGATTTTAGAAGATATTCAGATGAATTATTATTAGATGATGGTTCTTATTCAAAAACTGAACAAACAAAAATAAAAGGTGAAATATTCATTAGTAAAAATATTAAACAAAAATTTGAAAAAGAATTTGAAGAAAAAGATATAATTGTAGCAAGAAAAGCTCCACAAACAGCGCCTAGTTTAGTTTTAAAAAATACAGTAAGAGATGGAGAAATAACTGCTACTGTACAAAAAAATCTTTATACTAGTAATGTTTTAGTAAGACCTGATAATTCAGATCCATCGTTTACTATAACATATGCTCAATTACCTGATTGGAAAGTTGGAGATAAAATACTTAGTACCCCCAATGAAAAAGATATAAGTGGTAATGATGAACCACAAGAGTGGGAAGCTGTAGCTATCATAACAGAAATATTAGTTAATTCTAAACAAATTACTTTTAATATATTATCATATACAGAAACACCTGATGATAAGACATATGTATTAAATCAAGAATTAATGCAGGACAACCCTATATATGAATTAACATTTCCAAGATTTGCTTATAGATGGAAATACAATGATAATACATATTCTACATTTTCTCCATTTTCTGAAGTAGCTTTTTTGCCGGGTGATTTTAAATACGATGGTAAAAATGCACATAATGAAGGTGCTGTAAACATTGCTAGAAAAATAATATTAAACGATATTGAGCTAGGTGATGAAAATGTAAAAGAGATTGATATATTATTAAAAAAAGATAATGATAATAATGTTTATATAATTTCAAATGAAAAAAGAAAAGACTTTTTTGGAACATTTGAGATTACAAAAGAACAAATTAAATCTACTGTTGATAATAAACAATTACTTAGACAATGGGATAATATACCAAAAAGAGCAAAAGCACAAGAGGTTGTTTCTAATAGAATAATATACGGTAATTATGTACAAAATTATAATATATATAATGATCCTGATTTTACTATTATTATAAATAAAAAAACCGATGATAGCAAAAATAGTTTAAAGTCTGACAGAACTTATGAATTTGGAGTTATTTATGTTGATGAATACAATAGACAAACTCCTGTTTTAGCCGGAAAAAACAGTGTTATTACAATACCTAAAAGTAGTAGTATTGATACAAATGAATTTAAAATAAAATTAAATAATACTGCTCCTGCTTGGGCTAAATATTTTAAATATTTTATAAAAGAATCTTCTAATGAATATTATAATTTAGCATCTGATCGATTTTATCCTGATGAAGAAAACGGATTTATGTATATAAGTTTTCCTTCAGCAGATAGAAATAAAGTAACAGAAGAAAACTATTTACTTTTTAAGAAAAATCATGGTAATAATAAAGCTGTAATAGCAGAAGACAATAGATATAAAATAATTGATATATCTAACGAACCTCCAGAGTTTATTACAGCAAGAAAAAGAGTAATTTTATCATTAGGAGATATTGTTTTTACAGATGATTATGGAGGGAATAATGGTGGAACAACAGTTACAAATAAAACCAATGCTGCTAACAATGCACCTTTAAAAGACTTTGCGTCTATACAAATAAAAGAAGCAAACGGTAGTGATGGTGTTCCTTTAGCTGACACTAAAGAAATTAGGCCTGGAAGATTTGCTAGTTTTGAATACTTAGGCAAAGAAAGTAGACCTTATAAAATTAAAAGATTGTCTCAACATCCATCAGGCGACATTGAAATAAAAATAGATTTTGAAGAACCATTTGATGAGGATGTAGAAATAATATATCAAAAAGCTAGTGAAAATATTGGTGATACTACGACTAATTTTGGAGTTAATATAAATATTAGTGAAGAATTTTCTGCTGCTGGAGATAAAGAATTTGACGGTAGATTTTTTGTTAAAATAAGAATTAATTCAACTTTACAAGATGGCATTATAAAAGAAACTTTTGGTGGTAAAGAATATTTTGCTAAAGAGTCTATACCTTTAATTGGAGTTTATTCTAAAAATGAAGATGGTAAAAGAAATAACAATAAATATGATAATACATCTAGGGGAAGAGACAATGCTCGTAAAGATCCTACTAATGATTTTGTTGTAAGTCATGGTGGTAATGCTACTCCTGGCTCAGATGAAAAAAGTGGCAAAAGATTAAAAGTTGGAAGTTTAGAATATAATATTTCTCTCGAATGTGCTACATATAAGATGGAAGCTGTAGTAGAACAGCTAGCTAAAAGAGCAAAAGTTGGAAATTTTGTAAGATTTATAAATAACGACGGTACACCTGTTGGAGATAATCAAATTTACGAAATAGGTAGCGTATATGTTGAAAGATTTAAAGAAAAAATGGGAAGTGCAAGCCGTAAGCATTTTAAAAGAATAAATTTTAGATTTGTTAATGATGACGGTGAATTCCAACCTTTATTAGATGATATATGTGTAAGGGGTCAAGATACATGGGATAATGAACCTAGAATGGAAATATTAGAGGAAAGAGATAATGAAAAAACTACCGTAATTAATCCTGGTATATTTGAAACAGAACCATTAGAAAGTAAAACAGATTTAGACATTTATTTTGAAACTGAAAAAGCATATACAATAATAGATCATGGCACTACACAAACTTTAAAATATTTTAATTGTTTTAGTTTTGGTAATGGCGTTGAATCTAATAGAATTAGAGATGATTTTAATGCGCCTTTTATTAAAAATGGAGTAAAAGCTTCTACAGTATTAGAAGAGGGTTATAAAGAAGAACGTGTATATAATGGTCTTATTTGGAGCGGTATTATTAATCCAAATTCTTCTGTAAATAATTCTAATCAATTTATTCAGGCTGAATCTATTACTAAAAACTTCTTACCTTCATATGGTAAAATACAAAAATTGCATGCTTGGGACGATAGTTTAGTTGTTTTTTTAGAAAATAAAGTATTAAGAACTCCAGCCAATAAATCAGCATTATTCAATGCAGACGGCTCTACAAATTTAATTTCTACTAACAGAGTAATAGGAGATCCTATAGAATACAACGGAGACTTTGGTATATCTAATGATCCACAATCTTTTTCTGCTTTTGGATTTAGATGTTATTTTGTAGATCGTAAAAACGGAAAAATATTTAGATTATCTAAAGATGGATTAACGCCTATTTCAGATGTTAATATGAGTGACTTTTTTAGTGATAGATTAGAAACAACTCAAACTATTTTTGGTTCTTATGATGAAGGTAATAATTTATATAATCTTTCTTTTAACACTGACAATGATACTGTTTGTTTTTCTGAAGCAATAAATGGTTGGTCTACAAGAAAATCATTCGTACCTCAATACGCAATTTCATTAAATAGCACTTATTATACTTTTTCTAATGGAGATATGTGGGCACATGGGGCTTCTGGCGTGCCTAGAAATAATTTTTATGGGGTACAAGGATTTTCAGAGGTACAATTAGAAATAAATGATGATCCTTCTGCTGTAAAAAAGTTTAGAACATTAGTTTACGAAGGCACAAAAGGATGGACTGCTGATATAAAAACAGATTTAGAAAAATCAAATGACATATCTTTTAAAAGTAAAGAAAATAAATATTTTGCAAATATTTCAGGTGAAAATAAAACAGTATCTAATTTAGATTTAAAAAAGTTTAATTTTCAAGGTATAGGTAGACCATCTAGTATGGATACAATATCAGATAACAGAACAAATACTACTTTAAAATTTTTAGCAGAAATAGATAATTTATTAAATGTAACATCATCAGAATTTAATATAGTAAAATTACCAAATGAAAGAATTAGTCAAACAGTTGCGGTAATAGCATTAACTCCACCGGTTGGGTTTACATTAGTTGCTAAAGATTTTAAACAAATAACAAAAACAGGGTTTACAGATAAACTTAATTCAACAGTTGCACAAAATGGAACAGGTGTATTAATTAATTATACACATGGAATAATAAAACAACCTGATTCTAGCACTACTATTAAATTGTTATTTAGTGGTAAAATGGTGCAAAATAATGTTTCTTTAAGTGGAGCACATACTCAAAAATTAGAAGGCGTAACTTCTAATATCACAGATGATACTTATACCTTAACCGGTAAACCAAACACTGAAAAAACAATATTAGAAAGAACTATAACAGCTGATACAGATTTTGAAATATTTCCATCAGACATAATATGTGATAATCCTGCAATTAGATTAATTATAACAGAAATAGCAAAGGGTGTAGAATATAGAATTATAGAAAAAACAGTATTACCATCCTCTACAGAAACAGGAAGAGATTATAAAATAACTGCTGTTGCTTCAAGTGTAAAACCACAAGATAAAAAAATATCTTCAAGAATATTAGATACGTCAAATGCAATATTTACAACGCAAACAAGAACATTAGAAATTTTCGGAGAAGAAGGAGCAATAATAAAATATAAATTTACAGATTCATCAAGTACACTTCAAGAGGAAACATTAACAATAGATAATAGTGGTAAACTTAATGTTCAATTGTTATTTCCTGCTGGCACAGCAAGTAATACATTTACAATTGCTTTTACAGAAGGCACATTAACAGAATTTGATACAAATAGCTGGCAAGGTAATATTACTATAAATAGAGTTGCACAAGTTAAAAGAACAGTTAAAGTTGTAGCAAACTTTGGTTCTTTTTCAGATTTTACTTATTTTATTGTTAATTCAGGAACTAGATTATCATCAGCTAGTTTTATTGAGTTAACTGTTACAGCTGCTAATCATAAAGTATTACGATCTCCAAATGATGATGATTTTGAAATAGTTCCAGATACAACAGGTATTAATACTATTGTTTTTTCTAATATATTATTATCAGCTTTAACACCCAGCGGTGGGTCAAATACAAATCTTTTAAAACTTCAATTCGCAATAGATATAGCTTCTGTAGACCATGATGATGAAGTTTTTATAGATTTAGCTGATTATGTAGGCAAAAATGTTACAATAACTACAACATTTAATGCAACAACTACAGGTGGTACTGATACTTCATCAGGTGGTTTATATACTATAACACAAGCAAGTCCAAATACAATAAATGGAAGTGCCGGTTTACCTGCAAGTACAAATAGTGTATATACATATCAACTTGCTATTGCTTCTGGAAAAGAGTTAATACCAGGAACTACAGCTGATGATTTTGATATATTTGATTCTTCTAATAACAATGTTACCTCAACATATAATGATGACGATACACTTGATCTAAGACAAAGAGGTAGTAATTTATTTATTGATTTTAAACCAGGTAGATTTAATATGCCTGATGCTGATACGGCTCTTACTATTAGGCCTACAAAAGCTATAGTGCAAACATTTGTTCAAACTGTGGATTATCAAGTACAAGCTAAAAATTTAATAAGAGTTTTAGGTGTAAATGATTTTATGTCACAGGGTGGCAATTTTGCTGCAGCATGGCCTATATTTAAAAATAAAATTTCAAATAAAACTACAGCTGCATCAGGAACAAAATTAATTCAATTTACATATACAATAGATAGAAGAAGTAATCAGCCTGATCAACAAAAATTTAGCAAATGGTCTAATACAAATAACTCTATTACATTTATAGGAGGTAGTAATACTGAACTTTCTTTAGCATCATCTGGTTCATACGCGCCAATTCAAGGTGGAAGTAATATTTCAGTTTCAGGTGGGTTTGAAGTAACTAACAATTCTTCTACTTATCAATCTATTTTAACAGTAAATATATTATTAAATACTGCAAATATACCAGCAGGTAAAAAAGTTGGATTAATAGATGTAAATGCAGGAATTGATTTTAAAGAAAATGTTAAAAATAAAACTACTTTACCGGCTGCAACTCAAAAAGCTGCTGAAGCATTAACAAAAAACTTAGACTATGGATATTGGAATTTAGATTTTTCAACTTCAAAACCTAAAGTAAATGCATGGGTAGCACCCGGTTATGACCCTGGAACAGGATTTGGTGGAAGTATATCCTTGGGCCCATCAGGACCTTTTATAAAAGATACTGCATTAAATAAAATATATCGTATTAATACAGGTACTGGAAGAATACAAGAAATTTTAGATATAAAAGCAAATATTCCAACGCATATTGCAAATTTAATTCCAAATATGAACTTTTTTGAAGGTCCAAGAGGGTTTATTAATAGTTTTGCTTTTGGTGATTCATTTAGAACTACAGATGTTTTAGATGCAAAATGGGTATTTCAAACACCTACACAAGTTGCTAATGCAAAAAGTTTATTTGAAAATGCTAATACTGTACGTGGCCAAGATTTAAAAGATATTGGTATTGAAATGCGCATAGAAGGTTTAACAGAGGAGGCATTAAATAAATACCAAGGAAGTTTTCATACTAGACATATTAGAAAAGGAAGAACCTTAACAGGAGGAGAAATGGAAAGTAAGAAAAATTATAATGGAAATAACAGTAGCATTGAATTAAAAAGCACATTAACTTTAAATTATACATTAGGAACTCAAGGATATTTGATTTCGGCAGCTAATATATCTATGTTCCATATGTTTAGTAGTGCTTGGAACCGTGATATGACACGGGGAAGTATTGCTACAATATTTACTAATTGGTCTAGTTCTCGATCTAAAAGTAAAGCTTATCAGCTATATGGACAAAGAAATAAAACTATTTCACCTGCATCTAATAGAAATTCTTATATATTATAATTATGGCTAATAAAACTATTACTTTTACAAAAAAAATAAATGTATCTTTACAACCAACAGATTTAGTTTATTATTTAGATTTGAATAATGAAAAGGTACAACTTGGAAGCTGTGTAAGCGTAGCAGAAGATAGATTATCTTTTGTAGTTAATGTGCTTTCTACAGCTAAACCACCTCAAGATAATGCATACTTTATGTTTAATAAAAATAATGTAATACATAGTAATGGGGTGCTTGGCTATCATGCCACAACAACTTTTAAAAATACATCAACAGAATTCTGTGAATTATATGCAGTAAATTCTGAAGTTAACTTAAGTAGTAAATAATTATGAGT
>Ga0163179_10000250_pt1 | contig 37823 bp, 35 predicted proteins | sample AtlANTMetagenome_FD_109643 | JGI IMG/M metagenome (GOLD analysis project Ga0163179, IMG submission 109643) | Marine eukaryotic phytoplankton communities from the Atlantic Ocean - Atlantic ANT 2 Metagenome | ecosystem: Environmental > Aquatic > Marine > Oceanic | place: North Atlantic Ocean... | reverse complement strand
CTGGAATCTCTTCTTGAGTATCTCCCAATTCTGGAGGGAGATCGAACTCCTCTTTCCGTCGCTTAAACTCCCGCCCCCCGAGTGAGGAATCCGCATTTCCTAAACCCACCAAACTCGACACATAATAGGCAACCGCCCACACTTCCTCATCCGTCAGAATCGACTGATAGGCGGGCATTCCGCTTCCTGACAAACCTCTAATGAGTGTCCTGTACACTCCTTCTCGCGTCGATGAGAGCTTCACACCATCCCAAAGATAATCTGGAGGATACGGATTCATTGCAAGGGACGTCCAAGCATCCTCTCTCACCTGGGAGGGACCGACTCCGAAAGACGCCTCATAACCATTGATCTCCGCTTTACTGACATAAGCTGGATGGCATGCCCAACAGGCGGCTTTGCCATGGTAGACCGCCTCGCCCATTGCCTTTGCACGATCCGCTTCACCAATAAATGGATCCTTCGTCGGTCGGTACGCACTCTCCACTTTTTTCGTGGGATCTCTCCAGTCATCCGAGAAGGTCTTGATGTACTGAACGACTGCGACTTTCTCCGGCATCGTCAGGTCCACCGCCATCATCGGAGTTCCGGTCAAGCCGTGGTCTAAGACCCGCATGATCTCTTCGTCCCGAGGTAGGTCATTTCCAGGGGATGTCGCGGCGAATCGAAACTGCGCCGTGGTGAAATCACGAGGAGGCGGATTCATCGCCGGCGAGCTTGGACCTTTTCCATCTCCCTCTTTCCCATGACAGGCCATGCAATTGCGAACATAGATCTGCCTTCCCAAGGCCAATGTTTCCGGCAAGACATAGTGCCCCCCCAACAACACGGGTTCTTTGGGGCTCTCCGCATCGCAAGCCACACCGAACATTACCAGTCCAATCAACGCTCCACGAAAAGTTCCCATACCTACTCCTTGTTCAACCCCACCCATCAACCGAATTGAACGTTTTGAACGTTTTGAACGTTTCTTTGATCTTGTGGAAGAGCCTGCTTCCCAACTTGAAACCCTGCCCTGCGCCGCGAAGGAATCCGCTCCGCCCTTCCCAAGACGAAGCGGACTGAACCACAACAGTACCTTTGCGTTGTCGTTTCACACGAGACCAGCGGCGCCGCTCCGTACAGCGCTCCTCCCTCACCCGTGTCCTCTCAAAGAAAGCCATGACAATCCTCATGATGAACGATATAGTCGCTTTGACACCCCCGTCAAGCAAAAAACGACCAAATCGACCACAGAGGCCACTTGGCAAATCCTAAAGACCCCATGACCAGCACGCAGGCCGCCCAACACCTCGGTGTGACGGTAAGTACCATCAAACGCTGGGCGGACAGCGGACGCCTTGAACACGTAAAAACCGCTGGAGGTCATCGTCGCTTTCGAAAATCAGCGCTGGAAAAAATGCGCATGGACTCCAATGACTTCGAAAGCACATGGATCGACTTGCTCACATCCAACACACAGTCCTACCAAGTTCAGAGCGAACTCTTGGCCCTCCGCGGACGGTGCGAAAACTGGTGCCAAGTGGCGATCGCGCTCGGCAGTGTCCTCGTTGAAATCGGCCTGAGGTGGCGTGCAGGCACAATCTCCATTCACGAAGAACACATTGCAAGCTACCGACTCTCCAGAGCGCTGGCTTCCTGTGCAGACGCGATCACTGTGGCCAGAGACGCAGGGGAGTGCGTGCTTGTCGTGCCCGAACACGAGGAACACACCCTTGGACTCTCCCTACTTGAACCGTGCGTCCGAGAACAAGGATGGAAACCCCTTTGGCTTGGGCGTAAAACCCCCACTCCTATACTCATCAACTACATCGCGACCGAGAGGCCGTCTGTAGTAGCCATTTCAGCATCCCCCCACCCTCAGAATCGTGGGCATTTAGACCACATCGCGAAACTCCTTGAACAGACGTGTCGTGACAGTCGAACAGAACTTTGGTTCGGAGGAAGTGGGTCTTGGCCCAATAAACCCGCATACGGCCTACGTCTTAAAAACTACACGGACATCTTGAACCGTACCGTGTAGTACCCGTCAATCCAGCGCTATTCTCCTAAGGCGAGTGTCTCGAGTGAATCCAAGAACGGAAGACTTCCACTTCCCAACCTCGCTCAAAATGGTCTACCCTACCCCACATGAAGTGGACTCTACTGGCACCCGCCCTGCTATGGGCCTGTTCCCCTAAACCCAGCAGCGACGACGACGATGGGACAGGACTGGATAGCAGCCCAGATAGTGCTGTGGATTCTTCCCAGGACTCGGCCGCCCCTGAGAGCCTATGGTGTCCCGAACCCTTTGACGCCCCTGGATTCGACGAGGTCGGCGAAGCCATGGGACTTGTGGACACCGATGACTTGGACAAATTTTTCCAAGAACAAAACCCCGTCGCGATGGCAGATTTGGATGGGGATGGATTGGACGACTTGATTCTTGCGGTTCGGGAAACAGGCATTTGGGTACAAATGAACCGCGGCGACTACCTGGATTCGGAGCTTCTCGACCCCCAGAAAAACGTATCCGGACTCGCTATTGGCGATGTGGACGGCAACGGAACCTTGGACCTCTGGGCCGGCGGCCGATTTAACGGCATGAAGCTCTTCCTAGGCGATGGGGCAGGCGGATTCGAGGACGTCTCGAAGAAAGCTGGATTCCAAGGAATCCCGACGAATCCCGACAAAATGGACGCTGTGTTCGGCGACTTCGATAACGATGGCGATCTAGACCTGTTCGTCAACCAAGCCACGATGCCTCAACGTGCCAGCGAAAAGACCATGGACAAACTCTTCCGCAACAAGGGCAATGGTCAGTTCGAACATGTCTCCCACTGGTTGGAGGATTCCGAACGACTTGGTATGGGCTGGTCTTCAGTCTGGACAGACATCGATCTCGATGGGGATTTGGACCTCTACACTGCCAATGCAGATCAGGTCTTCAACGGCCCGTCACGCTTACTCCGAAACGACGGGCCAGGACCAGACAACGACTGGATTTTCACGGATCTCTCCGAGAGTTGCTTGTGCACGGAGAACAACAATCCGATGGGTGTGTCCTCCGGCGACTGGAACAACGACGGCCTCTTTGATTTCTTCACCACCAATACCGGCTCCAACACCATGCTCCAGAATGCCGGCAACTACACCTACATCCAGATGAGTGCTCAGACCACCGGCATGGTGCTACCCACAGAAAAGCACATGACCTTCGGTTCGGTATGGATCGACTACGACAACGATGGGTGGCAGGATTTGTACATGACGTCCGGACCGCTCGGGAGTGACGATGGGCGTATGGACCTCGCCCATCAGGCGGATATTTTCCTGAAGAACAATCAAGGCAAAGAACTTATCGACATCGCCCCCGAACTCGGGCTCGATGCGGGCGACGTTGGACGAGGCGTGACCATGGGCATGCTCAACGACGACGGCTATCCGGATATCGCCAGTCTGAATCTGGGCAACCCGTCTTTCTTGTATCAAGCCCGATGCACGACCAACCGAGCACTTGTCATCGACTTGGAAGGAAAGCCTCCGAACACCTTCGGCGTCGGTTCACGAATCGTGGTGGAAACCACCCAAGGCAAACAGCACCGTGAGGTAACGACTAAGCCTGGCTGGGGCGGTTCAATGCACCCCAGGGTCTATTTCGGCCTCGGTAAGAGCCGGGTCAAGTCTGTGACCGTGCACTGGTTGGGCGGCGACACCCAAATCGTAGAGGTCGACCCCGGTGTAGATGGCCGAATTCGGGTAGCACAAGAGGAGTAGACTCGAATCTCCATAAGCATTCTCAAAGTTTGCTATTCGAATCACACATCTCGCCCAAACGAAGCACTCCGAGATTTTTCCCACCACAGCATAGACCTGTCCTATACTCCGAACGCATTCACTCGAATTCAGCACAACACGGCACCGCGATCCTAAGGACCAAACCAATGCGATATCCCGTTCGAACCATTCTCTTCTTGACCACGACTATGATGGCCTGCGGCGGCGGCGGCGGCGGCGGTGGGAACTACAGCTCTCCTGAAGCACTTGTTTCAAGCATGGTGAAAGTCCTATCCAGCGGTAGCGGTGCCAATTGCGGCTCACTCATCGTGACACCCAGCGTCATGGATGCCGCAGTCGACTGTCCAGAACCAGCAAAAAAAGAAATGCAGAAGGCGCTCGCACAGGAAAGTGCGGAATTGATTTCCGACTGCCAGAAGGGTGCAAAACAAGCCAAGAAAGCTGGCGTTAAGGCTAAACTCGTATCGATAAAGAGTGTACGAGAAGGCGAAGGAATCTCAAAGGGAGATGACTTTAATGGATGCAAGGCAAAAGTAGACATCACTCAGTTGAAAGTAACGGCCCTTTTGAAAATGAAGATGAAAGGCCAGGAAAAAGAAGACACTGAGACCGTTGACATGATCAAAATCGGCGACAGTTATTACCTCGTCGACTAGCCCAACGGGCGTGTAGCAGGAGGAAGCCAAGCAGAAGATGTCTTTTTCGGCACGGTATTGTTTTTTGGCCACAGCGCTCATGGCCTGTGGCAGCGGAAGCGGAAGCGGTGGCGTTAGCAACGATTCCCCAGAAGCTCTTTTTTCCAGTTTGACCAAAGCCTGGTCCAGCGGGGACAATTCAATCTGTCACGAATTATTCGTCACCTCCGAGGTCTTCAAGTCAGCAGCAAAATGCCCTTCTGAAATTGAGCAGAAGGCACTTTTCAATCTTGAAAAACAACGCAGACCATTGGTCTTAGAGTGCAAAAAAGACATCGCTGCCGCCTACAACGCTGGAGTAAAGGCAAAGCTCCTCTCCGTGGAGAGCATGGAAAAGAAGCGCTACAAAAGAGGCGACAACCTGAGTGGTTGTACAGCCACAGCGGACATTACTACTTTCGAGGCGATCACCAAAATCAGCGTAAAAACGAATGGCAAAACCGTAGAAGACACCGAACGCTTTGACCTCATCAAAATAGGCCAGCACTACTACAGTTACATCGAAGTCAGCCAGACCTTTGTAGAAAAGACTGAGATCAAGATGGGCCAGATCCACATCGCGTTGGTGACCCATGCCACTCTCAACAATATGACGTTCCCACAATCCTTGAGCGAGATTGATGGTGTAGAGAGTGCAGATGCCTGGGGCAATGCGTTCCTCTACGAATCTTCTGGTCCACGAACATACACCCTGAGCTCTCTTGGAGAAGACGGCAGTGAAGGGGGTTCCGGTGCCAACCAGGATTTAGTCATGAAAACCGGTCAATTTGTACAGTAATCCAATTCAATTCAACATACAGGAAAGCACCTATGTTTCAGACCGCATTCTTATTGTGTACAACGCTAATGGCCTCCGATGGTGGGGTTGATACTGGCTTCGAATCTCCCAAAGCACTCGTCACGACGATGATCAAAGCCATCTCGACTGGCAATGACTCAATATGCAGCCAATTCGTCGTGGATCCTAAGATCCTCTTGGCAGCCAAAGGGTGCCCCAAAGAGGCTCAAAAAAGAGCACTAGAAAACATAAAAGGTAACAACGAAAGCGCCGTGACCGCTTGTAAGAAAGCCATTGCTGATTCGAAACGCAGAGGCGAAAAGGTCCAATTGATCTCCATCGAAAACGATCCCGAAAACATGGAAATCTTTAAAAAAGGCGATGGCTCTGGGGATTGTGAAGTCACAACAGAATTCAGCCGTCTCCGTGTCGAGGCAAAACTAAAAGTTAAGAGAAAAGACAAGACCAAAGAAAAGTCTAAGGGTTTTGAGCTCTTGAAGTTACACGACCGTTACTACTGGAGAGCTAAATAGAGGCAGACAGCCTACTCACCCCAACATCTCCTGCTCCTCAAACCAAGCGTACGCGTCGCGAAGACTCTCGTCTAAAGGACGCGGCGAGTGCCCCAATTCGTCCGCCGCTTTTTGATACACAAATTCATCATTATCGCCCAGTACCTGTAAGGACTCGCTGGTGTATAAAGGCTCATTCTTTAGAATCTTCGCCCACCACTGGAGAACAGGAGCTGTGCACTTTGCAAGCCAGAGTGGACTGGTCATCCAGGGCGGCTTTTTGCCGGTGATTCCTTCCGCAGTCTCCGCGAGTTCTCGGACCGAGGTCGATCGCCCTGTGACCAGATAGCGCTCTCCGGCCCGACCGTGTTCCAATGCCGCCAGAATACTTGCGACAACATCTCGCACATCCACCCAGTTGTAGCCACCATTCACTAGGCCCGGCAGACTGCGGTTGTACATCTGGATCAGCGCCTCCCCAAGGGGCGAGGGCTGATGATCATACGGGCCGATCATGCCCGATGGATTCAAAATACACGCGTTCAGTCCCTGGGCGACGCCTTTGAGAATCTCGCGTTCGCCATTCGCTTTCGAGCGCGCATAAGCGGGATGATGGGTCTCTGAACCACAAAGGACGCGTTCTTCATCAATCGGCTCATCGTGAGGGTGGGGATCCAGGGCATGCACCGAACTGATATGGACAAGCTTCTTCACACCCTTGGCAAGACACGCCTCCGCCACATTCTTGGGCCCACCGATATTGACTTCCTCGACCAGCCCGCCCATGCTGCCATTGATGGACACAATCGCAGCACAATGAATGACTGCATCCATCCCATCCACCAAGTCACAGACCACATCTGCCGTTCGGATGTCTCCTGCGATACACTCAACGTCCAATCCGTCGAGACTTCCCAGATTGTCGCGCACAAGCACACGAACGCTATCACCCCGTGCCAGTAGAGCCCGCACGAGATTGCCTCCTAAAAATCCAGACGCACCTGTGACAGCAATTTTCATGCTCATGGGATAGCCGATTGTACGTGACTACCAAAGAAAAATTACGAGTCGCCGTCTTAGGTGGAACCGGTCTCATCGGCTGGCATACCGCTCGTGCATTGATCCAGAGTGGACACAGCGTCCGTATCTTGGCGAGAAACGCGCCACATCCCGACCTCGAACTCACGGACGTCCCTTTTCACGCCATTGACCTCTTTGGCGCATCCGAAGAAGAACTCCAAGCCGCTCTCGATGGCTGCAATGCCATCGTCCAAGCCGCTGGCGCTGATCCTCGAATCGTTCCCAAAGGAAGCGCACGAGACTACTTCTTCTCCGTCAACGTCGATGCCAACAATCGATTGCTTTCTGCCGCCAAGACGGTGGGAGTACACACCGTCGTTCTGCTGACATCCTATTTTCACCCCCTCCGACCCGAGATGGAAAGCCACCCCTATGTGGCCAGTCGTATCGAGTCTGAGAAAGCCGCCTTAGCCCTCGACAGCGCAGAGTTTCGCGTCGTGGTGTTGCAGCCGCCTTATGTCTTTGGCACCGTGCCCCAGCGCAGCACCCTCGGCGATTCCATGAGAAAAGCGGCCCGATTTCCTTTGCTGCTTCCCAAGGGCGGAACCAATGCAATGTCCGTGACCGCATTGGCCCAGGCCGTCGTAGGCTCCTTGGAGCGTGAGGTCAGGGGATGCTTTCTTGTCGGTGACGAAAATCTCAGCTGGAAATCGCTCTTCAAGCGCTTTGGTGGGCGCTCCGCAAGACTACCAACCTTCATCCTCCGATTGGTGATGTGGATTGGAAAAGGGTTCCTAAAGCTCACCCGTAGAGAGTCAGGCCTCGACCCATCTCGCCTCGTGAACACCTTGGTCTCCGAGATGTACTTTGATCCGAGCGCAAGCCAAGAAGCCTTGGGCTACAAAGGCGGCGGGCTCGATGAGGCGATTGCAAGCCTCCACCCCGCGCGACCTACAAAGACAGGATGATGTCTTTGAGCAGGATGTCCATATCCACAGTGGTCTGAGGCTCGTTGTGGAAGGTCGTATAGATCACAGTCCCCTTCCCTGGGTTGAACTTCACAGCCAACGGTGAATCCGGCACATCCCGATACGGGTCGTTCCAGTCGCTCCAGTCCATCGCAAGGACATCACCCTGGATCAATACTTCTGTATTCGGCCCCACTGCTTCAACCACACCCCAAGAACCCAAGTCGTAGTACAAATCCGCAGTGTCCGATCCCAAGAGTTGCTGCATGCCCTCATCGAGCACAGTGCCATAGTAGTTACCCATCTCCCCGGCGCGGGCATTCTCCATCGACTCATCCGCGCCAAACCAATCCACAGCATTCGGGAACGCGGCCTCCACAAAGGCATGCGACCAATCCGATGCATACAGTGAACCACCTCCTTTCACATACTGCTCCAAGGCGGACGAAATCTGAGCTTTCCGGGTCATCCAACGCTCATTGATGCCACAGTTTAAGAACACAATGTCATAGGATTCCAAGGCTTCTGGATTCGAGAGCAAGTCCATGTATTGATTGCCCATCTTTCCGTTGAAGAGATCGAATTCCAATCCAATCTGTCCGAGAAGCTCTTGTACCGTATCGAACTCGCCCGAGACCACAGCAATACTCACATTGTCTGGTGACAAGCACTCTTCAACATCATGCACACCGACACCGTCGACCACTTCTACACGGAAGTCCGACTCGTAACTGCCTTTCTTGACGTAAACCGTCCAAAAGCCATCTGGCACATCCACCAACTCAAATCGGCCATCCCCATCGGTTTGGGTACGAATGGTCAAGTCCACTTGGCCATCCTCGTCATAATCAATCGGCAACCACACCTCGGCGGACGACACATAGCCATCGCCGGAGGGATCGCAGATACTGCCTGTGATGACACCCAGACCGTCTGCACCACTCGCTCCGTCTCCAATCCTATTGACGTTGTAGTCCGAACAACTTGCCAGAAGTGAAGCAGCGACAACTGCTGTGGCACGTCCGAAAAATTGAGTTTTTGAGAAAGGCATGGCAAGACTCCTTCTTGAATGCAAAATACGTCCGTTGGACCGCCTCTTTTCTTGAGGGCCCAGCGTTATCTTACGCACCACAACGAGGGGTCGCATGTTTTCGGAGAAAGAACCGTTTTCCATCTGAAAACGCCCCTGCCTATCCGAAAGCAAAAAACGCTATATTGTGGCTCGATGCTAACAAATCCTATTCAATTCGCGGTTGTAAGAGAGGACCCTTTGGTCGAAAAGGCGGTTCTCGAGCGCTACCCGGCCAAGCACATGTTGATCATCGCGTCCGGTGGCTGCACCGCTTTGGCACTCAAAGCCTGGCATCCCGAACTACGCATCACGCTCCTCGACCCCAATCCCGCCGCGCTGGAGTTGATTCGGAAGAAAGTCCATGCCCTGCAAAGCAAAGCACCTGCAGAAAACTTTAATATTGGAAACGACGACCCTGCCGGTCTCAGCCAATGCGGAAACTTCGAATCCCTCTTCCGGCTGTTCCGACGTTTTATCGAAGAGATGGTCCTCTCCAGCAACGACCTGAACGAGATGTTTCACGACCCCAATGCATTCGTTGCGCATCGCAATCGGATCCTGAACTCACCCTACTGGCCAATTGCATTTGAATGGGTGTTTTCTGAATCCTTTCTCCGCCAAATGTTCGGTGATGATGCACTTCAATACGCTCCACCTGGAAGCTACCCCACCTATTTCCAGAAACGCTTTGAGTGGGGCTTGAATCAAACTGACGCCATCCACAATCCCTTTCTCCATCACATCTTTTTGGGGAAATACCTGAAGACCGCACAACCGGCCTTCTTAGAAACGCCTCCCACGACTCCCACATTTGAATGGGTCGAGGGTCATTTAGACCGAGTTGACTTCTCCAACTTTGACTGCATCGGTCTCTCGAATATTCTCGACTGGACACCACCCAATGAAGCTCAAAACCTTCTGACGCGGCTGCACACCGAATGCAAGACGGGAACGACCGTCCTTTGGCGTCAACTCAACAACACCCGTCCTCTACACGAGCAGTTGACCCCTGACTTCCGTTTTGACCATGATTGGGAAAAGCAACTTCACCAACACGATCGGAGTCTCTTCTATAGCAGTGTCCACGTGGGTCATAGAATCAATAAATGAATCAAACTGTTCAAGCCATACTCGAGGACTTTGACCCCGGAAAAAACCCTTATTTTCGGGCATTAGAGGACCGTTCCTTTGAGCGGATGGACTTTGTCGAAACGCAAGTGCAGTTTTTCAACGCCGTCGTGCATATTCATCGACCCATGCACACCCTCGCAACCCGCACCCCCCCCGATAGACAGCGTGAGAAAATCCTGGCAAACATCAACGATGAGCTGGGCAATGGCCAACCAGAAGACAGCCACGAAAAGACGTTTTTGTGTTTCTTAAATCGTATCGACAATCTCTCCGAAACGGACATTCGGCGACGTCCGGTTTGGGATGAACTGCGCACCTTCAACCAAGCCATCGATCATGCCTGTACCCGCGAGGACTATCGCTTTGCTGCCGCGCTCTTGGGTATGGTGGAACACCTCTTTGCCGACATCTCTGCACGCATCGCAAGACACATCATCCAAGAGCAATGGATGTCACCCAACGCATTGGTTCACTACAACACCCATGCCATCTTAGACGTGCAACACGCCCAAGACTTCTACGACGTGGCACTGCCCGATTGGACGCAGGAAGAGGGCTTGATCACACAAGGGCTTCGACAAGGCGCACAGTTACTCGACGGTCTATACCGCGACCTCTACGAACATCGGCACAGAAGAGACATGTGATGTCGATCGAAGTCAAAGAACTATCGCCAGATGACCGCAAAAAGTGGCACGACGCTATCGCCAAGATGGAAAAAGGCGTTCGCTATCCCATCGGAGATGATTTCTTCGAGATTGACCACGGTGCTGACTATTTCTCGTTCTTTGACCGGATGGGAAAGAGTGCCATGTACGCGGCATTCGATGGGGAAACAATTGCCGCCATAGGTTCGATCGTGATGCGGTCTATTCCACCACATGAGGGCTTAGAACCCCGTGCTTGCTGGTATATCTGCGACCTCAAAGTGTCGCACAAATACCGCCGAAAACGTATCCCTATCAAGATGTTCAAAGCGGGTTTTCCAAGAAAATACCCCATGTGTCCAAAAGGCTACGCGGTGAGTATGAATCCTGGTGACGGCTCAGAGAATCCGGTCGTCCGTCTTGCAGGACATGTAAAGCTCGCCCCTGTCTCCGTTGGTGCACACTTACTCTTTTACTCACTGAGCGCCGAGCAGATTCGAATCCACCGTCCAATGATTGAGCTCCACAGAGGCCCAATCTCATTTCTCTCCATGAGCGGCGTCAAAGACATTGTCCTTGAGAGCACACAAGCCCCCATGCCCATGCTTCATCTCCAATTCGGTCCCTGTGCTCAAGGAGGATCACCCGATCCGATTGACGATCAAATCCACATGTTCTGTACGCCGAGCGATGATCCACTGGCCGAAGCCATGCTCTCTATCGGAATCACACCCACTGCGACCGCCACCGTACTTCATCATCGCATGGGCGACTGGGACTGGTCCTTTATTCTAACCAACGAAATCTAATCAGCGCTTGGGCGCCTTGTCTTTGGCTTTCTCACGCCGCTTCTGACGCTTCAACTCACGCTTTTTCTCGCGCTCAATCTCCGCCACTGCCTCTGTATCGAGATGGTTCGACTCTTCGTTGCGGGCAACAAACTCCGAGTACGTCCCGGGATAATCCACTACGCCATCTTCGGAAATCTCAATAATTCTCGTGGCCACCGCATCTACAAACCATCGATCATGCGAGACAAACAACACGGCCCCTTCGAACTCCTTGAGACCTTTTGCTAACGCAGCAATCCCCTCCAAATCCAAATGGTTGGTCGGCTCATCCAGTACAAGAACCGTTGGCTCTTCTACACCGATCCGGCACAACAACAACCGCGCTGCCTCACCACCCGACAACACCGCGATCTTTTTTTCAATCTCGTCTCTTGAAAACAAGACTTCAGCCAACTTACCGTGGACGAAACCCATGGATTCAGTGGCTCTCGCATCCCACAAATAGCCTTTGACACTTTGTTTGGGATCTCCCAGAAGTTCATGGTGATCCTGCGGAAAATAACCGCAGTCCACTTCATAGCCCCATTCCGAGTCGCCCATGTCGGCATCAAGCTGCCCCATAAGAATCTTCAACAACGTAGACTTGCCGATTCCGTTTGGACCAATGATCGCAACTTTTTCGCCCCGCTCGATGTTGAATGACACATCAAATAGAACAATTTTGTCATCGAAAGACTTGGTCAACTCCCGTACTTGAAGCACCTGCCGACCAGTAGGACGTCGCGCTTTCAGTTTGAAATACGGGTATCGACGTGAGCTCTGCGGAAGCGGCTCCAGGACGATTTTCTCCATACGCTTCATTTTAGAGTTCGCCTGTCTCGCTTTACTTGCCTTGGCCTTGAAGCGGGTCACAAAGGCATCCAAGTCCGCGATTTCCTTTTTTCGCTTGTTGATCTCTGCCTCACGCCGTTCCCGATCCTCAATTTTCCCCCTGGTGAACGCGTCGTAATTCCCACGGTACAACGTCGCCCGCTGGTAATCCACGTCCACAATATGCGAGGCGAAATTGTTCAAGAAACGATGGTCATGGGACACAATCAGTGCACACCCCTTGTAGCTTCGCAGAAAATTCTCCAGCCAACAGATGGACAAAATATCCAAGTGGTTGTTGGGTTCGTCCAAGAGGAGAATTTCTGGATCAGCAGCTAGCGCCTTTCCGAGAAGCACCCGCAATTTGTATCCACCTGATAGGACTGACAGGGGCTCATAATGCAGCACTGTGGGGATATTGAGTCCCTCCAGGATCTGGCCTGCCTTACTCTCCAACTCATATCCGTCGTAGCGCATGATCAGGTCTTCTAGACGACAATAGGCGTCATCATCGAAGTGCTCGTGTGCATTGGCAAGCAGTTCTTCTTTGTCCTGCATCGCCTTCCACAGAATCGGATTGCCCATCATGACCACCTCAATGATGGGGGTCTGATCGTAGCGGTAGTGATCTTGTTCCAGTAGGCCAATCCGGGCATTCTTAGGCTTGGTCACCTGACCCGCTGAAGGTGTTTCCTCCCCGGAAACAAGCCGCATCAGCGTAGACTTTCCGGAGCCATTCGCACCCACAATTCCATACCGGCAGCCTGGATTGAGTTGAAGATTCACATCCTCAAACAACACCTGACCGCCAAAGTCTTTTGAAATTTCATGAAAGGTAATCATTGTTCACTCGACGATGCTGGCCATCTAACGGCGAAACCCCATCGACGCAGGTCGGGCAATGCATCAGCAGAGATGTTAGCTGTCTTCGTCCAGCGCGATGCTGACTTCGATGGAGCCGTAGGATGTTCGAGAAGCCTGAGTCCCGACCCAATTTTCCCGAGTTGGAAGAAGAGATTCTCCAGATGTGGGAAGAGCGCGACGTATTCGCCCGTTCCGTGCGCGGCGAAAAAGAATTCGTCTTCTATGACGGCCCCCCTTTCGCCACTGGAACACCGCATTACGGTCATCTTCTCGCCGGAACAATCAAGGACGTGGTTCCCCGGTATTGGGCCATGCGCGGATACAAAGTCCAACGGCGTTTCGGCTGGGATACCCACGGCCTGCCCGTGGAAATGGAAATCGAGAAGAAACTCGGCCTGAACGGTCCAGAGGAAGTCGAAGCCTACGGTATCGATAACTACAACGAAGCTTGTCGCTCGATTGTGCTTCGTTACACCGACCTCTGGCGAAAGACAGTGACCCGCCTCGGCCGCTGGGTGGATTTCGATGACGACTACAAAACCATGGACCCCGAGTTCATGGAGAGCGTCTGGTGGGTGTTTCGAACCCTATGGGACAAGGGCTTGATTTACGAAGGCTACAAGGTCATGCCGTACAGCTGGCGCTTGGGCACACCACTGTCCAACTTTGAAGCCAATATGGACTACCGCAAGGTGCAAGACCCCGCGGTCACCATCGGTCTACCGGTCGTTGGAGAAGAAGACTTGGTATTGCTTGCTTGGACCACCACACCGTGGACACTACCAAGCAATATGGCTCTCTGTGTGGGCGCAGACATTGTGTATGTGAAAGCCAAGATCCCAGGAGACGACAAGACGTACGTGGTGGCTGAAGCCCTCCAAGAACAGGTCTTGGGCAAAGAGGTCGAGGTACTCGAAACTTGCACGGGTAAAGACCTCGTCGGTCTGTCCTACATTCCCCTCTTTGACCTCTTCGCCGACGCACGCGAAGAAGGTGCATTCCGGGTCGTTGCGGACGACTACGTCAGTACCGAATCCGGCACCGGCATTGTTCATCAAGCACCCGCATTCGGTGAAGACGATTGGCGAGTATGTGAACGTGAGTCGATTCCGATGCGCGACGCCACAGACCTCCAAGGTCGCTTCAGTGACGTGTTCCCCTTGGGTGCTGGCCAATTCGTAAAGGACGCCGATAAGGCGATTATCTCCGACTTGAAAACACGTGGACGACTATTCAAACAGGGAACAATCGACCATGACTACCCCTTCTGTTGGCGATCTGGCACACCCCTCATCTACAAAGCCATCAGCACTTGGTTTGTCCGTGTCAGCGCGATCCGCGATGCCATGGCTGCACACAACCAAAGCAGCAACTGGGTACCGGACTACGTGGGCGATAAGCGCTTCCACAATTGGATTAAGGATGCCCGTGATTGGGCCATCAGTCGCAACCGTTTCTGGGGTACTCCCCTACCCATCTGGCGATGTGAAGAATGCGACCAGCTCGAGGTCATCGGAAGCATCGAAGAATTGGAGGCGCACTGCGGCTCAAAAGTCACTGATCTCCACAAGCATTTTGTCGACGACTACCATTGGAGTTGTTCGAAATGCGCCGGCCAAATGACGCGCGTTCCAGAAGTCTTGGACTGTTGGTTCGAATCCGGCTCCATGCCCTATGCCCAGAACCACTATCCGTTCGAAAACAAAGACTTGGTCGAAAACAACCTCCCTGCCGACTTCATCGCCGAAGGTCTCGATCAAACCCGTGGTTGGTTTTACACCCTCTTGGTTCTCTCCACGGCCCTATTCGACAGACCCCCCTTCAAAAACGTCATCGTCAACGGCCTAATTTTGGCGGAAGACGGTCGTAAGATGTCCAAGAGTCTGAAGAACTACCCCGACCCGAACGAAGTCGTGCAGCAATACGGTGCAGATGCGCTACGAGCCTACCTGATCAATTCACCCGTTGTTCGGGCTGAACCCATGCGGTTCCAAGAACAAGGCGTGCGCGACGTGGTCCGAGCCGTCGTTCTTCCGCTCTGGAACGCCTACTCCTTCTTCGCAACCTACGCTGCGATTGACGAATGGGAACCGCCCGCGAAACCGAGCCCGATTGAAGAAAGAGCGCTCATGGATCGCTGGATTGTCAGCATGCTTCAGAGTCTCATCCGAGACGTCAATCAAGAAATGGAGGCCTATCGCCTCTACAACGTCATTCCGCGCGTCTTGGGATTTATCGACCACTTGACCAACTGGTACATCCGGAGATGTCGCCGTCGATTCTGGCATTCTGATGACCCGATTGACCACGATCATGCTTTCGAGACACTCTACGAAGTCTTGTGTTTATTTAGTCGACTGGTCGCACCCATCCTACCATTTATGGCCGATTTGTTGTATCAACGGCTCGAAGCTGAAAAACGCACTGGTGCCCAAGACAGTGTGCACCTGGAGGCATTTCCCACGGCCGACGAGTCTGTAGTAAACACCGACTTGGAAGAAGCCATGGCCGTGATGCGGGAAGTCGTCAACCTGGGCCGTTCCCTTCGTGAACAACATCGTATTCGGGTCCGTCAGCCACTACCCCTCATCAAAGTCGCCACCTCTCAACGACTCAACCCCGAGCTACGCGACACCTTGAGTGATGTGGTTCAAGAAGAACTCAACGTCAAAGACGTGGAGTGGGTCGCCGACGCAACCGATCTCGTACAGATTTCCGTCAAAGCGAACTTCAAAGTGCTTGGCCGCCGACTTGGCCCCAAGATGAAACCTGTGGCAAATGCAATTTCCGCCCTCAGCGACGAGGAGATTCAGAACCTTAGAAACGGGGGTTTGATCACCATCGAGGGCGAAGAAATCTCCTTGGAACACGTCATCGTAGTTCAGGAATCTACAGGAGATGGAGCCATTGAAAGCAGTGGCGATATCACCGTCGAGCTGGATACCCACATCACCGAGACACTGCGCTTAGAGGGACTTGCTCGGGAGCTTGTCTCCAAGGTACAAGCTGCACGAAAAGACGCTGGCCTGGAAGTAGAGGATCGCATTGTACTGAGTCTACAAACCGAATCCGATGCAATGAAAAGTGCGATCGAAGCACATCGCACAATGATTTGTGGCGAAGTACTCGCCACAACTATTGCCAGTCTGAACAGCTCACACAGCATGGTTGATGCTGGTGGCGAAAAAATAGGAATTGCAGTCGAAAAGGCTTAGCGATTCCCGCGCCTTCCCCACAACATCATTAGACCGAACAAGCCGATCCAAACCATGGACCGCGGGTTCTTGGGTGTACTGCACGCGCACCCTTCTTCCTCAACAACTCCTCCGGTTTCGGTATCTGCAGATTCTGTATCAACGAAAGATGTGTCCTCCACCTCCACATCGACACACGCCTCGAGATCGGTCGCGAATCTCGTCGTAAGGGTGACCGACATATCGAAAGAAAGATCACTGGAAGATGCATTTCGTTGTTTGACCATCACTGAAACGATGTTCTCGCCAGCCTGCCAGCCGATGTCACCCAAGGTCTGTGTCACCACACTATTGTCCTGAGATGTCGCTGAAGCCCAGGCGTCAAACTCAGTACCATTGCCCATGTTTTCTTCGAGAACCAACACACCATTGATCCAAACCGCAACGCCGTCGTCATACAACACGCTCAACGTCGTCTCATCTGGAACAGTTTCTACGTCAACGATCTTTCGAAAATATACCGACGGCACATTGTCTGGTTCAGCGTCGTAAAGCAGCGTTCTTTCATCCCCTTCCCCATAGCCGAACTGACCGTATCCTTGCGCCCACTCTGCATCGTCGAAATCCAAGTCCAACCAGTCGTCAAAGTAGTCCACACCTTCATCCGAATAGGACCATTCACTACCGAATAAAAATAGCGTTTGGTCCTGGTCCGGCCAAAGTGAAAAACGTGCGTCACTTTGGTCTCCAATCCGACTTCCATCCGCCGCGATAACGCGCACCAACATGTCATCGCTGACCGCTGTGGGCACATCCCAAACCAAAGCGCCATCATTTTCCGTACCAGAAGAAATCCGATTCCAGACCTCTCCTTTGTCACAAGAATACTCTACATCTACCGGCCCCAACTCACCCACCGTGATCCACTTTATGACCTGTCTGGATCCCGGCTCCAAGACCTCTCCACCATTGGGTGAAACAATATGAACCGCATCCCCCTTCACCAAAGTGGCTTTATCGGTCACCGCTCCGTCGATACGAATATTCTGAATACTCAAACGATTCTCATGCACATCCACCAGCACCGAACCATTCGCTATCTCTGTAAATGCCATCAGTGGATGCCCACCCGGGCCGCCTACCGAGGCACCGCCATGACCAGCCACCAAATACAATGCGCCGTCGTTCGCGACTAAACCTGGCTCCTTGGTGTACGGCCCAAGATACGCAGGGTCGCCATCCCCGCCATCCACAATGCCACTGGAACTAGTGGGTGTTTCGTAGGCGCCATCCACCAGGAACGATCGTTCATAAATGTGTGAATGTCCTCCGAGTACGAGGTCAACACCAGCAGCTTCCAAAATAGGGACAACATTTTCTCGCATGGCGATGTGATGCGACTCTACATCGGAATCATGAGTCCCTTTTGTGTAGGGCGGATGATGCCAAAACGCGACAATCCAGTCTTGTGTAGTCGCCGCAAGGTCCGCGGCGAGCCACAGCAACATGGCGTCGCCCGGTTCTTTGGGAGAGTGGTACGAATCCAATGCCACAAAATGAACATTGGCGTAATCGAAACTGTAGTAGGCCTCAGTGCCCGACGCCAAGCCCCCATTCTCTCCCTGTGTGGGGAGAATATAGCCATCAAAATACGGTCCAGACTGACTTGAGGAGAACGAAGTCCTCCCCTCATGATTACCCAAAGCGGGCCACACGGGTACCGAACTCAATACTTCCGCATACGGCTCAAAGAAGTGATCCGTGAACTCTGAGTCGGTGCCGTCATTGTACGCCATATCACCCACGTGAACGAAGAGGTGTGGCATGTCGGCACCCACAGCATCTTGCATGGCATATTTCACCTCATATTGAGGGGTATTTCCCGTACCACTATCGCCCACGACCCAAAATCGAAACGGCACGGATACGCCAATTTCAGGCGCTGTCCGGAATCCAAAAACATCCTGGTTCCCCAAGCTCTCCCCATTCGATTCAAGCCGATAAAAATACTCCGTATCTGTATCCAAACCGTCGAGAGCTACCTCATGTTGAGTAGCGGACTGGGACTCCACAAAGTCCGTTAAATTCTCCGGATCGGTGCCAAAATACACTCGTGCAGTGTGCGAATCGACGCCCCTCCACACGACGGTGACACCACGTTCATGAAGTCCTTGGAGATACGGTTGACGTTCCAGTTCTGCGGCCAACGAGGGCGCACCAACTAGAAATGCAGCGACTATTATTCGTTTCATTAGTCTGACCCTCCGGTCCCCAAGTTCAAGACCTCTGCCTTCAAGACCAACCAGCCTTGATGGCTCGGCGCAAGTTGCAACAGTCCATCAATCTCTGCAAGAGCCAATTCCCGCTCTCCTCTCTCTACTCGAACACGAACCAACTCTTCTCTCAATGCGACCGCAGGCCCAAGCTGCGCCAATCCTGTTTCAAGACGCACTACGGCCAAATCCGGATTTTTGGTTTGAATTGCGAGTCGAGCCGCACGAAGAAAGTCATCTGGACGACGGGTGAGTTCCCCGGACTTCGCATACTCCTCACCCGCTGTGTCCAGGCGATTCATTGCCACTAAGATTCCAGCATAGATCCGACGGGCATTCGGCCTCCGTCCACCCTCCTTGAGATAATAGGACAGCGCAGCGCTAGCCCCCTTCAAATCACCGGAGTGTTGTAAAAGTTGGCCATGCAACCAGTAGACCTCTATCGGAATGTCTTTGCCCGCTAACAAGCGATCCACCACCTGCTGGGAACGCTCAAAATCGGAAGCAAAAAACGCTGCTTCAGCCAAATCAAACCGCTCCAATACCGTTTGATTTGATGCGGATGCTTCGGTCTCGAGTCGATGCAGACGGTCTGTAGGGGCTTCATGAGCCCACAGTGCAAACATCCACCACGAAAGGACCATCATGCCCAAATCGTACCTCGCTTCAAGGCGATGGCTTCTCCCAATTCTGTTTCGTCCGCCTGACCCGGTGCAATAGCTATCTTCTCCTTTGTCGCTTGGCGGAGGAGCTTGATGATTCCAGGTCCCAACGTGTCCGCTTCCGTGTAGGCGTACTGCTCACCACCGTAATCTCGGATGCGTTGTGTCTGTTTGGCCAACATCTCTTGATCCTGCTGAACCACTTTCATCGCAAGTGGCGTAATGACCGGCCGTAGTAGTTGAAGCCACAGACTCTTCCGCAAGGTCACCACCGCATACATCCGCGTCTCAAAGGTCGAGAGTGGACTGAGACAACTGGTCGTCAGCAGGTGACCACGATGACCGATTTTGTATTCCACTTGCGCCACACTCGGGAGTAAAAACCGATCGACATGCTGCATCTGATCTCCACCTCCGGGAGCCAGAATTTTACCTAGAAGACCACTCGGTCGTGGCTCACCTACAAACTCGCACTCGACTCGGTCGGTATAGCTCCGCACAACCGTCTCGATGGGATTGGGTTCGCCCCCACGAAACAATCCTTTGTGCAGAAAAGCCGTGTGCGGTACGTCGAGGATATTTTCAGCCGTCGCGTGTAGCGTTGCTTCAAAATCAGCCTGGTAATGAACACTCACATACTCTGAATCGTCGAGATGTGGAAACAGGAACGGTTCGGCATGGGGTGTGGCATTCATTTCGGTATACACCCACACATAGCCCTGCTGTTCTGTCACAGAAAATGAAGGCACTGCATGGGCCTGTGATGGCTGAAAGTCAGGGAGTGCAGGCACTTTCTGGCAACGGCCTTCGCCATCAAACTCCCACCCATGGTAGGGACATTGAATTCGAGATCCAATGCACTTTCCCTCGGATAGTGGCACGTTTCGATGGGCACATCGATCTCGCAAGCAATGAGCCACTCCCTCCTCATCGCGAAAGAGCACAAATGGCTCTCCCCACAGACGGACTTGGAGCAGCTCTTTGCGCAAATCCGAACTTCGACAGGCAATATACCAATAGGGACGTGCCTCAAATACAGAAAACGCTCCCGCTTGTTCGCCAGTGGTACTCATAGTGTGGAACTATACCTCCTTCCCAGACTGCGAAAGTCAAAAGCCTGGAGTATGGTTTCATCGGGAGAAAGAAATGCCACACAAAATCATTCCATTCTTACTCATCGGCTGCTCAGCGAAAACGCCGGACTTCGGACCTGGCGACGACCCCGAGACCGACCCAAGCGGACTGCATGCAAGCTGCAAAGCTGATTCTGGACTCATTTTGGATACGCCCGACGAGGATGACTTTGCGGAGTACTACGCGGAAGGATTTGACCGCTACACCTACGTGGCCGCTCCAAATGGCGGAATCATTCCAATTTTTGCCCAGAGCGACATCACAGAGGGACAACTTTTACGCGCACGTGGATTATTGAGCTTCTTTCTGAGCGATACACCAAACAGCCGCTTCGGAGCAGACAAATCCGAGGTAGCCAACGCAATGGTGAACAATGGCGCCGTACTGATGATGCCCAATGGCGAACACGAGGAAGGCAATGAACCGGACCTCAATGCACAACCACTGTACTTCTCTGAAACGCCGGAAGACGGTTCAGAATGGTTTCTGAACAACAACTTCCAGCACCGGGATGCCGCATTCGAGGAAATCTTTCACCTTGTGCACGACCAAGGCATCGGCAGCAGCGAACCGGCTGCACTCCCCGACTACCAGGAACTCATACGAAACGCTGCAGAGGAAGCCATTGCAAATGGAATCTGGGGAAGACCGTTGTATCCCGAGGTGGCCGAATGGCTAGAAGAGCTCCGAAAAGAAGATAGCCTCGCTCAAGAGTACATTGCTTCTGTCATTGATTCCTACTACGGCCTCTGGGGACCATGGGAACAAAGCGATGGGGGAATGTGGGGCATCTATATTGCAAAGGACCGTCAGGAGATTGAGCAACGCGACCCGATCGGGTTGGATCTGGTTGAATCTTTCCTGTCCCCCTATCTGACACAAGAAATCCGTTTAGATGACTCGCTCGATCAAGATATTCTCTTGGAATTCGATGCAAATATTCCGTACACACATAAGTCTCGCTATTTCGTCAATGTGACCCTGCAAGGCAGCAACGACATCGGAATTCACGGAAACGACCAAGACAATACCCTCCGAGGCAACGTCGGCGACAATCACCTTTTCGGAGGAGAAGGCCAAGACACCGCAGTGTACTGCAATCCCTTTTCCAGCTACGCGTTGACGTGGGAATCAGAAGTACTCATCGTCGAAGGTCAGATCGACGGTGTGGATAGGCTGGAGAGTATTGAGTGGCTCCACTTCGCTGATGGCCTCATCAAGAGCGCGGATCTCCAATAAAAAAAGGCAACCCGAACGATTCGACGGGTTGCCTTTCTTGTAACGAACCAGGAGTCTCTAGTAGAGACCGTCCTGATCGTTGATGATTGCTGCGTCCTTAAGAATACGCAGTGCAGAACGTCCCACGTAGTACAGCTCAGAGAGGACTTGAACCGAGGAAATTTCTCCCGCTTCAAGAATGCTCACCACCGCACGACGATTGAGTCCCAAGTCATCATCCAATTCCTGCTCGCTCGCAGCATTGACGAAATTCAAAGTGACTTCTGCTTGGTTGACAGTGAAGTCAACACCGTCCCAGGTACCGAGATAATCGGTGCCCGTCGGAATCAGACCAAGGCCCTCAGCAAAGCCCACCATGTGCTCAATGCTACGTGGGCCTACCCAGCGGACATTGTCCACTTCGCGAACGCTCGAGAAGAGGTCATCATCGCTGGTACCGAAAACACCGTCGCCACCATTACGATGCGCGATCAAGTTTCCAGCAGCACGGCGATCCAAGCCGACATCAAAATCCAGGAGATCAAAGTCAGTAGCTTCATCATTGAGGAAATCCAAGAGCCCGATGGCTTCTGGGGTTCCACTTACGATGCCTTTGGAAGCTGCAGAGACATCACCGTCCCAGGCTTCGAGTTCATTTGAAACGCAACCGATTAGGGCAAAGCCTAACGGCAACATACGACCGATTGAAGTTAGGTGTCCAGACACGGACCCTCCTATGTAATTACAGGTTGGCCGTGGATTGTCGTACCCGCAGAAGAAGGGGCTCTAGCCGCCACGGACCTTCTTCTTGCAGCCCATATAGACAGGTCTTTTCCGTTGTGCAACAAAAAGGTGACGGAAAAATGAATTTCTCTATTCAGGAGCCGCGACGTCCCTCAGATATTCTGCGTACCAACTCTCTTTTGGGCCATCAGTTGCCGGGCAATTGGGCTGATTAAGAGACAAATCTACATCCCCCTCCGAAAAGCCCCACAGACGAACCACCCAACCGGCATCTCTCCAGGCATCTACATCGCCCATGGTGCCCGAGCGTGTGTTGTAGAAGAAAACACCGCCACCAAGGATTTCCTCGTCATTGCCCGGCTGAAAATCCACAAAGGCCAACTGTTGATATCGAATCCGTTCAAAGCCCTGACGGTCAGTCCGGTAGAGCAAGGTATCCGTGGGCTCAGTGGTCTCGGTGCTTCCTTTCTTGACCTCCACTGTTCCTGCTGCAGATGTCGCAATCGTTTCAATAAATCGAGAGGTTGTTGTGTCCTTTTCATCATCAAATGACAAGCGGAAATCAGCACGATCAATTTCAATCTTCCAACTGCGTTTTTGACTGGTATTGCTCCCGACCCGATGAATCTCTGTCAGGAGCGCGTCACCCACAAAAGAAACGCTCGGCTCGACGCCATCTCCATCCAATTTCTGTGACGCACCCCAGGACACGGTGTAATCCGGATTGAGATAGGCCACGTGCGCCCAAAGATTGTCCCGACTCTCCGACTTATGAACCTCTACAATCCAGCCATCGTCATCGATAGCCACCGCTGGATCCATCCCCGAATCGTAGCGTCCATGGTGGTGCCACACCACCGCACCATCCGACTGCATCTGACCTGTCCAGAACCATAGGCTACCGCTACCCGAATCGTGAACCTCTATCACCTGACCTTTGCCATTCATGGCCACCGCTGGTCGCTCACCAGGATCCCGAAGATAGCGTGCTCTTGAGGTCGAATCGCCACTAATCTGAACCAAGATCTTATCCTGCATATCCACCAGTCTCGGCCAGCCAGAACGTACTTCTTCGGGTAGAAAAAGACGATTCCCAAAGGTTTCCTTGAGAAGAAGATTCAGAGCACCAAGATTGCCCAAGGCACTGCTGGAATTGTCTGTAAGATTGTCTTTCAAATCGATGACCACGGTAATCGGCGCATGTTGTGGATGGGACTTCGACCAGGACTGCACAAGCTCAAGCCAATCCGAGAGCTCTACACCGACACCATTCTCTGAAGTAGCGACCGCATCACCGGGTCGATCGTGACCCAACTGGTAGTCGCCAACCGATGAATAGTCATTGTCGTGAATATCCAATTCGATGCACCGCACCCCCGCATCCAACTGGGCTTTAAGCGTGCCGCGCTCCACCTCATAGGAGTTGTGTGTTCCGCCCATGGTGACTTTGTTGAACGGCAAGTACCAATTGGGATCTAAGTTTTGACCACTATCGGTATCCGTGTCGGAGTCGGAGTCGGTATCGGTGTCTGTGTCGGAATCCGCATCGGTGTCGGCATCACCCGCCGCAGAATCCATTTGCTCGGTATCCATGGCACCTGAATCAGCAGCATCTGTGGAATCCGTCGGCTTAGGGTTCGAACACCCCACACCGGTCAGAAACAAAAGCAATGCCACGAGTCGCATTCCGATGATGTACCAGAAAGCAGCCCCGATCGTCCAAAATTTCAGAGGCCAAAGCGCTTCAGCGAGCAGATTGTACCCTTACCCCATGCCCTTCAACACACTGCGATACGACCGATATTTCGCGAGGGCTTCTAAGAACACCGGTGTTTGGAACCCCAGTTGGCGGGCAATCTGCTTCAGTTCATCCTCTTCACTCGGAACAATCACCCCATCCGCCGCTGCCACAGCAATTAAGCAATCCAACATCTCCAAACGGCGCTCACGGCTCGCCAAAGACTGGAGCTGCCGTGTCACCAGATAATCTTGCGTGCCACCCATCTGACGCGCCTCACTCAAAGCGAGCTCTGCGACCAGCTCGGCTTGCCCGAAACTCAAGCCGCCTCTGTCTTCCAACAAAGAACGAATGCTCTGAACCTCTGCCGGTGTGATCTCCGAATCCGCATTGGCGACTCTCCCAAGCACATAGGAAAAACAAGCCAATTCCCGGGCCTTTTCATCCGAGAGCGGATGAAGCTTCTCCAAGATCACACGCACGGACTTGGGATCATCTGAATTCGTTGCCGCAGAAGAGCTGCCAAGAAACTTAGAGAGAAAGGACATACGGACTCCTTGATGCCACGCACCCCTCATAATTCGCGAGGTCAATGACGCTATTCCCTTGCTTCGTTGGCCCGACTCGGACACATTGATTGGGTGCGCACACTCATTCCCATCGCCCTCAGCCTGATTGCCTGCCAACCTCCGCAAGCCCCAGAAGAGCTCGACGACATCATGAGCTATCTGTTTGAGCATCATCCAGATCGCTCCAAGCGAGCGCTGACCGCGGGCACAGAGAATCTCAACAATTGGTTGGAAAGCCACAAAGACGAGACCTGGGATGGTTTTCAAATCTCCGCGCTGTCACAAGAGGCAGTGGATGAATTGGATGATCGTGAACGAGATTTGAGTGACTTGATTGGCGTCGCTGTCGGCTATGACATCGACTACAGCGTAGAAGAAGTCATCGATGTCATCCTCTTTGCGGACCCCCTGGAGTTCAATCAGGGCGACATTGTGGAGTACAAACGCACCATCGTCGAAGGCACAGAAGAGTGCTTTGCAGCCAAAGAATGTGATCGCCTGGCCTATATGACTGAAGCGTTGGGCAACTACCCACTCGGCTTGGAAGTCCGCAGCAAAACCATGAACCAATACCGGTGGATTACCACGGACTTTGGGGATGCAGCGATCCAACGTACATGGATGATGGAGCCCGCGGAATCGAACTGGGACTCCATCAACTTAGACCAGCAGTACTACATCACTGCTGCAATGCCCATCGAGACCGGCATGCGTCGTGTGGAAGCCGGATGGGTGGTGATGGCCTTAGGGGATTTGCCGGTGCCAGAAGGCATTGCCATGAATCTCGCCATTGGCACACTGACCGCTTTTAGAGACAAAGTAGAAGCCTGGAAAGAAGCCCACCCCGAGTAGTCGAGATGGGCTCCATGGTCAGTGAGCGTGCTTAGTGCGCACGACGCTGACGGCGCAAGAAAACCATACTGCCCAGGAGAATCAGACTTCCCAGTGGAAGGCTCTGATTGCGCGATTGGGTGGAGCAAGCACTCCCAAGATTGCCACGGCCGCTGGAATCCCACTGCACGCAAGGCCCCGCATAGTGTCCAGAAACCTGGCCGTCCGGGGTGTGGATTCTTGAAGAGAAGCAGACTTCTTGTTTCGTTCCACGCATCCAGTGCTCCTGGTCAAAGGAAAATGCGCCATTGGAGGTGATCATCTCTTGGTACACAACCCGCTCATCGGGCTGAGACGCATCGTGCTCAGGCTCAATCGTGGCGACCACTTGCAGGATTGAACCCGCTTCGATGTGCTCGGCCGAGATCTGGTACTGACCAACCAAGGACGAACTGCTCTCGCACATCATGTCTGGATCCCGCCACCCAGTCAGTTCAACCTGAAGTTCGACCTCCTCCGGAAGTTCACCTGCGCTCAACCAATCCGTCGTTGAGAAAACGCCGCTCATCTCGATAGAGGACGCCTCGGGTTCGTCACCTTCTGGGTAAACATGCCACGCAAGACTTGAATCGGCAGGCCAAGTCCCGGACTCAGGAAGAAAAGTCACCACACAACGCGACGTATCGTGATGGGAAGCCTCGCAGATGAGCTTCTGCTCACCCTGGATCACCTCATCCGTCTCTACATTCCAGACGTCTACCACCGTCTCGTAGTACATCACCCCGCCAGTGTACTGAATCATCAGTTGCTGATTCAACCCGGCGTCAGTCGCACCATCCGCCGGAAAAGAAGCCGTAGGATGCGCTTCTGCGGGCGAACACGCCTGGGCATCGGGGACCATGAACAAAAGCAATACACTCAACATTTCACACCTCCATTGAAGCTTCTCTTTAGAAAGATGCATGCCAAAATCTAAAGTACTGAATTCACGTTCTTTTATGTCAATCCTACAACAACGATGCACCATTTCCAAGACATGTGTGTCGCATGGGTTGTCTTCTGGAAGATCTACTGGCTAAATGAAACGAGATTCACTTGCACTGGAGCATAAAGATGAACCGCAGGTATTTCCTCGCGACGGGCGGACTCTCCGCACTGCATCTTTTTGTGGCCGGTTGTCGTTCACGCTCCATGTCCCCATTGGAAGAGAGCCCAGCACCCGATTTCAAGGTGGCACCCGTCCCGATTCCACATGTCGTGGGCTTTGGTCCACTCACGGATCACCCCACCCTCCCATTTGCGCTACCCGCCGGCTTTCAGGTCACCCTTTTGCAGCGCATCGGCGATCCAATGTCCGATGGGCATAGAATGCCAGGCCAACCCGACGGGATGGCCTGCTTCGCCCTACCCACTGGCGAATGGGTCCTCTTGCGAAACCACGAGTTGGCCGGACTGCGGAGCTTGTCCGAGTGGAGCGCGGGCGAAAAATCTCCGTTTAAAGATGGAATGCCTCCCGCCCCCTACTTTTCCGAAAAAGTGTACGGTGGCGTGAGTCGCATTGTTGTCGATCCCAACCGACTCAACGACATTCTTTCCGAAAACAAAACCATTGGGTCAGACGCCATTAGCCGAAGCCACATGGTACTCAGCGGCACGGACTCCAACTGTGCCGGCGGGGTGGTCGATAACGCATGGATCAGTTGTGAGGAGAGTGGAAGCCCAGGTCACGGCTATGCCTTTGTGACAAGGCCTGAACAAGAAGAACTAATGCCACCCGAGCCGATTGAATCCTGGGGCCGCCTCTATCGGGAAGCGGTCGCAATCGATCCATCGTCCGGGATTGTCTACATGACCGAAGACCGGAGAGACGGCTGTTTCTACCGTTTTCTTCCCGAAGACCCCAAAGCGCCATTCGGACCGGGACGCCTCCAAGCACTACGAATTCCAAACATTCCGAACACTAGCCCCTACACGTCCGCAGACACTGCGCCCAAATGGGACGACGGGACCAGCTGGGATGTGGAATGGATCGATGTCCCGGATCGCAGCGCGAAAAGAAAAAGTTGCCGCGCCCAATCCATTGCGCTGGGCGCGACCACCTTCTACCGCGGCGAGGGAATCAGCGCAGACCATCAAGGCATCTGGTTCATCGCCTCCACAGGTGGCCAGAAAAAAGGCGGGCAGATCTTTCGGTACATCCCCGAAACACAGCAGCTCGAGCTTGCGCTTGAAATCCAGGACCGCTCCCTGCTCTCTTGCCCCGACAACTTGTGTGTAAGCCCGTGGGATCATCTGATTCTCTCGGAGGATAACTACGGCTTCGCGGAAGGTGTGACAAACCAGTACGTGCGCGGCATGACCCGAGATGGCCAAGTCTACGACATTGTCCGTGGCAATCACACCCTGCCCAACCACCCGGGCCCCGAGTTCACCGGCGCCTGCTTCTCTCCCGATGGCACCATTCTCTTCGTCAACGTGCAGTCCCCGCTAGAGTGGACGCTGGCCATCAAAGGCCCCTGGCCGACTCAAGCTGCAGGATAGCTGACTTGATTTCTACAGACCGCTTTCGGTAGGGTTGGGGCACAGAAAAACACGGTTTCCATCCGCACACTGGAGTCCCTATGTTGAAAAGATTCAACACGTTGATTGCCATGTCTATTCTCCTCCTTCCTCTCGCCTGTGGCGGTGGAAGTAAAAACAAAGGGGAGCGACCCGAGTACGTCGAGTTCACGGTCAAAGTGAACAAGAAAACAAGCGAGGGCAAACCCTGGGACAGTACAGCCAAAGGGGAAAGCACAAAACCTGATGTGCACTTCTGCATCGAAGAGCTTGGCGGCAAGAAGACCTGTCGCGGCGAGGGCAAGAACAATGCGAACGGGTGCGACAACTCCTATGTCTGCGAGTTGCCTGCCTGGAAGCTCCCCAAAAAGGAGTTCACAATTAAAATCTACGACTCCGACAAGAAATGGGGCCAGCTGAATCTCAAGCATGAGATTGGTGTCGGCAGCTGTGACTGGGGCAAGAGCAAGTGCAAGATCGGCCTGGCCACGGTCACGATGAAAGCAGCACGATAGTCGTCCAGTACTTCTTTAGGCCTCGGGCGCGATCGCGTGCTGCATGAGCGCCTCTAATGGCACGATCTCCAGCGCAGCCGCGTGGGTGCTTTCCAGTTTGACTGGGCAGCCTACACCCGCTTGGTGGGCCTGAAACCAGCTTCCCGCACAAACACACCACTGATCACCCGCCTGCAGGCCTGGAAAACCAAAATCCGGGCTTGGGGTCACCAAATCATTGCCCATGACCGCGAGGAAGTTGAGGAACTCATCGGTGACCTCTGCACACACGGTGTGGGAACCCACGTCATCATCATCGGTATTACAGCAACCATCCCGATACCAGCCTGTGCGAGGCTCGGTAGAACAGCTTGCAATCGGACCGCCCAATACGTTTAGTGGTGCTTTCATGGAATTCTCCCCCAATGATTGCCCACCGCTTATCCATTCATCGCACTCTGAACAACCGTTCCTTTCAATGCAAGTAGATGGGAAAGTCCATGCCCTTTCGAACCTCCACATAGAGCGTGATGTGTAGGTCGTCCGGATTCAGAAATTTAGCGAGGCGTCCCGGTGTCTTCCAGTCGGCAGGCATGTCCACATCCACACCCAGGTTCTGGACCCGTGTGGACCCCGCAGGCACCTCAAAAGGCTGAAAGCGGGTCTGCGCGAGGTAGTCGTTTTTGTGTTCAATCACGATCCGATTCTTCTCAATGACCAGATCCGTATCGGTGGGGTTTTCTATCGAAACATCCAAAGAAAAACCGGTGGAAATCTCCCCTTTCCACAACTCACGAAGCCCCACTCCCCTCCAGTCCAAGCTCCCTTCTACGACACTATAGCGACTCTTAAAGAGTGGGGTTTTGGCATACAAACTCTGCCCCACCGCCCAAAATGCACTGACGTTCCAGAACAAAATACCGAGCAAAACCGTCCAATACCCAAGCTGGAATCCCCACCATGGTTTCGAGATAGTCCGGACCTGGGGCCACATCTTTGCAGCAAGCCACGTACCACCAATGCAGGCCCACACAATCGCGACAACCTCCGCAGCGAAGAGCACCCCAAGAATGACATCCCAACTCGTCACGCCAAATTGATCTAAAAGCCAGCCTGCCAACAGCGGAGGTGTAGCAAAGAGAAAACCAAACCCAAGCGTGGCCACCGGATGGAGAAACAGCGTTTTAAAGACCGTCGTATACCGCATGCGGTGTCGAAACAAAGTCGGTGAGATGAAGTCAATGGCAAAGGTCAACGCCACCAGGCAGGTAGACAAGAAAGCCGCAAGGTCCTTTCGCCAGGGATCCGGATGATAGCCCACCCAGAAGATACTCATCATCATTGCAGCGTAGAGACAAACCAGCTTGGTCTCCTCCCACGCTTCCAAATGGAGTGGAAGAGGATCGACCTCATCCTCACTCAGCTTCCCCTGAGACTCGTAGGTATAGGAGAGTTTTTCTTTGATGGGAAAAAGCAGAATCGACACCAACAGCACAGATCCCGCCACCGCCATGTTGATGAGCACTTGTGTGCTCTGGGACTCAAAGAAGAAATACCCCAGCTTCCGCACCACAAAGTGCCAATCATCCGGGAACATGGTGTGCAGAAATGAATCCCACAACTGCCCTTCATTGGACACCAACAAGACGCTCACCGCCAGACAAATCAGGCTACAAGCGGCCACATAAAAGCATGCCACCACCCAACATTTCGAAGGGACGCGCAGAATCGCCTTGGGCGCCTCAATCACCGCCTGACGGAATTGTTCTTTGGTCGACATCATGGGATCACACACCCATGTACTCTCTCGCCGTGAATTGATTGCATGACTCGCTCTACAAATGCCATATTCAAAGCAGCCTTAACTCAGGTAAACTAGCACACAATGGCCAAACGACTCCGCGACATTACCACTGACGACCAAGCCAAGAACACCCCCGTGTACGCTGTGTGGGAAACCACCATGATGTGCAATCACGCATGCGCTCACTGCGGTTCAAGGGCAGGACCGGAAGAAGCGCGCGAAAAGGAACTTACTACCAAAGAGCTACTTGAAGTCGCCGACAAACTGGCCGCAATGGGTACACGTGAAGTGACGCTGATTGGCGGAGAGGCCTATCTGCGAGACGACATCTGCACTCTGGTATCCCATCTACATCAAGACGGTATTCGAGTCACCATGCAGACCGGCGGCCGGGGTCTATCCCCTCGATTGTGCAAGGATCTCGCCACCGCAGGGATGGCGGCAATCGGTGTGTCCATCGACGGCCCAGCACGTATTCACGATGTCCTTAGAGCCAGTCCCGGAAGTCATATCTGGGCCCTCCGCGCACTCAAGAACGCGCGAGAAGCAGGCATGTTGACCACATCCAACATCCAGATCAACCGCCTCAACAAAGACCACATCCGAGAAACACGCGATCTGATTCGCGAGGCTGGTGTGCGTGTCTGGCGAGCACAAATGACCGTCCCCATGGGTCGCGCTGCAGATCGCCCCGATTGGATTCTTCAACCTTGGGAAATCATGGAGGTGGTCAACACGCTGGGCGAACTCCAAATCGAGGAGGCCCAACGCACCAAGGACGCAGGTCTACCACCTCAAGCCACCTTCGATATTCTGGCCTCCAACAACATTGGATATTTCGGACCCTATGAGGAGATTCTGCGCAGCAGGCCGGGCGGGACATCTCGCTATTGGACCGGCTGTGGTGCCGGGCGGTTCACCATGGGCATCGAGTCAGACGGTACGGTCAAAGCCTGCCCGTCCCTCCCCACCTCGCCCTATACCGGAGGAAACCTCCTCGAGATTCCACTGGAAGAGATCTGGGACAATGCACCGGAAATCCACTTCACCCGAGACCGAACTACGGAAGAACTCTGGGGCTTCTGCAAGGGTTGCTACTATGCAGACGTTTGTAAAGCAGGATGCAGCTTTACAGCACACTGCACCCTCGGAAAACGCGGCAACAATCCATTTTGTTACCACCGGGCAAGCACCTTGAAGAAGCAAGGCTTGCGCGAACGGCTCGTCCAAAAGCAAGCTGCAGAGGGCGACCCCTATGACTTCGGTCTATTTGAACTCGAGCTCGAAGAGTGGGTGGATTAGTCGGTCTTCTTTTCCGCAGTCGGAACGACCTCGGCTTTCACCTGAGCGGTAGAAGGCACGCCATACTCAGGCTGATCCCCACTATCACCGGGCACATAGCCGGAATCGGCCACACCATAATCGGCTTGCATACCTGTCTCGCCGGTTTCTTGGGTATCTCCCGTGTCGGAATTCCCACCGCCACAAGCCGTCAGCGCCAAGCCCAGCATTGCTGCACCCGCCGTCTTCAAAAGCACACCACCGTCACCCCGAATCAAGCCCCCACAGTGCGGACAGGACTCCGTAGTTGCAAACACATGTTCAGCACAACCTGGACAAGCAATCATCTTAGGTGCCATGAATATCTCCTTCTTTACGGTATACGCCTCTAACCACCGATTCCCCATGATAGGCCCAAAACTGTCGTTCATCAAGTCTCCGACTTATGCTGATGTCAAAGGAGGCCAGAGAGCACCGTGATGCATCCACACAAATCGCTAATGATTCGATGTGCTGCTCTTGTCCTTCTCGGCTGTTCACCTCAAGTCGATAAACCCTCGGAATCCGGGATCGATAGCCACAGCGACTCCGACACCGAAAACGACCCTGAACAAACCTGTGAACCGCTCGAACTCATCCTCCAGCAGTCCATGGATGAAGCAGAGATACTGACCCATTTCGCAGGAGCAGCCGATGACCTACCGGAACATCACGGCCCCGGCATGGCCATCGGAGACTTGAATCAAGATGGGTACTTGGATGCGCTCATCACCATTCGTTCAGCCGGACTCGCAGCCTTTATCAACGACGGAGACGGACAACTCCACCCGATGCCCGAACTTCAAATCGATGGCGCAAGTCTGGACGATGCCAGCGGCGTCGCCTTGGCCGATTTCGACAACGACGGCGACTTGGACGCAGCGATCGCGACACAGATTGGCCGCCCCCACCTCATCTTAGAGAACCAGGGAGATGGCATTCAGTGGACGTCCACCGAACTGGAAAACAGCCTGTTTGAAGGAATCACCCCCAGTTGGGCAGACTTGGATCAAGATGGACGTTTGGATCTCGTCATTCCCGGTTTTGCGCATGTCTTCCCGAATGGTGACGGACGCCAACACGGACTCTACATGCAACAGGCCGACGGGAGCTTCACTGATGAAAGCACCCGGATTCCTGAGGGTGCGCGAATGGGCATGGGCTATGTAGCCCAACCATTCGATGTGGATGCAGACGGCGATTTAGACCTCTACTTGATCAATGACACGCCCTTCTTCTCCCACCTGCTGATCAACGACGGATCTGGCTTCTTTACCGACGCATCCGACACCTGCCTCTGCACCAAGGTCAAAGCGGCGATGGGATTCGCACTGGGCGACCCCAACGGGGATTCCCTACCCGACTTTTTCGTGACCGGTTGGCAGCAGAATCGCTTCTTCGTCAACGCAGCGGATGGGAGTTTTTATGACAACGCCATAGGGGCGGGCTTGGTGCCTGCTCACCCGGACAGTGAGGTGGGCTGGGGAGCACGATTCACAGATTTCAATTTGGATGGTCGCCCCGATTTGGCTGCCACATTCGGTGGCCCCAATCACGATCGGAGTGCTCATCCACTCATCACCTACGAACAAGCAGACGCATTGTGGATCGCAAAACCCAAGGGCGGATTTGTGGATATCGCAAAGCAAGTCAACTGGACCACGCGGGCACTGGGCCGCGGGATTTTTGTGGCCGACATGAACCGGGATCATCGCCCGGACATTGTGCTGTCAACCAATGTAGGTTTCGAGATTTGGCTCACGCAGAAAGGATGTGGAAACGCAATCACCCTGCAATTTCAGGGTAGCTCAGGCGATCCTCATGGAGAGTCCGCTCGCGTTAAAATCACCCATTCCGATGGCACCGAGCGCTATGAGTGGATGCAATCCACAACGACTTTTGGTAATGCCGCACACGAGCTGTATCTCGGCTCACCCCCTCAACGACCCATCACAGAGTTGAGACTGATTTGGTCTGACGGACATGAACAAGTCATTGATGTGCCCGAACGTGGAAGCATCACGCAGGTGGTGCGCTAAACCGGCGACGCAGCACCAAGCTCCCCATCACGATCAAACCGACCCACCACGTGTGAGGTCCATCAGATGACACCATTGCGCATCCACAGGCTTCAAGCGTTTCTTCTGCAGGAGTTGAGGAACGGTTCGCATCACTGTCATTGCCCGTATCCAAAACTCCACTCTCAGGCTCCACAACCGGCGGCAGAAGACGAGCGGCAGCCTCCTGCAATGCAAGCTTCTCCCCCTCTCCAACACCATCTTGAGCCCAATTCAAACCAATCGGAGTCTCTCCAGTGAGCACTGCAAGAAAAGACGCTGCTGCCAAGTAGGTCCCAAGCACAGAGGGGTGGCTTCCATCACCCAAGTACAAACGAGAAAAGAGGGCATCCTCCGCCAAGGGGTCGCCCTCTTCCGCAGACAACTCATGGATCGAGCGCCAGGCCTCACCGACTCCGACAACCTGCACCTCAAACCCAGCGGCTTCAATGGCATCTGCATAGGCCGCATAGCCTTCCGCCAAGCGTTCCTGCATGCTCTCGTAATCCGGGTATCGAACACGATTGTTCGCATCCCCTGCCCTACGCCCCCACGTCATAAACAAACGGGTCTTCGCGCCCGCAGCATCAATCAATCCAGCGAGTTCCACAGCCGCGTCCCGAGAGGATCGCCACTGGGCATTGTGCTTGGCAAAGCCCGGAATCTGGCTTTGGTCTTGTAGCACCACCACGTCCCAACCCTCGGAAAGGAGATCCTTGAGTGCACCGTTGCGCGCAGACTCCAAGTGCAGCTCCAAAGAGGCCCCTCCAACAGTGTATTTCTTGACCACCACATCATCTGAGATCTTTTCCTGCACCAGCTTCGCGTAGCACTGCTCTAAGGAGTACTCACCCCCAAAAGCCGTGTAGGAGTTGCCCACAAAAAGCACACGCGTTGGCGCCGCAGACACCGTCTGAGAAAGCCCAACACATACAAGAACAGCAAAAAACCGCAGCAGAATCTTCAAGTTCTCACCTTCCGCCAGACAAGGATTGAATTCGTCTCATTCCTGCGAGCGATAAGTGCATAAATCATAGCAAGAAATGCGCTCTTCCATCTCGGATGAAACCAATACCACTTCACATTCTGAAGAAAACTGAGCTTCAACCCAGATAACGATGCGTCGCAGTTAAGTTGTGCTCAACTACCTGCCCCTCCTTGCCTGTGGGGGCGACGAAGACCCCCGTCAGAAGCGCCCAACTATTTCTACGGCTTGACTCAGCAGCGCGGCGACGAGACGCCTTCAGCATTATCGATGTTGCTTTCCCACACAGCGGCGAGGTCAAGGTCTCGGATGAGGGGAACTACTACCCCCCAAAAGCAAAGGCGGCCCCCAACCATGGTTGGGAGCCGCCTATTTGCTTCAGACTGATGAATCAGCCGTCGCAGTTCCAATCGGTCCAGTCTTCGACGTAGTACTCAAGCGCATTGGCCAAAGCGTCGATGGTGTCCGCATAGGAGTTGTCCAGGAAGCTCATCAAGTCTGGGAAGGGGAAGCTGAAGTAGCTTGCTGCATATCCCAGAATCTCATTGATAAGCGGAGCATTACATCCGGAGAGATCCACGTCATCTTGGATGAAGCCGTCCCAAATCGGGGTGAGCGAGATATCGCTGCTCACGTCCGTTCCGTTCACAGTCAGGCTTACAGTACCCTCAAAGTTGAGTGGCATCCAAGGAACGCTGCCGTAGCAGTCCTCGTTGTAGATTCCTGAAAAGATCATGCTGAAGGGATCCGAGCTGTCGTTCATCGCAATGAAGCTCTCGAGTACGATTTCGAACTCGGTGGTGCCATTGCCAGCAACCGTTGCACTCTGACCATCGTAGTAGAGCTTCTGGTTTACAACTTCGATCTCTTGGACAAAGTAGTCCTCTTTGGTGTCAGCAACGCCGTAGTAGTAGTAGGAAGCTTCCATCTGTGCGTAGTCCGCACTCTCTTCCAAACAGGCCTTGCCAGCAAAGTCAGAACCGTCACAGTCCTCGTCAACGCCGTTCCAAGAGGTCTCGGTCGCACCAGGGTTCCGGTAGCTGTTGGTGTCGTCACAGTCGTCGTCGTTGGCGACATAGCCGAAAGGCTCTTCGCATGCTTCAACGCTCATGTTGGGGTCACCGTAGCCGTCGCCGTCCCAATCTTCGTAGTAGGTTGCGCCGTTGGTGGGATCGTTATCGACAGTACCGTCGCAATCATCATCCTTATTGTTGCATTTCTCTTTTGCACCAGGATTGATGTTCTTGTCGTTGTCGTTGCAATCTTCGTCAGCGGTGTAGCCGTCGCCGTCGTTGTCGACATCGGAATCACCGGTGTCGCCGTTGCCGCCGCAGGCAGGTGCGTTGACACAGTCGCTGTCATCACAGTCGAACAGGCCATCACCATCGTTATCGGCACCGTCTTCACATTGGCCAGGCTCCATTCCCTCGCGCGGATCATCACCCGCAGGTTTGGAACAAGCCGCCGCGAAAAGCGCCAGGCTGGAAATAAAAATAATCTTCTTCATGAATTGGACTTGCATGGGTCACCCCGTCAAAGCGCGTATTGAACAGATGCCATTTTACGCACGATTTGAAGTCGAAACAGGCCCTCTTGGCCGTCTCGCGGCGCTTATACACGCATGGAGTACTGATTGACAAATTTTTAGTCGTTTTTTTTTACGGGCTTTTTGGCGTACTCTGTTTGCGCAATGAACAAATTCTTCCTGTTATTGACCATTTCCGCTTGTGGAACGACTCCAAAAAACGATCCCGCCAACCTCGACTTCTGTGAAATGGATCCGACTTGGATCTGCCCTGAGTTGTGTGGCCTAATGGACTGTGGGGGACCACAAAGCGACTGCATCAACGCATGCACAGCGGAGCTAAACGACTGCGATGAAGAAGAACTGTTCGACACCTGCACCTGTTTTGAAACGCATCTAAGCGAGACGGTCTGCCAAACATGGGAGGCAGCGCAGCCCGATTGGGAAGACTGCATCCAGTCTATTGGCTGCTTCGATGACTACTAAAGCTTATGGTGTTGCTACGCTTCTCTAAACGCCGCACCTGATTCTCCTCGATGCTCTTTACCGCCCCCATCTTTCCGCTCTTCTTTGGGATTGTGTACCTGCTCTACCGTTTGAGCAGACACAAGGCGCAAAACATCTTGCTCTTGGCTGCGAGCTATTTCTTCTATGCGTGGTGGGATTGGCGCTTTCTATCCCTCATCATCGCATCCACAGCCGTGGACTACTTGTGCGCACAACGGCTGGGGCGTGGACCGCCTCAAAAGCGTTGGGTCGCACTATCGGTGGCCGTCAACCTCTCCATACTCTGTACCTTCAAGTACTTAGGTTGGTTTGTTGGCGAGTTCGTCAACGCGCTGAATTGGTGGGGAATCCAAGCCGAGCCTGTGTATCTCCAGTTGATTCTGCCCGTGGGACTGAGCTTCTACACTTTCCAGTCGATGGCCTACACCATCGATGTCTACCGAGGAGAACTGCGCCCCATCAAGAAGCCCCTGGACTTTGCACTCTTCGTAGGCTTTTTCCCGCAGCTGGTGGCCGGTCCGATTGAGCGAGCGAAAAACCTCCTTCCACAGATCCAAAAGCCCAGAGAGCTGGATCCTCAGCAGTTGGCAGAAGGCGGATGGCTGATTCTGTGGGGCTTCTTCAAGAAATTGGTCATTGCCGACAACCTCGCCTTCTTGGTCGAGCAGGTCTTCGACGAGGGAGCGCCGAACAGCGGCATGCATGTCCTCATCGGGATGTACGCCTTCACCTGGCAGATCTACTGTGATTTCTCCGGCTACACCGACATCGCTCGCGGGCTCGCCAAGCTGATGGGCTTTGAGTTGTCCATCAACTTCCGTCTGCCCTTCTTTGCCAAAAGCCCTCGAGAAATCTGGCGTCGATGGCACATCAGTCTCTCCCAGTGGCTTCGCGACTACCTCTACATTCCTTTGGGAGGCAATCGCAAAGGCCCCAAGCGCAACGCCATCAATCTGATGCTCACGATGCTCTTAGGCGGCCTGTGGCATGGAGCGAACTGGACCTTTGTGATCTGGGGCGCATGGCATGGAGTGGCACTGGCGATTCAGCGGGTCCTCCCCTCCCCGAAGAAAGCACTCAAAGG